>Ga0180217_1000735_pt1 | contig 44833 bp, 37 predicted proteins | sample eDN3rd37CBELigOP_FD_128521 | JGI IMG/M metagenome (GOLD analysis project Ga0180217, IMG submission 128521) | Enriched Organic Plus compost microbial communities from Emeryville, California, USA - eDNA 3rd pass 37_C BE-Lig OP (version 2) (version 2) ...
GTAGCCGAGCGGGTGGTGCAGCCAGACCGCGGCGCCGATCGTCACGACCGCCTGCACCCAGGCCAGCAGCACCTGGCCGGCGTTGCGGACGTCATCGATCCGGCGCAGCTCCGCCCGCAGCTCCGGCACGGGCATGCCGGACTCGGTGAGGCGCTCGGTGGGCAGCACGTCGGGCAGCAGCTCCGCCGGCGGGACCATCGACCTGCGAGGCTCGGTGACGGCAACCATGCCCTCACCTTACACTTCTTCGACGAATGTCGCTATCTCGTAATGCCCTGATCGCCTCGAGCGCCGGCCGACCGCTGACCGCGCGCTCGGTCCTCGCGTCCGTGCTGCTCGGCACCGAGCCGCCGTGGCTGCCCACACCCCGGCTGCTGCGCACCGCCGCGCTCTTCGGGATCTCGGAGGGCTCGGCCCGCACCGCGCTCTCGCGGATGGTCGCCAACGGCGAGGCGGTCAGCGAGCGGGGCGGGTACCGCCTTGCCGGACGGCTCGTCGCCCGCCAGCACCGGCAGGCGGCCAGCCGGCGGGCCGAGACCCGAGCGTGGGACGGCACGTGGGAGCTCGTGACGGTGGAGGGCGACGGCGCCCGCAGCGCCGCCGACCGCGCCGCGCTGCGCGACGCGCTCCGCGCCCTGCGCCTGGCCGAGGTCCGCGAGGGCGTCTGGACCCGACCCGACAACCTCGACCCCGCCCGCTCCCCCGACGCCCGCGCCGTGGCCGAGCGGTGGTGCCGGTGGTGGACGGGCGCCCGCCCCTCCCCCGCCCCCGACGTCGGCGCGCTGTGGGACCTGGCTGCGTGGGCCGCCGGCGCCGAGGCGCTGCGAGGCGAGATGGAGGCGCTCCTGCCCGGGCTCGACGCCGGCTCCCCGGCCGAGCTGGCGGCGGGCTTCGTCACCTCGGCCGCCGTCCTGCGCCATCTCCAGCACGACCCGCTCCTGCCTCCGGAGCTGGCCCCGGCCGGCTGGCCCGGGGAGGCCCTGCGCGCCGACTACGACCGCTACGACGCCGCCTTCCGCGCCGTCCTCGGCCCGTACCTGGCCGGCGCCTGAGCGACGACCGGCCGACGGCGCCGGTCCGGCGGTCTCGCCCGGTGTCCGCGGGGGTAGCCGTGGGCGGTGCACACGACGGGGGACCCCTGGGCCAGCGCCACCACCCTGCTCGCCCTCCTGGCGAGGGGCGAGGTGACGAGCGTCGAGCTCGTCGACGCACACGCAGCCCGCATCGAGGCCCTCGACCGCGAGCTCGGCGCCGTCGTCGCCCTCGACGCCGAGCGGGCGCGCGCCGCGGCGGTCGAGGCCGATCGCCGCCGGGCGGCGGGCGATGACGTCGGGCCGCTCCACGGCCTGCCCGTCACGCTGAAGGACTGCTTCGCCACCGAGGGGCTGCGCACCACCGCCGGCCGACCCGACCTCGCCGACCACGTCCCGGACCGCGACGCCGTCCGGACGGCTGGTCGGCCTACGACGAGTCGGTCCCCCACCCGACCGGGCTGTCCGAGCTCGTCGCGGCCACCGAGGCGCTGCGCCGCCGCCGGCGCGGCGCCCCCGCGGCTGCCCTGGCCGACGTGCGGGGCGTCGTCGTCGTGGTGTCGGGCTCGCGGGGCGGGTCGACCCTCCTCGGGTCGCTGCTGCGCCGGGTCCCCGGCCTCGTCCACACGAACGCCGAGCTCAACCCGCTCTTCGCGCTCGCCGGACTGCACGACGGCGCGGACCGGCGACCGGCGCTCGAGGCCGAGCTGCTCGCCGACCTCGGCCGCCCGCACGCGGGACCGGTGGACGACGCGGCGCGGCAGCGGCTCGCCCTCGACCTGGCGTGGCGCCTGCTCGTCCAGTGGCCGGACCTCGCGTCGGCCTGCCCCCTGCCCCAGCTCCTCGCCGTGACGGCGTCGGCTGCCGCGACGGCCGACCGCCCCGTCGGCGCGCTGCTCGCCGCGCTGGCCGAGCTGTCGGGCCGGCACCCGGCGCTGGACGCCCGCCGCTACGACCTCCCCGCCGAAGCCGGTGACCTGGTGGCGGCGCAGGCGGCCGGCCGTCCCGCGCCGATCGGACCGCCCGGAGCGGCGGCGGTGGAGATGGCGCCCTTCGTCGTGCCCGGGTGGTGGACGCCGGCGTCGGCTTGGGACCTGGCCACCCGGACCGTCGTGCTCACGACCCCGCGCAGCGCCTTCCGCCTCCCGATCCTGCGGGATCTCTTCCCGCGGGCCCGGCTGCGCGTCGTGCACCTCACCCGGAACCCGGCTGCGTCGGTGAACGGGCTGATGGACGGGTGGCGGCACCACGGGTTCGCCACCGCACCGGTCCCGGGCCGCCTGCGCATCGCCGGGTACTCGGACGTCGTCCCGGGCGGGGACCGCTGGTGGTGCTTCGACATCCCGCCGGACTGGGCGGACTGGGCGGACCGTCCGCTCGCGCAGGTCTGCGCCCACCAGTGGGCGGCCACCCACGCCGCGGCCCTCGACGGTGCTGCGGCCCTCGGCCTCGAGGTGCACCGGCTGCCCTTCGAGGCCCTCGTCGGCCCGCCGGCGCAGCGCCGGCCCGTCCTCGACGACCTCGCCGCCTTCCTCGCCGTCGACCCCCGCGCCCTGCGGGAGGTGGCCGGCGGCGAGCTCCCGGTGGTCATGGCCACCGCCCCGCCCCGCCCGGGCCGCTGGCGCGCCCGCGAGGCCGAGCTCACCGCCGCCCTCGCCACCCCCGAGGCCCAGACGATGGCGGAACGCCTCGGCTGCGCCGACCCCACCACCTGGACCTGACCCCGGCCCGTGGTCCCGTCGGCCAACCCCGACCCGAGGCGATCGCGCTCACCACGCACGACTCGAGGCGATGACGACCGCATGTGAGCGCCATCGCCTCAACCCCACGGAGCTGAGCGCTATTGCCTCGAGACGGGGTTGGGGGGCGACCGGCCCTGCAGCGAGACGGACGCCCCGGAGGGCGGCCGTCGCGCAGCTCAGATCACCGCAGGAGGCTTCGGGCCTCCGAGGGCGACGGCCCTAGGCGGCCGACGACGCGACGAGCTCGCCCTTGCGGACGAAGCGCTCGGCCATGTCGGCGAAGAAGGCGGCGTTGACGGTGGATCGCCAGCGGGCGCCCTGGAGCATCCGGCGGGCCCACTCGCGGTCCTCGGCCAGCGGGGCGACGACGTTGTCGACCCAGCCCTTGCCGTGGTGGGGGTCGACCTCGGCGTGCTCCTGGTAGAACTCGAGCGCGTCGTGGCTGGCGCCGTGGCGCTCGAGGCCGGCGACGACCTTGCGACAGCGGGGCCCGGCCTGGAGCTCGAGCAGCCCGAGGGCGCCGACGAGCTCCGGCTGCAGCCAGCGGTTCGTGGCGAGGACGTTGCCGAGGGCGTTGCGGCGCAGCCCGCTGAGGGGCTGCTCGTCCCGCGGGATGGCGGGGAGCTCGACCGCCCGGCAGAGGCGGTGGTGCATCTCGGTGTGGATGCCCTCGAGCCTCCCGCGGCCCATCTCGTCCCAGTAGTTGCGGGCCAGCTCCAGCTTGGGCTCGCCGGCCAGGCCGACCTGGCAGATGGCGACGAGGTCGTCGAAGCCGGCGTCGGGGCCGCCCTCCACGGCGAGGAAGCGCACGATCTCGTCCCAGCTCGCTTCCGTGGCGATCCAGTCGTAGACCTCGGGGAGCACGCCGTCGCGCCCGGTGCGGCGCATGGCGGCGACGGTGGCGGCGGGGTCGGCGATCTCGTCCTCGCGGACCGTGTCCACGGGGAGGTCGGCGAGGAAGCCGGCCTCGAGCCGCCCCTTCAGCGCGGCCACGGCGGGGTGGTGCTGCCAGCGGACGGTGTCGCCGAGCCGATCGATCGAGCCCATGTGGAGGTCGTGGATCGCCATCATCGCCTGCAGGGCGTCCCGCTCGTCGTCGGGCGCCGCGTCGGCCAGCGGGGACAGGGCGGGCTCGCCGAGTCGCAGTGCTCGCTCGAGCCGGGCGGAGAGAGATCCGTGCATGGCTGCACGTCTTCCCCGGCCGGGGTCCCCTCAATCCGATCACCTGTCGCGTCCCTGTCACCGGCTGGGCCTGAGGCGCCGGCGGGAGGCGGGCGCAGTGCGCTCAGTCGAGCAGGTCGATCACCTCGACGAGCGAGCGGACGTGGGCGTGGTCGGGCGAGGGGCAGCGCCCGTAGGGGTCCATGTGGACGGACCCGAGGCCGCAGGCCGCCGCGCCATCGACGTCGTAGACGACGCTGTCGCCGATGTGGAGGATCCGGTCGGGGGCGACGCCCAGCCCGGCCACGGTGGCCTCGTAGACGGCGGGGTGGGGCTTGCCGACGCCCACCACCCCGGAGTCGGTGACGACCTGCGCTCGCACGCCGGGGCCGTCGCCCACCTGGAGCCACTCGTGGCGGCGGAGGTGGTCGGCGATCGTGCCGTCGCTGTTCGAGGTCACCCCGATAGCGATGCCCGTGTCGGCGATGGCCCGGAGCCCGGCCCGGGCCCCGGGGAGCGGCTGGGTCCAGACCGGGGAGACGAGGACCTCGTCGAGCGCGGCGTGGGCCCGGTCGCGGTCCGCCGCCGGCACGTCGACCGCGGCGAGGAAGCCGGACAGGTAGTCCGTGAAGTCCTCCGGGGCGGACGCCGCCGCGTCGACCGCCGCCATGGCCTCGTAGTGGGCCGGTCCGAAGGCGGCGCGGTCGTAGGTGGTGCCGCAGCGGTCGAGGGCGAGCGCGAGCAGGCCGTGGTCGGGCACGACGAGCACCCCACCGACGTCCAGGCTGACCGCGTCGTAGCGCCGCGCCATAGCCTGCTGAGCATATGAGCGACGACCGCCTGTACTTCCGCCAGCTCCTCGCCGGTCGCGACTTCGCCCGGACCGACCCCGTGGCCCGCCAGATGGTCAACTTCGTGTACCTGGTCGGCGACCGCGAGACGGGTGAGGCCGTCGCCATCGACCCGGCCTACGACATCCCGGGCCTGCTCGACATCCTCGCCGCGGACGGCATGCGCCTCACCGGCGCCCTCGCCACGCACTACCACCCTGACCACGTCGGCGGCTCGATGATGGGCCACACGATCGCCGGGGTGCGCGAGCTGCTCGACGCCACCTCCGTCCCGGTCCACGTCCAGAACGACGAGGTGCCGTGGGTGCAGCGGATGACCGAGCTGACCGACGCCGAGCTCGTCGGCCACGAGAGCGGCGACGTCGTGATGGTGGGCGAGATCCCGATCGAGCTCATCCACACGCCCGGCCACACCCCGGGCTCGCAGTGCTTCTACGTCGCCGACCGCCTCGTGAGCGGCGACACCCTCTTCCTGGAGGGCTGCGGTCGCACGGACCTCCCGGGCGGCGACCCGGCGCTCATGTACGAGAGCCTCACGCAGAAGCTGGCCAAGGTCCCGGACCACGCGGTCCTCTTCCCCGGTCACCTCTACTCGGCCGAGCCCTGCGCCACGATGGAGGAGACCCGCCGCTGGAACTTCGTCTTCAAGCCGAAGACCGAAGCCGAGTGGCTGGCCATGTTCGCTCGCTGAGCGGCTGGTCGCCCGTGTCGAACGCCCGCTTCCGCCTCCTCGTCACCCTCCTCGGCGTCGTCGTCGCCGTGGGCTCGTTCCTGCTCGGTCTCGCGCTCCTCGACGACGACAGCCCCGATCCCGCGCCGCGGCGGACCACCACCGAGGACGGCGACGGGACCGGGGACCCCGACGGCGGGGACGGCGCACCCGCCGACGGCGCGGACGACGAGGGCGCCCAGGGGTCGGTGCGGACCGACCCGCTGCCGTCGCCCAGCTGGCTGCTCGTGATCGCCTCCGAGGGCGACGAGGCCCGCGCCCTCGCCCTGGCCGAGGACGTGGCCGCCGCTGGTCACGACGCCGGCGTGCTCCGCTCCGACGACTACCCCTCCCTGAACCCGGGCTTCTGGGTGGCGTACGCGGGCCCGTACGACGACGCCGCGGCCGGCCGCGCCGCCGAGGCCGCGGTCGAGGCCGACGGCTGGCCCGGCGCCTACCTGCGCTGCGCCGGGACCGTCGACGCCTGCGGCGGGACCGAGCAGGCGGACGAGGACGAGGGCTGATCTGCGGCCCGCGGACTAGTCCGGTCGGGCCACGACAACCACCCGTCGGAGGGATGGCACGCGCCGCGCTGCCCGGGGACCATCTGTCCCGGCCGCTCGTCGCCGCCACCGGGGGGGGTGGGCGGTCCCGTCACACCATGGCACCCGTCAGCCCCGCTCCCGACGTCACGGCGCCGCCCGCGCCTCCGGCGCTCGCGCCCGCGCCCGCCACGCTCGCGGCGATGGCTGCCGCCGTCGTGCTCGCGCCGACGGTCGTCATGGCGATCGGGCGCCCCGACCTCGGCACCCTGAGCCCGCTGCTCATCGCCGGCTTCGGCGGGGTCGTGGCGGCGGTGGGCGCGTGGCTCGCGTTCAGCGCGGCCCGTCGCCGGGTGCGCCTCCAGGAGGCCACGGCGGCGGCCGCCACCGAGGCCCGGGCCCACAGCGCCCGCCTCGAGCTCATCCTCGCCTCCCTCCACGAGGGGCTGATCGTCCAGGACGCCGACCGGCGCATCCGCGAGTACAACGACGCCGCGCGGCGCATCCTCGGGGTGCACGACGGGCATCTGGGCCGGCGGCCGCTCGAGCGGGGCGACTGGTACGCCATCCGGGAGGACGGGACCCGCGTGGCGATGGACGACCTGCCGGGCACGGAGGTCCTGCGCACCGGTCAGCCGATCATCGACGCATCCTTCGGTGTCGTGGGCCGCCACGGCGTCGTCACGTGGCTGCGCCTGAGCGCCGTCCCGGTGCGCGACGAGGCCGGCGCGGTCACCGGCGTGATCACCACCTTCCAGGACGTGACCGACGCCCGCGCCGCCCGCGAGGCGCTCCGCTCCTCGGAGGAGGCGGCCAGCTCCGCCGTCGAGGCGCTGGCCTGGCAGCAGCTGCACGACCCGCTGACGAAGCTGCCGAACCGGGCCCAGTTCCTCGAGGCGATCAGCGCCGCCGACCGCCCTCGCGGTGAGGCGGGGCGGACCGTCGTCCTGTCCCTCGACCTCGACCGCTTCGGGCACCTCAACGACACGATGGGCTACGAGGCCGGCGACCGCGTCCTGCGCGAGGTGGCGCAGCGGCTGCGAGCCACCGTCGGCGCCGGCGTCATGCTCGCCCGCCTCGGCGGCGACGAGTTCGGGATCCTCACCACCGCGGTCGCGCACACCGGCACGGTCCCCATCGCCGAGGCCCTGCGCGCCGCCATCAGCCGACCGTTCGCCCTCGGCGAGGCCAGCGTCACCCTCTCCGCCTCGATCGGGGTGGCCGTGGCCGGTGAGGCGGACCCGACGGCGACGCTGCGAGACGCCGACACCGCGCTGCACAAGGTGAAGGCGCGCGGCGGCGACGGCATCGAGGTCTTCGACACCTCGCTGCGGGCCGAGGCCGTGCAGCGGGTGGCCACCGAGCAGGTCCTGCGGCGCGCTCTCGACGACGACGGGCTGCGGGTGCTCTACCAGCCCATCGCGGACCTCACGGACGGCCGCGTGGTCGGGGCCGAGGCCCTCGTGCGCATCCTCCTGTCGGACGGCGAGCTGCTCGCCCCGTGCTCGTTCATCGGCATCGCCGAGGAGACCGGGCTCATCGTGCCCATCGGGGCCGCGGTGCTCGACGACGCCTGCCGGCAGATGCGCCGGTGGCAGGACGAGCTCGGCGACCGGGCCCCGGCCCACGTGGCCGTGAACATCTCAGCCCGGCAGCTCAGCTGGTTCCTCCCGACGCTCGTGCAGGGCGCGCTCGACCGGCACCGGGTCGCCCCGAGCGCGCTCGTCCTCGAGCTGACCGAGACGGCGCTCATCGAGGCCGGCGAGGAGGCGCTGCGCTGCGTGTCCGAGCTGCACCGCCTCGGGGTGCGCCTGGCCATCGACGACTTCGGCACCGGCTACTCGTCGCTCGCCTACCTCAAGCGCTTCCCGGTCGACGTGGTCAAGGTCGACCGCAGCTTCACCCGCGGCCTCGGCCACCACCAGCACGACACCGCCATCGTGCGCGCCGTCACCGCGCTCGCCCACTCCTTGGGCATCGAGGTCGTCGCCGAGGGCGTCGAGACCGAGGCGCAGCTCCGCCTGCTGCGCGAGCTGGGCTGCGACAGCGCGCAGGGCTACCTCCTGTCGCGCCCGGCGCCGGGCGACGAGATCGACGCCTGCGCCGAGCACATCCGGTCGCTCGTGCAGGCGGGCGCGGACGGTGCGGGCCGCCCGCCGGCGCTGCGCCTCGTCGCCGAGCGCTAGCCCACGCCGACCACCGCTCGCCCCGATCCGGCCGGGCACCCCGGTTAGCGTTCGCTCGTGCACGCACGATCTCGACGTCGACTCGACCGGGCGCTGCTCCTGACGGGGGCGGGGGTGACGGCAGGCGCGTGCGCCCTGGGCGGGGTGGCCCTCAACGGCGAGCACATCGAGCAGATGTGGCTCGGGGCCCGGCTCTCCGCAGACGCCCCCGCACAGGTGATCGAGCTCATCGACTACGACTTCACCGTCAACCAGAAGCACGGGATCTACCGGGTCATCCCCGGCCTGCGGCCCGACGACCCGATCCGGGTGCGCTCCGACACGGCCCCGGACCAGATCGACCAGCGGACGAAGACCTACGACGGCACCCGCATCCGCGTCGGCGACCCGAACCGCACGATCAGCGGGCTCCACCGGTACCGCATCGACTACGCCCTCGAGGACGTCGCACCGGGCGGCGAGCTGCACTGGGACGCCGTCGGCACGGCCTGGGAGGTCGAGATCGAGGCCGTGGAGGTGCACGTCGTCGCGCCGTGGCGCTTCGAGGACCTGCGCTGCCACGTGGGCCGGGCCCGGAGCGTGGGCGGGTGCGAGCTCACCCAGCCCGAGGACGGCCACCTCGTCGTCGAGGTCGAGGGGATCGACCCCGGCGAGGGCCTCACCATCCAGGCCACCCGCGGCGCGCCGATCGACGCCGCCCCGACCCTCCCCGTCCCCAAGGGCGAGCCGGAGGGCGACGGTGGAGGGCTGGCCCGCCCCGCCGGCCTCGCCGCGGGAGCCGGGCTGCTCGCCGCCGGGGCCACCTCGACGCTCGTGCGGCGCGCCGGACGCGAGCGCGTGAGCCTCGGCGGCGCCGCGTCGGCCGCGTGGGCCGACCTGCCCGGCGAGCAGCGCCTCGACATGGAGGAGCTGGCCGCCCTCGCCACCACCGAGGTCGCACCGCCCGAGGACCTCGCTCCCTGGATGGGCGGGATCATCCTCAAGGAGTCCGTCCAGAACGAGCACAAGGTGGCCTGGCTCATCGAGGCGGCCATCGCCGGCGCGGTCGAGATCGTCGACAAGGGGCGGGGCCGGCTCGTCCGCGGCCAGCGGGGCACGCCGTACGACGCCGCGCTCGACCGGATGTTCGGCGGCCGCTCGCAGATCGACCTCGGCACCTACGACGAGGAGTTCGCCGCCGGGTGGACCATGGTGAGCGCGGAGCTGCTCACGTGGCGCAAGCAGAGCGGGGTGTGGGATCCGGCCGGGACCCGCCGGATGATCATCGTGCGCGTCCTCGGGGTGCTCGCCGCGGTCGTCGGCGCGGTGGGCACGTTCGTGTGCGGCGGGCTCGTCGCCCGCCACGGGACCGACAACCTCGTCCCGCTGGCGCTCGCGGGTGCGCTCCTCACCGGTGGGCTGGCCGCCGTCGTGCGGGGCTGGGAGCTGAGGGTGCGCACCACGATGGGCTCCGGGCTGTGGTTGCGGGTCGAGTCGTTCCGCCGGTTCCTCGAGCGCTCGGAGGCCCACCACGCCGAAGAGGCCGCGAAGCGGGGCTACCTGCGCGAGTACACGGCCTGGGCCGTCGCCGTCGGCGAGATCGACCGGTGGAACCACGCCGTCCAGGAGGCCCGCCTCCAGCCCTCCGTCGACACGAGCTTCGTCCACGTCGCGCCGATCCTCACCTCCAGCACCAGCTCCACGGCGACGGCGCCGTCGTCCTCCGGGGGCGGAGGAGGTGGCGGCGGCGTCGGTGGCGGCGGCGGCGGTGGCGGCGGCGGGTCCTGGTGAAGCGCGAGGCTGACGCGGTGATCACGGAGCGGAACGTCCTCGGCCAGCCCCTCGAGCCCTGCGGCACCGACCCGGTGACGGGCTTCTTCCGGGACGGCTGCTGCAGCACCGGGCCGGAGGACCTCGGGAGCCACACGATCTGCGCCGTGGTCACGGCCGAGTTCCTCGCCCACCAGCGCAGCATCGGCAACGACCTGACCACCCCGATGCCGCAGTACCGCTTCCCCGGCCTCCGGCCCGGCGACCGGTGGTGCGTGACCGCGGTGAACTGGGCCCGGGCCTACAACGACGGTGTCGCCGCCCCGGTCGTGCTCGCCGCCACCAACGAGGCGGTCCTCGAGATCGTGCCCCTCGAGGCCCTCCAGGAGCACGCGGTCGACGTCCCGCCCGACCTCAGCTCGCTCGACCTCTAGGCCCCGGCGACCGACGGCAACCGGGAGGCGGGACCCCGCGGGCGCGCCGTAGGGTCGGCCCGATGGTCGCCCTCCGGTCCCTGTGCGTGTTCTGCGGCTCCTCCTCGGGGCGCGACCCCGCGCACACGGACCTGGCCGTCGAGCTCGGCCGCACGCTCGCCGAGCAGGGCGTGACCCTCGTGTACGGCGGGGCCAGCGTGGGCCTGATGGGCGCCATCGCCGACGCCTGCCTCGTCGCGGGCGGCTCGGTCGTGGGGGTGATCCCTCGCGGGCTGTTCCGGCGGGAGGTCGCCCACCGCGGGATCACCGAGCTCATCGAGGTCGAGACGATGCACGAGCGCAAGGCGGTCATGTACGACCGCGCCGACGCGTTCGTCGCCCTCCCGGGCGGGTTCGGCACCCTGGACGAGCTCTTCGAGTGCCTGACCTGGAGCCAGATCGGCATCCACGGGAAGCCGTCCGCGGTGCTCGACAGCAACGGCTTCTGGGCCCCGCTGCTCGCCCAGCTCGACGGCATGGTCGACGTCGGGCTCCTCCGCCCCGAGAACCGCGCGCTCCTCCACGTTGCCACGACCCCGACCGACCTGCTCGACGTGCTCCGGGGGGCCGAGGTGACCGTCACCGAGAAGTGGATCGACCCCGACGAGCGGTGACGGGCCCCGACGTGCGAGGTGACGAAGGTCACCCCGCACCGGGATCACCCCGTGGAGGGGTTCCCCCTGTCCGTTGCGAACCTGTCGGGATGACCGACGGCAGCGCCGAGGACCGCGACCACCGTCCCTCGACCGACTACGGCGAGGCGGGGATCCTCTCGGAGTTCCGCGGCCCCTTCCGGGACGGCCCGCCGCCCGAGGCGCTCGTCGTGGAGACGCCGCCGCTCGAGACCTTCGGGTTCGCGGAGCTGCGGCGCATGGTCCTCACCTACGTGGTGCTCTTCGGGTCGGTGGTCCTCAGCGTGCTGCGCTGGGTCGTGAAGCGGGAGGGCCGCACCCTGGCCCGCGCCGCGGCCGACGGGGCCGTCGACGGGTTCATCCGGCTCGGGCCCACCTTCGTGAAGCTGGGCCAGATCATCGCCAGCTCCTCCGGCCTCTTCCCCGAGCCGCTCCCCTCGGCCGCCCGCCGCTGCCTCGACGAGGTCCCGCCGTTCGGGCCCGAGGAGGTCCGCCGCCAGATCACCGAGGACCTCGGTCGCCCGCCCAAGCAGATCTTCGCCGAGTTCGACGAGACCCCCCTCAGCGCCGCGTCGATCGGCCAGGTCCACGCCTGCACGCTCCCCGACGGCCGGCAGGCCGTCGTGAAGCTCCAGCGCCCCGGCATCCGCCCGCTCATGACCACCGACCTGCGGATCATGTTCCGCCTGGCCGCGCTCATCGAGCGGACCAAGTGGGGCGAGCGCTCCGGCGCCCGCAACACGATCCGGGACCTCCACGCCGTCACCTTCCAGGAGCTGAACCCCGCGGTCGAGGCGTGGCGGCAGGCCCGCTTCCGGGAGAACATCCACGCCTTCGGCGACAACCAGATGATCACCGCGCCCGAGGTCTACTGGGACTACTGCGGCCCCCACATGATCTGCATGGAGCGGGTCTCGGGCATCCCGATGGACCAGTTCGACCTCATGGAGGAGCGGGGGATCGACGGTCAGCTCGTCCTGCGCCGCGGCGCCAAGGTGTGGGCGGAGGCCGTGATGATCCACGGCCCGTTCCACGGCGACATGCACGCCGGCAACATCTGGGTGCTCGACGACGGCCGCGGCTGCTACCTCGACTTCGGGATCATGGGAGAGCTCACCGGCGAGTGGCGCGACCTCGTCCGCGACCTCTTCTACACGTGCATGTTCGACCTCGACTTCACGCGGGTCGCCCGGGCCTACCGGAAGGTCGGCGTGTTCCCCGAGGGCGTCGGCACCGACGAGGAGATCGGCGAGCACCTCGGCGCCATGCTGGTCCCGCTGCTCACCAGGGGCATGCAGAACCTCAACCTCGGCGACCTCATCAACCAGAGCCTCGAGCTGATGAAGGCCTACGAGGCGACGTCGCCCCAGGAGCTGGTCCTGCTCGCCAAGCAGCTGCTCTACATCGAGCGGTACGTGAAGCACCTCGCGCCCGACTACCAGCTCATCGGCGATCCCTACATCATGCGGAACATCTTCCCCGAGGAGGCCGCCCAGAAGGCGGCGCAACTCGGGATGATCTTCCCGGACTAGCCGCTTCGCGAAGCGATTTCCCGCTACAGGCGAGCGCTCGTCGTGCCGTTCCTCTTACGGTAGGCAGCGGAGCCGACGCAGACGGAGTGCGGAGGCGGCGAGGACGGGCGCGATGGGCGAGGACCCCAGGGACGGCGGGGACGGGCGGACTGGCGCCGCCGACCGGTCGCGCCCGCCCACGGACCGTGACGGGGCCGACGCGGAGCGCGCCCGGAGGGCGCGCGCGGCCGCCGGCGCCGACCTCGAGCACCACTACGAGATCCTCGAGCGGATCGCGCGCGGTGCGCCCCTGTCGGAGACCCTCCACGCGATCTGCCGGTACATCGAGACGGAGCTCCCCGGCACCTGGTGCTCGGTGCAGCTGATGTCCGCCGAGGGCACGCTCCGGCTGACCGCCGCGCCCAGCGTGCCGGCGGCGATGGCCCGGGCCCTCGACGGCCTGGTGCCGGCCGAGGGCGCCGGCGCGTGCGGCACCGCCGCGCACCGCGGGACGGCGGTCGTCGTGGAGGACACCGAGGGCCACCCGCTCATCGGGCCCTACGCCGACCTCGTCACCGCGCACGGGGTGCGGAGCATCTGGTCCCAGCCGCTCCAGGACGTGAGCGGGAACGTCACCGGCACCTTCGCCGTCTACCGGCGCGAGCCGCACCGGCCCGACGAGGAGGAGGTCCGCCGGGTCACGGCGTTCGGGCACCTCGCCGGTCTGGCCGTGGAGCGGCACCGCAGCGAGCAGGCCCTCGCCGCGGCCGCCCAGATCGATCCGCTCACCGGGCTGCCGAACCGGGCGCAGTTCCTCGACCGGCTCCGTCAGGCGGTGAACGAGCCCCTCGACGTGGCGGTGATGTTCCTCGACCTCGACCGCTTCAAGTGGATCAACGACGGGCAGGGCCACCCGGTCGGCGACGACGTGCTCGTGGAGGTGGCCCACCGGCTCCGCGAGGTGCTGCGCAGCCAGGACGTGGTCGCCCGCTTCGGGGGCGACGAGTTCACCGTGCTCATGCGCGGGGCCACCCGCGAGCAGGCGGTGCAGGTGGCGGAGCGGATCAGCGAGACGTTCCACGCGCCCTTCGTCGTGACCGGGGGCGCGGAGTACTTCCTGTCTGCGTCGATCGGGATCGCGTTCGGCGAGCCCGGGCTGGAGGCCTTCGACCTCGTCCGCAACGCGGACGCCGCGATGTACGCGGCCAAGGAGGCCGGCCGCTCCCGGTGGGCCCTGTTCGACGAGACGCTGCGGGACCGCGCCCTCACCCGGATCAGCCTCGAGTCCGACCTGCGCCGGGCGGTGGAGCGCGGCGAGATCGAGCTGCGCTTCCAGCCGGTGGTCGACCTGCACACGAACCAGTGGACGAGCGTGGAGGCCCTCGTGCGCTGGGCCCACCCCACGCGCGGCACGGTGCTCCCCCACGACTTCATCCCGTTGGCCGAGGAGACCGGGCTCATCGTGCCCCTCGGCGTGCACGTCCTCGAGCTCGTCGTCGAGCAGGCGGCGGCCTGGGCGGCCGCCGGGATCGATCTGCCGATCGCGGCCAACGTGTCGATCCTCCAGCTGGCCGACTCCGCCGTCACCGACGCGCTGGGCGCGCTGCTGGCGGCCCGCGGCGTCGACCCGTCGCGGCTCATCATCGAGGTCACGGAGACCTCCGTCATGGAGCGCCTGGACTCCGTGCAGAACGTCCTCGCCGACCTGGCCGGCATCGGGGTGCTCGTGGCCGTCGACGACTTCGGCACGGGCTACTCGTCGATCGCGAGGATGAGCGAGCTCCCGGTGCAGGGCGTGAAGATCGACCGGGTCTTCACCCGGAACCTGGGGACGGACGCCCACGCGCAGCGGGTGCTCGGCGCCATCACCGACCTCGCCCACGCGCTCGACCTCTACGTCGTCGCCGAGGGCGTGGAGACGGCTGACGCGCTCCGCCTGGTGCGGACCGAGGGCTGCGACCAGGCGCAGGGGTTCCTGCTCGCCCACCCGCAGCCGGCCGAGGTCATCACCGAGCTCCTGCGGACGCCGCCGGCGCTCAGCGCGCTCGCCGTCCCCTGAGGGGGTCAGCCGCTGGCGTCGGCCGGGTCGGGTGCGGTGGCCAGCAGACCGGCCAGGACGGTCTCGAGGACCAGCGACCGGTACTCGTCGGAGATCTCGCGGCGGTCGACCATGCGGCGGGCGATCAGCGGGCCGATGAAGAGCGTGCAGACGTCGTCGAGGTCGAGATCCCGTCCGATCTCCCCGCGCAGCTGAGCCAGCTGGAGGACGGTGCGGAGGGGCCGCCGCCGCTCGGCGAGCAGCGAGTCCACGAGGGTGCCGATCTCCGGGTCGGTCGAGGCCGCGGCGAGGAGCGAGGGCATCACGTCGGGGAGGCGGCGCTGCTCCTCGGCCTCGTGCATCCGGTCCACCAGGATGCGCAGGTCCTCGCGCAGGCTGCCGGTGTCCGGCGTGGGGATGTCGACGAAGCACGACGACCCGGCGGCGCAGATCATCGAGCCCCGCGTGCCGAAGTGCCGGTAGAGCGTGGACTTGGCGACGCCGGACCGACCGGCCACCGCCTCGAAGGTCACGCCCTCCACCCCCTGCTCGACGAGCAGGCACACGGTCGCCTCGACGGCGGCGTCACGCGCTTCGGTGCTGCGGGGGCGGGCCATACGAGACAGGAGCGTAGCGGAACCACGCGACGCTCAGCGCGTGCTGTCAAGGAGATAGCGGGGGCGTGGCAAAGGTCACACGATTTCCGCTTCGCAGTTCCGAATCGAGGGCGTAGCGTTACCGGGCCCCCTGAAGCAGCGACCACCGAGAGGTAGACCCGTGTCGCACCCCACCCCAGCCGCCGACGCCGAGCACGGCATCGATCCCGAGATCTACCAGCGGCGCTGGCAGATCCTCGGTGTGCTGTGCACGAGCCTGATGATCGTCATCATCGGCAACACGGCCCTGAACGTGGCCCTGCCCCGCCTCGCCGCCGACCTCCAGGCGTCCACCACGGACCTCCAGTGGATGGTCGACAGCTACGCGCTGATCTTCGCCTGCCTGCTCTTCACCGCCGGCACCCTCGGCGACCGCTTCGGTCGCAAGGGCGCGCTGCAGGGCGGCCTCGTGCTCTTCCTGATCGGCACGGTCGCCGCCTCCGTGGCCACGAGCAGCACCGGCGTCATCGTCGCCCGCGGGATCATGGGCGTGGCGGCCGCGTTCGTCATGCCCTCGACGCTCTCGCTGCTCACCAACGTCTTCCCCCGCGCCGAGCAGCCCAAGGCCATCGCCGTGTGGGCCGGCATCTCCGGCGGCGGCGCCGCCGTCGGCCCGGTGGCCTCCGGCTTCCTGCTCGAGCACTTCTGGTGGGGCTCGGTGTTCCTCGTGAACGTGCCCGTCATCGCCCTGGCGCTGGTGCTCGGCCACCGCCTCGTCCCCACCTCGAAGGACCCGGCGGAGCCGGCCCTCGACGTGGTCGGCGCGCTCCTGTCGATCGCCGGTCTGGGCACGCTCGTCTACGCCATCATCGAGGCCCCGATCCACGGCTGGGGCTCCACGAGCACGATCACCACCTTCGCCCTGGCGTTCATCTTCATCACGCTGTTCGCCCTCTGGGAGCTGCGGGTCGAGGAGCCGATGCTCGACCTCCGCTACTTCAAGGACATGCGCTTCACGGCGGCGTCCGGCGGCATGACGATGATCTTCTTCGCCATGTTCGGCACGTTCTTCCTGACGGCCCAGTACTTCCAGCTCGTGCTCGGGTACTCGGCCCTGGAGACGGGCCTGTTCCAGCTGCCGATGGCCTTCGTGATGATGCTGGTGTCGCCGCAGGTGCCTCGCCTCATCAACCGCTTCGGGCCGGCTCGCATCGTCCCGATCGGCCTGGCGCTCGTGGCCACCGGCCTGTTCACCTTCTCGTTCCTCGGCGTCGGCACCGCCATCTGGTGGGCCTACATCCCGATCTTCTGCCTGGCCTTCGGGATGGCGTTCTCGATGACGCCGATGACGACGATGATCATGAGCGCCGTGCCGGTCACCAAGGCCGGTGTCGGGTCGGCGATGAACGACACCACCCGCGAGCTCGGCGGTGCCCTCGGCGTCGCCGCCCTCGGGTCCGTCGTGACCTCCACCTACGTGGGCGCCCTCGGCAGCGCCACGGAGGGGCTGTCCGCGCAGCAGCGGGCCCTCGCCGAGAGCGGCCTCACCGGCGCCTACCAGGTGGCCGAGCAGCTCGGCGAGCGGGGCCTCGCCCTCATCGCCGCCGCGCAGCAGGCCTTCGTCGACGGCCTCGGCAACGCCGCCCTCATCGGGGCGGGGATCATCGTGGTCGTGGCCGGCGTCATCCGCCTGTCGCTGACCCGGAACCCGATCGACGCCGCCGTGCTCGCCCGCGGCGAGCACGGTCCGCTCGAGGACCCGCAGATCGAGGTCACCCCGGTCGACTGATCTCGGCTGATCCCGCCCGGCTGCGGCGGGACAGACGACAGCCCGCCTCGCCGCACATGCGGCAGGCGGGCTGTCTCGCGTCCGGGGACGGCCCGGGCGATGACCGTCGCCCGGGGGCGGGCGGGCCTAGCGGCCCCGCACCTTGTCGGCGATCTCGCCGAGCTTGTCGCGGGCCGTGTCGACGGCGTCCTTGACCTTGCCCTCAACCTTGTCGGCCTTGCCCTCCTGCTTCAGGTGCTCGTCGTCGGTGAGGTCGCCGGCGGCTTCCTTGATCCGGCCCTTCATCTCGTCGGCGTTGCTCATCGTTCCTCCTGGGGGTGGGGTGTCGTGCGCCCTACCCACCGGACCGAGCTGGGATACGGCGCCGGACGGCTGGCCGGACATCGGGCAGGCTGGAGCCATGACGGCCGATGCACCCGGCGACCGGGGGGAGGTGCTGTGGTCCCCGCCGGCGGACGTGTGGGACTCGACCGCGGCCGGGCGCTTCGCCCGCCGTCGCGGCACGGACTCGTACGACGCGCTGTGGCGCTGGTCCGTCGAGGACCTGGAGGGGTTCTGGGGGGCCGTCGCCGAGGACCTGGAGGTGCGGTGGTACGAGCGGCCGGCGCGCCCCCTGGCCGGGGGCGAGGCCGTGATGCCCGGCGCCCGGTGGTTCCCCGGCGGGACCCTCAGCTACGCCGAGCACGCGCTGCGGCACGCGGCGGCTCGACCGCACGACGTGCTCGTCGTCGCCCGCAGCCAGACCCGCCCGCCGCAGGAGCTGACCGGGGCCGAGCTCGTGGCGCTCGTCGCCCGGGTGGCCAGCGGACTGCGACGCCTCGGCATCCAGCGGGGTGATCGGGTCGCCGCCTACGCGCCGAACATCCCGGAGACCCTCGCCCTCCTCCTCGCCACCGCCTCGCTCGGTGCGGTGTTCGTGAGCTGCGCACCGGAGTTCGGCACCCGGGCCGTCGTGGACCGCCTCTCGCAGCTCGACCCCGTGGTGCTCGTCGCCGTCGACGGCTACCGCTACGGGACGAAGGCCGTGGACCGGCAGGCCGAGGTGGCGACGATCCGGGCGGCGCTGCCGTCGCTCCGCCACGTCGTGTCGATCGCCTACCTCGACCGCCACCTCCCCGACGCGACCCCGTGGGAGGCGCTCGTCGACGGCCCCGCCGAGGTCCTCGAGCCGCTGCCGGTCCCGTTCGACCACCCGCTCTACGTCCTGTTCTCGTCCGGCACCACCGGGCTGCCGAAGCCGATCGTCCACGGGCACGGCGGCATCACCCTCGAGCACCTGAAGGTGCTCAGCCTGCACCAGGACCTCGGTCCGGGCGACCGGTTCCTCTGGTTCTCCACCACCGGGTGGATGATGTGGAACTACCTCGTGTCGGGGCTGCTGGTGGGCGCCACCGTCGTGCTCTTCGACGGCGACCCCGGTCACCCGGACCTGGGCGAGCTGTGGCGGGTGGCCGAGGCCACCGGCACGACCGTCTTCGGCGCCTCCGCCCCGTTCCTCATGGCCTGCCGCAAGGCGGGGCTCGAGCCGGTCCGCGGCGCGCTGCGCTGGGTCGGGTCGACCGGTGCGCCGCTGCCGGCGGCCGGGTTCCGGTGGGTGCACGAGGTGCTCGACGTGCCCGTGTCGTCGATCAGCGGCGGCACCGACGTGTGCACGGCCTTCGTCGGCACCTCGCCGCTCGTGCCCGTGCGGGCCGGCGAGATCTCCTGCCGGCTGCTCGGCTGCGCCGTCGAGGCCGTCGACCCCGAGGGCCGGCCGCTGCCCCCCGGCACCACCGGCGAGCTGGTCGTGTCGGCCCCGATGCCGTCGATGCCCGTGGGCTTCTGGGGCGACGACGACGGCAGCCGCTACCGCCGCGCCTACTTCGAGCACTTCCCGGGCCGGTGGCGCCACGGCGACTGGATCACCTTCACCGACGACGGCGCCTGCACGATCACGGGCCGCTCCGACGCCACGCTCAACCGGGGCGGCGTCCGCCTCGGCACGTCGGACTTCTACGCGGTGGTGGAGGCGCTGCCCGAGGTGGCGGACAGCCTCGTCGTCCACCTCGAGGACCGGGACGAGGACGGCACCGGCATGGGCGAGCTCGTGCTCTACGTCGCCCTGGCGCCGGGCGCCGCGCTCGACGACGCGCTGGAGGGGCGCATCCGGGCCGCGCTGCGCCGCGAGCTGTCGCCCCGCCACGTCCCCGACCGGATCGAGGCCGTCCCCGTCGTCCCCCGGACGCTGTCGGGCAAGAAGCTCGAGGTCCCGGTGAAGAAGGTGCTGGCCGGCACGCCCGCCGACGAGGCGGCGTCGTCCGGCTCCCTCGTCGACCCCGACGCCCTCCGCTGGTTCGAGTCCCACCGCCCCTGACCCCCGCCCGGCGCCCACTCGGCCCCCGTCCCCACTCGCGAACTCGTCGACGAAAAGCAGCAGGAACGCCGCCCTTCGTCGACGAGTTCGCTCGCGGACGGACCACACCCCCGAACTCGTGCCCGAAAAGCGGCAGGAACGCTGCTTTTCGTCGACGAGTTCGCGAGGGGTGCGGCGGCGGGGGCTACTGGAGGCTGAGGTCGGCGGCGGCGCGGGCCTCGACGTCCTCGCGGGTGGGGGTGCCGGCCTCGAAGACGACCTCGTGGATCGTGCCGGTGAAGGGGAACGGGGCCTCGTAGTCGTCGACGACCGGCGACAGGGAGTCCCGGCCGATGTCCGTGCCGGTGGAGCCGAGGATCCGCACCACCCGCTGCACCTCGCACGAGCCGACGACGACGCCGTCGGCCGCGACGGTGAGCACGGGCGTGTTCCCGGTGGCGTCGTAGGCGGCGACGAGCTCGTGACGGCCCGGCGCGAGGTCGACGGGGCCGCGGGCCCGCTGGTGGAGGCCGAGCGCGTTCAGGTCGAAGTGCAGCTCGCCGCCCAGCAGGAAGAACGAGTGCCCGAGGTTGTGGTTGCCGCGGGCGTAGAGCACGCCCTCGGCGCCACCGTCGGGCACGTCGACGGTCGCCGTGATCGTCCACGCCTTGCCGCCGAGACGGGGCGACGCGTCGGCGGGGACGTGGCTGATCGGCGGCCGGTAGACGTAGCGACGGCGGTCGTGCAGCGAGCCCGGGCGGGGCGGCAGGAGGAACAGCTCGATCGAGCGGTCGTCGAGCGGCAGGACGCCGTGGCGCTCCGCCTCCTCCCACCAGCGGGCGACGAGGCGGTCCCGCAGCTCGGGGTGCTCGTCGGCCAGGTCGTGGACCTCGGCCAGGTCTTCGTCGAGGTGGTACAGCGCCCAGCGGTCGTCCTCGAAGGGCGTGCCGGACCAGTGGTGCGTCACGACCTTCCAGCCGTCGGCCCACAGCCCCCGGTGGCCCATCTGCTCGAAGTACTGGACGTCCTTCGGCGGCGGGGCGTCGGGGTCGGTGAAGGTCGCTCGCAGGGACGCGCCGTGCAGCGGCATCTGGGGCACGCCGTCCACCTCGTCGGGCAGGTCGACGCCGACCACGTCGAGGATCGTCGGCGTGAGGTCGACGATGTGGCAGAACTGGCGGCGCAGCGCCCCCGCCTGCGCAGGGTCGAGGCCGTTCGGCCAGTGGACGACGAGCGGGTCGCGCACGCCGCCGCCGTAGGTGTTCTGCTTGTACCAGCGCATCGGCGCGTTGCCGGCCTGGGCCCAGCCCCACGGGAAGTTCGTGTGGGCGTGGGGACCGCCGATGTCGTCGAGGCGGGTGGCCACGATCTCATCGATGTCCTCGGCCACGCCGTTGAAGAACGAGAACTCGTCGAACACGCCGTGGGCGCCGCCCTCCTGGGAGGCGCCGTTGTCGGAGAGGACCACGAGCAGCGTGTCGTCGAGCAGACCCCGGTCGGCCAGGAAGGCGACCAGGCGCCCGATCTGCGCGTCGGTGTGCTCGAGCTGCGCGGCGAAGGCCTCCTGGAGGCGGGCGGCGAAGCGCTGCTGGGCGGGCGTGAGGTCGTCCCACGCCGGCACGCCGAAGTTCGGCGGGGCCAGCTCCGTGCCCGGCGGGATGACGCCGAGCTCGAGCTGGCGCTCGTACCAGCGCTGACGGGCGACGTCGTACCCCTCGTCGAACCGACCCCGCCACCGCTCGAGGTACTCGGCCGGCGCCTGATGGGGTGCGTGCGTGGCCCCGAAGGCGAGGTAGAGGAAGAACGGGGTGCCGGGTCGGTGGGCCTGGAGGTCGCTCACCATCCGCGTGGCCTGGTCCACGAGGTCCTCGGACACGTGGTAGCCGTCCTCGGGCCGGCCCGGCGGGTCGATCGGGTGGTTGTCGCAGGTCAGCTCGGGCGAGAACTGGTCGGTCTCGCCCTGCATGAACCCGTAGAAGCGGTCGAAGCCCTTCTGCAGCGGCCAGGAGGTGAAGGGACCGGCCGCCGTGCACTCCTCCATCGGGGCGATGTGCCACTTGCCGACGGCGAACGTGGCGTAGCCCTGCGGGCGCAGCACCTGGGCGACGGTGGCGGCCCGCGGGCTGATGCCGCCCCGCATGTGCGGGAAGCCGGTGTTCCAGTTCGACACCGCGCGCACCCCGACCGCGTGGTGGTTGCGGCCGGTCAGCAGCGCGGCGCGCGACGGGGAGCACAGCGCGGTCGTGTGGAAGGCCGTGTACCGGAGCCCGCCGGCCGCGAGCCGGTCGATGTTCGGGGTGGCGAGCTCCGAGCCGTAGCAGCCGAAGTGGGCGAAGCCGGTGTCGTCGAGAGCCACGACGACGACGTTCGGGCCGCCCGGACGGGGCGCCTCGGGCCAGGCCGGCTCGGAGTCCCGGTACGTGGGGCCGATCCGGCCCGCGAAGTCGGGCTCGTTGGGAGTCGCCATCCCCGGTTTATGTCATACCTCGTGCCACATTGGCAACGCTCCCACCCAACCGGTCGACGAACGGCGGCAGGAACGCCGCCTTTCGTCGACGAGTTCGCATCGGGGGGTGGATATCGGGGCGGCGGTGGGGTGGGGACGGGGGATGATCGGGGCGTGGCGATCATCCCTGAGAACAAGGACTGGACCTGGGTGCTGCAGCGCCCCTGCCCCGAGTGCGGGCTCGACGTGACGGCGGCGACCCCCGCCGACGTGGCCGACGCCCTCGAGGCGAGCCTCCCCCGCTGGCGGGCCTTCCTCGCCCACCCCGACGTGGCCGTGCGCACCCGGGACGACCGGTGGTCGCCCCTCGAGTACGCGTGCCACGTGCGCGACGTCTTCCGCATCTGCGCGGGTCGGCTCGCGCTGATGCGGGCCGAGGACGACCCCCAGTTCCCGAACTGGGACCAGGACCGCAGCGCCGTCGAGGACCGGTACCAGGAGCAGGACCCGGCGACCGTGGCCGACGAGCTCGACGCCGCCGCAGCGGCGATGCTGGCCGATATCCGCGGCGTCCGCCCCGACGAGCTCGCCCGGACCGGCCAGCGCAGCGACGGAGCCCGCTTCACCGTCGAGTCCTTCCTCCGCTACTTCTTGCACGACCCGATGCACCACCTCTGGGACGTCGAGCAGGACCTCGGCTGATCGCCTGCGCAAGCCGCTTGTCGGCCGATTGCCAATAGCGGTGGCGGGGCGTACGGTCCCGCCCGTGACCGCGCCGACCGTCGAAGAGTTCGCCGCCCGCGCTCGGGCCTGGCTGGCCGAGAACAAGCCCACCGCCCCGCCGGACTGGGGGCCGATCATGCCGCCCGAGCGCCGGGAGCAGGGCATGGAGTGGCAGCGGCGCATCTACGAGGCGGGCTTCGCCGGCATCCACTGGCCGACGGAGTACGGCGGGCAGGGCCTCACCCCCGCCCACGCCTCGGCCTGGTCGCTGGCCTGCGCCGAGGTGCAGGTCCCCGCGGTGCTCAACATGGTCGGCCTCGTCCTGGCTGCCGGGTCGCTGCTCGCCTACGGCACCGAGGAGCAGAAGCGCGAGCACCTGCCCCGGACCGTCCGGGGCGACGTCGTGTGGTGCCAGCTCTTCAGCGAGCCGGGGGCGGGGTCCGACCTGGCCTCGCTCACCACCCGGGCCGAGCGCGACGGCGACGTGTACGTCGTCAACGGCCAGAAGGTGTGGTGCAGCGGCGGCCGGGCCAGCGACTGGGGCATCCTCATGGCCCGCACGGACCCCGACGCCCCGAAGCACAAGGGCATCTCGTTCTTCGTCGTCGACATGACGACGCCCGGCATCGAGTGCCGCCCGCTGCGCCAGATGACGGGCAGCGCGGAGTTCGACGAGGTGTTCCTCACCGACGTGCGCATCCCGGTCGGGAACCTGCTCGGCCCGGAGAACGAGGGCTGGCGGGTCGGCATGACCACGCTCACGAACGAGCGGGGCCACATCGGCTCCGGCACGATCGCCCTCGAGCGCCGCGTCGAGAACCTGCTCCGGGAGGCGAAGGAGGCGGGGCCGATGCACCCCGCCCACCGGGACCGGCTCATCCGCTGCGTGATGCAGGCGAAGGTGCTGCTCGCGATGGGTCAGCGCCAGGGGCCGCAGGCGTCGATCGCCTCGTCGCTGCTCAAGCTCGCGATCTCCGAGCTAACGATCGCCATCGCCGACGCCCGCGTCGACCGCGTGGGCATGGCGGCCACGCTGGCCGACCACCCGGCGGCGGCCGGGCTCGTGGCGTCCCCGGGGGCGAAGCTCGGCGGCGGCACGAGCGAGGTGCAGCGCAACATCATCGGCGAGATGATCCTCGGGCTCCCGAAGGAGCCCAAGCCCGCGGGCAGCCGCTGAGACCCGGCGTCGACGTCGCCCCGGACCGCCGGTGTCGGCCGGCGAGCCGGGGAGGACAGGCGTCGATCAGCGGCGGCGACGACCAGCGCCGCCCGGCGGTGTCAGGCGTCGCTCAGCCGTCGAGGCCCAGGGCGGCGAGGGCCTGGGCCTTCAGCGCCTTGTGGTCGAGCTTCCCGTTCGGCCCGCGTGGGAACGACTCGGCGGCCAGCACGCGCTTGGGCGCCTTGTAGCCGGCCAGCTGCGACTTCACGTGGGCGATGAGCCCGGCCTCGTCGAGCTCGGCATCGGGGGCCAGCTGCACGATGGCGGTGACGGCCTCGCCGAAGCGCTCGTCGGGCACGCCGACGACCCCGGCGTCGGCCACGCTCGGGTGGCGCTTCAACGCCTCCTCGACCTCCTCCGGGAAGACCTTCTCGCCCGCGGTGTTGATGCACGACGAGCCGCGGCCGAGGAGCGTGATGGTGCCGTCCTCGTCGAGGGTGGCCCAGTCGCCGGCGACGACGTAGCGGCGGCCCCCGATCTCGCGGAAGGTCGCCGCGGTCTTCTCGGGGTCACCCCAGTAGCCGAGCGGGATGTACCCGCCGACGGCCAGGAGGCCCCGCTCCCCCGACCCGGGCACGACGTCGCGCCCGTCCTCGGTGATGACCCGGGCGGTCGGCGACAGCTTGAAGGTCGCCGTCCTGGCGGCGTCGGGGTCGTCGACCACCGAGCGGCCGAGCGAGCCGGACTCGGAGGACCCGAGCCCGTCCACGACCATGAGCCGCGGCGCGTGGGCGAGGAGCCGGCGCTTGCTCTCCTGGCCGAGCATCGCGCCCGACGAGAACAGGACCCGCAGGCTGCTGAGGTCCCAGCGCCCGGGATGGGCCTCGAGCTCGGTGATGATCGGGCGGGCGAAGGCCTCCCCCACGATGCAGAGGCCCTTCACCTTGTGCTCGACGACGGCGTCGAGGAGCTCCAACGCGTCGAGCGACGGGCTCGTGAGGGTGACGGCCGTGCCGCCCCGGGCGAGGATCGGCAGGACGAACCAGCAGGCGGTGCCGTGCATGAGCGGCGCGGCCGGCAGCGCGGTGACCCCCCGCGTGCCCTCCCGGTCGTGGAAGGCCTCGGGGTCCGGCGGCTCGATGAGGGGCGACCCCTGCGAGACCTCGAGCATGCGGAAGAGGTCGTCCTGGCGCCACATGACGCCCTTCGGGTAGCCGGTCGTGCCGCCCGTGTAGAGCAGGTACAGGTCGTCGCCCGAGCGCCCCCACGGCGGCACGACCCGGCCCGGCGCGGACTCGGCGGCGTCGTCGTACGCGAGCGCCCAGTCGGGGCACGACGCCCGCTCGCCGACGCGCACCCACACCTTCACGCCGGGGAGCTCGCGGCGGAGCCGGTCGCACACGTCGGTGAACTCGGCGTCGAACACGACCGCCTCGGACTCGCTGTTCGTCCAGAGGTAGCGGAGCTCCTCGTCGCCGTACCGGTAGTTCGTGTTGACCGGCACGAGCGCCGCCTTGAAGCAGGCGAAGAGCACCTCGAGGTACTCGTTGCTGTTGCGCTGGTACTGGGCGACCTTCGCCTGGTGGCCGAGGCCGGCGTCGAGCAGCGCCCGGGCCACGCCGTCGGCGCGGGCGTCCACCTCCCGCCAGGTCAGGCGGCGGGGGCCGTGGACGAGGGCGACCTCACCGGCGTAGCGCGCCGCAGCAGCTTCGAGGACGTCGGCGTAGTTCCAGGCGCTCGTCACCCGATCACCATGCCAGGCGTCACACGACGGGCCCCAACCGGAGGCGGGGAACACCAGGGCGCCGCGTGCTGTTGGATGGAGGGACCCCCATCCGAGAGGACCCCCCACTGATGCCCACCGTCGACCTGACCAAGGAAACCTTCGAGGAGACCGTGACCGGCGAGGGCATCGTGCTCGTCGACTTCTGGGCCTCCTGGTGCGGGCCGTGCCGGGCCTTCGCCCCGATCTACCAGGGCGCCGCCGAGCAGCACACCGACGTCACCTTCGGCAAGGTCGACACTGAGGCCGAGCAGGAGCTGGCCACGGCCTTCCAGATCCAGTCGATCCCCACGCTCATGGCGTTCCGGGACGGGATCCTCCTGTTCGCGCAGGCCGGCGCCCTGCCGGCGGCCGCGCTCGACGACCTCATCGGCCAGGTGCAGGCCCTCGACATGGACGAGGTGCGCGCCGCCATCGCGGCCGAGCAGGCGCAGCAGGCCCCGGGCCCGCAGTAGCCGGTCCGGGTCGTCTGCGTCGGCGCCCGGCGCCCTAGCGGTCGGTGGCGAAGTGGGCGACCACGTTCGCCACCGACTGCGCCACGTTGGCCGTGTGGCGCTTCGGGTAGCCGACCAGCCGCAGCGCCGGCGGGAAGATCGCCGTCGACAGGTCGAAGGTCTCGGTGACCCGGCACCGGTCCTCGCCGAGGGGCTCCACGTCCCAGCGCCACTGGTGGCGCCCGACGTGGGCCCAGGCGATGCGGCGGCCCTCCTCGAGGGTCACGACCCTGCTGCGGATGCGGTACGGGATGCCGAGCTTCATGTCCATCCCGAAGCGGTCGCCCTGGTGGAGCCGCTCGGGCCCGGCGATCTGGCCCCGGACCGTGCCGTCACCGGAGATGATGGCGTGGTTCGCGGGACGGCGGAGGAACTCGAACACCTCGTCGGCCGGTGCGGCGACCTCGGCGCTGGCCGAGACGGCGTCGCTCGTCAGCTCGACGGTCACCCCTTCGGGAAGGTCGTTCGCCATGTCGGCAACCTACCCAAGGGCGACTGCCGGCGTGCTAGACGAGTGCTGGGTGTAGCGGACGACCCGAGAGGGAAACCACGGCACATGGCCCTGTTCTCGTTCATCGAACGCTTCGACGACGCGCTCGACTGGGACGTCCAGGATCCGTTCCTCGCCGACGAGAACCCGCTCGCGCCGGTGGGCGGGGACTGCGACGACCCGCTCGTCGCCGTCGACCACGCCTAGCCCCCGGCGGGCCTGCCCGCGGCTCAGGCGGGCGGCGCCTCGGGGTCGGGGTGGCGCAGCGCGGCGAGCTGGGTGGACTGCACCACCAGGCGGCCGGCCGCGTCCCACGCCTCGAAGACCTCGTCCACGAAGCCGTCCTGGATGAGCTGGGCGCGGAAGCGCATGCGCAGCGGCCCCGGCACCGGGACGGCGCGGACGTAGACGCTGAGGTCGAGGGTGGGCACCCAGCCGCTCTGGACGACGCCGAACGTGGCGGGCGGCAGGGCGTCGGCCACGTAGAGGAGCATCGTCGTCGGCACGACGTCGTCCGCGGTGCGGAACCAGGCCCGGTACTCGCCGCCGCCGAGGGCCCAGGGCCCGTCGTCGCGCAGGCGGATGGCCGTCGCCGGGTCGTAGGCGATCGTCGTATCCGACGCGCCGAGGACGAGCGGCGGGACCTCGCACGCCTCGAGCGGCGGCAGCTCGGGCGGCGCCGTGGCCCCCCAGAACGCCGCCGACCCCTCCTGGAGGTTGCCGAGGGTGAGCATCGTGTCGACGGCCACCGCGTCGCCCTGGACGACCCGCGCCCGGACCTGGGAGGCGGTGCGGCCCGTGCGCAGCACCTCCGTCTCGATGCGGGCCGGCCCGACGTCGGGCGAGGCCAGGTACTTGGCCGCGGCGGCCACGACGTGGGCCTGCGGGGCGCCGGCCTCGCGGGCGGCGCGGAGGGCGGCGTCGCCGAGCAGGGCGAGCATGTAGCCGCCGTTCGGCTTCGTGCCCATGACGGCCAGCTCGGGGGCCAGGTCGACGGTGAAGGCGCCGTCGCCCGCCGGCTCGAGGGCGGTGACCTCGGCCCACGTGCGGGCGGACTCGAGCGGCTGCGGCACACCCTGCTGCGACATGGCGGGCACGCTACCGCCGCCGGACCGGGCCGATGCCAGGCGGGACGGGCTCCGGCTCAGCCCGTCGCGCCGCCCTCGCGCTCGATGGCGTCGGCGATGTCGTGCAGCCGCTGGCGGGTGCGAGGGCCGGCCTCGTTCACCCACTCGGCGACCTCGCGCAGCAGCGTGGCCTCGACCTGCGCCGTCTCGGCGTACGCCGCCCGCACCTCGGCCTGCGCGGCCGGGATGTCCCCGCCAATCGCGGTGACCTCCCCGAGGGCGCGCAGCGCCGCGGCCTGCGCCTCGTAGCCGGCCACGATCGTCGCCACCCAGTCCCGCACCGCGGTGTCGGTGCCGTCGGTGGGGATGGCGGCGAGCGCCGCGACGAGCCCCTCGAGGCGGTCGGCCGCGGCGTCGGCCGCCTCGGGGTCGCCGGAGGTGAGCGCGGCGAGGGCGTCGTTGGCCGCCTCGTCCCAGCGGGACCGCCACAGCAGGAGCGCGTCGAGCAGGGCGAGGTCGTCGTCGCCCACCACGGCGATCGGGCTCGCCGCCCGGGTCTCGAGGATGCGGGCGCGGCGGGCCTCCTCGGCGGTGTCGAGCTCGCGCTCGGCGCTGGGCGCGCACGCGGCCGTCACCGCGAGGAGCGCGAGGAGCAGGGCCAGGAGGCGGGCACCGCGCCCGCGGGCGCTCGATCTCGACGACACCTCGGCATCCTGCCCTCCTACGATGCCCGCGTGCCCGCCGAGCCCGAACCCCCGGAGCTGGCCGCCCTCGTCGACTTCGCCGAGCGGGGCCGGGTGGGCGACTGGAGCCTGCGGGGCGCGCTCGTCCGCTACGCCCAGGGCGAGCCGCGCCGCGTCCGCCTCGTCCTCGAGCTCGTCCGCCGGCTCGACGCCGCGCTCCACCCGCACAGCCGCGCACTGGTCAAGGACGGGCCCGCGATCTGGGCGGCGGTGACGGCCGACGGCGCGGCCACCGGCGCGCACGCCCCGCTCGTCGAGCTGCTGCGCACGGCCCAGGTCCTCGACGCCCTCGGGGACACCCTGGCGACCTGGGCGGAGGACCCGAAGGCGGCGCCCCGCCCCGACGCGGAGGTCGACGCGGCGATCGCCGCCGTCACGGCCCGCCTGGCCGACCTCGGGGTCCCCGAGGAGGAGCCGATCCCCCGCGGCGCCCGCCGCCGCGGCTGACCGAGCGCGAGGGCGACGGAGCCGGCGCGCTGTCAGGACGAGGCGGCGGTGCCCTCGCAGAGGGCCTTGAGGCGGACGAGGATCTCCTCGGCCATCTCCTCGGCCTTGGCCCGCAGCAGCACCGCGTCGACGGCGGCGCCGAGGATGCCGAGCGGGAGGTCGTACTCGACCTCGAAGTCAACCCGGGTGCCCTCGCCGGTGGGGGTGAGCCGCTCGGTCAGGGTCGCGCTCGCGCCCACCGGAGCGTCGCCCCGGAAGCGCAGCTCCGAGCTCGGCCGCAGGTCGACCACCTGCCAGGTGCTGTCGAGCTCCTTGCCGAGGACCTTCACCACCTGCTCGAAGGAGTCACTGACCTCGACGGGGCGACCCGGACCCTCGACCGAGACGGTCATGTCCGAGAGCTCCGGCAGCCGGTCCACTCGGGTGAGCAGGTCGTAGACGGCCTCCGGCGGGCAGGCGACGACGGTCGAGCGAGCGAGATGTCCCATGCCCGCCCCCTGCCCGCCGGCGACGCCCCGAACCGGATCGAGCGACCCCGGACGCGAACCCGCGCCTCCCCTGCGACGGAACGCAGCGAGGAGACGCGGGTTCGGGAGCGGTGATGGCTAGCGGGTGGCGGTCTCGGTGGACGGCCAGAGGGCGCCGGCGAGGGAGATGACGACCGTGCCGAGGTGCAGCAGGTTGTCGGCGGCGTTCAGCGAGAGGATGTTCCCGTCGGCCTCCCCGGCCACGAGCAGGCCGTAGACGAACACGGCCGCGTAGCCGACGGCGAGGGCCCAGCCGTAGTAGCGGGCCCCGAGCACCGTCCGGAACATCGCCAGGCCGGCGATGCCGAGGATGAGGTGGACGACGTTGTGCAGCGGGTTGAGCTCGAAGAACAGCAGTTTGTCGCCGGTGTCGCCGGCGGCGAAGTCGTCGAACCCGGTCACGGCGAACCCGACCACGCCGACGAGGGCGTAGGCCGCGCCCAGCACGAGGGCGATGATCTGGCTGGGGTGCAGTCCGTCTCCGGGACGATCCACGGCTTGGTGCGCGGTCATGAGCAGCTCCTGAGGTGAGGTCTGGCGCTCCCCCTACCCGCACCACCGGCGGTGAAACGCGCCGCGGCGCCCGCCGGAGCGGGCGCCGCGCGCACACCGTGACCTCGGGCGGCTACTTCGCGGCGGCGAAGCCCCGCTCGAGGTCCGCGAGGATGTCGTCGATCGACTCGAGGCCGACCGACAGGCGCACGAGGCCCGGCTCGACGCCGGCCGAGCGCTGCTCGTCCTCGGTGAGCTGGCTGTGGGTGGTGCTGGCCGGGTGGATGGCGAGGCTGCGGACATCGCCGATGTTGGCGACGTGGCTGTGGAGCGTGAGCGCCTCGACGAAGCGCTGACCGGCCTCGCGACCGCCCTTGATGACGAAGGCCGGGACGGAGCCGAAGCCGCGGCCGCCCGTGTACTTCTTCGCCCGCTCGTGCCACGGGCTGCTGGCCAGGCCCGACCACTGGATGGACTCGACCTGCTCGTGGCCGTCGAGGAAGGCGACGACCTTGGCCGCGTTCTCGACGTGGCGCTCCATGCGGAGGCTGAGCGTCTCGATGCCCTGCAGGAGCAGGAAGGCGTTGAAGGGGCTGATGGCGGCGCCGAGGTCGCGGAGGAGCTGGACGCGGGCCTTCAGGATGAACGCGCCGGGGCCGAGGGCCTCCCAGAACTTGAGGCCGTGGTAGCTCGGGTCCGGCTCGGTGAAGCCGGGGTGCTTGCCGCTGGCCCCGAAGTCGAATGTGCCGCCGTCGGCGATGATGCCGCCGATCGAGTTGCCGTGGCCGCCGAGGAACTTCGTGGCGGAGTGCACGACGATGTCCGCGCCCCACTCGAGCGGGCGGATGAGGTAGGGCGAGGCCACCGTGTTGTCGACGATGAGCGGCACGTTGGCCTCGTGGGCCACACCGGCGACGCCCTCGATGTCGAGCACGTCGTTGCGGGGGTTGCCGATCGTCTCACCGAAGAACGCCTTGGTGTTCTCCTGCACCGCGCCCCGCCACTCGTCCAGGTCGTCGGGGTCGTTCACGAAGGTGACGTCGATGCCGTACTTCGGCAGCGTGTGGTGCAGCAGGTTGTAGGTGCCGCCGTAGAGCGAGGCCGAGGCGACGATGTGGTCGCCGGCGCCGGCCAGGTTCATGATCGCCAGCGTCTCGGCCGCCTGACCCGACGACACGGCGAGGGCGCCGGGGATGCCGAGCGCGGTGTCCGGGGCGCCCTCGAGGGCGGCCACCCGGGCCTCGAGCACGGCCTGGGTGGGGTTCATGATCCGGGTGTAGATGTTGCCGACCTCGGCCAGCCCGAAGAGGTTCGCGGCGTGCTCGGAGTCGCGGAACGTGTAGCTGGTGGTCTGGTAGATCGGCACCGCCCGGGCCGAGGTGGCGGCGTCGGGCTCTTGGCCGGCGTGGATCTGACGGGTCTCGAAGCCCCACTCGTTGCTCATGTTGCGCACTCCGGATCTGTGGTCGGTGATCGGTCGAGGTTCGGCGTCGGAACGCTAGCCGAATCGGACCTCAAATCTGACCGAAAAGGTCGGCTTTTGTCCAACGCTGCGGCCGGTCAGCCGCGGGGCGCCGACGAGCGTCCGGACACGTCGATCCGGGCGAAGCGCCCCTCGACGGTCCGCCACGGATCGAGCTGGTCGGCCCCGACGGGACGGGAGAGCAGGTAGCCCTGGGCGAGGTCGCAGCCCATGTCGGCCAGCGCCTGGAGCTGCGCCTCGGTCTCGACGCCCTCGGCGACCACCTCGTAGCCGGCTGCGTGGGCGAGCTCGATCATGGCAGCCACGAGACGGCGGCCGTCCTCGGTGGTGTCGATCTCGCTCACGAAGGTGCGGTCGAGCTTCAGCACGTCGAGGGGCAGGCTCCGCAGGCGGGCGAGGGACGAGTAGCCCGTGCCGAAGTCGTCGAGCGCCGTGCGCACCCCCATCGCCCGCACGGCCGTGAGCGTCCGGGTGGCGGCCTCGAAGTCGGTGATGATGTCCGTCTCGGTGACCTCGAGCCACAGGCGGTCGGCGGCCAGCCCGCTCGCCGCGAGGGCGGACTCGACGGTGGTCACGAGCTGCGGGCCGAGCTGGCGCGCCGCCACGTTGACGGAGACGTGGAGGACGGGGTCGTGCTCGGCGACCGTGGCGCAGGCCTGCTCGAGCACCCGGGCGCCCAGCGGGACGATGAGCCCGGTGTCCTCCGCCACGTGGATGAACTCGTCGGGTGGGATCAGGCTCCCGTCCGCCGAGCGCAGCCGCACGAGCGCCTCGTACCCGCGCACGGACCCGTCCGGCAGATCGATCACCGGCTGGTAGTGGAGGACGAGGCGGTCCTCGCCGATGGCGGCCGCGACCTCGCGGGCGATGCGGGTCCGGTGGGCCACCTCGTCGCGCAGCCGGGGCTCGGCGATCTCCACACGGCCGCGCCCGAGCCGCTTCGCCTCCAAGAGCGCGAGGCCGGCGTCGCGCAGCAGCTCGGTGCCCGAGGTGGAGGTGTCCCCGCAGAGCGCGACGCCGACGCTGACCCCGACGCGCACCGGGTCGGCCTCGCCCACGAAGAACGGGGCCTTGAACGCGTCGAGCGCCCGGGTGGCGATGCCGCTCGCCTCGAGCGGGTCGCCGACGCCGCGGCACAGCACGACGAGCTCGTCGTCACCCAGCCGGGCCGCCACGTCACTCCCTCGGAGCAGGCCCCGGAGGCGGTCCGCCGAGCGGACGAGGACCTGGTCGCCGGCGTGGTGGCCGAGCGTGTCGTTCAGCCCCTTGAAGTGATCGATGTCGATCACGAGGAGGGCGATCGGATCCCGGTCGCAGGTCTGGATGGCGTACTCCAGCTCCTCGGTGAACGCGCTTCGGGCCAGGAGCCCGGTGAGCCGGTCGTGGGTGGAGGTGTACTCGAGGTCCGTGGTGACGGCGCGCAACGAGCGGTGGAGGGCGAGCGCCTCCTGCGCCGCGCAGGTCTGGGCGAGGACGAGCGACGCGGTGGCTACGACGGCGATCCAGGCCTGGGCGGCGCTGAGGCGGGTCTGGCCCTGCACGACGACGAGCACCGCCAGCGGGGCGAAGATCAGCAGCAGGCGTCCGAGCTCGGCCATCCTCGACAGGTGGCGCTGGGCGGGAGCCGCGTGCGGCATCGACGCGGCGAGCGCCAGGAGCCCGAACCCGACGAGGTAGAAGGCGTCGACGGCGCTCCCGACGGCGTAGTCGCCCCGTGCCGCCCGATAGGCCCAGGTGAAGTCCGCGACCGCCATGCTGAGGAACCCCAGGGTGAAGGTCCACAGCCGCGGGGTCATCATCGAGGTCGTGCCGAAGCGGGCCAGGACGAGCGCGCAGAGGAGCGCGTCGCCGATGGGGTAGCTCACGAGGAGCGCCGCCTCGACCCACCCGGCGCCGAACTGCTCGAGCGCGGGGTTCCCGATGTGCGTCCAGGTGAGGAACGCCGTGATGCCGAGGAGCGTCACCGTCTCGAAGACCTCTCGGCCCAGGGACCAGCGGCTCGGACGGCCGCCGGGCAGGAGGACCGTGGCGACAGCGGCGAGGACGAGGAAGCCGAGGTACGGGGCGTCGAGGGCCCGCGAGTCGCTCGGCGCCCCGTCGCGGAGCTCGATGAGCGCGAGCCCGACCGCGCCCACCGCCCACAGGGCGCACCCCGCGCCGAGCAGCAGCCAGGATCGCCGCGTCGGCGGACGGCGGCGGGCGGCGAGCACGCAGGCGAAGGCAGCGAGCAGCGGGACGACCACGAGCAGGACGTGGGTGGCGGCTCGGGCCAGGTCGTCGTCGACCCTCCCGGTGAGCATGACCAGCGCCGCGCCACCGAAGGCGATCGCGACGAGGCCAGCGCTCACCCGCTTCTCCGACATCGGTGCTCGCGACCTCCTCTGCCCCAGCCAAGGCGGATCCACGACCCCGCTGCAGCACCCAAGGATCGCAGCCACCGAGCATCGGCGCTCGCGATACCGCCGGCCCAGAGGTCTACCCCCGCGCCGGAGAAGCACACCAGCCCTCCGTCCGCGGACGCGGACGGACCTCCGACGCGACAGCGCCCCCTCCCCAGCGAGGGGGCGCTGCCGCCCGGAGATCGGTCTGGTTGTGCGGGTGGTGCTGCGGGTCGGTCAGGCGCGGCGGGCGAGCTTGCGCAGGCCGGCACCCAGGCCGGTGAGGGCGCCACCGGCGAGGGCCACGCCGGCGATGCCGGCACCGGTGCGGGGCAGGGCCGTCCGGTCGACCTGCTGACCGCGGACCTCGACGTCGCCGTCGACCTCGGGGTCGCCCTGGCCGGGGTCGCCGCCACCCGAGCCGGGCTCGCGGTCGGTCACGTCGCACGACGCCAGGATCGGGTTGCACTCCGGCGCCGGCTCCTTGTCCGTGACCTCACAGGTGCCGAGCTGGGGCAGGCAGTCCTTCGGGTCGGGCTGGTCACCGGGGCAGCCGTGGGTCTGCGGGCAGCCGCCCCCGGAGTCCTTCAGGTCGCCGGGATCGAGCGGCAGCTCCGGGTTCACCACCGGATCCTGCTGGGGCTGGCCGATCGGGAGGTCACCGGGCTGCGGGTCGGGCTGCGGGGTCGGGTTCGTGAACCCGCCCGGATCGGGCTGCGGCTGCGGGTCGGGCTGGGCGATCGGGAGGTCAACGGGCTCGGGGTCGGGCAGCGGCGTCGGGTTCGTGAACCCACCGGGCCCACCCGTGCCCGGGTCCGAGGGCTGCGAGACCACCACGCCACCACCGGCGGGCGAGGGCCCAGCCAGCGTCGGGCTGGCCAGCGAGATGAGCGAGCCGAGCCCGAGGGCGCCGGCCAGGACCAGGTTCTTGGTGCGGGAGACGAACATTTCCGGGTGCTCCTTGGGTTGTCGCGGGCGCGTCCCGCTGCTCACCCGGTAGGAGCACCCCCACCACCCGCACCTTGCAGGAAACCGCGGACGAATCCGCGATCCGAGTCGGCCGTCGCCGAGACGCCTGCGCCCGGTCGGGCGGACGCCGCTACGCGAAGAGGCGCAGGTCCTGGGTCGCCGTGCCGACGACGTGGTCGGCGTCGGTGCCGAGCCAGCGCAGGACCGTCCCGATGAGGTCGAGGTGGCGGACCGTCGCGTAGGGGTTGCCGTTGCCGTCGAGGCGGGTCGGATCCAGGTGGTCGCCGTGGACGCCGCCCTGCACGGGCGGGCCGACGAGGAAGGCGTAGCCCGCCGTGCCGTGGTCGGTGCCCGCGGTGCCGTTGACCCTGGCCCGACGGCCGAACTCGCTGAAGACGAGGGCGACGGTGCGGCTGGCCGCGTCCGGCGTGAGGCTGGCGAACAGGCCGTCGATGATGGCGTCCACGTCGGCCAGCCGGGCCGCGTGCCCGGCGACGAGGTCGGCGTGGTGGTCGAAGGAGGCCGTCGCCGCGAACACCGTCCGGCAGCCGAGGCCCGGGTCGTTGAAGAGCCGGGCCGCCAGCACCCCGCTGGCGGCGGCGCCCTTGGGCGTCGGGTTGAGGACCGTCCCGACCTGGGTGGCCAGCGAGGCGGCCGTGCCGCCGACGGTCGCGGCGTGGTCCCGACCGGTGGTGCCGGTGGCGCCGCTCCCCCACCCTTCGATCATCGAGAAGAGGCCGGACTCGAGCGCCGAGCCGCGCGAGGCGCCGAAGAGGCTGCCGCCGCCGGCCGGGATGCCGATGCCACCGGACTGGTGACCGACGAGCATCCGAGGGACGCGCCCGGTGAGCGAGGTGGCCCGCAGCGGCACGTCGTCACCGGGGCCGAGCGTGTCGAGCCACCGCCCGACCCAGCCGGTGGTGCCGGCCGACGCGTCGTTCGGGTTCGGGGTGCCGGCCATCCAGTCGGCCGCCGAGGCGAAGTGGGAGAGCGAGCCAGAGGCACCGACGCCGCCCACGAGCGCGACCTGCCCGGCACCGAAGCGGCTGTGCAGGGAGCGCAGCGACGGATGGAGGCCGAAGCCGTCGCCGAGGTCGAGGAGCTGGGCCGGGTCGAGGAGGAGGCTGGGCCGGAGGGTGCGCAGGACGCTGTCGCCCCGGGGCATGACGGTGGCGAACCCGTCGGTGCCGCCGTTCATGTAGAGGACGAACAGGTTGCGGTCGGTCGCCGCCTGGGCGCCGGCCCGTCGGGTGCCGAGGAGCGGGCCGCCGACGAGCCCGGCCACGCCGGCGGCGCCGAGCCCGGCGAGGAACCGGCGGCGGGACATGCCGCCCGGGGTCCGCTCGGTGGGGACGGAGAGGGCGGCGAGGGCCTGCTCGGGGGTGTGATCGGAGGAGAGTCGCATGGGGCTCCCGCCGCTCAGGCGGCGAAGTCGGGGGACAGCGTGACGGCCATGGCCAGGGCCACCGGCTCCCAGGCGGGGGTGGTCTGGCGGATCGTGGTGACGTAGGCGGCGATGCCGTCGACCGTCGCGGGCGACGGCTCGGGAATCCCGGCCCAGCGGAGCCCGGCCCGTGCGGCGTCGGCCGGGGCCATCGCCGCCGTGGTCGGGATCGGCGCGGGTGCCGTCCACGCGGCGTGGAACGCGGCGGTGCTGTGGAGGGGGCCGAGCTGCCACCAGGCCCGGGCCGAGAGGAGGTCGCGGGCGGGCGGCCAGCCGCTCACGTTCGGCGGCATGAAGGGGAGGTGGTCGGCCTCGGCGAGGGCCTGGAGGGCGCCGAGGGCGGACGGGGTGGTGCCGGCCAGCTTCGCCACGGCGACGGCGATCTCGACGGGGCTGCGCACGAGCTGCGTCTGCGCGGCGGTGCTGCGGTACTCCGGGTGGAGGAGCACGGCGCGGGCGAACGCCCGGCCGGTGAAGCCGTCGGCGAGGGCCCGCTGCGCCAGGTCGTCGACGAGCGCCGCCGAGGGCGCAGGGGCGGCCCACGCCTCCCACAGCTTGCGGGCGACGGTGCGGGCGACGAGGACGCGGTTCGTGTCGTTGCAGATGACGTCGCACAGCCCGTGCGCGTCGAACGCGCCGGTCGAGCCGAGCACGGTCTTGGTGCCGCCGTCGTGGAGGGACGGGTAGAAGCGCGGCGCCATCGAGCCGTCCCAGTCGACGTTGTGCCCGGTGAGGCAGCGGGCGGCCTCCGTCACGTCGGTCTGGGTGTGGTTGCCGACGCCCACCGTGAAGAGCTCGAGCAGCTCGCGGGCGAGGTTCTCGTTGTTGGCCCCGGCGACGTTGCCGACGTTGTCGAGCCAGAAGCCCATGGCGCTGTCGACGGCGAGCTCGCCGAGCAGGTCGCGGAACGGGCCGGTGGCCCGGGTGCGGAGCGACGTGAGCTGGCGGTGGAGGCCCTCGCCCCAGACGACCTTGGCCATCGAGGTCGTGAAGTGGCCGTGCCAGAACCAGGTGAGCTTCTCGACGCCGGGGGTGGGCGTGGTCGCCATGTGGTCCAGCCAGGCGCCGCTCACGGCGAGGGCGCGGAAGAACTCACCGGCGCCGGCGAGGGCGGGATCGTCGAGCTCAGCAGGGCGGGCCATCGGCGCCGGCTCCGGGCTGATGAGCTCGTCGACGAGCTCGTCCCAGGGACGGCCGGCGCGCGCCTCGGCGCCGGCGGCGTCGATCCCGAACGCGGCGCGGCGCCAGAGGCGGTGGACCTCAGCGGGGGTGGTGGAGGAGGACATCGCACCGTCGTCATCGGCACGAACGGTGCGGAACTGAACCACTCAGGCGAAAAGCGGTCGAACGTCCCGCCCCCCACGGCCCGGAGTGACCATCCCCGAGCGCGCGTCCGGGTCATCGTTCGCGTGGTCCGGCGGCGGCCCGGTCCGCGGCGGCCCTGGTCGCTGTGACCGGGTGACGTCACCCGCGGCCGTCGGCGGCGCCGTAGCCGGCGAGGGCTCGCAGCCGCTCCACGCGCTCGTCGGCGCCGCCGAGGAGGGTGGCCAGGACGCCGACCACGCCGATGACGTCGAGGGAGCCGGCCTCCTGCATCGCCTCGAGGTCAGCCCAGTCCTTGGTGCGGTTGAAGAAGGCCTTGAAGACGGCCAGGTCGGTGCAGCCGAGGAAGGGGAGCTCCTGACCGGCGAAGGGCTCCCAGCGGATGCGGGCGGCGACGGCGTCGTGGAAGTCGGTGGTGCTGAGGAAGAGGTCGACGGGGGTGCGGTCCCACCAGAGGCGGGCCTGCCCGTCCCGGTGGAGGAGGGCGCGGTCCTCGTCGGTGACGGCGACCTCGGGCGGCAGTGCGGCGATCGCCCGGTCCGCCTCGTCGGGGGTCAGGAACACGTTGACGTCGAGGTCGATCGTGCCCCTCGCCTGCTGGGTGCACCAGGCGAGGGCGAGCGCCCCGCCGAAGGCGTGGACGATGCCAGCCGCCTGGAGGCTGGCGTGCACGGCCAGCATCTTCTCGGGCAGGCCGAGGGGGCGGGCGCTCACGGGCGGCGGCCCGGGAACGGCGGGTAGGTCAGCGTGGGCGCGTGGCGAGCCGGGAACATGGCGGCCAGCTCGAGGGCCTCGCGCAGCTCCTCCCCCTTGGCCCGCCGGGCCTCGTCGGTGGCGTCGGGGCGGGGGGCGACGTCGATCCGGGCGCTGTAGCCGGCGGCGTCGAGGATGCGGGCGAGGGTGTCGACCCGGGGGACGACCCGCCCGGCCTCGTAGGCCGCGAGCGTGGCGTGCGAGGTGCCGGCCCGCTCGGCCAGGACCCGCAGCGAGAGCCCGCGGCGCAGCCGGGCCCGACGGAGGACGGTGGCGCTGTCCACAGCCCCAAGCGTACGCCGGTATCAGATCCGATACCACCCCGCACCCGTTGACAACGTCTGTGTGCAGATCCGAGCCGTAGCGGCTCGAGATCGCACACAGACGTTGTTCAGAGGCGGGTCAGGGCGGCGAGGGCGGCGGTGACGTAGCGGGGGTCGCCCGTCTCGTGGCCGAAGGCGAGGTCCTCGACCGCCATGCACCGGGCGAGGACGACGGCGCGCTCGAGCGCCGCGTCGTCGAGGCCCAGCCGCGCCGCCACCGCCTCGGCCACCGGTCGCCCGAGGTCCCGCCAGAGGCGGGCCAGGTCGAGCGCAGGGTCGGTGATCGCCGCGTCGGTCCAGTCGAGCACGCCGGTCAGGCGCCACGGCCCCGGCTCGGCGAGGAGGTGCTCGGCGCCGAGGTCGGCGTGGCAGAGGCGCAGGTCGGTGCCCGGCGCCGGGGTGTCGGTGGCGAGCTGCGCCTGCAGGCGCTCGCGGAGCTCGACCGGCACGAGGGACCCGACGACCTCGAGCAGCTCCTGCGCCTCCTCCAGGTGCTCCCCCAGGTCCGCCTCCTCCCGGACCACGACCGGCGCCGCCACCGAGGTGAGCGCGTGCAGCGCCGCGAGCAGGTCCCCGAGCGCCGGCACGAGCGGGAGGGGGTCCACCGCGGGCCGGTCGAGCAGCGAGGTGCCCGGCAACCGCTCGAGGGCGAGGGCACCCTCCGCGGCGTCGACGAAGCGCACCCGCGGGGCGGGGACGCCGGGCTGGTCGGCCAGCAGCTCGAGCAGCGCCGCCTCCCGAGCCACGGCGTCGCGGGCCTCGTCGTCGAGGGTCTGGCGGAGGCGGAGGACGCTGCCGTCGTCGAGGGCGTAGGCGACGTTGTCGGTGCCGACGCCGAGGCGCGCCACGACCCGGGCGCCGTGCACGGTGGCGGCGCGCTCGGCGCGCTGGTCGACCTCGCGGGCGGTCATCGGACCAGCCTCCCCCACCGGATCCGCCGGCGCTGGTCGGCGGCCGCGCCACGTCTGTGTGCAGATCCGAGCCGTAGCGGCTCGAGATCGCACACAGACGTTGTTCCGGTGTTCCGGTGGTCAGAGGCTGCCGCTGCCTCGGCGGGCCTTGAGGAGGGCGCCGCCGTCCACGCCGATCTGCTGACCGGTGATGTAGCGGGACTCGTCGCTGGCCAGGAACAGCGCGAGGTTGGCCACGTCCTCGGGCTCCACGTACGGGATGGGCATGGCCTGGAAGAACGTGAAGGTGAGCTCCGCGTCCTCCCGGGTGGGCTTCTCGAGGTCGGGCCGGAAGAGCCCGTAGAGGCCGTCGTTGTGGAGCAGGTGGGTGTTGCAGTTCGACGGGTGCATCGCGTTGATGCGGATGAACCGCGGCGCGAGGTGCAGGGCCATCTCCTCCACGTAGGAGACGAGCGTGCGCTTCGACCAGCCGTAGCCGGCGCCGCCCGGGCCCATGATCGGGTTGTCGGCCGCGCCCGGCACGAGCCCGGCCGTCGAACCGGTGACCACGATCGACGAGCCGTCCGGGAGGTGCGGGAGCGACACCGACACGGTGTTCATGACGCCGACGAGGTCGACGTCGGCGGCGTCGACGAAGTCGCCCACCTCGGGCTCGCCCATGGCCATCGGCAGGATGCCGGCGTTGGCGACGACGATGTCGAGGCGCCCGAGCTCGGCGACGCCGGCGGCGATGGCCTCCTTGAGCTCGACCCGCTCGCGCACGTCGGCCTGGCGGGCGACGATGCGACCGCCGGCCTCCTTCACGAGGCGCTCGGTCTCGGCGAGGTCCTCCGGCGTGGCCAGCGGGTAGGGGTTCGACTCGATCTGCCGGCAGATGTCGAGGGCGATGACGTCGGCGCCCTCCTGTGCGAACCGCACGGCGTGGGCCCGACCCTGCCCGCGGGCCGCCCCGGTGATGACGGCGACCTTCCCCTCGAGACGCTTGCCCATCGTTCCCCTCCTGATCGCGCTGGCGGGGCCCTCCCGCAGCGCGCGGAAAGAGTCTACTCTTTTCGCTCTCCGGTGGGCACCGGTACCGTCCCCTCGGTCGTGCGGGCGGGAGCTCGACCGCTTGCGCGAGGTACTCCGCGGCGAGTGCGCGATCGCCCGCCGCAGCAGCGACGACACCGGTGACCTCATGGCTGTGCGGATGGCGCCAGCCCTCCCCGCAGTCGAGCTCCTCGGCCCACAGGTCGGCGAGGAGCGCGTCGGCCCGGGCGGCGTCCCGGCGGCGAGGACCGCGGCCGCCCGCTCGGCCAGGAACAGCGCCATGCCGGAGCGCCCGCCCGTGCTCCGGTACCGGTCGCGGCCCTCGTCGAAGCACGCCATCCCCCCCATGATCACGGCCGAGGTCGCGCGATCCCCCATGGGCGGCGGTCTGCCGCCCATGGGGGTCGCGGGTCAGCGGGTGGTGGTGCGGCGGCGCTGGAGGACCCAGCCGGCGACGACGAGGGCGAGGCCGGCCAGGGCCGTCAGGCCGATCGAGGCGCCGGTGCGGGGCAGGCGGCCGAGACCGGTGCTGCCCACGCCGCCGTCGCGGTCGGTGCGGTCACCGGCGGTCGCCTCGGGGAACGTGTTGGTCACGTCCACCCGGGCCGAGCCGGCGACGGTGACGACGCCGTCGGTCGGGTCGCCGTCGGTGTCCTGGATCGTCACGGTGGCGTCGGCCGGCACGTCGACCTCGGTCACCGTGCAGGTGGCGCCCTCGAGGACCTGGACGGTCGCCGACTCGCCGGCCGCCAGCTCGAGGGTGGCCTCACCGGACAGGACCGGGACCTCGACGAGCTCGCCGCCGTCCTCGATCGTGCACGCCACGGCGAACCGGTAGCGGGCGCCGGCGGGGCCGTTGACCGCCTGCTTGGCGACGGTCAGCTCGGCGGCGTCGAAGGTGTTGGTGGCGGCGACGGTGAGCTCCTGGAGCCCGGCGTCGACGTCGGCGACGACCTCCACACCGGTGTCGAAGCCGCCCGGGTCGACGACGGCGACGGTGGCGCCGCCGGTGACCGGCTCCGCACCCCAGCAGCGGGTGCCGAGCGGGAGCAGGACCGGATCGCCGGTGTCGGTGAGCGCCGTCGTGCGCTCGCCGTCGCGGACCTCGAGGTCGCCCTCGAACCACACCACCCGCTCGGGCTCGCCGTCGACGACCTCGTCCCGGGCGCAGGTGACCGCGATGGTGAAGGTGAGGCCCTGGACGTAGTCGCTGTCGGCGGCGGTGCCGTCGACGGTCTTCTCGACCGAGATGGTCCCGGCGGAGAAGGCGTTGACGAACGTGGCCTGGACGACGACGTCGGGGCCGCCCTGGGTGATGGTCACCGTGACCGGGTCCGGCGTGGCGTCGGCGCCGCCGGTGCCGGTCTCGGTGACGGTGCAGGTCGCGCCGACGGGCAGACCGGTGACCGGGTCCGAGCGGACGGAGGACCCGTCGTCGCTGCCGGCCACCGTGAGGGTGGTCGAGTACACGTCCTCCTCGCCGTCGAAGGCGCAGACGACCTCGAAGGTGAAGGGCCCGGCGGCGAAGGGGGGCACGCCGGCGCCGATCACGTCCTTCAGGACGACGAGCGAGGCGGCCTCGTACGTGTTGGTCACGCCGAGCGTGATCGTCTGGTCGCCGTCGGCGGGGACGGCCACCCAGGCCGAGGCGTCCGTCGTGGGACCGGCCGGGTCGTAGGTGACCTGGCCGGCGCCGGCGGCGTCGGTCTCGGTGATCTGGCACTCGGCGCCCACGGGCACGGCCAGCGCGTCGCTGGTCTCACCGCGCTCGAGGGTCAGGGTGCGGGGGAAGCCGTCGAGGGTGGTGTCGCCGAAGCGGCACTCGATGTCGACGGTGAAGGGGCCGGCGGTGAACTCGTCACGGGCGTCGCCCTCCACGGTCTTGGTGACGTGGACCGCGCCGTAGGGGAAGTCGTTGCCGATCGTGACGGAGCTGACGGGGTCGGCGGCCTCGTACCGCGGGTCGATCACGACCGTGGCCGGTGCGGTCTCGGTGGCACCGGGGACGCCGCCGTTGGTGCCGGTCTCCCACACCTGGCAGGTGGCGCCGGCGGCGATGCCGTCGACCTCGCCCGGCGTGCTCGGCGACGCGGTGACGCTGCCCTCGGCGACGAGCACGGGGTCGGTGGCGCCGAGCGGCGTCGACCAGCACTTGTAGGCGAAGACGAAGTCGAGGTCGTCGAGGTCGAGCCCGGCCGGGTTGTCACCGATCTCCTTGCGGACCTCGAGGGAGCCGTAGGCGAGGGCGACACCGACCTTGATCGGCTCGATCGGGGTGAGGTGCCGGAGCCGGCCCTGGCCGTCCCGGGTGGTCTCGGAGTGGGCGAAGGAGTTCCACGCGATGGTGGGGCGCCCGGCCTCGGTGACGTCGATCGGCGTGTCCATCGTGTAGGCGATCGACACCCCCTCACCCGGGTTCAGCGGACGGCTGGCGAGATCCAGGCGCACCTGGAAGGCCAGCGCGTCGGCGAGGTCGCCGAGCTCCGCCTCGGACAGCCAGTCACCCACCGCGCAGCCCCCGCTCGTGGGGACCAGGTCGAGGGTGCAGAGCGGCTCGGTGGCGTCGTACTCGACGACGGCGGTGCCGCCCGGCGACGTCACCGTCGGGGCGCTGGCCAGGGTCGGCCGCTGGTCCCACGAGGTGCCGCGGCTGCTGCCGAGCACGCCCTGGTCGCCCTCGGCCGGGAGCCGGTCGACGATGGTCATGCGCTCGGCCGGCTCGGTGCCCGCGTTGCGGATCCGGAGCAGGTGCTGGTGCTGGTCGCCGGGGTTGAGGAGGGCCACGCAGGGGGTGGCCGTGTAGAGGACACCGTCCTCCTCGAGGGCTGGGCAGCTGGCGTCGCCGACCGGGACGACCTGGCGGGTCCCGGTGTGGAACCAGCCGAGGTCAGGGTTGCCGGCGATCCACTTGCGGGCGTTGAAGGCGGCGCCGGACTGGATGCGGACCTCGGCGCTGTCGGTGCAGTACCGGCCCTCGCCGTACGTGCCGTCGGTGCTGTTGCCGTCGGCGCCGTCGCTGCAGCTGAGGCCGGGGCTGGTGGAGCCGGCGGCCATCGTGTTGGTCAGGGTCTGGCCGCTCGTCACGCCGGGGTGGAGGAGGACCCGCACCCGGATCTTGAGCGACGCGCCCGGGGCGAGGACCCAGTCCGGCCCGAAGTCCCAGGCCACTTGGGCGATGCGCTCCGGGTCCGCCGGGTCGACGGCGGTGGTCATCTCCGGGGTGGGCGGCTGCGGCGTGCCGGCCGGGACCTGCACGTCGATGATCTCGAAGGGCAGGCCGTCGACGCCGGCGAAGTCGGTGTCCAGGGTGAGGCCGGCGCTGAGCACGTCGACGACCCGCAGGTTCGGCAGGTTGTTCGTGCCGGTGTTGCGGACCTGGAGCGTGAACTCGCGCGGGACGCCGGGGGACATCGTCGTGGAGGCGGGGGCCTTGTCGACGTCGATGGCCGGGGTCCCCTCGACGAGGTCGAGGTCGGCGGTGTCGGGGGCGATCGGCCGCGGCGTGGTCGGATCGTCGAGGACGGTCAGGAAGTCGCCGGAGGCCTCGTTCACGAAGGTGCCCTCGGGCCGCTGCGCGGGGTTGCTGCGCAGGGTCTCGCGGGCGCCCACCGAGTAGGTGATCCGGCCCTCGCAGCTGGCGGCGCTGCAGGGCGTCAGCACGAAGCCGTCGTTGAAGGTGCTCGTGCTCGAGAACGTGACGCGGATGCCCTGGACCGCGGCGGGGTCGTGGGTGCTGTTGAACGCGTTGCGGGCGTTCGTCGCCGTCATCGGGGTGCCGTTCACCCACACCCCGTCGATGAGGGCGTCGAGCTGCACGCGGTCAGCGCCGGCGGGGAGGGTGATGGTCCCGACGGAGCGGAAGTCGACAGCGTCGAAGAAGTCGACGTCGGCGTCCACGATCCGCAGGTGGCGGGCGCTCATGTTCCCGGCGTTGCGGATCCGCAGCGTGACGTCGGCGGTCTGCACCGGCAGGCCGGGGACGTGGCGGGGCAGCTGGCCGGGGGCGATGCTCTTGGCCAGCGTGGCGCCGGCGTCGGCCGGACCGGTGAAGAGGCCCGGGGCGCACCAGGGGCTGGACTGCTGGTAGTCGGCGCCGTCGGCCGCGACCGTGAAGCAGTTGTTGATGGCGATGCTGTCGGGGACGCCGGCGCGGCGCTGGACGACGACGGTCAGCCGGATCGTCCGGCCGGGACCGACCTCGCCGATGGCGCGAGCGCGGATGCCGACGGCGTCGGGCAGGTCGCCGGCGCTGCGGGCCGCGCTGAGGGCGACCCAGCCGTCGCCGGGCACGTAGACCTCGAGGGCGACGGTCGGCGCACCGGTGTAGGTGGTCACCGAGGCGTCGAGGATCTCGAGGTGCTCGAAGACGTTCGGGGCCTGGGGCACGTCCGCGCCGTCGACCGGCGGGTCCACGATCGTCGGGTTGATGAGCGGCAGGTTGCCGCCGTTGCGCATCTCCAGGGTGAACGTGACCGGCTGGTCCGGGGGGAAGCTCGTCTGCGACGAC
>Ga0180217_1000739_pt1 | contig 44626 bp, 40 predicted proteins | sample eDN3rd37CBELigOP_FD_128521 | JGI IMG/M metagenome (GOLD analysis project Ga0180217, IMG submission 128521) | Enriched Organic Plus compost microbial communities from Emeryville, California, USA - eDNA 3rd pass 37_C BE-Lig OP (version 2) (version 2) ...
CCGCGCCCGCGCCTGTCGGCGTGGCGGAAGCTGGCCCTCAGCGGTTGTGGACGGACGACCAGGCGGCGTCATGATGCGCAACCGCCAGAATGCGCCCGCCACGCTCCTGAAACACGACCGGCGTGCGCCGCGGCTCCCTGACAACGCCCACGGCGTCGGGATGCGGGGCAAGCCCCTCATGCGCCGGGCCGCCAGGCGATTCGCCGTTGAAAACGCCATAGCCTCCGGCGAGCGTCAGAAGAATCGCCCCGATCACCGGCGAGCGCCGCCCTCCGGCGCGCTGGAAGGCGCGAACGGGGTTGCGTTTCACGCCAGGGACCGGCGGATTAAAACCGGCAACAGGAATATCGTGGCAGTCTGGCATACGCGCCTCCTCTTCCACGCAAATCTGACGCTGGCGGCGGCTTCCCGCTGCCGCGGCGCCTGGGGAGCCGCAAAGCCCCGGCATCGCGCACAGGCGAACCAGCCTTTGTCATGCTATGAAAATCACCCTGGCCAGTAAAGCCGCCAACTATCGCAGGCGCCGCGACATCTGCGCGCGCCAAATCATAATTATTCTGAAAAAAATTTTTCTGTCACAGTTTGGTCATTCAGGAAATAACCTGCGACAATACGTTGCAATACGCATCTATCATTCAGCGACCGTGGCGCGGCGGGCGGGGGCGGACGCGGACAAGGTGCCGCCAGCGCCGGAGTGGACGAAAGGCGGCGTCGCCATCCCAGACGGCGTCTCGCCCGCGAAGCGGGCGCCAAAGCATCTTCAGTGACGATCAGTGCACCGACAACAGGCCCGCTCCTGATTTGACGCGTTGCTCGCGCCGGGCGACAAATGCGGGGCGGCGTTCACCGGGTTTCGTCGCCCTGGAGACGCGCCGCGCCGGGACGCCCCCCCCCTGCGCCCTCAGTCGATGACGATGCGCGGCGCCTTGCGGGTGGATGCGCCCGCGGCGAGGCGACCAGCGATCTCCCTGGCGATCGCGAGATAGGCTGCGGCGTGTGGTCCCTCCGGCTCCGAAATCACCACCGGGCGGCCGGCGTCCGAGGTTTCGCGGATGGTCATGTGCAGCGGGATCTCGCCGAGGAACGGCGCGCCAATGCGCTCCGCCTCATGGCGGGCGCCGCCATGGCCGAAAATGTCCGAGCGGGTCCCGCAGGCGGGGCAGATGAAGGTGGACATGTTTTCCACCACGCCCAGCACCGGCACGTCGACCTTGTCGAACATGGCGACGCCGCGGCGGGCGTCGATGAGCGCCAGGTCCTGCGGCGTGGAGACGATGACCGCGCCAGCCAGCGGCACGTTCTGCGCCATGGTCAGCTGGGCGTCGCCCGTGCCGGGCGGCATGTCGACGACCAGCACGTCCAGATCACCCCAGACCACCTCGCGCAACAGCTGTTGCAGGGCCGACATCACCATGGGGCCGCGCCAGATGATGGCCGCCTCCGGATCAACCAGGAACCCGATGGACATCACCTTCACGCCCCACCGCACCGGCGGTTTCAGCATGCGGTTCTCAAGCATCTCCGGCTTTTCCGAAATGCCGAACAGGCGCGGCGCCGAGGGGCCGTAGATGTCAGCGTCGAGCAGCCCGACGCTGAGGCCGAGGCCCGAGAGCGCCAGGGCCAGATTGCAGGCGGTGGTGGACTTGCCGACGCCGCCCTTGCCGCTGGCGACCGCCACGATATGGCGCACGCCTGGAACGGCGGCGCGATTACGCCCGGCCGCGGCGCGCGAGGCGCCAGGACCATGGCCCATCGTGCGCGGACCCGCTGCACGAGCGGGCGCGGGGCGTGCGCCAGTGCCCGGCGCCGCTTCGGCAGTGAGCGCCACCAGCGCGCCGGCGACGCCCGGCAACGCGGCGATCGCCTGCTCGGCCGCGCGGCACAGGGGCTCCATGGCGGCGGCCCGCGCCGGTTCGGTGCGGATCGCCACATAAACGCGGTCGCCGTTGATGGCGACATCCGACATGAGGCCCGTTTCCGGCAACGGCGTCACGCCGTCCGGCCCGGGCACGCGGGCGAGCGCCGCCAGCACCTGGTCCCTGGTGATCATGGCGCTGGTATGAGGCGCCGTCCCGGGGGCGGTCAATGCGTCCGTGGCGCGCGCCCGTTGCGTGTGTCAGGAACCCCGGCGGCGTCCACGTCACCGGAAGAGCCCCATGAAGGGCGCAGGCGCGAGCCCACGCATCCCGATCGACGGAACGCCATTCATTCCGGCGGATATCGCCCCGACGGGGATTGCCATGGCGCTGGCCATAGGGCGTGTTGCCTGCGGGGCGCATCTCACCGGCGCGCATGTCACCGGAGCGCGGAAAATGCGCTAAACCAAATGCGTTGAATCAGGGACAGGACAGGATTCCGCCTCCACGCGAACGGGTTCTGCTCCGACAAAAGGAGGCCGGCATGGCGAAGGCAGCGTTTCTGGGTCTGGGCGTGATGGGCTTTCCCATGGCCGGGCATCTGCAGGCCAGCGGGCATGCGGTCACGGTTTACAACCGCACCACCGCCAAAGCGGACGCGTGGGTCGCCCGTCATGGCGGGCGCGCCGCCGCAACGCCGCGCGAGGCGGCGGCCGGCTGCGATTTCGTTTTCGCCTGCGTCGGCAACGACGATGACCTGCGCCAGGTCGCCATTGGACCGGACGGCGCCTTTCATGGCATGACGCCGGGCGCGATTTTCATCGACCACACCACCGCCTCCGCCGATGTGGCGCGGGAGCTGGCGGCGGAGGCTGAGACCCGGGGTCTTGGCTTCATCGATGCGCCGGTGTCGGGCGGCCAGGCCGGGGCGGAGAATGGCGCCCTCACCGTCATGTGCGGCGGCGACGCCGGGCAGTACGCCCGGGCGGAGCCGGTCATCGCCAGCTTCGCGCGGGCCTGCCGGCTGATGGGACCGGCCGGGGCCGGGCAGTTGACCAAGATGGTCAACCAGATCTGCATCGCCGGCCTCGTGCAGGCCCTGGCCGAGGGCGTCAGCTTCGCCCAGCACGCCGGGCTGGACGTGGAAGCGGTGGTGGACGTGATCTCCAAGGGGGCGGCCCAGTCCTGGCAAATGGAGAACCGCCACAAGACGATGAACGCCGGCCAGTTCGACTTCGGCTTCGCCGTCGACTGGATGCGCAAGGACCTGTCGATCTGCCTGGCCGAGGCCCGCCGTAACGGCGCCAGTCTGCCGGTGACGGCGCTGGTGGACCAGTTTTACGGCGAGGTGCAGGCGTTGGGCGGCGCGCGCTGGGACACCTCAAGCCTCATCGCCCGCCTGCCGAAGGCCGACAGGGCCTGACCAACCTGGCCTGCCCGGCGAACCGGGGACTGCCCCAGGTTCGCCTGGTGACGGTCAGTTCGCGCGGGCTCACACGCCGATGACCAGCCCGTCCCGCGCCAGCATATAGCCGCGCGCGCGGGCATGGGCGGCCGCTTCTTCCGTCAGCATGCCGGGCCCCATGTGGGTCAGCATGATGCGCCGCGCCCGCAGGCTGCTCCGTTTCGCCTCAATGGTTTCCATATCGAGGTGCGAAGGCACGACGCCATACCGGCCCTTGCCGCGGCCCATGCATTCGAGGATCAACAGGTCGGCGCCGTCGGCCACCTCAACCAGGGCGTCGGTCCAGGCGCTGTCGCCGGAAAAGGCGAGCAGCCGCTCGCCATGGCGCACCCGCAATGCGGTGGCCGGCGCGCCGGAAGGGTGTATGACCTCGATGCTTTCCACGGTGAAGCCGGCGATCTCCGTCGGCGTCCGCAACGGCAATTCGTCCAGCGCCATGGGAAAGCGCCACGCCGTCCGCCAGGTCCCGGTGAACATGGCCTCCATCAGCGCCGGCAGGCGGGTGGCCATGCCTGGCGGACCGAGCAGTTTCAGCGGCCGGCGCCGGCGCGCCTCATACTGGCTGTCCAGCAGCAGGAACGGCAGCCCGCCATAATGGTCGCCGTGCAGATGCGACACCACCACAGCGTCGATATCGGTCGACGCCAGACCCAGCTTTTTCAGGGCGATCAGCGAGGACGCGCCGAAATCCAGCGCCAGCGTCCGGCCGCCCGCGTGGACCAGGAAGCAGGTGTTGAACCTGCCCCCGGCGCCAAAGGCGTCGCCACATCCGGCGACCGTCACCCGCATGTTCAGGTCGCGCTGGCGCTTGGCCGGGCAGAGACTTCCGCCCGCCAGCGGTTGAAATTCACCAGATCGTCGGGAACGGCGATTTTCGCCACCTTGCCGAAATCAACCACGCAAATGGCGGTGATGTCGGCGATGGAAAACGCATCGCCGGCGATGAAGGCGCGGTTCGCCAGCTCCTGATCCAGCACGCGCATGAAATCCACGGCCTTGAGCTTGTTGGCCTCGCCCCATTCGGCGATCTGCGGCTGCTCCATGGTCGCCATGGCCGGATTGATGTGGCGGAAGGCGGCGAAGATCGGCTGGGCCAGGTAGAACTCCACGTGACGGTTCCACATCTCCACCAGCGCCCGCTCCCTGGCGTCGCAGCCGAACAGGGCGGGCTCGGGGTGAAGCTCCTCAAGGTAGCGGCAGATCGCCACCGACTCGGCGATCACGGTCCCGTCGTCCAGCTCCAGCGCCGGCACCCGCTGCACCGCCGTCACCTTGCGAAACGCGTCGCCCTTGTGCTCTCCCGTCGCCAGATTGACGGCGACGCGCGGGATATCGATGTTTTTCTCGGCCATGAAAATGTGCACGCGGCGTGGGTTCGGCGTGCGCGGCGTTTCGTAAAGCTTCATCCCTGGCTCCCATACGGTTCTGGCGTCAGGGGAGCATCACGCCCACGTGAGGTCAACAGGCCGCAGGGCCCCAACACCTGCCCTGTCCGCTTACCCACATGGGCGCGAGGCGGCGCGTGTTTCGCCAGACCTTGCGGCCCTGCAAGGAAAAACCGGACGCAAAGAAAAAGGGGCATGCACCGCCGGGCGACAGGTCGCCATGCCGTGACATGCCCCGAAAGTCAGGGGGGTCTCAAGATCGGGGTCGGGACCGGAATGATCCCTGCGATCCCATGCTTAACGCCGGCGGCGTCAGGAGGTTCCCGAAGCCAACAGATTTCTGGTCCCGATGCGAAATTTCACATGCGCCCCAGACCACCGCGCGCCCAGGCCATCGCGCGTCAGGCCATCATGGGTGAGCTGGCCCGACAAGGCGCCGGCGCCCGCCACACAGCGTGTTCAGGGCAAAAGAAAAGGCGCCGCGTGGGGGGAACGCGACGCCTTCAGGGGGGCTGTGTCAAATCTCCACGGAGGTCGTCGGGATTTGATGAAATGACCATAGGGCGCCCCATGATCCGATGTACGTGCGCCAGCGCACATGCCCCAAGGTAAGGCGCAGCTCCCGTTGCAGGGGTCAACTTCTGGCCATGCAAAAAGCGCATATCGACGTATGGCGACGGCCCCTAACGGTTGCGGTCGCGGCGGGGGTGCAGCCGCCGCCACTCCTGTGGCGTCATGAACTGCCCGGCCCATATGCCGCGCCGGGCCGCGCGCGCCTCCGCCTCTTCCCGCTCATAGGCGCCATAGGATACGGCCATGCCGTCGCGGACCAGCGCGGCGTTGACCTCTTCGCCGACGACGGAGCAGACGGCCAGGGTGCGGCCGTAACGGTCCAGTCCCTGGCTCCGGCAACTGGCGTCGGCGCGACCAAGCCGCGCGGCCAGGAAGCTGCGGGCGGCCTCGCCGCAGTTCCAGCTCTGGCCATTACGTTCGCAGGTCTGGCGCAGTTCAGGCGCATCCAGCCCGGCAAGCCGGATCTCGACGCCATTGAGACGCACGGAATCGCCGTCGACGGCGCGCGCCCGCCCCTGCAGCAGTTCGCCCTTTTCCTTCTCTGGCAACATGGTGACGACAGCGGCGCACGCGGCCAGCAGCGACGCCGCAAGCAGCAGATCAGCGGCGCTGAAACGCCTGGGGGAGAAAATCGCCCCCCGGCGCATCCGGCGGCTCACCCGGCGTCGCCCTTGCCGGAGACGCCGGCCGTCGCAAAGGTCGCCATGTCGTTATGACAGGCGACGGCGGCGCGGATGACGCCGGCGGCCAGGGCCGCGCCGGTGCCTTCGCCGAGGCGCATGCCCAGGTCGAGGATCGGCTTCTTGCCAAGCCGCTCAAGGACGTCGGCGTGGGCGCCCTCGGCGGAACAGTGGCCGGCGACGCAATGGTCGATCAGCGTCGGCTCCAGCGCATGCAGGATGGCCGCGGCGGCGGTGATGACGTAGCCGTCGATCACCACCGGAATGCGCTGGGCCCGCGCCGCCAGAATGGCGCCGGCGGTGGCCGCGATCTCCCTGCCGCCGATGCGGCGCAGAATTTCCAGCGGATCCTTCAGGTTGGCGCCATGGTGCGCCAGCGCCGCCTCGACCGCGGCGACCTTGCGGGCCATGCCGGCGTTATCGACGCCGCTGCCGCGGCCGACCCAATGGGCGGCCTCACCGCCATAGAGCGCGGCGAAGATGGCGGCGGCGACGGTGGTGTTGCCAATGCCCAGCTCGCCCAGACACAGCAGATCGGTTCCACCAGCGATCGCCTCCATGCCGAAGGCCATGGTGGCGACGCAGGACTTTTCGTCCAGCGCGTCCTCGCAGGTGATGTCGCCGGTCGGCACGTCCAGCGCCAGATCGAACACCTTGAAGCCAAGATCGTACGCGGCGCAAATCTGGTTGATCGCCGCGCCGCCCGCGGCGAAGTTCTCCAGCATCTGCCGGGTGACGCTCTGGGGATAGGCGGAGACCCCGCGCGCGGTCACGCCGTGATTGCCCGCGAACACACACACCACCGGACGATTGACCGACGGCTTTGAGCGCCCCTGCCAGGCGGCCAGCCACTCCACCAGCGACTCAAGCCGCCCCAGCGAACCCGCCGGCTTGGTCAGCTCCGCATCACGTTCGCGCACATTGGCCGCGGCGTCCACGTCCGGCCCCGGCAGTTCACGGATCATGTGGCGGATGTCGTCGAACGGAAGTCCGGTAAAGCTGGCGGCCATGGCGTTCCTGCGGAAAATCACGCCAGACAATCAGGCGCGGCGACGCGCCCGGGACGGGGCGCATGACTGTTGGGGCGCCAACCGGCGCCGGATGGGCGCAGCTATACCTGCGTGGGCGGGCGAGGTGAAGCCTCATGCTGACGCACGACGTTTCTGTCCCGGAGCGATGCGCGCTGTCGCCAGGCGCAGTCCGGCGCGGCTACACTTCATGCCCGGCGCTGCCGCCGGCGACCGCGCGCGCCCTGTTCACATCGCATCAACCGGCGCCGCCAACCGGGGATAGGCGGCGCCGTGAAACCAGCGTCCAGTGTGGTCTCATAACGCGCTGGAAGGTTTCGCATGTTCCGATTTGTCATGATTGGCGTCGCCGCCGCGCTGGCGACAACGGCGGCGCACGCCCGCACGCCCGGCCAGGTGTTCGGCTTTGGCGACAGCCTTGTCGACAATGGCAATGTCTATCACGCCACCGGGGACAGGGAGCCCGCATCGCCCCCCTATTTCCACGGCCGCTACTCCAATGGCCCAACCTTTGTCGAGAACCTGCCCTATCTGCTCGGCATGGGCTGGAGCGCCGGCAATGACATGGCCTTTGGCGGCGCCACAACCGGCGCGACGGTCAATGACGCGCCCGGCCTGCCTGGCTTCACCGCACAGATCGCAAGGTTCGGCGCCGGCGGCGGACGGTTCTCCGCCTCTGACCTGCCGGTGGCCTGGGTCGGCGCCAACGACTATCTCGCCGCGGCGCGGGCCCATATCCTGGATCTGCTGTTTGGCGACGACGCGGAGCGGCGCGCCATTTTCGAGCCGGTGGTGCGGAACGCGGTGACCAATATCGTCCAGGGCGTCGGCGGCATGTTCGCGCTTGGGGCCCGGCGCGCCGTCGTTCTTGGCCTGCCGCCGCTCGGCAACGCGCCCATCCTCAACGGCGGGCCGCTGGGAGACATGGCTGACGCGGTAAGCGCCGCGCACAACCAGGCGCTGCTGCAGGGGTTGCAGCTACTGAACGCCCGCACCGGGATGAACGTATATTTTGTCAATGCGGATATGGCGTTCCGCATGTTCCTGGCGGACCCCCGCCGCTATGGCTTTGATGACGTCGTCCACGCATGCCTGGGCGCTCCGGCTTGCGCGAAGGCGCCCACGGATGTCCAGAACAGACATATTTTCTTCGACGACCTGCACCCGACCGCAGCGACGCACCGGCTCATCGCCCGGATCATCGCCAACCAGGTGAGCGCCGGCGCCGGCCTTGACCGGCCCGGCCGGGACAGCGTGGCGGCCGCCGAGGCTTTCAGCCGCTCCATCCTGTGGGGATCGGCGCGCAAAATGGCCCCCGTCGGTCCGTCGCAGCTTGCCGGGCCGAGCCTTTTCAGCTTCGCCAGCGGCGAACTTGCCCATGCCCGCAGCCCGGCGGCTGGCGACAGCGAACGTTTCCGCGGCGCGCGCCAGTCCCTTGCCGCGGGTGTCGGCGTGGACTTCAATCAGTACTGGCGGGCGGGAATCGCCCTTGGCGGCGATGACCTGCAATCGTCAGCGGCGATCAGCCGGCAGAAGGGCGACGCCCTGCACGCGGCGCTGTTCGCCGGCGTTGACTACCAGGGCTGGTTCGCCAGCGCGGTCGTTGGCTTGAACCACAGCAACCTGAAGACGACGCGCGCTGGCCTGCTGGCCGGCGATCTCATTACCGGGGCCCCGAAAGGCACAGGCTATACGCTGGCCGTGGAGACGGGGCAGCGCTTCGACTTGGGCGGCGGCCTGACGCTGGCGCCGATCTTCGGCGCGCGCCATACCAGCTACAGGATGAAGGGCTATGACGAGCGCGGCATGCCCCTGCTCACCCAGGCTGTCGGGCAGGACCGGCTTGACCGCACCGTGCTGGACGCGGGACTGCAACTGTCCGGCGGCTGGCAAACGACAACCGCTTTCGGCGACCTGGTCGTATCGCCAACCGCCGATCTGCGCATCGCGATTGCGCCGGATGCTTCGGAGCACACGATCAACGCCACATTTCACAGCGCGCCGGGCCTGGTGATCCGCAACCGCACGCCTGCCGACCGGGCCGCTTTCGGCGAACTGAAACTCGGTGTCAATGTGATGCTCGCCGGGTTCATCAGCAACGACCTCTCCGTCGCGACAACAATCGGCCGGGGCGGACGGGGAGAACAGTCACTGACCGACCGCCTGACGATGCGCTTCTGACGCTGCGCCGGATTGCACGGCCCGCTCCAGACATGGAAGCGGGGACTCCAGATCATGCGCCGGCCGGCAGACGCCGACGCACGCAGGCTGATGCGGGTCCGCGAAACCGGGGCACGGTTTCACGGGCCTGATAAACCCCGCTTACAATATTATCGAACGGCCCCGGCCCCCGCCGCTGACGCCGCGCCCGGCCCTACAGCCGCAGCAGGTAGGAGTGCCGTCCCTCCAGCACCAGTTCGCCCTTCTGGTTCTCCACCGTGGCGCGCATGTGGACCAGGCCCGTGGTGCGCTGGCGAACCAGCCCGGTGATTTCCAGCAGCGGATACAGGGTGTCGTCTGGAAACACGCCCTTGAGAAATTTGGCCTGCACCTCAACAAAGCCAATCAGCTTCGGGCCAATCACGTGCGGGAAAAGCCCCGCCCCCGCCGCCGTGGCGCTCAGCACCTGAAGGCCGTGGGCCAGCAAATCCGGGTGGCCGGTGGCCTGGCAATAGTCCCTGTCATAGTGAACGGGGTGATTGTCGCCGCTCACCACCTGGAACGCCGAAAAATGCGCCATCGTTATGGTGCGCGCCGGGCACGGATAGCGTTCCCCCACCTTCAGCTCATCAAACCCGCGCAGCGGTACGAGCGGGCGCGATAGCGGATCGAACTTCGGTTGCCGCCCCGCGTCAGGGTGCGCTGCATCGGCCATGGCGTTCTCCCATTTTCCAGGCGCACCGGTCGTCCGGCGCCGGGCCGCCCGATTTTGTCTGAAGCGTCTCCGCGCTGGCGAAGCGTTCGTCAGCGGAAATGTTCGCCGGGGAGACTGCCAGCCTTGCATGGAGGCGACAAGCGCCCCGCTGCCGCCCTACTGCGCCGCGACACGCTCCGGGAAGGGCCGCACCAGGTTCATGGCGTCGATGAGCACCTGCCTGTCCGCGCCGGGCCGCGTGGCGTAGGTGGCGAGATGGCGACGGAAAGCGCGGGCGCCCGGCTGCCCCGGGAACAGACCCAGCAGGTGACGGGTGATCTGCGACAGTCGCAGACCCGCCCGCAGACGCTCATCAATATAGGGCAGCAGCGCCTCAAGCGCGTCGCGCTCGCCAGCGACAGGCGCCGCCTCGCCGAACAGCTCGGGATCGACCAGCAACAATTGTCCCGGATTCTGGTAAGCGGCGCGCCCCAGCATGACCCCATCGAGCGCCGTCAGCTGCGCCCTGGCCGCTTCGACAGACACAAGGCCGCCATTGAGGATGACGGGCAGATCAGGCCAGGCCTGCTTCAGACGATGGACGCGATCGTAATCGAGCGGCGGAATATCGCGGTTTTCCTTCGGCGACAGCCCCTGCAGCCACGCCTTGCGCGCATGCACGATGAGGGCGTCAACGCCGGCGGCGACCACGGCGCGGGTCAGTTCCTCAAGGGCGATTTCCGGGTCCTGATCATCGACGCCGATGCGGCACTTGACCGTGACGGGAATGCTGACCGCCGCCTTTATGGCGGCGACGCAATCGCCCACCAACTCCGGCCGCCGCATCAGACAGGCGCCAAAGGCCCCGTCCTGCACCCGGTCCGACGGACAACCCACATTGAGATTGATCTCGTCATAGCCAAGGTCTGCGCAAATGCGGGCGCACTGCGCCAGCGCGGCCGGATCATTGCCGCCCAGCTGGACGGCGACCGGGTGCTCCTGCCGGCTGTACCCCAGCAACCGCCCCCGATCGCCATGAATGATGGCGCCGGTGGTGATCATCTCCGTATAAAGACGGGCGCGACGGCTCAGCAGCCGGTGAAAAAACCGGCACTCCCGATCCGACCAGTCGATCATCGGAGCCACACAGAAACGCCAGGGCGAGGGATTGGCGGGAAACGTGGGCGCGCCTTGGGTTTCGGGCTGGGGCGTGGCGGGTTTCATGTGGTCGTGCACGATCGTGTTGCATGGCTTCCGGGTAATGCCGAGCAAGGGTCTTACGGCGTTCATTCAATGTGATCAATGCAAACTGCGCACCCAACGCCACCCTCCAATATTCTCGCCATGGAATTTGTCATTTTTTCGCGTGACAGAAATCTGGAATCGTCGAAATAGATATTAAGTATTTAAATTATTTTTACTTGAAGATGTGATGGAAAAAATTCTATTTATTTTATGAAAAATGACACCGCCGCCCTCATTTATTCGCGGAACAAGACATGACGATGGCTTACAATATTGCCTCTTGCGAAGACGCAGCAAAAATACGAACCTGGGCCCATGGAAAATCCCGGATGTCGAGCTGGGTATCACTCCATATGGCCGGGGAAATTGAGACCAATGGAACATTCATACTTAATGCATTTCCGGGACAGATCCGTGTTCATCCAGGAAATGGGCTGCCAGGCGATGCAACAACGTGTCAGATGATGCCAAGCCGAGAATGAAAAAAGCCCGCAGTTACGCGGGCTTGGATGGATTTTCTGCCATTTGGCGCCGGTCCATGCCGGACGCGGGATCACTCCCACTCAACTGTTCAAACTGCATCTAAGCAATTGAAATTGCTGTCAAATTTTTCCGCTAGCGTCGAAAATTCCGACGCACGGGCCGTCAAAAAGTTACGATGTTGATTTTAAAGAGAAAATGGCTCAAAATTTTTTTTGAGGGTTTCAGCGACTATCGACGTCGATCGCCTGTTTTGACCTCTGGCTGGCCTCTTCTGGCGGGCGCTTGTGAGACCGTAAAATACCCGTCATCGATCGAAGGTCAAGCGTCGGGCGACTGATACAAAACCTCGGCTTCCAGCCACCAAGGTTCGAGGATCTGTATCAGTCGATGGCCGCTCCAGTTTGACTTGTATCGATTTTGCGAACTTAGTGGACGCCAACTGCCATATTTTTAAACTGGCGCCCGGTTTGAGCACGGTCGGCTATCGGCTTGGATGCCGCCGCCGATCTGCCACCTGTGCGATGGCGACAGCAGAATCTCGACAGCTTGAGTGCCGAGAAGCGCGAAGCGTTGTAAAGCAGCGCGAAGAGATTCTGGCGAGATAAGGAAACGATGGCAGAGTTGGCCGCTAACTGGACTGATGCGCAGAACGACGCGATCGTCGCGGACTATTTCGTGATGCTCGCCGATGACATCGCCGGACGGCCCTACAGCAAGGCTGAACATAACCGAAAGCTGCAAGCGGTGATCGGCCGGCCACGCGGTTCGATCGAATACAAGCACCAGAACATCAGCGCAGTACTCAAGGGGCTCGGGGAGGACTGGATCCTTGGCTACAAGCCCGCCTTCAATTTCCAGGCCTCACTCGTCGACGCGGTCGTGCGCTGGCTCGATCGACATCCGGATTGGCTCGCGCGAGTGGAAACTGGCTCGTCGTCATCGGCGCTTCGGGAGGAAGCGATCCTGTGGATCGGTCCGCCGCCGACGCACAGCAATGCGCCTCCCCCTGACGAGCTCGAGCAGATGACCGCCATAGCTCGGAAGTATGACGTCGCCGAGCGTGACGCGCGCAATCGGGCGCTCGGTCGCGCGGGCGAAGAGCGTGTCCTCGCTCACGAGCGCGCCAGCCTGCTCGCTGCCGGCCGGACAGACCTTGCTGAACAGATCCGGTGGGTCTCGCATGTCGATGGCGACGGGGCTGGCTATGACATCCGGAGTTTCGATATGGATGGTAGCGATCGGCTGATCGAAGTGAAGACGACCAACGGCTGGGAACGCACCCCGTTTCACATCACTCGCAATGAGCTGGCGATCGCAAAGGCGCGTCGCAATGACTGGCGGCTCGTGCGGTTGTGGAACTTTGCGCGTGAGCCGCGGGCGTTCGAGCTTCACCCGCCGCTGGAGGCGCATGTGTCGCTGATGGCGACCAGCTATCAGGCAAGCTTTTTGTAGTGATCGATGGCGGACTAGGTGCCCTCTTGGCCTATCTCGTTCTAACGGATGGCAGCGAGCGCGTTATCTCATTCGACCGCGTGATCGCACGCTGCCGCATCGGACCCATGAGCGTTGGAGATCTGCTGAGGCAAGAAGGTCTCGCGCAGAGGGAGGCATCTAACGCCGTCGCCTCACGCGCCTGTTGCGCCGAATTTAGGCCAAGTACGGTTCGAGGATCGGGACGGACGGCACTGCTGCTTCGGCCCGCCGCTTCGCAACGTGCTTCGCCGCATTGCGCACAAGTTCAAGCTTGCGCCTGTCCTTGTCCACGCATGCCAGAATCTGGTCGTCAGTTGCGGCGCCGATTTGCTCGGGCTCACTGAGCTGCGCTGCCGCCAAGCGGCAGTAGTCGCCCCGCAGCAAATCGGCTCCGGCGAACTGCGCGAGGTCGACGGCGGTGCCGGGGATGCCATACGTCAACCGGATCGCTAGACGCCCCACACGGTCACCGAGATCGAGCGTCGGATGCAGGATTTCGGCGACACGAGCCGCGACAGGCATCAGATCGCACGTCCGCGCTGCGACAGCGCGTATCGGGCCGGCGGCGCCGCCGAATGCACCGCCGAATTGCGTCAGCACGCGCTCGATCTCGCTCATGGCGCGGCCGGACACGAACAAAAGACAAGCAACCGCCTTTTTCGCACGCAGCGTCACTTGATGGTCTTCTGTTGTCCCCCGCTGAAGCGCGTTCAAGACTTGCCACGGCACACCTTGCCGCTGCAGCTCGTTGGGCCACACCTGAGGCTCTTTCTGCGTGCTTTTCCGGTTTATTGGAAAGAGGAGTTGATCGACCTCGACCGTCGTTTGGGTTGCGGCAATCAGGACAGGATCGCTGATTTCTTGGGGTTGAAGCGAGCCGAGACAATCCACAAGCGCGACGATGGACCCGACCTCTGCCGCGCTCTCGCCAGCGAGACGGCCGAGCTTGGTAAGCTCAGACGCGCCTGCGGCATTCTTCTGCACAAGGCCGTGGCGCTCCAAATCCGCCAAGGCCGAAAGCAGGTCCGGCCGGCTCCACTGCCACGCGCTGTGGGCGCGCCGCGCCTGGAATGCGCCGAAGCTCGATTCCAGAAACTCGATGATCTCCTCGCTCGGCACGCCTTCGTCGGCCGCACGTCGTGCCGCGACCAAGACGCGGATGATAAGGGAGCGTGGGTCGGTCGTGCGGTCGAGGAAGCGGGAGACCAGGTCTTCCGGCTCCGCAGTCACGTATCGCGACCACAGATGATGCTCGGCGCGCGGATCGAGGGCCAGCAGATACGAAGCCCCCTTTTCGGCGAAGCCAAGTCTCCCTGCGCGACCAACGAGATTCTTGTATTCCGCAACCGAATACGGCTCGTCGCCGGGATGATTCAAGCCAGCGATCACGACTGATGACGCGGGCGTGTTCACACCCATCGCCAGCGTTGTCGTGGCTGCGATAACACGCAGGCCCGAGCCGTTGCGGCGGAATTCTTCCTCTACGACACGCCGCTCTTCGCGGTCGAGATCCGAGTTGTGGAAAGCGACGCCGCGCCCCAGTGCGCTCCGCAAGTCGGCGCTGGCCTGCGACGGGTCGCCGCCAGGCATCTGGGCTAGCGCCTCGGCAGCCGGAGGCAAGCCAAGCGTCTCTGCGAGATAGTTGGCGCATCCGCGGGCTTCGCCCTTGGTTTCGCGAAACACGATCACCTGCTGGCCGTCGGCGACAAGCTTGCGCACCAGCGGGATGATCCAGTCTTGGCTGGACCCTTTTCCACCAACAAGAGGCCGAACGAGCGGCCCCTCAACCCGCTCGTTGCCATTCTCCGGGTCAAGGAAACGGAAATGCCCACTGCCGAGCAGCAAGCCCTCCTCCAACGGAACCGGCCGCTCCGTGCGCCGCAAAAGGCGCGCTCCGAGCCATTGCTCAAGGCCGTTCGTGTCCCCAATCACCGCCGAAAGCGCGATCACTTGTGGCTCGACCCCCTCGCGGCGGCGCATCCGAATGAGCGTCAGAATGAACTCCAGATTCGCGCCGCGGCCACGGTCAGCGATCATCTGCGCTTCGTCGATGACGATCACACCAACCTGCGCCAGTACATGAGGGAATGTCAGCGTGATCGCGGCGAACTTCTCATAGGTCAGGAGACCGACATCGTATTGGCCCCGCAGTAAAGGCGTGATGTCGTCCGTCTCGCCCGTCGCTTCCACCGTGCGAACCCCGAAGCCGCCATAGACGCTTTCGAAGTGCCGCCGCTTGTCCGCCACGAGGGCCTTAAGCGGCAACAGAAACAAAGCCCGTTTGCGGTCTAGCACGTTCCGGAGCGCCGCGAGCTCGCCCACCATCGTCTTGCCCGAGGATGTCGGGGCCGACACCACCAGGTTCTCACCGTCCAGCACGCCGAAGTCGTTGATCGCGGCGATTTGAAGCGCGTTCAGGGACGGGATCGCTCCAGCCCAGGCGGCGACAAGCGCGTCAGGGAAACAGGCCGACGAGAGACTGGCAAGATCGGAAGTCACCTTGGTTGGCACGCGCGTCGGGAAGGCGGCCTGATACTTCGCGCCGGGCACGAACACGGGCCACTCAATATCGCCGTCAATGCTCCCGCGCATCGTCGGGTTCTGCTCTTTGCCGCCCTGCAGGGCGGCCGCTTTCACACGGCCCGTGACATGCTCGAGGAGCCGGTAGAGCGAGAGCTTGCCCCCGCTCACGACTTCCTCCGCGCCGCCTAGCGCCTCCAGCAGGAAATGGGTCAGAAAGCCGTGCCCAAACCGGCGGTGCTCATAGGCGGGCTCAGTCGCCGCGGAGGCGGTGAAGATGATCCGGCCTGCGCCGGCAAGCTGAGCCAGGCGCGCTTCCGCCGACAAGATGCTGCGCGGCTTCGCGTCGACGCGCAGAACCTTCGCGCCAATGCCGCCGGAAAAGCAACAGTCGAGGAACAAGATCAGGCGTTTCGCCGGTATCCGCGAGAACCATTCCTGCAACAGCTCGAGCGGGATCGCGGAGCCGGCGAGATCGCCCAAGTTCGCATCATGGGTGACAAGCTCATGCGTCTCCGACCCGTGGCCGGAGAAGGCGATCACCACCGTATCGTCCGGGTCGCAGCCGGCCAGTTCGGCAAACGCTCCCTCAATCCGCTGTCGCGTGGCCTCGGTATCCGTCAGCAAGACGGTCGTGCCGCCCAGCGTGTCGAAAAACAGCGCCTCCAGCGCTGTCGCGTCGCGACGCGCGCACGTTAGCTCATCAATGCCAGTCGAGCTATAGCGGTCGATGCCGATGAACAGGCCGTAAAACGGCATGAGGCACCGCGCTACGCCCGAACAACGCCGACCGAGAACGCAGCTCGCGCCTTCTCGGCCTTCTCCAGCACCACCGGCGCAAAGGTATCTTTCCGCGCGACTTCCTTGTTGCCGACTTTCTCAAACCAGACGCACCAGACGGCGTCCTCTTCCAGCATGGCCGTCTTGCCGACCTGCTCAACCGTCATGACCGGCCCGCCTGACTTCACCCGCACAAGATCGCCGGGCTTGAATTCGGTCACATCCATTCTTTGCGCTCCTTCTCAATGCCTGCATGTGGTCGCCGGGCATCGGAGGAGGTGCAATATGCACATCAAACACACCTACCACCGTGGGTAGATGCGCACATGTGCTAGCGGTTCGCCCCGCGCCTAACATCAAAATATGGTGTAGCCGTCGTCCTTAATACAAGGATTTCGCCTGAGAATTTTGTAAGCCCTTGAAAGGGCGTTCTTAATCTGTTCCGGCGCGTCCCCGCGCGGGCACATTGTGCTTCCTCCGCGCCCCGCGGAGAAGTCTGAGCCTGCGCGGCGCACGTCGTGATTCGTTGCTGCGGTCGTTGTCAAACTCCGAAGCGAGGCAAGCCCGACGGCGGTTGCCGCCGGGCTTGTCGTTACGATCTGCCAGATACCCAGCTCCAGGCACGGCGCCAGAAGCCGGGAGCCGTCTTGACGGGAGCGGGTTGGACAGCAGGCTCGACCGTGGGCGTTTGCCCGTAGAAACGCGCTTTGGCGGCGCGATCACGACGACGCTCGGCTTCGACCTGCTCGTCACTCCAGGGGCCGGCCTCGATCACTTTGCCGCGGTCGATCACATAGTGTGACCGGCATTTCAGCGTCCAATTGCCGATCGACGGCCGGAGCGAGATGGTTTCGCCATCGAACGTCATCTTCCAGTCCGTCGGCGTGAAAGGCGCGACAACCTCCTCGCCGCAACCACAGCAGCAGCTATGGGCTGATGTCGCATACTCCATCGAAACATAGAGAACGCCGGGTTCCAGGCGTTCAGGGATGTGTTCAACGAAACGATGTTCGAGTCGCTTGTACCGCATCACGCAAGGTCCCCGTTGATCAACATGTTGCCATCGGTGGTATAGGTGCAGTGATGCTCGCCCTCGAGATCGCGATAAAACCCGCGGATCTTCTTCCACTTGACGACCGCGAGGACGGCATTCATGGCGTTGAGATCCGCGACCTGAATGTTGGACGCGTAGATGTCCTTCGCGCCGCCGCCGACGAAGGAGATGCGCTGCCGCACATGATCCCGCTTCTCCGGCGTGCTGGCGGTGACACGCAGGATACCGCCAAGCGATCCCTCGTCGAGCTCAAGACCCATCCCGACATCGACGAACGCGGCACCGATCGCCTCGAGCTTCTCTACGATCAGCCGCTTCGCATCGCCGGCGTCGAGGGACAGGAACGCAAAGGTGATGCCGTCAAGAAGGTGGAGGTTATTGGCGCCTAGCTCGACATCGTGCGCCACGATGTTCCGGTGCATCCGGCTGTAGATGCGCTTCAGGTATTCGACCTTCTTGGGCGCTTCCCGCAGTTCCTCCAGGCTCGCAGCGCCCGGCGCGCGAAACGCGTTATGGGTCAGGAACTCGTCGCTGTCGAAGAGCCGGATTTCGCGAACGGGCGTCTTGGCGACGAAGTCTAGAATATAGCCGCCGGTCCCCCCGACGCCGATGATCGCGACCCGCTCATTGACAAGGCGCTCGGTCAGGAGGCCGATCCCGACACGATCGGACGCGGTCTCGACATAGTTGAAGACGCTGTCTTCCTCCTCTTCCGGCTCGCGGAAGGTGCGAGGCGTCGCGCCGGACTTCAGCACTGCGGCCGGACCCGCGATGATGTTCGCGTAGCTCGTCATCTTGTGGTGGTAATCCGTGTAGCCCCCATCCGGCTTGCTGGAGAAGCTGTGCGTCGCCTTCAAGCCGTGGCCAAGATCGAAGGCGCCGGCCGCATGCGAGATGCCCTGGATGCGCGAGCCATCGGCATGGCACGGGAAGTCGCCGTCCCAATGCACTACATGGGTGTCGGGCGTACGCGTCTGATCTCCGGCCAACGTGAGGCTGGAGATGAGGGTGCCGATGCGCACCTCGCGGCGCGCATCGACATAGGGCACCTCGCGCATGACGAGATACCCGCCCTGCTGCTGGACGAAGTACCCTTCATCCCGCAGCCGCTTGAGGTCCGGATTACGACTGAACAGTGCGCGTGACATTGAACACCGTGCCCTTCTTCTTGACATCGACAGAGCCACCAGCCCCGAGCTCACCAGCGTGCGGAGTCGACGCCGCATGACGGTAGGTCATCGAGAAGACGACGTTAGGCTCGTGCTGGCCCGGGAAGGCGAGCTGGACGATCTGCTCGAACGTGACCGTGCGGGCGTTCACCGTACGCGGCCGCGAATTGACGATGATCTCGAACGTCAGCCGCGCGGTGATGAACCGCTCGATGCCGGGCTGGGTCAGATCGATCAGCTCGCCATGCTCGATCAGGCGATCTTCACCGCCGGGAACCTCGAGGAAGACGGCCTCCCCCTCGCCGGGCTTGGCGAGACCGTAAAGCACCGTGCCGCTGATGACCGGCTTGCCCCAGCGCAGTTCGTCGTCCTTGAGGGTGAGCTTGAAGTCGCGGTCCGTCAGGAAGGCGACGAACCGCTCGGCGCCCCGCTCGCGCAGGTCGAAGGGCTCGTTCAGCCGCACGTCCTCGAAGTCCCCCGAGGGCAGGATCGCGAACAGGCTGTAACCGTCCCGCGGGTCCAGGCCGCCGGCCTCGAGCAACTGGCGGCCCAGCGGCACGGGATCGCTCACCTGGCGGGACTGGAAGTTGAGATCGCCCTGCGCGAGAAGAAAGCGATACCCCCGCGCCGGACGCAGCGCCCGACCTTCGCGCAGGGCGTCGCCGAGATCGTCGTAATCAAGAAGTTCTTCGGTGTTCATAAGATTGGGTCCTTAGGTTTGGCCGAGGCGACGCCGCGGCTCTAAGGGTCCAATCGGAGCGATATCCGCCGACCGGTAAGGTCAGGCGAACTTTTTTTGCAAGGGACCGTCGGGGGTCTGCCCGCAGATGAAGAAGGCCGGGCAGTTCGGGCAGGTGCGCGACGAGACCTCGGCCGGGAACCGTCCGGCGCGGATGTCACCGAGAAACTTTGCGAGCTTGTCCTTGCGCCCCTTCAGCTCCCGATCCGACAAGGCGAGCGTATGCGTCTCGCCGTCGGAAAGATGGACGAGCTCCGCGACGGCGCTAGGAAAGGCCTGCTTGACCGCCAGCACCAGCGCCGCCGCGCCGACATCCTTGCTCTCGGCCGACCGCATGTGACCCGTCCGGATACGGCGCACGGCGCGGACGCCGTCCGGCCGCACCAGCACCTCGTCCGGCCGAACGATGATCTCCTCGCCGCCGAAACTGAGGCTGAGCGCGACCGGCGCTTCGGCGACCGCTTCGGCGCGGTTCGCCAGGAAGAAGCGCAGCATTGCCAGCGCCAGATCGCGGAACTCTGCGCGATAGCCGTGCTCGCCGAGCCCCTCGCCAGCGAGCGCCGCGTCGGTGCGTTCCTCCAGGTCCCGCTCGGTCACGGGCTCGTCCGCCGCGATCATCATCTCGACCACCACACGAACCGCCTCGTGCAGATGCATGAAGGCAGTCGCGGTTCGCCGGCCACCGACCTGCAGGACATGCGTGTAGAAGAAACGGCGCGGGCAGGATTCATAAAGAGCGATCTGCGGGGCTCCGAACCGCAGCCGTCCGTTGACCACCAAATCGATATCCCGAGCTTCCGCGGCCACGGGAAGCGGCCGTGCCGGCCCGACGGAACGGCGCGTCAAAGTGGCCCCGAGACGGTCGAGGAATGGCGACAGCGGCCGGTTGTGACCGTTGCTCTTCTCGGTCGGCGCATAAAGGATCAGGCGGTCGCGGGCGCGCGACTGCGCCACGTAAAATAGGCACTCCTGCTCCTCGGCCTGACCTGCGCGGAACGCCTCCAGCGCACTGCCCTCCGCCCCCGCGATCATCCCATCGGGCGCCGGACAGGGCGGCGCCGGCGGCGTGCGGGGGATCGTGTCGCTGTTAAGCCCAGGAATATGGACGCCGCCGAACTCCAGGCCCTTGGCGCCATGGATGGTCATCAGCCGCACGGCGTCGAGATGCTGGGCGGCCGCCGGCAATTGGCGCAGGTCGCGGTCATCACCGAGCCGCACGAGCCTGCGCACACGATCGAGCACGCGCGTGATCGGCAGTCCGCGGCCCCCCGGCTGGACCCGCAGGAAGTTGAGGAACTGCCAGATCGCGATCCCGCGCGTGCGATCGGCAAGATCTCCGGACGCCCCAAGGCGCGCAGCGATGCGGGTGCGATCGAGCAGCAGCGTCGCGAGCACGGTCCAGGGCGAGGCCGTTTGGTCGAACTCGTCAAGCACGACCGCGAGCTTGGCGAGCGCCTGGCGGCCAGCGTCGCTGACGCCAGGGATCGCATCGGCATGCCGAAGCCAGCCGCCCGGCGCGTGCTCGGACGCCCGCAGATGTTCGAAGGTCGCCGCCACGTCGGCGAAGGACATGGTGAAATCGGGCCAGCAGGCGATCCTCACTAGGCCCATGGCGCGCCGATCTACAAGGACGGAGAGCAAGGCCAGGAGATCCTTGACTTCGGCACGCTCGAACAGGCTGCCGAGAAACAGGACCGGCACGCCGAGCCGTTCAAGGTCCTGCCCGATGGTCGACAGCTTTTCGTTGCCGGTGCACAGGACCGCCTGGTCACGATAGGCGTAGCCGTCACGCCGGAGCTCCTCGATCGCGTCGGCCAGAGCGACCTGCTGCTGCTCGGCGCGCTGAACCGTGCGCAACTCGGGCCTATGTCCATTGGCGTCGCGGTCCGCGTCCAGGCCACTATCCGCATCGCCGGCGCGCATCGCGATCGCGAAGCTGGAGAAGCTGGCGACAATCTCCGGTACCGAACGATAGTTACGCTTCAATCGACCGCGCTTGCCACCGGCGAAGTCCTCCTTGCCGAACCGGGTCATGTTGAAGGATGAGGCACCGCGAAACCGGTAGATCGACTGCTTGGCGTCGCCGACCATCCAGAGATTGCGGCCGTCGGGCCGCAGCGCGCTCAGCAGCCGCACGCTGCTGCGGTTCACGTCCTGATACTCATCTACCAGGACATGATCATATTGCGCCTGCAGCGCCGCGCAGGTGGCCGCGTCCTTTTCGAGCAGTTGCACCGGCAAGGCGACAAGGTCGCCGAAGTCGATGCAATGCGCGTTGCGCTTGAGCTGTTCGTAGGCCGCGTAGACGCGGGCAACCTCGCCGGCGCGTTCCGCCGCCTCGCGCGCATCCGAGTCCTGGGCTTTCGCCAGCATGGCGTCGGCGAGCGCGGCGTAGGTTTCGGCGTCGACCACCTCATCCTTCGCCCGCGATACGGCGGCCAACATGTCGGCAATGATCTGGGTCGGATCGTAAAGATTGCGGTAGTACGCGAGCCTAAGCCGCGGGAACTCCTCCTCGAGGAGCTCGACCGCTTCGGTCCGGTCCATCATGCGCGGGTCCTTCGGCAGGCCGAGCTCCGCATGGAAACGACGGATGATGTCGAGGCCGAAGGCGTGGAACGTGCCGATCCACATCGCAGCCGCAGCCTCGGGCCGCCTGCGCGCGATCCGCTCGGCCATCTCGCCCGCCGCCTTGTTCGAGAAGGTCAGCAGCAAGATGCGCCTCGGATCGACGTCCTCCTGCAGAAGGCCTTCGACGCGCGCGATCAGCGTCTGTGTCTTGCCGGTGCCAGGCCCCGCCTCAAGCAGATAGGCTTCGCCGCGATGCGCCGCAGCGACCGCTTGCAGCGGATTGAGCGGCCGTTCAACATGCGCCGCAGTCGCGGCGGGAGGCACCGGCGGCAGCAGCAAAGCATCGAATAACTGCTGCGCGACGACATCGAACGGCGCGCCGAGCTTCGCGGCGATGGCGGACGCGGCAAGCCCTTGGTCGACATGGAGCGCCCGCGCGACGGTGCGCGGAAGCAGCAGCTCGCGCGCGAACAGATCCATCTGGACTTCGCGGCGTTGCCGGCGTCCATAATCGACAACCCGATCCATTCCGACTGGCGAGGGCTCGGCCGGGCGGGCCGGATCAATCGTCGGCGCCGCTTCGCCACCAGGATCGTCGCCCAGCTCGACATGGCCGATCTCATGCGCCACGAGGAAAGCTTGCTCGAACGGGGAGCCCACATTCTCGTGAAGGATCAGATCATCGGCTGCGACGAAGGTCGCGCGGCCGCCGTTGAGGACGGCTGCGCCGGCGGCAGTCGGTTCAACATCAATCCCCCGCCGCTTGGCCTCGGCGACAGCAAAGTCATAGGGCGACCAGGGATCTGCGCCGGATGCAACGAGGCGAGCGTGAAGCTCGGCGGCGACTTGCCTGGCGAGCTCCACGCTGTCCATGTCAGTCCGCCTCCGCCAACAGCCGGGCGCGCTTCTCGGCCGGGACGCCGGCATCGATCAGCACTTGCTCGAAGGTGACCTGCTCGCCGACCACCGGCTTGCTGTCGGCCTTATAGCTGCGCGCGACAATCAGGTGCCCTGGCCCCCAGGACGACTCCAACTGCGCGACAGAGCTGCGCATCGCCTCCGCCAACATCGCCAGGAAACGTCGCGGGATACTGACGAGAGAGACCCGCCGTTCGCGCAGCGCGGTCACGACCTGCCGGGGCACGTCCAGACGCTGCGCGACGGCGCGCCAGTCATCGACCGTCAGCGCCGCGAAAGGGTCGGCTGCGGCCGCCGGCATAGCCTTCGCGTGTTGCGACCAGGCAGCGTCGATCAGCGCCCGATCGGCAGCAGAGAGGGGTGCGGCATCTTCATAAGCCTCGCGGCTGAGTTCGCGCGAGAGGTCGATGAGCTCCCCGGCATATTCCGGGTATAGCCGCAGATAGCGCTCCAAGGTCGCCCGGCCAGGCTCGCTCTCGACCGCGAACGCGTCGAGCACGGCCTCGCGGGATGGACGTCCGCCGCCGGGGCTCACCGCTCGTCTCCGTCGGCCATGGCGGCTCGCAGGGCGGCGAAGGCCTTGTCGCGGTAGGTTCGGACGGTCTTTTCGGAGCGGCCCAAAGCCTTGGCGATGGTCATGACGTCCGGCTCCTTGGAGTCGATGGGGAAGCCCTGTCTCAACATGTGAATGATCCTGCTTTGTTCTGTCGGTAGAGCTTCAATCGCCGCATCCAGGCGCGACCGGTAAGACGGGTCGTCGAAATCCGACGCGGCGAAGGGATCGTGGGTCCCTGCGGCCGCCTCGACCTCCGGTGACAGCTCTCCGCTCTCCTCGTCATATTCGAGGGGCTGGGAACGGTTTTCGTCGCGCCAGGCCTTTTCCTGCGCATCGCGCCGCAGGCTCGCCAGCGCGCCGTCGAAGCGCACCTCGAAGTAGTCGACCTTTTCGTTATAGGCGGCGCGGTCCGCCGAAAGGAGCTCGACGAACCGGCCGAACACCTTGTCGCGCACGACCCCGCGCGTCAGCGATTCCGTCTTGCCATCGGAGCTTTCCGCCCTGGGCAAACTCCGCAGCACCCGTTCGGTCAAGATCCGATAGAGGCGCTCGAACCACACCTCGTTGTTGTCGCGACGGCTCGCGCGAATGAAATACACGAGACATTCGCTGGGGACGTAGCCCGGGTCCGAGCGCTTGGTGATTTCCGCCCTGGCGATCAAGCCATCACGCGGCAGGACTGCCAATTCGGCGATGAGGGCTTCTATCTTCGGGTCGCGCTCGTAGAGTTCGCCGCTGAGGCGGCGTTTGCGCAGCGGGGTTACGATCGCTTCGCCCGCTCCGCGCGCGTCTGCCTTGTGCCCGGTGTCGACAGCTCCCTCCAACTGGTTCATCGCGCGGCCCCGCCTCCCGTATCGCCCTTCTTGTTGAGACGCGTCTCGAGCGAGCCGATGCTGTCGAGCACCGCCTCGAAATCCGGTGGATCGCCGAAGATCATGCCCTGCATGGCCCTGTAGTCGACGCGCAGTTGCTCGATCATCGCGTCATGCGGGGCGAGTGCAAACGAGCCAGGTGCAGCGCTCGCGAGATCGAAGTCCGGTCGATTGAAGAACATCCGGGCGTGCGCGACGCAATCCGCACCGAGCGCCGGATCAGCGATGGCGGCGGCGCCGACGCGGGCCGCGGCGAGCTGGTGCAGGTCATAATAGTGACGGGAAACGCGTTGGCCGCCCCCGCGCAGCTCGCCGCGCTTGTCGAACCAGCGCCGCAGCCCATGGAGGATGACAACCTTGTCCCAGAAGGTACGTTCCGGATCGACCGTGCGGACAGCCGGCACGGTCAGATCAAGCGCCGGCAGATCATCATCGACATAGGGTTTGATCGGCACTTCGCTGTTCGGATCGAGCGCGGATTTCGCGCCCGACTCGATCTTGATCGCCGCCCGCACATAATCCGATCGCGGCGTCGCCGCGGGATACCAGATCAACAGCGTCTGCCCGTCGGGATCAGCGTCATCGGCTTCCACTCGGGCCGCGCCGGCATCGAGGCCGGCAACCTGAAGCCGGTCCTGCAGGATCTGCGTCAACTCAGCCCGCAGCGGGCCGTTGATGTAGGCTTGGCAGGCGTCCTTGATCGCATCGAGGCGTGCCCGGCGCTTCTTGCCGCTCAGCGCGTCGAGCTCCTCGATGGTCGCCGGCTCGCCAATGTCGTCTCGAAAAACCGTGACATCGATGTCTTCGGAGAAGCGGTTGATCAGACCGAACCCCTTGGACAAGGAGGTTCCGCCCTTGAAGAGGAGGCGGGGTCCTCCTTCTTTCAGGCCATGGAACAGCGCATCTAGCGTCCAGCAGACCCAGAAGTCTTTCTCGATATTCTGGGATGCCGTTCCGAGGCGCAGCGCAGTCGTGTCGAAGGCGCTCAATATCGCGTCTGGTCCGGCCGCGAGAACCTCATCGAACGCCGGATTCATGTCTTTGCCGCCCGGGTTGCACCGCGCTTGGCGGTTCGTGTCTCCTGTTTCGAGACAGGTTTGCGCCTCGGACGGACGCCGGCAGCGTGATGCTGATCATCGTCCCCCTCCTTCCCTCTTTGACGACGATCATGATCGTCAGCATCATCAGCAGCATCACGGTCATCGCGGATGTGCCGGCGACGATCGCCGGCATCGTGTTCGATGAGCGGCTTGAGAAACACCCACATCCATGTCGGCAGCGCCGTCATGCCGGCAATGAGATCGGCTTTGAGGGTCGGCCCGGCCGTCGGGTCTTCGAAAAGCTTGCCGAGCTTGCGCCTGACCTGGTCGCTCTCCCCTTCACGAACCAGGAGATCGCGGAGCCAATGAAGTGCTTGGACGACGCGCATCGCCGGTCGCCCGGCCCAGAACAGCTTGCTGGGCGCGGTCGGACGGAAGGTAATCGTCACGTTGCCGAGCTTGATCGCGCGACGACGCGCGTCGGTGTGCACCACGATTTTGGCCGGAACCGCGTCGGTCAGGCCCAGATCGTTCGCCGCGGTCATGCCATCGACCAGCATCCGGGTTTGGTCGCGTCGCGCAACGGCGTCGATGACCGAGCGCGGGTCCGGCGGATTCGGTTTTTGGGTGAGCTTGTTAAAGCCAGGTTGATCGTAGAGCCCGCGGTCGATCCGCCTAAGGGTTTCGGCCTTCGCCAACCGCTGCAACGCCTTATCGACGGCGTCCCGCGAGGCGAGATCGACGAAATCGCTGGGCGTCCAGACCTTACGCGGCGCGTCCGCACGGATGCGCTCGAGCATGGCTGTCTTCAGGTCGGGTGAGTCGCCATTCATGTCCGAAACTTGTAGCTCTTTTTCGGACAGGGAGCAACCGCGGTCTGAAATATGTATACAAACTTCGGACAACAAGCCTTGGCGGCGCTCGTGAAATCCCGATCTACAGTTTTGCGGGAAGGCCTTCCCCTACGGCCGAGCCTGAGATCTCGGCCGACCCCTTCTGCGGGGTCCTGCTGCCTCGCAACGCCCCGCCAAGAGTGAGAGTGCGGATGGGTTCCGTGACGGGTTGAGGGCTGGGAGAGAGGCTTCCGGCGCCCGTCATGGAGACGACCCATGACCCAGGTGAAATTTCTGGACGCCGATAGCGACGGACGGCAAGGCTACAAGGTGGATGCGAGCCGCGGCGAGCGGATCGGCCGTGTGTCCTCGGAGTGGTTCTCGCGCCCCTCGGACGAGCGTTACTTGTCTTTATCGGACCTCTACGCCGCTGTGCGCGGGCGAAGCGAGCGCAGCCAGACCCGGACGGTCGAAAGCGCAGCGATCCGTGTGGAAGCCAGCCGTGACGACGCCGAGCGCCTGGCGCTGCTGTTGCCCGACTCCGATGCGCCGATCGCCCCCACCCACTGGAGCTTCGGTCAACTTGCTAGTCTGGTCGGGGCGCCCGCAACCTATCTGCGCCAGCTCCCGGCGCCGCTCGCCGGTATCAACCTGCAATATGGCCTCACCTCGCATCGCGCTGAACAGGTGAAGACGCTGGAGATCGAGGATGGGCGCGTCGAACTGCGGGCGGTCACGGGCCCTGACTACGGGCGCATCTTCGATCACGAACTGGTCACAGCCGTGCAGCGGATCGCCGGCAACGGCACAGGTGATACGCGCTGGAAGGTCCCGGGCGTGCTCGACTGGTCGACCGGCGTCTACAACCCACGCGTCGACATCACCCGGGACACAACGACGCTCTATGCCTCCGATCGCGACGTCTTCCTCTTCCTGGTCGATGATCTGAACCCGATCGAGGCCGGACGGCTGCCGGATGGCTCACCGGATCTCTACTTCCGCGGCTTCTACTGCTGGAATTCCGAGGTTGGTGCCAAGACGCTCGGTATGGCGAGCTTCTATCTCCGCGCCGTATGCCAGAACCGCAATCTCTGGGGCGTCGAAGATTTCGAGGAGATCACCATCCGCCATTCGAAGTACGCGGCCTTGCGCTTCGCGCATGAGGCCGCGCCGGCGTTGACCCGCTTCGCGAACTCCTCGCCCCTGCCCTTCGTCAACGGCATCAAGGCAGCGCGCGAGAAGATCGTCGCCCGCAGCGATGACGCCCGCAGCGAATTCCTTCGCAAGCGCGGCTTCTCCAAGAGCGAGACCGCCAAGATCATCGAGACGGTGCTGGCCGAGGAAGGCCGCAAGCCCGAAAGCGTCTTCGATTTCGTGCAGGGTATCACTGCCGTCGCGCGCGACAAGACGCATCAGGATGCGCGGCTCGACATGGAGGCACGGGCGAAGAAGCTGCTCGATCGTGCAGCCTGAATTCCGGAAAGCCGGAGATGCGGATCACCGTATCTCCGGCTCGGCGGCTTTCCGCCTTTCCTGATCGTCGGTTCTGCGGCGCCGTCCTCCAGAGTGAGAGGGCGGCGCTGCGCTTCGTGACGGGTTGGAGGCCGAGAGAGAGGCTTTCGGCCGCCCGTCGCGGAGTACATCCCGATGGCTACTGCTGCCAAGAAGATCACTTTGTCGCCCTCGCGCGACATTCCTTTCAACAAGCTCGTGCTCAGTCAGTCGAACGTCCGGCGTGTGAAGGCGGGCGTCTCGATCGAGGAACTGGCCGAGGACATCGCCCGTCGCGGCCTGCTTCAGGGCCTCAGCGTCCGGCCTGTCATAGACGAGGCGGGCACCGAGACCGGCATGTTCGAGATCCCGGCCGGCGGCCGGCGCTATCGGGCGCTCGAATTGCTCGTGAAGCAGAAGCGCCTGGCGAAGACCGCGCCCGTGCCCTGCGTCGTGCGCGAAGGTGGCATTGCCGAGGAGGATTCGCTTGCCGAGAACGTCCAGCGCGCACCGCTGCATCCGCTCGACCAGTTCCGCGCGTTCCTAGCCCTTCGCGAGAAGGGTCAGTCCGAGGAGGAGATCGCCGCCGCCTTCTTCGTGTCGGTCAACGTCGTCAAGCAGCGGCTGAAACTCGCCTCGGTGTCGCCGAAGCTACTCGATGTCTATGCCGAGGACGGCATGACGCTCGACCAGCTCATGGCTTTCACGGTTTCGGGGGACCACGAGCGCCAGGAGCAGGTGTTCGAGCGGCTGCAGCACTCCTACGACAAGCAGCCCTATGTCATCCGCCGCATGCTGACCGAGGGCGCCGTGCGCGCGTCGGACAAGCGTGCGCAGTTCATCGGCATCGACGCCTATGTCGAGGCCGGCGGCACCGTGCTGCGCGATCTCTTCCAGGGCGACGACGGCGGCTGGCTGCAGGACGTCCCCCTGGTCGATCTGATGGTCGCCGAGAAGCTGAAGGAAGAAGCGGCAACAATCGAGGCGGAAGGCTGGAGATGGATCGAGGTCGCGCCCGACTTCGCCTACGGCCATAGCTTTGGCCTGCGCCAGCTCCGCGGCGAGCCCGTGCCGTTGACGCCGGAGGAGGAAGCGGCGCGCGATGCGCTGCAAGCAGAGTTCGATCGCCTGTCGGACGAGTACCAGGACGCCGACGAACTGCCCGACGAGGTCGATGGGCGTCTTGGCGAACTCGAGACCGCGCTCGAGGCGTTCGAGACGCGGCCGCTCGCCTTCGATCCGGCCGAGGTCGCTCGCGCCGGGGCCTTCATCAGCATCGCGCATGATGGCCGTGTCCGGGTCGAGCGAGGCTTCATCCGGCCCGAGGACGAACTTCCTGCGGAATCGGAAACCGGTCCGGCCGACGAGCAGGATGAGCGTGCGGTCGTGGCTGGCTACGAGAGCGAGAACGCCACGATCGTCGAACCGGACGCGCCCATCACTGGTCCCGAGGAGGATGAGGGGCTGGCGCCGATCTCGGATAGGCTGATGACGGAGCTGACGGCGCACCGGACGCTAGGCCTGCGCCAGGCGCTCGGCGCGCAGCCCGATGTCGCGTTCCTTGCGGCGCTGCATGCCCTGACGCTCAAGGTCTTCTATCACTATGGGTCTGATAGCTGCCTCGAATTGGACCTAAAGAACGTCAGCTTCGGCACGCAAGCGCCGGGACTGAACGACAGCGCTGCGGCCGAGGCCATCCGCACGCGGCACGAGGCTTGGGCGAAGGCGCTCCCGAAGGACTCCTCGCACCTCTGGGACGCGCTCGAGGCATGGGACGGCGACAGCCGGTCATCGTTCTTCGCCCACGTCGTCAGCCTGTCAGTCAACGCGGTGCATGAGGCTTGGAACCGCCGGCCACGCGCACTCGCCCACGCCGACCGGCTGGCGCAGGCCGTCTCTCTCGACATGGCAGCGGCAGGCTGGCGGCCCACCGTCGATGCCTTCCTCGGTCGTGTCACCAAGGCCCGCATCCTCCAGGCTGTCGCCGAGGCCAAGGGGCAGCGTGCCGCCGATCGCATCGCACACCTCAAGAAGGGCGATATCGCCGCAGAGGCGGAGACGCTGCTGGCCGACACCGGCTGGTTGCCTGAACCGCTGCGCACGCCAGGCGGCGCATCGGCCGAGGTGTCTGCCAGCAGCGAGACCGAAGCAGGCATCGAGGAATCGGCGGCGGACGGCAGCGCAACGGCCATGGTCGATGAGGAGCCTTCGGAGGAGAATGAGACCGTCGACGACGCTCCCCACGCGATCGCGGCTGAATAACCCGTCAACGACTTGCGAGACTGGCCCGCCGGCGACGGCGGGCTTTTCTCATGAAGGAGGCCATCATGGTGGAGAGCCCGCATGACCTGGCGCGCCGTTTGGCCGATCGAGCCGAGGCAGTCTGCCGCCGCTACCTCCCAAACGGTCGCCGCCAGGGCAATTACTGGCTGGTGGGCGACGTGCGCAACACACCCGGCCGCTCCATGTACGTGCGACTCAAGGACTCAGCCAAGGGCCCAGCCGGAAAATGGAGCGACGCCGCCACCGGTGAGCATGGCGATCTCCTCGACGTCATCCGGGAGAGCTGCAGCCTCGTCGACTTCAAGGACGTCGTTGATGAGGCGCGCACCTTCCTCAGCATGCCGCCATCCGAGCCGATGCCAGCATCTGAGCGCCAGGCGCCGGCGCCCCATGGTTCACCAGAGGCGGCCCGGCGTCTCATCCGCATGTCGCAGCCGATTACGGGCACAATCGTGGAAGCGTATCTCCGCGAACGCGGCATTACGGATTTACGCGGAACCGGAAGCCTGCATTTCCACCCGCGCTGCTACTATCGCCCTGACGAGCATCCGACCGAGACCTGGCCGGCGATGATCGCGGCCGTCACCGACCTCGACGGCCAGATCACCGGGGCGCATCGTACCTGGCTCGATCCCCGACGCCGCGACAAGGCGCCAATCGACACGCCCAGGCGGGCGATGGGCGATCTTCTCGGCAACGCGGTCCGCTTCGGAACGGCAAGCGAGGTGATGGCGGCCGGCGAAGGCATCGAGACCGTTCTATCGCTCCGGCAGGTTCTTCCCGACATGCCGATGCTGGCGGCGCTCTCGGCAGCGCATCTCGCCGCCATCCTGTTCCCCGACACGTTGCGGCGGCTCTACATCGTGCGCGACAACGATCCGGCCGGCGACGGGACGCGCGATAGCCTGATCGAACGGGCGAACGCGGCCGGGATCGAGTCGATTGTCATCTCGCCGGAGCTGGACGACTTCAACGAGGATCTGCGCACGCTCGGCCTGGATGCACTGCGCATGGAAGCCCGGTTGCAGGTCGCGCCGGAAGACGTCGCCCGCTTCATGGCGTTGGCGGCATAGCCGGCAGGAGAACGGGCCTGCGGTTTCGCCGCCGCGCTCGGCGGATGCGTCAATCCATCGGAGGGGACCGCGCCTCGGCCTTCGAGAGGGCGATCGGCCCACAAGCCGGCCAGCCGGGCAATGGCGGCGGCCGACTATTTTCCGGCGCGGCCTGGGGGCCGCTTTCCATCGCGAGGCAAAATAGCCGGCCTTAGCCATCGAGCCCTGCGCTTGCGCTCCGGGTGCCCAGCCGTCCGGCCCGTGGGCTTCGTCGCCATGAAGGCCGCGACGGTCGCGGTCCAACCGACGGAGCATCCTATGCGCGAGCCCGACGACTACGAACCGCACCACGAATCCTCGCCGACCGACCATGTCCTCAACGAACTCCAGCTCCACGGCTACCGACCCTTCGCCGACGAACCCGACCAGCGGCCTCTGCCCGATGGCAACCACGTCGCAGGCGCCGTCGCCGACATCTTCGACGCCCTGATAGGCACCCTGGAGAACACGCGCCTCGAGCCCGACCTCGACGATCTCCTCTGGTCGACCGTGAACGTCTTCCACCGCGCCACCGATCGGATCGGCCGGGAACTGGACGACAACGAGCAGGCCCAGAAGCGCGCGCAGCGCGAACAGGACGGCAGCGAGGTGAAGTCGATCGAACTGGAGCGCCTGATCGCCGAGGGCATAACGCTAATCGAGCGCCAGAACGCCTTCGAGCTGATGCGCGACCAGGCCGCAGAACACTACGAACGCCACGTCGGCAAAGCTTGGCTTCCGCGCAGCGGATCGAAGGTCAATCATCGCAATCTCACCTCGGCGATGATCGACAGCCGCGACTTTCTGACAGCGAAGAAGCGCGCCGAGCAAGAGGTCCTCCTGCCACCTGGCCCAAAGATCGTCGTCACCGGCGGGCTCGACTTCGACGACCACCGGCTCATCTGGGCCAAGCTCGACCAGGTCCACGAGAAGCACCCGAACATGGTGCTGGTCCACGGCAAGTCACCGAAAGGCGCAGAGAAGATCGCCTCACTCTGGGCGAAGAACCGCAACGTGCCGCAGATCGGCTTCGCACCCGACTGGACCAAGCACGGCCGGGCAGCACCCTTCAAGCGCAACGACGTGATGCTGGAGATCGTACCGAAGGGCGTGATGCACTTCCCCGGCACCGGCATCAACGATAACCTTGCCGACAAGGCCAAGAAGCTCGGCATTCCGGTGTGGAGGTTTGGCGGCGCGTGAGCGCCGCCACCATCAAATTCCACGACCGGTGAAAAGATGCCGTTTCCTAGTCACGCACTTCAATCGGTTGCCCTTTTACGAAAGCCTCCATTTCTTCGGGAGACGTTGCGCTTAGACCTTCCGAGAAAACCTGCTTCTGGAATTCCAATAGCGCATCGATCATGGTTGGCCTGTTGTAATGCGGACCTACTATCGTGGCCCAAAGCTCAAGCTCTCTTGTTGTTGTCTCGGTCTCGCGATTAAGCATCCGTGCTGTCGCGAGAATGGCGTCAGCAAATTTCGGGTCTACAGCATCGGCTGGTTCGCTCCATCGAGGAGCGTCGTTGAAGCAGTCGGTATAGAAGGAAAGCTGCTTCACGCTGTCCAGCATGGCCGTGTGATTTCCTTTCGGATCAGCGGCCTCGCGCAATTGCATCAACGTCCTTGCGCCCTCAGCCGCAAGCTTAGGAAGTATCCATTGGACGTTCTTAGCTCTATGATTTCGGTAGTCCCTCCAAGCCTGCTTCAGTTCCTCTTCACCGCTCTGCAGTGCGATGATCTTGATAGCCTGGACCTTACCAAGTTCCTCAATCGCCAAAATCGCAAGCGCGCTAGCAGATGCATGGCGGCCGTTCTCGAGCAATAGCTCCGCATCTGCGATTAGCCGCGCGGCGTTTGCGCGCGCAAGGGCAATCCCTTTGGCTGCTTGGCTCGGCGTGAGTGGGCCTTTGTATTGCGTGAGCTTGTGCTGCATTGCTGCATAGTAAGCAGGCGGGGCCCAATTCCGCTAGTTACGCGCGAGCTGTACCAAGAAGTCCGACGTGCTCATACACTGGATTTCCTGCCCAGACGGCGAACACCACCCCCGCTTCTCTGCGCTGATCCTTGGTCCGACTGATCGCTTGACGCCATCAACCCATAAAGGGTCGGCTATGCGAGCATGCCGCCGCTACGGCTTCACCTGCGCGGTGATTGCAGCGCTCAGTCCGACGCATCGGGCGCCTGTCAGCGGGGGATGGTCCTCCGCTCGAACCAGGAGCCGGATCGATGTCCCTTAACGACGCTCACTCCTTCGCCTTCAGCCTCGCCACCACGCTGATGGCCGCCATTATCATCTTCCAGGCCGGCGACGGCACGCTGTCGGTGATGCCCGCCAGCGAATATGACAGCGACATCGCCGCCATCGTCCGTGAGATCGATCCCTTCGCCCCCTGACCGGGGCGAGCCAGTCGCCAGGAGCGGAAATCGCCAACGATTTCCGCTCCTGGCGCATGGGCTCTTACGCTATACTTCAGCCGCGCCGTGGTGGTGGTGGAAGGCGCGACCGTCAGACCTTGTCCTTACGGAGGCCACCACCATGATCATCCTCGCAATACTTGTATCCCTCGCAGCGATCGGCGTGCTTTGCTGGCTGCTGTTCACGCTGGCCGTCTTCGCGTTGCCGGCGGCGTGACCGCGGACACCTGGGCGCATGGCACGGGCGCCGGCATTCCCGGCGCCATCCTGATCGACGCCGTCGCGGCGGCCGTCACGCTCACGGCCGGGCATCTGCTCATCACCTTTGTCCGGCCCATGTGGCTGAAGCTGATCGTGGCGGCTGCCTTCGTCACGCCGGCGGCAATCGCCGGCTTCCACGCCACCCATGGCATCGTGAAGCACCTCATGCCGTCCGACGCGTGGCAGATCACGTTCTCCGTCATCGGCGCGGTCGCGGTCGGCATCACCGCCTTCGTGCGGGTCGCTGGAATGGCGGCGGCTCCGGCCCCGTCTGGCCGGGACCTTGCCCGGACCTGATCTTCGTCATCGCCGTCAGGAGGATCAGGGTAGCGGTGGTGGTGGTCGCTCCCGTCGTCTCATGTCGGAGCGATGGGCGTGTGCGGCGGGATCAATGCTGGATCCGGAGAAGCGATCCTCATTGGAGCGCTGCAGGGGCAGAGCCACGTCTCGGCGGGGCACACGGCATCCGAAGCGGCGATCTCAGTGGCGGCGGCGGAGGGCCAGGATGCAGCAGCGGCGGCCTGTCGGGAGGAGACGAAGCCGGTGAGCGTGCGTTGACGCCGGTTTGCCGATACGGGGACGGCCGCCATCCTCTCCGTCATCTGACCGTGCCTCGACCGTTCCCAAACGGCCTCTTCAATGGCCCGATCTGGCCGAAGGCCGGCTGCGCCTCGATCGCCTGTGACGCAACAGCCGCGTCAAACTTTCTTCCCCTGCCGGCTGCGCCGCCATTCCTCGCGAGGCAAGAAAGCCCTCCTTAGCTGTCAGGCCCCTTCGGGGTGCGCCGTCGATCGCCTCCGGCCTGCCGATCGCCATCGAGGCCGCAATGGTGCGGGCTCGGGAACGGAAAACGGAGACTTACAATGGCGACCATCGGGACCTTCAAGAAGACCGGCTCGAACGAGTTCACCGGCGAAATCGTCACCCTCAGCGTCCAGGCCAAGAACGTGCGCATCGTCCCCGACCAGCGCGCCACCGGCGAGAACGCCCCCAGCCACCGGGTCCTGGTCGGCCGCGCCGAGATCGGCGCCGCCTGGTCCAAGCGCTCAAACGAGGGCCGCGACTATCTGGGCCTCAAGCTCGATGATCCGAGCTTCAACGCTCCGATCTACGCCAACCTCTTCAACGACGAGGACGGCGAAGGCTTCTCGCTGATCTGGTCCCGCCCCAACGGGCGGCGCGGCGACTGAGCCCCTCGCAAGGCCCCGGCCAGCAGGCCGGGGCCTTCTGCCGCTGAGGGCGACCGAATCAGTCGGACTGAAATCGCGTGATTGACGCCGCATCGAGACCGTTGTGGGTGGTTAGGCGGCACAAGAACGACTATTATAGATGGGGTATTCGGTCGCTCCCGGATGGCAGCTTCGAGCCTTGGTCAGTCGTTCCCGCCACGCTTCACGAATGACCGCATTGTGCCCCCTCCTGACCGTTGTGGACGTCTTTGCCGCTTCCTGTAAGCAGACATGTAGAAACCACGAGCAATGAGGCTTCTTGCGGCACAGAGCAGATGCTCAGGCATACTCGTCTCCTGCGGAAGCGGGCGGTCTATCCGAGCCAACGGAATGATCCTACGCCCCGAGAGGTCCGACCGCAGGTATCCTGGCCGGGACTCCGGCGATGCCAGCCGAAGGCTGTTGCTCCAGAGACAGGGTCAGGCCGAACTCCAATCCAGACGGCTGAAAATCAAAGGAAAAGCCTGCTCCCTTGCGACTACCCAGCATACGCTGGATCAGCTTGGTTCCGAAGCCTTGCCGGCCAGGCTGCGTTACGGAAGGACCGTCGCGCTCGACCCAGCGCAGAGCGAGTTCCAGTTCGGTGTCGTCTGCTCGTATTTCCCAGTTGACCTCGAGCCGACCGGCTGGGGTCGACAGGGCGCCATATTTGGCGGCGTTCGTCGCTAACTCGTGAAACGCCATCCCAAGCGCCAGGGCGAGATCGGGCGGCAATTCCACTTCCGGGCCTTCGAGCTGAATACGCATGCCGTCGCCGAACGGACTGAGCTCGCCCCGCAGAATCTCCCTGAGCGGCACGGCCTGCCAATCACCAGCAAGCAGCAGGTCGTGGGTCTGGGCCAGCGACTGGAGGCGCGCCGAGAGGATGTCCCGGAACTCGGCGACGCTGCCCACGGCGGTCGTCGGCGCCCGGATCAGCGCCTGCACGGTGGCGAGCATGTTTTTAACACGGTGATGCAGCTCGCGGATCAGGATTTCCTTGTGCTCCTCAGAGCGCCGGCGTTCGTCCAGGTAAAGCTCGGCCTCGCGCTGGCGCCGGCGCGCCCGCGCCGCCGAGCGCACGGCATTGACCAGCACGTTGGGGTGGAACGGCCGCTCGAGGATGGTGACGTTGCCGAGCAGCTCGACCAGGCGCGGATCGGGGGCCGCACCGCGGAAGGTGAGGAGGACGAAGGGGAAGTCGGACCACGGCGGCTGCGAGTTGATCCATGCCGCCAATTCCTGCCGGTCCGCGCGGAGGAGCCCTTCCGCCGAGACCACAGCACAGCTGGCCTCCGGCAGGTGTTCGATGAGTTCCGGGATAACCCGGACGGCGCGCGAGGTAATGCCCACGTTGCGCAAGATAGCGGAGGCTACCTCTGCATCGCGGCCCTCGGGCGTGAGAAGCAGGACGCGCCCGCTATCCGGCGGCATCGCGTTGCCTGATGAGTGTCTGGTCGTCGCCTTCATATGCCGGGACGCCGGTTAGCACTCCGCGGAACGTGGTCAGCGCCTCGCCTACCCGGATGCCGCCGGCGTCGATCATGAACTCGCGGATGGTGCTTTCATGCGGACCGGTGCGCTTCTTGATCGCCGAGGCGGCGCGCCGAATGCGGCCGCCGGCCTCGAAGAAGCGCAGCATCAGCACGGCGTCGCTAAGATAGGTCAGGTCGAGCGGCGAATGCATCTGCCCTACCATGCCGCTCTGCGCGAGGATAAGGATGCTCACCACGCCCTGTTGGTTGAGATAGGTCGCCAGCTCGTGCATCTGCAGCAGCAGGAACTGCTCCTCGGGCATCGCGTTCATGTATCCGCTGAGGGAGTCGATCACGACCACCCGGGCGTCGTGTCCCTCGACCGCGTTGCGGATCCTGCCGACGAGTTCGCCCGGCGACAGCTCCGCAGGGTCCACGTGCTCCGCCACAAGCGCGCCGGCGTCGTGGAAGGGCTGGAGGTCCATTCCGAGGCCGGCCGCCCTGCGGAAGAAGACGTGCCGCGTCTCGTCGAAATTGACGAAAAGGGCATGCTCGCCGCGCTTCAGCGCAGCGTAAGCGAATGCGAGCGCCAGCGACGACTTGCCCGAACCGGAGGGGCCGGCGATCAGCGTCGTAGTGCCGCGGTCTAGTCCGCCGCCGAGCAACGCGTCGAGCTCCGGCAGTGCGCTGGAGGCGGGTTCCGAGTCGAAGGCGCGCTGGTGCTCCTGGGCGACGAGGCGAGGAAACACTTGCACCCCGCCGCGCCGAATGATGAGGTCGTGATACCCGCCGCGGAAATGCGTTCCACGCATTTTGATGACCCGGACACGCCGCCGCTCCACACCATAGATGGGCGCCAGTTGCTCCAGCCGGATGATGGCGTGGGCCAATCTGTGAAGATTGAGGTCGTCAGGTCCGGCCGCGAGATCGTCGAGCAGGAGAACTGTCGTATTATGGAGCAGGAAGAAATTCTTCAGCGCCAGCACCTGCCGCCGGTAGCGCAGGGAGCCCTGTGACAACAGGCGGATTTCCGAGAGGCTGTCGAAGACCACGCGGGTGGGCTTGACCCGCTCGGCCTCTGCCAGGACCATGCGCACCGTCTCCCCGAGTTCCAGCTCGGAGGAATGGATCAGTGTCTGCTGGTTGCTCGGATCGAGGCTCAGTTCGGGCGGGATGAGCTCGTAGATTTCGAGGCCGGAGAGATCCCAGCCGTGTCGCTCGGCTACGGCCAGCAGCTCACGCTTGCTTTCGGATAGCGTGATGTAAAGACACCTTTCGCTGCTGCGCAGGCCTTCGAGCAGAAACTGGATGCCGATCGTGGTCTTTCCGGAACCTGGCTGACCCTCGATGAGGTGAGCACGGTTGGCGGCATAGCCACCTGCCAGGATGTCGTCCAGGCCCGGCACGCCAGTAGGCACGATGACTGCGTCCCCAGACAATACGCTCATTCAAACCCTTAGCAACTGTCGTGAAATAGTTGATATTGGGGCGTGAAAGCTGGTGCAAGCACCAAGCTTGCAAGCTCTCGAAGCTGCGGCAAGTCGTCGCGATGCAGGTTTGGCAGATCCACGCTACGTCCTCAGCCGGATGGAACCACCTCACGCGCCGGCGCATCAACGTCGACCAGCGCGCGGAGTTCCGCTTCGTCAAGCGTCTCCTTTTCCAGTAGACGGCGGGCAGTTCGTTCCAGCAAATCGCGGCGTTCGGAAAGCAGCGCGACGGTCCTGTCGAACGTCTCGTCGACGATCCGGCGTACCTCCGCGTCCACCGCGGCGGCCGTTTCATCGGAATAGCTGCGTTCCTGTGGACCGTAATAGGGCTGGTCGGTGGCCAGGAAGGAGCGCCGGTCCTTCTCCAGCGCGATATGGCCGAGCTTCTCGGACATGCCATAGCGCGTGACGATAGCTCGGGCGATGTCGGTGACCTTCGCCAGATCGTCTGCGGCTCCGGTTGAGAGGTGGCCGAAGGCAATCTTCTCCGCCGCGCGACCACCAAGAAGTACCGCCATCTTGTTTTGCAGTTCTTCAAGAGTCATCAGGAATCGGTCCTCGGTCGGCCTCTGGATGGTGTAGCCCAGCGCGCCGATGCCGCGCGGGATGATCGAGACCTTGTGGACCGGATCGACGCCCGGCAGCGCCATCGCCACCAGGGCATGCCCCATCTCGTGATAGGCCACGATCTCGCGTTCCTTCGGGTTGAGCAGCCGGTTGCGCTTCTCGAGCCCGGCCACGATGCGCTCCACCGCATTGTTGAAATCTTCCATTGTCACGGATTCCGCCTTGCGGCGGGTGGCGAGCAACGTGGCCTCGTTAACGAGGTTGGCGAGGTCCGCTCCCGTGAATCCGGGAGTTAGTGCCGCGATTTTCTCCGGCTCGACGTCCGGCGAGAGCTTGGCCTTCTTCAGATGGACACTCAGGATCTGGACGCGACCCTGCTTGTCGGGCCGGTCGACCAAAACCTGACGGTCGAAGCGGCCGGCGCGTAGCAGCGCCGGGTCGAGGATTTCCGGCCGGTTGGTCGCGGCCAACAGCACGAGACCAGTGGAGGAGTCGAAACCGTCGAGCTCGACGAGCAACTGGTTGAGCGTCTGCTCTTTCTCGTCGTGGCCGCCCGCCATCGGGCCGATGCCGCGGGCGCGGCCGAGCGCGTCGAGCTCGTCGATGAAGATGATGGCCGGCGCCTTGGCGCGCGCCTGCTCGAACAGGTCGCGCACGCGAGCGGCGCCAACGCCGACGAACATCTCCACGAACTCCGATCCGGAGATGGAGAAGAATGGCACGCCGGCCTCTCCCGCGACGGCCTTGGCGAGCAGGGTCTTGCCGGTGCCGGGCGGGCCGACGAGCAAAACGCCTTTGGGCATCCGCCCTCCAAGGCGGCCATAGCCTTGGGGATCCTTCAGGAAATCGACGATCTCTTTCAGCTCTTCCTTGGCCTCGTCCACGCCGGCCACGTCCTTGAAGGTGACGCCGGTGTCGGACTGCACGTAGATTTTCGCCTTCGACTTTCCGATCTGCATCAGCCCGCCGCCGATGCCGCCGCCCATGCGCCGGATCATGAACATCCAGATGCCGACGATGAGGGCCACTGGGATGATCCAGGACAGAAGATCGCGAAGGAAAGTGCTTTCGATCTGGCCGGTGACCACCACGCCGTGCTCCTGAAGCTGACGCGCCAGATCGGGCTCGACGCGGGTGGTGATGAACATCGGCCGTCCATTCACCGGCTCCCTGAAGGTGCCTTGGATGAAGCGGTCGGAAACAGCGACCTCGGCGATCCGGCCCTGTTCGAGATAGGTCTGGAACTGGCTGTAGGGGATCTGCGCCACCTGCGTGGCCGTTGTGAAGAGATACTGAAACAGCATCAGCGCGAAGAAGGCCGCGATCCAGTACCCGATGTTGAACTGGGTTTTCTTGTTCATTTCCATGGTCGCAGCTCCCGTTCACCTCACGACTAGCAGGAGACGGCCGCCGTCGCGGATCAGCTCCAGCGCCAGTATGGTGCGCTGGCCCGCAATCGCGCCGCGCAAATCCGCCACGGAAGAGACCGGCGACCTGTTGACCGCCACGATCATGTCTCCGGGACGCAGGCCAGCCCGTGCTGCGGGGCTGTCGGGCAGAATGCTCTCGATGACTACACCGTCGGCTCCGGCCTGCTGCGCCTCGGGCGGGGAAGCATCCCGCATCCGGGCGCCATCGAGCGGCGTGCCGGACAGATCGGCCGACGTGCCGGTCTCCGCGGCGATCTTGGCGCTGACGACCTGCTCGCTGTCCCCGCGTCTGATCGTCAGGCCGATCGTGCTGCCGACCGGGGTGAGGCCGATGCGGTTCCTGAGGTCCGTCGCTCCCTGAACGGGATGCCCGTCGATCGCGGTGACCACGTCTCCCACCTGCAAGCCGGCCCGCTCGGCTGGCGAGCCGGGCTCGACATTGGCGATCACAGCCCCTCGCAGCTCGCCGAGCTGGAGCGCCTCCGCGAGATCGGGTGTGAGGTCTTGTATGCCGATGCCCAGCCTGCCGCGCCGCACCTCGCCGTGCTCGATCAACTGGTTCATGACGGAAACCGCCATGTTGCTGGGCACCGCGAATCCGATACCGATGTTGCCGCCTGCTGGGGTGAGGATCGCCGTGTTGATGCCGATGAGCCTGCCGTCCAGCGTCACCAGGGCGCCGCCCGAGTTTCCGGGATTGATGGAGGCATCGGTCTGGATGAAATCCTCATAGCCGTCATTGCTGATGCCGCTGCGGCCAAGCGCGCTGACGATGCCGGAGGTGACCGTCTGGCCGAGGCCGAAGGGATTGCCGATGGCGACCACATAGTCGCCGACCTTGAGGCGGTTGGAATCGCCGATCTCCAGCGCGACGAGATTGCTGCTCTCGACCTTGAGGAGAGCGATGTCCGTCGCCTGGTCCGAACCGACAAGCTCGGCGCGCAGGCGACGCCCGTCCTTCAGCGTGACCGTGATCTCGCGGGCGTTGGAAACCACGTGATGGTTGGTGAGCACATGGCCATTGGCCGCGTCGACGATCACGCCGGAACCGGCGCTCATGCGCTGCCGCGGGGGCGGCGCTTCGGGAAGATCGAAGAAACGTCGGAAGTACGGATCGTTGTAAAGCGGATTGGATGCCGCGGGCGTCTCCGAGACGACCGAGATGTTGACCACGGCTGGCGTCACCCGTTCGAGCACGGGGGCAAGGGTGGGAAGCGCTCCCGCAACGCCCGGCACGGCCTGCCCAATGGCCGCGGACGGCAGTCCCGCGAAGGCGAGGGCCGCGCAGAATGTGATGATGGCCGGACGCAGGGTTATGACACTCCTGAACATGAGCGATCTCCGTTTTTGACCAGTCGGCTGATGTCCTCCTTTCCGCCTGAGGTCAGACGGAGAGTGCGAATAGGCCCGGCGCACGGCCGGGCCATTTTTGACGTCAAGCTGTCGAATATGGCTGGTTGCTGCCGAGCCACAGGCTGACTGCGGCCAGGGCCGCGGCGATGAGGCCGGCAATGACATGCGCCGCCATCGCGGCCGTCACGGCCGAGAAGCCCAATGCCCAAGGCGCGATCACCGCCCAAAGGCCGAGCGCAACGTTGGCCCATCCCTCTACCTGATGGAACGCGAAGAGCGCGGCGACCCCGATCAGCGTCACGGCGGCGCCGACGACCCAGGCATTCCACGCGGCATAGGTTTCGGCCGAATAGCCGAGATACCAAGGTGACAGCAGAAGACCGAGACCGGCGACGATATTGACGATATCGAAAGCGGTCCGGTTGTCGGAGTTCAGAGACTTTAGCATCGTTCATTCCTCACTGTCGGTTGGTTGCGTCATCAATGAACCGTCTCCCGCTGACGGGAGGCGGGTGCGGCAGCGGCGCTTCCGCAACCGCCGCCGCGAAGCCTGGAACCCGGACCGGGAGGAGGAAGAGAACGCCTTCCGCCCGGATCGAGCAGAAACGGTGCAAGCTCGTTGCGCGTAAACACGCCGGCTGCAATCTCATGCAGCGCAAGATCGGTCACACTGCCATTGTCCGCATCGAGCCTTGGCTCAGCGCCCCGGCCGAACGCCCGGGTGCGCGCGGCGGCGGCAAGCGTCAGTGCAAACCTGTTCGGCAAAGCCTTCTGGCAATCGAAGACGACATGCGGGTCCATCGCTGCACCTCACGCTGCCTTTCGTGCGCCTGAATCATTCCGATCGGCCGCAACTCCTCGTTCGAGTGCGAGCAGCGCCTGTTCGACCTCGTCGAGGCGCGATGGCCGGTTGTTTTCAGGCATGCCCTCGTTGGTGGCCTGGTCGATCAGATACTCCGTCAAGGCCCAGTTCATAAGGATCGAACGCTTGGCCTCCAGCGTCAGCGTTGGATCATCGACCACGCCCATGGGCGTTGCCCAGCTTTCCGGACCAGGCGGATCGTTGCGGTTCGCCGCGCTATCGAGCGCGCGCCCATAGCTTTCCTGAAGAGCCGAAAGGCCGAGCCGGTCCAAGGTCGCGTCGGAGAAGGCGTGCATCCGCCTTCCGTCATGCACAGGCGCTTCATCGGCTGGCCGGCGGTCTGCAGCAATCTGTGCGTCCGGAGCTTGGACCACATAGGTCAGTCCCTGCCGTTCGGCGTAGTTGATCGCGGTTTCCAATGACGGAAAACTGAGCTCGACCTGGGTCAGCGTATCGTCGCCGCCCGTATAGCCCATAAGCGGCTCGATAAAAGGCGCGGTGCGCCGCTCGAAGGCGAGGCGCCAGCCCTTCGTGCGCGCCTTGCCGGAGGACATTACCGAGCGGGATGGTTTGTAGATGCGCGCGACCGCGTCCTCCGGAAAAAATGAACTTGCCATCGAAAGAGGCCTGTGCCGGTTGTCGTTGCACGGCCAACTCGGCGGAACCTGCGTTTTCGGCGTTTGCTCTATCTGTCCTACAATCTCCATCGTTCATCCCTCCCTGGTTGGCGAAGGATGCGCCGGCGGCGGCCGAATGGCCCGCCGCCGGCCTGCCATGCGTCAGCTCTTGATAGCGATGCGCTTGACCCGCGACTGCGCCTTCTCGCTCTTTGGTAAGGTCACCGTCAGCACACCATTCCTGAAACGTGCATCGACCTTGTCTTCCTGGAGCTCGTAGCCGAGCGGGATACGGCGCTCGAAACGGCCATAGAAGCGCTCGGAGAACTGCCTGTCCTTGTCCTCCGTCTCGGAGCGCTTTTCGCCACGCAGTGTCAGCACGCCGTCGTTGAGCAGGACTTCGATGTCCTCCTCCTCGAGCCCCGGCACCTCGGCCGTCACCTTGATCTCCTTCTCGCCGTCGGAGATTTCGACGTTTGGCCAACTCCCGCCGAAAGCGGAGACACCACCGAAGGATGGCAGGCTGGAACCGAAGCCACGGAAGACATCATCGAACAGCCGGTTCACCTCACGATGCAGCGACAGGAACGGATCACGCTCGCCATCGCGGAAGAGGCTCGGGGGCTGGTTTCCGTTGTTTCGGCCCCACGGAATCAGATCACGAACACTCATTGTTTTTCTCCTTCCGGTTCACTGGATTGCAAAGCTTCCCCGTCGGCGCCGAACGGATTGCCCGGCGCCGGGTGCGCGAGTTGCGATGGGGACGGCCTTAGGCGGCCTGCTTTTCGGCTTCGATCTGCTTGGTCTCGACCTTGGGGAGCGACTCGCCCGCCGCGATCTCGATCCGGCGCGGCTTCATCTCTTCGGGAACCTCGCGCTTGAGATCTATCTTCAGTAGACCGTTGACGAGGCTCGCGCCCACGACCTTTACATGGTCGGCCAGCTCGAAGCGGCGCTGGAAAGCGCGTCCGGCGATGCCGCGATGCAGATACTGACCGTTGTCCTCACCAGCCTTCTGACCGGACACCATGAGCATGTTCTGCTCCTGCGTGATGGTCAGCTCGTCCTGGCTGAAGCCGGCCACCGCCATGGTGATGCGGTAGTCGTCCTCGCCAGTCTTGGCGATGTCATAGGGAGGCCAGTTGTCGATGGTCTCGACGCGGCTCGCGGCTTCGAGCGCGCTCAGCATTCGGTCGAAGCCGATGCTTGACCGGAACAGGGGAGTGAAATCGAAAGTGGTTCTCATAGCCACATCCTCCTTTGAGCAACATGGATACAAGTCCTTTGTCGCCGACTGCTCTCTCGCATTCACACGACATGCCGGCCCCGAATGGGCATCCGGCAGAAGACGATTTAGTTCAGTTGATTGGTTGTTCAAGAGCCCTGCAGGCGCCCCGCTTGAAATGGGCAGCCGAGGTTTTGTCTGTGTCAGGGGCATACAGCAGGCCTGCTTCCCCGGCCTATCCAGAAGTAGCCGATCTGCCTACGCCCCGAACACGTCATTCGGCCATCAACGTGCCAATGACCGCTCATTCCGCTTTGCTTCCGTCCCTCAGCAAAGCGACGTTTTGTCTTCATCCGTGTGCGCTGGTCGAACCATTTCACTCTTCTCTCCAAACCAATCTTGAATACTTCTGACACGTTAGCAGCGCGTTTCGATGACGCGTGGAACCGTGCACCAGCAAGCCGTGCCCTCGCACCACAGAACTTTGCGGGAACGGAATTTGGCATGCTTTGTTTCGTATCATGACGAGAAGGGATACGGATGCAGATGAGACGGGACACGAATTTTGAGGTGTCGCGCGCAATTGGCGCGGGCATCGGAGAGAGATTACCCGACAGCTGCAAAGGCATCCCGCCTTTGTGTCCGCCGTCAGCGCCAATGGCACAGATTTGAGGTTGTGATTTAAGGAGGATCTGGGCTTCGTCGTAGTGACGAAGGAACGAAGATGAAGCCCAGATCCTCCAATGCAAAATCGTCGACGA
>Ga0180217_1000741_pt1 | contig 44548 bp, 23 predicted proteins | sample eDN3rd37CBELigOP_FD_128521 | JGI IMG/M metagenome (GOLD analysis project Ga0180217, IMG submission 128521) | Enriched Organic Plus compost microbial communities from Emeryville, California, USA - eDNA 3rd pass 37_C BE-Lig OP (version 2) (version 2) ...
GGGGGCGCGAGAAAAGCAAAAGAGGGGGGGGGGGGGGGGGGGGGGGGGGGGGGGGGGGGTGTGGGGGGGGGGGGCCAGGTTCCAAAAAGGTTCCAAATTTGGAACCCGTTTGGAACTTTTCTGGAACCTTTTGGAACCTCGAGCCCATCCCGAGGCGCCCCGGAGAAGGATTAGCAAGCCGGAATGTATAGTTTAGAAGGTCGTGGTTTGTGGTATGAGTGTTGTGCTATGGGAATATGACCGGGAGGATGAGCTAGCTACGTATGTGTTGTATCATACGCTAGTATTATTATATCACAAATGCCTCCCTATGGTCGCACAGGTCTTGCCAAACTAGTCAGAGTCGGCTTTGCAACCCTTCCATTAGCTGGTTTTACCCCCCGTTGAGCAGATTGCTGATGCGCAGTTGCCCTTTTGACCCCGCCGCCGCACCGCTTATAGTATGGGCAAGTTCTTCGTTCAGGTTGGTCGCGTCTGCCGTATTAACTACGGCCCCGATCTCGGCAAGTATGTCACCATCGTTGACATCGTCGATGCTAATCGAGTACGTACCCGAATCCGCCGTCCGCTGCCTGTATGATGGATGTTGAATACCATGGAAAGAACAAGAAGGAGATGGAGAATCGTAAACGCGACAGAACTCGATGCATATGTGCCCAAAGGGCTAGAAAGGGAACAGGTTTCGAGACCAACCATGTTCGCAACCAACGCCGCGCAAGAGGCCAACAAGCGACCGTGCGCTTCCACGAGGCACGACATTGCGCGTTTGGCACGGCTTACAGCGCCTCTCGTTTGTCGGACAGCGACCGGATGTCATGCCCGCCCGTACGCGTAGTGTCAGAGCTGCCAGACCGTTCGCCATTTCGCATAATGTCGAACTGAGACACACATGTCCACGTCGAGCTGTTTCGTTGTCGGCGTAGGCTATGAGTAGCCACAAACGGCGTAAACATTGCGAAAAGGACAACAGTATGGCACGCGCAGCGCAAGCACAAAAGTTATACCGGGTCGCATCAGCTCGAGTCTGGGAATATTCTCTGTTCGCGTAGATGATGCTTCACTCCCTCCTGAGGTCTCGCCAAGTAGCCGCTGCTGCCCCGCCCAACCCAATCGTCATGATGCAGATGCTTACATTCCTTGCCTGCTTTACTCTTACTCCCCAACCACCTCTAGCTCCTCGTCGATGGTGAGAACTTCAAGCGTCAGGTTGTTCCCACCAAGTGGGCTACTCTCACCCCCATCCACTTCCGAGTTCCTCGCTCTGTGAAGACCTCTACCCTCCTCAAGTACTACGCCAAGTACAACATCAGCCAGAAGATCCAGGAGCTCGCTTCCTACAAGAAGTCTGTCGCTGCCAAGAAGCGCGCTTCTCTTACTGACTTCGAGCGCTTCAAGGTCCACAAGCTCCAGGTCGCAAAGCGCATTGCCCTCAACAAGGCTCTTAAGACCGTCAAGGCTTAAGTTGATTTGTCGTGAACAACCTAATGCTACATAAACGAGTTGCCTGAACTGATGCTTGTTAACTAAAACAACTTGTTCCCATTGAGACTACCGTAAGTGTCCAAAGCGAGCAAAACTCATGGGGAAATGAGGTGGTAAGAACCCATCAAGAAATGAGCAGAACCTGTATTGGGTTGAGTGAAGTGGAGAAATAAACGGTGCTCGTGTGTGGACACTGTTGCTAGGCAGTTCGATTAGTATCGAACTGCTAACAAAAGGAAAGGCAAAAGCAAAAGCAAAAGCAAAACGGATGCAGGACAAAAAGCAAACGGTCCATCGTGTGGCGGTATGAAGAGCCAGAGAATGGCAGGGTTCGAGGATAGTCATTAACGATAACGATTGTGAGATGGCAAACCGACGGCGGAAATTGGCCAGATAGAATACAAGTCAGTGGAAGAGACTGTCTTGAGGTTTTAAAATGCGTTGGGCTCACGAAAATCGCTCGGCATCAGCTAGGTCTTAATCCATCCCCACGCTTGGCCACAGTGGAGGTTGGGAGCCAATCGTGGGACGTGTGGCGAAGCACAAGCTGTGCTTCTGATGTCAAGAGTACGAACGATCGAGGCGTGAGGACAGGGTTATGGATTAGAATGAGGTAAGTGAGAATACGACATCCATAAGATCAGTACAGAACCATGAGCTTTCTCTCAAGCCGTGCGGGAGTTGAGCAATTAGCATCCTTGTACGGCTAGTATCGAAAGAAAACTAAAAAAATGATTCATGTGTCGTCTGAGCAACCTATGTAAAGCGACGCGGCCTTCAATATATCTTGAGAACAGTATCATCAAGCCAATATTGGGGCTTCTCCGCTTCACTAAGCGCCATGAATATCTTCCGCAAATCCGAACCAAGATGAAACAAATGCTTATAATCTGACCTGCAAAAAGGAACGAAACAGAGCAAGGACTTTCAATGCTGTGTGAATTAACAAATTGAGCAACCAACGCTGGAGCTTTCTGTACGCACCACAAACAAGGGTCCTACAGTGCTATTCCAGCTGAACTTGAACTCGGATTGAGTGAGCTTACCGTCGTGGTTCACATCCATACCACGAAATAGATACGTCTTCATGTCTTGGATGTTCTTCTCCCTTGTTTTTCCACCTCCAGGCATCAAGTACTGTCGCTCACCTTCGAGATACTTCTCTACCTTGGCCAGCGATGCATGTGGATTCGACTCCTTGTAGTCTGTCATGTAGAGTTCCTCTAGTCGCGAAACAACATGTTCTGCCATCCGCTCCATATCCTTGCTTTTGTGCAGCAGAAAACCTGCATCTCTCCTGTCGTAGTGGTGCCAGAGTTCAGTCAGGTCCTCAGATGAGAGAGAACCTATGTCTGAAGCCTCATATTGTAGAAGAAGGTTTTCCTCCTCGGGTCTGCGACCAATGCTCGATGGAGAGAAAGCTGATTTCGCGAGCTGTGGTGCCTTGGGTGCCAAGGATTGTCCCTTTGACCTGTGTGGCTTGGACGACTTGTGTGTCTTGGATTCGTCAGACATTCTTTTGGCCAGAGAAGAAGTAGATGTGAGGCTGCTTGTTCCTGGCTCTTACTGCAATGCCACGATCGTGCAAGACCGAATCTAGTGGGTTCACGCTAGAAGCAATTCGCACGTAATGCGTCTTGCCACCTACGCACACTACGTATAGATCCCTGTAACTTGTTGAAATCTCGACGAGTTTGTCGCTCGATCGACCCCTTCGACAGGAGCAACGACTCTGCGTTGGCTCGCGATAGCCTACAAGACGTTGAAACTCGTTGGGCTGCGGAAGGTTATTACCTCGTCTGCTGCCCCGCTCGCTCCGTATCCACTGACTAGTGGTTCGTCCGTCGGTTTCTGCCCCTGAAATTAGGGTTTTTTGAGAAAGTGAGTCTGTCGCACAGACTGCAGGGCTAAAATTACATGTGATTTGGCAGTTCAATATGAATACAAATCGTAAGATGTGTGTTTCTTACCAGTTCACGCACTGCAAGGCCCCAAAAATCGACCCAGGAAGTTTCTCTCCACTCTGAGTTTCAACCCTTTTTTGCCTTGGGGGAGCCCAGGGGAGGAAACTTGTTTTCGCTGGGTTTGCGAGGGGCTGTGGAGCCTTCGCGGAAGCCTAGTGACTTTGAGAGGCCGTGAATGACATCTCCAGGTGGTGATTTAATTATATGCAAGATATTTACTCCAATGCAATGTGTATTGTACTGTACAAGACGGTCTGAAGAAACTTACCTCTACCCTGGAAGTCTTCGTTTGCTCCTGGTTTTGATGTTACTACGACTGCATCAGGTACCTTTAGGCTTTCTTTGCGAAGAAGCTCAAGATAGACCCCTTGGGTGGTGGACCAGACAACGCGACACGCTTGGTTTGACTCGACGAATCCGCTCCAGATGTCTTGCTGCGGCCGACCGGCTCTTTCCTTTTATCAGCAGCCACTCCACTGGAGGATGGCGTGAGGTCTCGCTCACCTGTGACGCGAACCTTCTCCCCCCGAAGAGAAGTGTCATTCGCGGACATGACGCTACTCACGGTCAGGTCGTAGCTTTCAACAAGCTTGGCAAAGATCGGGTCGGGCAGGTACTCGCTCACCATGTTCAGCGCTGACGTCAGTGCTAGACCTGAAGAGGCTGCAGAAGCACCTGACGCAGCACTACCCGCAGCTCCTGCAACGTTCTGCGGGATCACTGGTCTGTAAGATGGGAAATCATTCATTTTCTGAGCTACTTTGTTGACCCTAGCGCGGAGCCAGTCTAGCAACTTAATGTCATTTAGGCGTATCCGAATGGATTCGTCAGATGCGCCGCCTTGGGGAAGGTTAACATCACAAATCTTGTGCAAACTCGCCCGCCCCTTCGGCGTCTTTGTGAAATACCACAGTAGTGGTGCGGTCAACGGGGTGCCAGTGTATCCTGAGCTGAAGACGTCATCGAGTTCAGTGAAGTATCCCGCGTGATCCTCGGATTCTTTGTTCCGGGCCTTGATCAGCCAAGGCAACGCTAAGAACAACGGGTTAATTTGAGATGCTACATACAGGGCACCGCCTTCTTCAACCGTGTCTCCAATGAACCAGCTATTCGGGCAGGTGTCTTGATCCAAGGTTTCCACCACAGAGACTTCTAAGAAATTGGCCCCTGCAATCAGATAGCGTGCCATCTTATCAGAGTACTTCATATGCGGCATGGACACGAGATGCATGCGTGCCTTCCCTGCAGGTGCCTCAATTCGCTTTGACTCCTCGCCATCGATTTCGATGACTGACCCCTTCGACTCTGCTGAGCTCCCTGCGGATCCACTGGCGCGTAATAGCGCTGAGGACGAACTCAGTGGGTGCTTGAAGATCGGTGCTAATTTGGCATCTACGGCAGGTGTGGAAAGACGAGAGGGAGTGAGCAGTGGGTGAGGGGAGATTCAGATGACTGACCAGAGTCCAGAACGCAGGTCCCACCAGGGGATATAGAGAGACAACGTACCTTGTATAAGGAAGACGTGTTGTGACGACATAGTGTGTGGCCTCAGACTGGTCGTCTGCGTTGCGCTAGATACACGGACCGTGAGCTAGCGAGGAAGTGGAGAGCTGAGGGGAGTCAATCGCGCTCGAGATGTGAAGCGCGGTTACAATACTCCTAGACGAATTTAGGGTAATGGATTGTGCAAACAGGGTTAGACCTGTTCCAGCAATTTTTGCTGCGGAATGTGCTCGCGGGCACGCCAACCCAGATCTTAGCAAAACTAAGTTCAGTTAGGGCGCGCAGTTTGAGCCCAGGCCTAGATCTGAGGTTTACCCTTTGTGTATGGAACTGCAACAGATTGCGCCACTGTCACTAGCTCGACTTATGCAGTCCCGTGCTGGATCATGCCCCGGCACTCACGGTGCACCCTGATTCCAGATATCTCCCCGGCTCAGAAACTCTCTGATTCCGGCTGGCTTCTGGACCGCGCGTCAAGTCGACGTCCCCGTTACACCCCGCGACCTGGGAGTCACAACACGCGTCTCTAGTTGCTAGGCCATTCCAACACTGGGCCCATTCGACTTGAATCAGTCTAAGGCCGTCAGAGCACCTCAAGACACTGCTGCGCAGGAACGAATTCAGTTCAGAATACCATAGGTTCCGAGGGTGAGGTCAGATTTGACTGGGTAGAATTAAAGCATGTTGAGAGGTTGACTTTATCCAGTCGATCGAGTGTTGTGTGAATAGGGGTTGAGTCAAAAGCCTGGTATGTATGCGTGAGTCTGTGTGATGCTGAATATTCCTCCCCCCCTGTCCCCCCTGCGGCGCCTGCCTGCCGCAGTGCGGGGTGCGGAAATAGCACAAATCGGGAAAAGCCCCAGAAAATGCCAAAAATGCTGGAAAAGGGGGCGAAATTGGGATGAGATGGTAAAGTTTCTGAGCTAAAACTAGCGAGATAAGCGAGGTAGGTAGGCGCTTTGAAGCGTTGCATTGGGTAGATACAAGTCTTTAAAAGCTATTTTAACCCCTATATTCATCCAGTATACACGCCTTGTTTAACAAAATCATCACACAATTCTACTTTACCAAAACAAACTCCAACAATTTGCATCTTTCTTGATACCTATGACATGTGCAAACCCCTGGCTGAAATGAAACCCCCCAAGATACATTCTTCATGATCTTACCCATCGATTGCCCACCTACTACTTGCGCCCGACCTTCTTACAGATTGGAGACGATGATCTACAAGTCTGCACTCCTCATCCTCCTTACCTATCTCACACTTTTCGCGGTCTTTACTCGGGCCAGCGACGAAGCCATTCGCCAAAGCGCGGTGCGCATCGTGAGTGGAGTCCCCCAGCACGAGCTGGCAACCATCCGAGGCGATTGGCCCACGGGACCGCTCCCTAGCGGATCAGCAAAAGGCAGTCCCCGGGTCAGACCGGACTGCGATGTTGCCGCCAAGTCGGGCATCTGCGTCGCGAACGGACGCCGCGTGATCGTTCCAGATGCGGTCCCTGCGGGCATTGTCGGCGTATACACCTTCAACGAGCGCCTTGGTAACCGCATCGTTGATCGAAGTGGTCACCGGAACCACGGTTTCTTGGGCTCACAGCCCTTCGGTGAGAAGAAGGAGTCGAACTCAGCTACCGCTAAGTTTGAGGCTGGACCCGACCGCACCGGCGGATCGGGCGCATCCATGGCAATCAATGGCATTTCGTATCTCCACATTCCCACCTCCAACACGACTGAAGCAATGGCTAAGGACTTCACGGCCATGTTCTGGATCTACCTCGCGGGCTCTGAGGTCGAGACCTCAAAGGCTGCACAGGCAGCCGGCCGTGGATGCCCTCTCTTCTCAATTGAGGGCAACAATCTCAGCCTTTTGCCAACGCGTCAGCTGTCCTTGGAAATCAAGGACCGACCATCTGTCACAGCACAAGCTTCACTGAGGCCAGGAGCCTGGACTCACTTAGCGCTTTCGTTTAATGCACTACGGCACACATTCTCCCTATATGTGAACGGTATTCCTGATCTTCACCTCTCTACTTCACTTGAAACTGGTATGGGTGTGAATATCTACCTTGGTGGCGCACCTCAGTCACAGTGCACCACGCTACACGCTTTCATGGATGATGTCAAGTTGAGTCAGGAAACACTTTCACCCGAGCAAATCGCAGCAGAAGCCTTCGGTGCTCTGGGTGGCACTGAACCCACTTTCACACGGATTGGTTGCTCACGCACTGTGCCGTGCTCATGGGAGCAGGCCCGCGTGGCATGCCCAGTAGGTTATCATCTCTGCTCAAACCGTGAGCTCTACACCGGCGGATATCAAATCGCTCGATCTCTCGGATGGGTCACATGGAATGATGCCATTTGGACGTCAGAAGACGCAGCCTTCGTACATTCGCCAAATGATAGGAAGGTTGCCCTTTGCTGCGCATTCTAAATTTGCTGCAAAGCAAAGTGGTCATACTGGCTAGAGTAGAGAATCTGGAGTAGAGAAAAGGACCTAGGGAGATGACAAGCTCTCGTCTTCCGCACTGTGTTACCACATTGAGTGTATATAAACACAAATTGAATACAACCGCTCAAACGAACAAAGCTTACATCAAATCGATCATGTTGGAGATCGCAAAATTTATGACTTGCTCTGGCATGGGGTTGTTATTGCATATCTTCCGCATCACTCCCGAGTCTTCGTCCAAGCCCAAACGCACTAGCGGCCAAACCTGTACTTGTCGTGCCCTTCGAGATGTCAAGATCAAGCGCCTCAACAAGCTGAGCAAACGTAATTGATTCTCTCGCTGTCTTGGATACCGAGCCTAACGAAGTCGCATCCGCGGCATAGGCTGGTCCAAGATAAGCCCCGCCACTTGCTTTACAGTCAAGGTCCACTGAAACATCGGTTGGAGATTGAGTTGTGGTCTCGCCTTCTATATCCTGAGATTCGTTGTCTAAATATGGCTCATCGTCATCATCATCGTCATCATTAAAGGGGTCGTCGTTCAAACCATCACCACGGCTAGCCGATGAGGCCGAAGATGCACGTCGGTGTAACTTCTCCTGTCGCTTTCGAACCCTTGCCTCGTATTGTCTTTGCAGCCGCTGCTCCTGCGCTCGCATCTCCTGAATCTGAATGTTCACGATTTTCTCTTCGATCGTTCCATGCATGATGAACTTGTGGACATACGTACATTGCGTCTGACCAATGCGGTGAACACGAGCAATAGCTTGCGCCTCAATGTCGCGGGCCAAAGATGGTTCACACAGGAACACATGTGTTGCGGCCGTGAGTGTAAGACCTGAATTATCAGACCTCAAGGACATGAGCAGCACACTCGTCTCAGTATCCAACGTGAATTTGGAGATTTGCTCCGCCCTCTCTTTCGCGGTACCCTTCAAGTGTAGGAATTGGATGCCATTTCGGCGTAGAGCTGCGGCGATGAGCTCTAACATGCGACCAAATTGAGAGAACACCAAGGATTTCGTAATCGTTCGAGACTCGCTGATTGGTGTGCTCGAAGAACTAGAGCTTGTACCTTGTTCCTGTTCGGTTGCTAACGAGGAGGCTGGCGATGATTCAAGTGCCGATGTATCAGAAATTGAGTTGTTGTTCTCACTGCCCAACACTTGCTCGATGTCATCTTGAAGATTTTCCTCGGGAAGCAGCTCGCTCCAACTGGTTCCCACGATGCGCTGTGTTTTGACACGAACTCGCCGTCTGTGGGTCGATTCTGCACCTTGTGGTGGGTTGGAGTTTGAATGAGCACTGGTTCGATCGCGCTTCTGACCCAGGCCCGTCGATACACCAGCTTGCTGATTTCGGCTACGATCGATTTCCGCCAGGTAGATAAGGTATTTCACAATGGCCTCAATTTTCGAGCCATATTCACCAGCGCCCTCCATTTTCGTTTGTTGGATTACCAGCTCCGGATGAGGCAAGTAAATGCTATCCGAAGCGTTGCCCCAAACCGAGGAGACCAGCGTCACACCTGACTTTGAATGAAGGCGACTTATTGTCTGAGACATAGTCGACGAGTTGCTCGACGCTGCTGCTGCTGCTTGATCAAGCGAAACTGGGTAAATATGCGAGGAATCGGGCAATAGGCGCTGTCGGCAAGTGGGGCACGCGCGGTGCCGCTTTACCCAAGGCATTAGACAAGCTTTGCAGAAGATGTGGCCACACCAAGTTAATAAAGGCGAAGTCAATGCCTCACAGCAGATGGGACATTCGAGAATCTTCTCAACGGCAGTTTGGGATGCTGTGACAGAATTAGAAGTGGCAGCTGTAATGGATTTAGATGTGGTTGTAGGCTGGGTTGTCTGACTCGACGATGATGCATCTTTCTGCTCAAGCGCTCCTTGACTGCGCGTCGACAGACTTTCAAAACGTGATTTCAGATAACGCTCGTGAGATGCCTTTGAAAGTGACAGACTGCGTGACTTCTTCACGCTCTCTATCAACTCTGATTCCAAAACTTTCCGAACTGAGTGTTTTGCCTCCTCATCCACGCGTTCATTTACGCCGATCAGTCCGCTACCTGGAGCATGGACTTCTAGAACCGGGATGAAGACGGGGTCGTGGAGCGATTCGCTCACAATCTGATGCTCAACAATATGTTTGACGAGCTCTTCGCGCAGCTTGCGGACTTCTAGGAGAAGACGGCAGGCTTGCAAATCATCTCTCGCCGCCTCCCATCGAATCATCAACTCATCCCGGAGCACAGGATCAGTCCAAGCTGCATACGCTCGATCGTCGTCATGCACGCTATCGTCCATACCTCCGAATTGCGAATCATTGGAACCTAGTTGAAGCGTGTTGATGAACGAGGTTGGAATCACCTCTGCGCTCAATGTTGGAACGAGCCGTTTAAGTTGTTCGACGCGCGAGGTCAGCATACGACTGATTTGTGCTCTGCGTCTGGAGAGCATCTGGCGCAGCTTGGTTGGAACGACCTCCGCATTGCGCCTGGCGGGCGGAAACTCCAAGGTTTCACCTGGACCTGGCAAAATCTCCAACTGTCGCTCGATAGCGTTGAGCTGACGTGCAATATCGGCCGACGTAAGAATACCGAAGTACTCGTCTGTATCGTCAGGCATGACATCTCCCTGCTGGATACGAGTCAGTTGTTTGCAGATCCGACGAATTGCGTCGAAAGTCCTAAACAGCAGCGCAGAGGATGCTTCCAGCCATGAGGGGACGGATCCAACGTAAGGAGTGATGATTCGTGCGGAAGATGGTTGGCTTGCTGCATCGGGGATGTAATTGTGCTGTGGGTCAATGAAGGAACGCCCTGAAAGGTCTGGTTCGGTGAGCTTAAATTCACAAGGATCAGTAAAATCTGCGGCTAGTTCATTCCACCTCCAAGTCCCATTGACACGACAAACACTCCATCGACCACCTAGGGTGCGAGGAGTCTTCCGCTCTTCCCCAAACGCAATAGAAGAGGGTGGCACACCATTGCGCTTGAGGTAGTCTCGATGTTGCTCACACGAGAACTCCAGGGCCTGCAGCTCTTGTTTTAAGTCATCCAATGCGCAGTGGACTGATTGCGCCCGAAGGTTTAGTAGCTCTGCCAAAACCCTTGACTTCGCCTGGTACATGTTATTCGGTCTTCGCTCGTTGAGCATGATATCAGCAATAAGTGGAGCATAGTACTCACGATGACTCTTCAGCATATCAGCATAGTCGCAAACGAGGAGGCATTGGTTTAGAAGCGATTTCTTTTTAGAAGCCTCCTTGCCAATATTGGTAATTCGCTTGATGTCCTCCTCGCGTTTGCGCTCCAGCGCGACGATACTCATTCGCAATCGGGCTTCACGCATCCATGGGTTCTCTCCGTCAACCATTGTGACGGTCTCACCGCGCTGCTGAGCAGCCTCCGCCTCCGCAACTTCAGCTTCCGCTGCAACATGTTCGACCCGAGCTAATGCAAGTGATGGATAAGTGAGGTCTTCTCGCTCCGCCAGCAACTGCTTCACCTGTGAATCCATGTGTGCGCGCACCTGGGCTGTGCGAGCCAACCCCTTTCCAGACCCCAACTCAGTGTCATCATCGTACTCGGGGTCCAACTTGTTAAGGGCATCCGTATACGCTTCGATCTGTGGAATGACCCCAACAATACGCATGAAGGTCTCCTGCGTGAGGTCTTGAATAGCAACACGGAAGTCACGTCGAACACGTCGGTACGCTTCGAGTCTGCTAATCTGCGTTGGTGTAAGTCGAGGGATCGGTGGGTACGCGACTCCTGCTTTTGGACCTTGATCAACCCCTGAAAAGTTAGTTTTGGCTGATGCGCCTTTAGTCACAAGCATAATCACACCATCTGGCTCCTCAGTTGGAGCTGAGGATGACGTCGATGACGATGCACTATCACTGGCTGCGGCTGAGGTTTTCCGTGAGTCAACAAGTTCCTTATAGATAGGGGGAGTGAATCCGAACTTCCGCGCGACTTCCAAGGGGACTAAACCTGCAGGAATGACATCTCCTGTCTGTGGGTCAAGATAACCACCGTCGGGGCCTCCTACGCGGATATAGCCATCCTCGTGCTGACGATCCCAATAGTCAATCATGAACATGTCCAGAACCACCTCCTGCCCTGGCTCCACTGGAGGAAGTTCAAAGCCATTGGAAACCTGCGAATCGATAGGAAGGAAAACGTCTGAATAAGCCGGAGGAATCAACTTTCGACCACTCAAGTCGAGATTCCTGAGCTCATCATCTGTCGGCGTTCTACTTGACAATTGTTTGGACTTCTTGCTTGATTGGATAGCAACCGTAGGCACGTACAGCTTTCCTCCCGGGTTGCTGACCGCAGTAGCTGCCGTAGTGTTGTGTGTACCTGCCCCTGGAGACTGCTCAGTAACATTATCCTCGAATGGATAGGCAAAGGCTGGGTGATTGGGCTCGCCTGGATGGATGAGATCTGCAAAATATGGCGAAAGCATACCTACGCCCGGTGAGAACGTGTAGAAGAAGTTGGAGGTCGCCAAGGCGGAAGGATTCGCATTCGAGTCACCTTGATTTGCATCACCTAAGCGAGCTGCTTGTGCCCGTCGTCGCGCACGCATGAGATCAAGTGCATCCACCTCATCACTCTCCGCTTCCTGGCCAGCTGGACGTCTTCTACGACCAAACAAAAGCGATTGCTTTTCCTCTGCTTCACGGGCCTCAGCTTCGAGCGCGTCTGCCAGTGCAGCTTGGGAGGGCTGCGGCTGAAGGGATGTGTAGTAAGCCGAGGGAGGCATACCCTGGAGCCGGCATCTATACAGATTCATAATGTGGAAGGAGGCACAGAACTCAATGAGGCGCCATTGTCGGATTTGAGAGTTAGCAGTCACGATATCCTCAGCGTGCTCGAATTCTGCTGCAACGTCGGATGTCATTTGCTGTTTAATGTCTCCTGAGTCTTTCCCTGTGTCCTCAGCGAGAGCCTCCGACGCTTGCGCGCGCCTTAACGACTTGTCGGAAAGTAGGGAGGATTTTGCTGCTGCTGCTGCTGCAGCCGCAGAGGCGGCTGCCGCTGCTGACGATCCGCCCTTATATGGCAGCGGTAGTGTCTCTACCATATCCGCAACACCTCGATCACAAACCCTCCAAGCTTCGGCGAACGCATCGATCGCCTTATCAATGGGGTACAAGGAGGGGAAGGACAAGTAGTAAATACCCAAGGAGTTGAGGTCGCGAGCCAGCTTTCGTTCAGCTTCTGTGGTTTCGTCACGTGCCTTTGATCTGAGGGCGGAGCCAATTTCCTGCATTGTCAGGACCTTCTCACCTAGGAAGTTTTGTGAAGAGACTTGGGGATGGCAACAAACCATGCGTAACTGCTCCAACCGAACGACGAAGTCTGAGCTCTCACGAGAACTCAATTGTCGAGACTTTGACCTGGATCTGAAGTGTTCGTTCGCGATTTGCTTTAGAACCTGCTCTTGGATCTTTCGTAGCACGGTACGGTAATACTCTAGCTCGATCGGAGTAAAGCGCAAGTACACTGCTTGTGATCGTAGTGGTGGCAAGCGGATTTCATCAAGAACGTGCTTCTTGGCATGCCGCCAAAGCAGTCGTTTCAGCAGAGTGAAAACGACTTGTGTACCCTTGTTCAATGGTAAAGTCAACGATGCTTCAAATCGCTGTAAAGCCCCGCGTGATAGTGAATCGGCTTCCTCACCAAGAGGGCGTGTAGGAAAGCGCGAAACAATCCAGGCGTTTGTGAGGAGTGTGTACCTGGCAACACCGTAGATTGCGGAGCGCAAATCGAATGTGGGGTCACCACGGTGAGTGAGCGAGACCACAGGAATTTCAGGTATCTTAGTAGCTGCGCGAGGTTGAGGACCGAGTGTGGAGAATGGAAGCGAGTCCCAAAGTAAGGCAGGGGCGAGGGTTCCAACAATTGGAACAAGTGCACGATTTGCAAAGAGAAGAAGTCTGTCTGCTTGTGCGGCCAACTTACGTAGCTCGTTTGTCCTCTCCTGCAGCAGCCAGTGCTGATTTGCGATTATTTCACGCATATAAGCCTGATCCTGTCGCGAAGCCACCTTCCTCCCTGAAGGGGCAGGGGCCGCTGCAAGATCTGAACTCAGGTCAGGCTGTGCACCACACATATCGCGTTGCAATGCTGCATTCGTTGCAAGTATGTACTGCTCGGCCAGCTTCAAGCAACCAGAGAGTACGTTCGCTGCCCGACTGCCTATACGCTCGCACACGAAGATTTCATGCTTGAGAATCTGAGCAATAAGAGCTGCGAGTCTATCATTGCCCTGACCCAGGTCTGCTGAGATATGGTTTGTCATGGCTGAGACGATCTGAGGGGGCGTGGTAGTCTCGCACATCCAATGCATATGTTCTGCGATATGTGGGCTGAAATTGGTTTCACACTGAGCAATAAGATTTTGAAGTCGCTTTTGGCACGATTTCAACGCAGATGCGATGGCATTGGTTGAGGGATTTTCGCTCCGCATCGTGTGTGTGAAAGGCTCCATCCGCAGGAACAAGAAGAGAGAGAACAGGTCTAGCAAGCCCCTAGCTCCAATCGGCGTACCTGAGACACACCACCGATACGTTGCTGAAACACGCGAGGCCATCAGCGAGGGTGATGTCTGCGCCGATTTGATATACTGTGCCTCATCCAAAATGATTCTGTGGAAATGAATCGCGAGCAAGGGTGAGCACGGTAGACGTAGGCGCTTGGATTGGCGGAAAGTGAACTTCAGCGGTCGATTGCAGTTGATTTGGTATGCCAAGAGGTCATAAGTTGTGATAATGATATCACTCTCCAGCAACTCGCGAATCGTGGCAGTGAAAGTACGCTGGCTCGCGAAGCCTGGAACACCCATTGTAGAATTTAAAGAAGTTGGGTCTGGATTCGATGCGCCTGGATATAGCGGGTCATGGGGAATTATCGTATCACCTTGATTTGAATGAAGCGGTGCGATCGTGGATGCAGAGGATTTTTTACGCCGTTTACCATTGGACTTAGTCTCTTCCTGATCTTCCTCGGGTTGGTCAGGTGGCAATTGAACCCCATACATGGAAATCTTCTCTGCCAGCTCTGCCTCACGTTGAAGTTCCACGGGATTTGGATCCGCCTCAAACCTACGTTGCGCTGCTTGAACCTGAAGTTCTTCCTCTGGAGTGAGGCCTCGTCGCCAACGTATTCTTGGATCCTCTTGCCATCTGGCATTTAGCTGCTGAACCTCTTGTTGAAGCTTCATCTCCATCGGGCCAACAGATCTCCGCATTCCGGGGGCTGGCTCTGGGACGCTATTCTTAGCGAGATTTCCAGCCGGAATGCGCTGGTCGCCGGCCATTAGATAGATGACGACTTTGAGCTCGGGTGCGTGACGTTTGATCTCTCGGTGCCATTGATGGATGAGAGATGTGGGACATACCACAAGGGTTGCAGGTGAAAGTAATAGGCGGGAGGCGTACACATCCTGCGCATTGTTACCAGGTTTTGAAGCCGCGCTACGCTGCTTACGAGTCGATTTTAACTCTGGGAAACCCTTAGGTGCGTCGGTACCGAGACGATTCTGATCCTCTGCTGCCTTTACCTCTGGAGCCAGATGTATGGAACCGTCAGATATTACTGGTGGAATGGGAGATGTAAACTGGGCAAGGAATTGTTGGATTTGCCCTGTGGGGTCGCTAACACCCAGTTGAGATAACGATTTGCTGACAGCCTCTCCCACAGGATCAGTGGCAGGCGACACCTCATCGTCATCTGGATTGTAGTCAGAAACCTTTCCTGAACTTAGCTCAGTCAGAGACTCTAGAATTGCCTCATCGAATGCCTCTTGAAGTTCGAAAGGAGTGAATACTGAAGTCGAATCATGTTCAAGGCCGAGTAAGGAACCTACCGCATTAGAGTCACCTTGCCTGATCGGCTGGTGGAAAAGCGGATGCTTCGCTGGATTTTTTAGTTCTGAAATTGGAGGTAAAACAAAGGGATTCCAAGCCGAGTTGGCTTGGCCAAGTCTCACAGCTTGTTCTCTCTCTTGCCACCATGCTAAGAGGAGGAAAATTGGATATCCCAACTTTGGTTTGGGCACTAACTCTCCTGTTGGAGATCGCATAGGGTTACTTAAAACGAGACTTATGATTTCAACTGTCTTGCCCAAACCCATGGCATCAGCTAGGAGGCCTCCTCTAGCATCCATTAGACGATATGGTGTACCAGCAGTCGGACCTGTGAGTTTGGCTCTTGCAAAGCGCTCGATGGAAAGATAAGGCAATGGCACTGGCAGGCTCGCAAAGCGATGATACTTGACATCTTCCGCTCGCTGTGTTCGAATGCTGTCAGAATGGTATGTGGGCTCCGTAATTTCAACACACCAAAACGACTCTCCCAGCATATCAAACCATCCAATGAAGCGCTGGCATGTACTGATGCCGAACTTGTCGACCATCTGTTCAGTTATTCGATAAGTGGAACAACCACGAAAATATGGAGCACCATGTTCACGAACGCTCAGTACTCGAGCTGAATTTGGAACAGAATGTGTGAAATTGGCCTTCCAATCAAAGCGAAGGAGTTCAAGTGCCGCAAACACCGGATCGACATACGACCCGAGTTCTGGCCGGAATGTGTCACTGGTGCGACTCTCAACAGCATCGGGACACAACTCGCGCATCCGAAGCCATGCCAATGCCTTGCCCTGATATCGTCGAAGTGTGCATACTAATCCAGGAGGGTCGGGATAGATCCGCTGCCAGGTAGGTGTAGGGCACAACACATCGTACAGTACATCGAGATCTTTTCTTGCCCACGCAGTACTTAGACTCAAAGCCAGCGCAAAAAGGTCGCTAGTCGAGCGTTCCACGGGCTTGTCAAGATCGTCATCTCGTCCAGATTTTTCATTTGAAAGCCCAGATTGGAGAGCTGTGCTAGCTTTAGGAATAAGACGAGCCTCGAAGATGTCTGATGGACCGTTGAGGGCGTCACTCGATAGATAGCGTATAGCGCTCTGCTGGTCTGCGATCGCCGTAAGAAGCAAGGCGACATCTTTGCGTTTGGTGCGTAAGATCTTGCTTACCAGAGTGCTTCGATGGGGCTCTGTTAACTTCCATCCAGAATCCTCTGACTGCGAGGGAGTACTCTCATGTACCGAACTTGATGCACTTCCGCTAGATTGCTGTGCTAACGACATTGCATCATGCAAGAGCTCATACCACTGCTGGCCCTTACTTGGAAATGGAGTAACATCAATGTTTCCTCGATGTACCAAAGAATCAAGTAGAACTTCACTCAAGTTCACTTGGAAAGTTACGGGAAGTCTGTTATCAAGACTGTACCACGCTTTTGGAAATAAACCGAAAGTTAGTGGAGAGCCAAGCGATGTGTTACTTGACTCATTGGAGGTTCGATACTTGTCATCAAGGCTGTAGGCGGAATCTGATTTCATTGTGCCCTGGGGGAGAGGAATCTCGAACCACAGTCCGACTCCAGCCATCGGGTCGACTGTGGGAAGACCCAACGCCGCAAGCTCATATAGACACTGGAAAATTTGCTGCGAAATGTCATCAGCGGCTGCTGGAACAGGCTCTACACCATCAGATTGTTGTCGCAACCCAGCGGCTGTGTTTGGCAGTCCAGTGCCCATTGACATATTATCAAAATGGCACCGCCATGAGGAAGCCTTATCCTCGACAGTAACCGGAGTTGGAAGCTTTGAAATCCAGTCACGGTACCTCTTCTTAAAAGCCGCTAGCGCAGGTCCTTCAAAGTACTTGGCCTTGAGAGTCTGTGACATCTGGCATCCAGCCTGAGATGTTGGATCTCCTCCATACGCCATGTTTAGATCTGTACCCAACCCGACATCGACATAACCGCAATATGGGAATGTGATATCCAGCATCAATGGAACGAGAGTCTGTGGTGCTATTCGGCATAAAGCTTCGAGAGTGTCGGTTGGCAATGCTAACGCAAGCAGTAAGACTTCGATGGGTAACGCTTCTGATTGCAAAGCGGATTCGTGTGCCCTACTCTGTTCGTGCAAGGAATCAAGAAGCCGTGTGAACGCCCGGTTAGTGAGTTCGTTGTAGCTAGAACCTGCTTGCATAGTGTCTGATGGATCTCCATACATTTCAACGAGCCTTCCGCGTAAATCATGGAGCGTTGCAGCTGTGGTACAAATAACAGCTCTTGACGCGAAACTGTCCTCGTTTAGAATTCCCTCGAGTCTCCATGCCTGTAGTGCGGAGTGACTCATCGTCACTGCAATTGCTGGCACACGAATGCTGCTAGACAGCACTACGCACGTGCTGTGTGACCCTCCTACAAGTGGATCAAGGCAGTCACCTAGTACAATCTCCTGCTCATGGTGGAGTCTCAGTAAGCTTGACCTTGACATTTCAACCAAGTGAGGAATGCTCACATCTTTGAGAAATGTGCCATCACGCAAGTGCCCACTGAACACTAGCAGACGCCGCAAGTGGTAGAGCATCTCATCACCCGTTAATTGCTTGATTGTGTTGTTCTCCATGACTTGTTCGCCATTAGCACGCCGTCTTCGCAAGGCTGACATATAGGCAGCGACGATGCAAGTTTCACCACATCTAGGTGTTTGGGAATCACACCCCTCAAAGGCGTCCTGAAGCAACGAATTAGATAGAGCTCTCCAGTAACCACAGTCACGAGAGATCGCGGATGCGGTTCGTGAAGGTTGGGCGTGGGCTGGACGGGGAGCTGGTCGCTTACCAGGTCTAACATACAGCGCACCAACGAGACCAGGGCAAAACTCTTGTTCTGTGAGTAGGGAAGCTGCCAGTGAGTTCTCGGGAGTCGTTTCGGGTCTGGGAGGTACCCTCACTGCCTCTAGTGTTGGCTGAAAAACTTCTGAGGGGATATACACGCATGGGTGCCCGAGCGCCTCACAGAACGATGCAAGTCCCTTCGGGACACGCCCTGGTCCCAGACTCTCATACGGAAGTAGATGCTGTCCTAGGACGAGCTCCGACACTTGGTGCATAATCCATGCTGTTGACGGTGTATATCCTAGCACACCAGTCACGTCACTGAAGAGATTGTTCACTTCAGAGTAATCTGAATAGACTCGACCCTTCTCCTTGAGATCCCGCAGCGCGCAAGCCTGAACATATTTCTGTCGCTTCTTTTCGTTCAGAATCAAGGTGAGAGTAGAAATATACTGAGATAACTGCCGACCTCCGGCAATGCCAGATATGATCCTCCCTGAAGCAAATATGCTTGTCTGGAGGAGAAGTGGTGATGGAAGAATCCCTTCGTAGGATCCTGCCTTTTCGTACGCTTTGAGCGAATGAATCACCGCGTCCGAGTCAATTGCATCCTCTTGTGGGTTGTCCAACCTTGCCATGGCGGGAGCGCCAAGCATCTCCTCCCCTGATTCTTGCTGTTCCAACTCCTCCTCTTCCTCATTATCAACTTCTTCAGTCTGATCCCCAATCGATAAAGGGTCGCGCGAAGCAGTTAGTCGTAGCTGGGCGTCATCTTCTTCAATCTCACGCTCCAACTTATCCGCATGGATCATTAGCTGACCGAGCAGGGTCTTACCCTTCTCAAGAGCCTCCCGTCTTTCTTGACGGCGCTTTGCATTGGCTTCACCCACCTCCTCAATCATACGGATGGCCTCCGCCTCCGCTTTTGAAAGCGGTTTACCATCATCTCCATCTTCTTCAAAGTCTTCATCCTCGTCTTCGTCGTCAAACTCTGCCTCTTCCCATGCAGCCTCGATATCCTCGACGTGTAGGCGTCCATCTCCATCCTGTTCGTATGAGATATAGTAATCTGATGAACTGGAAGGAGGTGTAGAGGACATTTCGTCCTCTATTTCCTTATCTTCATCCTCCATTTCCTCATCTTCATCCTCCATTTCGTCTTCATCCAAAGCCTCCTCGCTCACCTCTGTTCCACTCAGCTCGGCTGACGGTGTTGGCTTCTGGGGTTTCTCTGGGATTCCATATTTCTCTCGAAGCTTCCGCATCGTTTCGTCACTCCATTGCCATGAATCCGGAGGCAACGTCATCACTGGTTCGTCGCTAATGTTTGGACCGGGCTCAGGCTCAGTTTGTGTCAGACCAGCGAAAATTGGATTGCTGATCTGTCGAGCTTGGGCCATCACGACCTTGGCTTGCTCCGCAGTCACACCAGGTCCGCGTAGTTTCGATTTTACCTGCGGAACGTGGATCTCTGTCACGGACGATCCTGAGGATGCACTCGAGGATACGCTGCTTGCCGTGCTGGATGATTCAGAAGCCAACTTGGGCTGAGCAAAGTTTGTCGAAATCTCAACCTTGGGAGATGCAGAAACGGGTGCCGTTGGAACATGACCAGAACCCTTCCTTTCTGTGCTCATGGCTTGCTGCAAGGCTTCTCCGACCCGAAGACGTCCACCTCTAGGTACACGAAATCTAACGAAAAGACATGTTTCGATATGATCATCCTCATCTTGAAGCATATCACTCATCTCGTCCAGCTCCTTGCGCCGCGCTTCCACATCTCCAGGATGTGTTCGTGCAATTATGGCATACTCTGCGTCGATGAATAGCAGCTCAGCTTGAATCTCCACCTTTCGCTGCTCCAGTTGCTCCTTTGTGAGTCGCGCGCGGATCTTGGTGGTCGTTGGACCGATTAGACTACTTTGTTGCAGGATTTTACGTGCATGACGCCGGAGTCGTTCGGATAGACTGTCCAAAGGGACGTTTGTGGCGGATTGAGCAAGGAAGTTCAATAGCTCCGACTTGTCCACAACGCTCGAAGACGACGAGCTTCCAGCCACAGATGTGAGCCGCCCTCGATTCACAGCGAGATTCGCGCTTGAATCTGGTGCCGTCCTTTGAGTTTGGCCGGATCCACTGGTCGCATTCTGAGAGCTCATCCTGGAAACTTCGAGCAGGTTCCCGGGAACTCGGCTCTCTGCGCTGCTATAAGGGGACTAAGAGGTTTCACGCGAGGGATTAATGGTTATTGCAGTGTCATAACGGCACGGTGATCTTAAGGGACCGGATTATGCCGCCCTGTCGACGCACGCGGAGAAAACAACCGCCGTGTGCCCGCGGCTTAACCACCTCCTAGTGAGCTCAGTGTTGAAGGGCTACATAGTGCGATACTCTATAGCAGCTGACAGATATAAAAGCTCTTCTAGCGTTCTCCAAGTGCTTGCCATCACCCTATGCATTTTTCCCGAAGAACCCCCACACGTATGCCGCGTTTTCAGATCCCTTACACTGTGACCAAGCAAGCGAATTTTGATTCGAAATCTGGCCTGATGGTGGATGATATCACCGCGCTGCCTCGAACTTGAGCGCAGTCTCTGGGGCCGTCTACGATTGCGGGATAAGAGTGCGCCGCTAATCAAGCGCGAATTTATCCGCCAGGAGGCTGCCTATGTAGTCCCGTATCACAACATAAAAACTCCATTAATGTGGTACCCAACGCACGCAAAAATACATTTCCTGACCTGGAACTAAGCCGCAGTACCTGTCAAGTGGCTCTGAGGGTGCATACAGAGGGGATGATGAAGCACTGCAGGCAGTGTCTGTCTACCTCAAAACCTTCAATACCGTGGTCGGCCCATCCTCCAATGCGCCCAGTACCACCCTAGAGACTGCAGGGAGGCGATTTAGAAAGTCGGCTCGCACATTGTAAAACACAACTGAAAACGGAGTACTTGGGTGGTATAGTTCAAAGCTACACATTGTATTCCATCCTGTCTAGTGTGTTAGAACCTACTAATAAGTCTGCTCGGCCGTGCACTCGGCACAACCGTGACAAACCACACCTTTCGGAGTTCAAGCTCACAACCCCGGGCTTTCTGAGACAGTATGGAGCGCCGTGTGAGCCAAATCCTGGCAAGAGCACAGGATTTCTACTGGCGTTCGACTCATACCACTGGGTTTTCGCGGCTCCTGCCGCTTCCACTCCGCCGCAGCTTCGCCTCCGCCACAGCACACGCCAGGGCCAAGGCCGGTCCGAAGCAGACTTCTGCGGCAGGCCTTGGAAACAGTGTCGCCGCGGGGAGCGTGGTCGGAGGTCCCGAGTCCACGCCTGCGCAAACAGCAGAGGACTCACAGATTCAGCTTGCGCGACGCTTACAAGCTGAGGACTTGCTCAAGTCCACGACAAAACGACTTAAGTCTCCCCTCTCTATGTCCCTTCTGGACCTCGCGCGGAGTCACAATGACTTGATGATACACCGAGCGCAGTCAGCGTCCGAGGATGCCGAGGTCGAACGTCTGACAAAACTACGCCGGTCCATCGATGACCAGGATCATAGCTGGCTCGACGATGCTCAAGTTGCGCCGGACTGGAGAGACGAACCGGACAATCCTTTCACTCAAGTTGCAAAGAGCATGGGGCTTGATCTGGAACAGAGCAAGCTCGCCGAACGACAACAGGAAATTGAACTTGGTTTGGCTCCACCGTCGTCCGTGGCTATTACCACTACTACCACCACTGCTGAAGTCAGTCTGCCGCCCTCGGATCCTGTCGAGGAGAAACGCGCAGGCTTTGCCGAATTGGAACGCATCACCAAGGAGGTCCAGAGACTGGAGCAGTTGGAAATGGGAACACACTTACCAAGTGACAAACTCACTGCTGAACACCTACGCACACCAGAGGTGGCTGATTTGGCGCCCACTCTCACAAGCGTCATCGACCAGAAGCAGCTAGAGAACGTGGACAAGGCTGCAATCCAATTCGCGAGATCACTCGTGATTCGAAATGCCGCAAAGCAACCATTCGATACCGTCTCGAAAATCTCAAAGGAGAGATTAAAGGAGCTACCTCTAGATATTGACGAATTCTTTGCTCGGGGCTTTGGTGGAGTGCGATCGAGACGTGGCTATCACTGGTATCTTGCAACCGTGGCAGTCAAAGGTGGTGCCAAGCACGCCTTGAAAGCATGGTCAGAGATGAAGGAACTCGGAATCGGACTTACGCTCCCTTTGTATACCACTTTCGTTTCGACTCTTGCTGGAAAGAACAACCGAGCCGTCGAATCCACAGACCAGTATGAAATCGATCCCGAACATGCCAAGTGTGCACTAGATTATATCAAGGCGAACCCAGTCGATATCGCGGGGGTCACGTCATATCCCACAGAAGTTGAGTCGATTGAGGAGTCATTTGAGTTCTATAATGAGTGCCCGCCTTTGCCACCCAGTACTAACACACCTCGAGGTGCACCGCCCGGCTTTGTCTCCGTTGCCCCCCAATTCACAACATATGGTGCACCCAATACTCGTACTCGTTTCAATCCGCTTGTCGAACTCGCTTTCCATGTTCTTGAAGAAGCACGAGCGGGTGGCTTAGAACCTGACATCCAGTTATATAGCTCCGTCGTGCAAGTCTGTGCCGCGCATCGACAGTATGAACGCGCGTTTGCTGTCTATGTTGCGATGAAAAAGGCTGGAATCAAACCAGACAAGATTTTCACACTCCACTTAGTAGATGCGTTCTATCGTGGTGGGAAGTATGTTCTCGCTGAAGAGGTTTTCCATGCACTTTGGAGTCTGGATGGTGTCCAGCCCGATGGCCCAATGTACAATCACATGATACGCATTTGTGCCGCAACTGGCCAAGTCGAACGAGCATTCTTATACTATGAGCAGCTCCAGCATTTCGGTTATCAGCCCTCCCTAATCACGTACACATCCCTGATTCATGCCTGTGTGCAGCCTCGACGTCCGGAATTCTATTTAAAGGCCTTCGAAGTTTTCCATCACTGCGTCGCGAATGGTTTCTACCCAGATGCGAAGACGTATAATTCAATGTTGTATGCATGTTGTGAGCGTCTAGACTTGACAAACGCCCTAAACATTTGGGAGACGATTTCCTCAGTGCACAAGCACGCCAAGACAATTGGTGCATTCGAGATTATACTACGACTGATTGGACGAACAATGAATCAAAGCGATCACGAGACATTTGGTACTTTGCATCCTGTCGATGGCAAGCAGGTTGATCGCCGCACCCGGATCGCACTCGCTGAACGGTTCCACCAAGAGTCCGTATCACTCGGGTTATTGCACACCCCAGACTACTGGTCAGAACTCGTGGGTGTGTATACCCAAGCCGCTGTGGGCATCATGATGTTTGGTCGAAAGCGCGTCCAGCAAGGTGATGAACGCAGACATATCGCTGTAACAAATGAAGTGCGAGTGGAACTTATTCAAACGACGTGGAAGGCAATCCGTAAACTCCGTGACGAGTTCGGTGACAGTTTTAAACTCAACGAACGCGGCTTCGCGTACATTATGTCGATGTACGGTGCCGCGGATCGTTTGGAGGATGCGTTCTTACACTATGAGCATATGGTCAACATTCTCAAGATTAAGCCAACTATGCATACCTTTAACATGTTGCTCACGTGGGCGAGACTTAATCGCGATCTAGACGCCGGGTTCCGTGTCTTCAAGGAGATGGAGTTGCATGGACTCCATCCCAAACCGGACGAGGTACAATTCTTCAAGGAGAAGGAGAAATCATTGGAGAAGCAGGTGGTTCGCGCACCGAAATACCCATCGCCTTATCGCGATGGATCTGAAGAGGATCGATTCCTTAACACGCCTCGACTGAAAAAGCACCACATCAAGAAGGGTATTAAGCCAATGCATCCTTTGGATTACTATGGTTCTTTCAAGGACTATTAACTGGTATGTACAATAGCAATACAAGCTAAGCTACTTTGGAACTGAAACGGAGAGTATCCATAATGAGATAATGAAGCTTAATATAGCACGCTTAATATAACAAAGGAGAGCTACGCCCGCGTGTTTAAAACAAAGGATTGTTATTGAAACTCATATCATCATCGGTTTGCCATGACACGTGCCGGCGCCGCGATTGTCGCATCCGACTATCTGAGACCTCTGAGTCGGAAAATGAGTTGTCTAAGCCAAACCATGAGGCCGAAGATGAAGATGAAGAGGAAGAGGAAGAGGAAGAGGAAGAGGAAGAGGAAGAGGAAGATAGACAAGATGCCGGGGAAGAGGACGATAAAGAGTTTGCTGATGAAAATGTTGATGGTGATCCTGAACCAGACTGATTACTGGAGATCGACCTGGATCGTTGGAGAGAAGTGGATGTGAGGTCCGAATCTGTCGAGTAAGATGAATTTGATAGGCTCTCAGAGTCGGTTGGTGTCTCAGTTCCAGGTGTGTCGTCACCGTCTACGGTCATTGCCGAACTGTGCTGCTGAACGAGTTCTGGAACGCGGTACATCTCCAATGTTCGTTGTAGCTGTGCTAACATGTTCGACCCGTTGGCACCCCTAGCCTCGGGGAATGTTACCGCTGCTGCTGCTGCCGCCGCCAGATTTGTTGTGTATGTGGGCCCGTCTGATTCTGAACTACTTGAGCTAGACTGAGAAAATCGCTCAGGGGTCTCTCTGAGTTCTGCCCAATCGATTTCCTCATCGGACGTGTCGAATAAGCTGGGCTGGGACATCCAGCCTCTACATACAGGCATGCATGCGAGAGTTGATGGCAATAGGGTGTGACTTTCGTTAGAGTATATGAAGCCAATTTTGTCTCATACATTAATCCAGTCCCAGGCAAAGGATATACGCACGGGCTGCTCTCAGTTGTCAGTGGAGTTGGAGTCCACAATCACTCACAAGTCAGTTGAATTAAGCGTATGCTTAATAGACAGCGTGCAGATTGGAAAGACCATGTTCAGGGATTGCTAGGAATGTATATACTTCGAATGCAATCTTCAAACTAGTCGCACACTCGTGGGCCCAGCATTTGCAGCGACCGAAACAGAATATTCGACTGCAGTTCAGAACCAAAATTCGAGAATTGAGTTTCTGGTAGCGGCCTGGAGCGAGCGGTGTGAGGATGCCTCACAGCCCCGCGGCGAACACGGCAGCACTAGAGGATGTCGTGCGATGGTCATGCGAGATATATTAATACCCACTTGCGACTAGCTTCGAACAATTCATCCAGAACTATGAATGGACTCAGACGTCAGTGATTTGAGTGTTTATTTGACGTGGTTGGTTTGGTTTGTTTATTTGCTTGCTTGTTTGTTTGCTTGTTTGTTTGCTTGTTTGTTTGCTTGTTTGCTTGGTATACGCGCCTTAGCACGCGATGAATGACCAGTTGCACGTGCCAGCAGATTCTGCTCGGAGTTGCGTCTTGGTGATGAAGTCTTGTGAAGTCTGTGCATTGGCACGTGCGATCGGTCCTGAGAGAACGAGAGACAAGTTGCTTCCTTCATTTATCCTGAAGCGCTATGATTGTGTAAATATATGATGACCTTATTCAGGATCATCTGAAGTGTGAAGTAAGAGGGCAGTCGAGATATGGGATCGTGTTGCCTACTGCAGTAAAGTAATTTGCTCGTGACCGACATCTATGATTCAATCACACTTGATATCATGGTTCTCACTAAGTAAGTACTTCTGGTGTTATCTTTTTCAAATCATTGGGTGGAAAGACCACATGTCAACTGAATAGTTTATCAAAATGGAGATGCGAGTGATGCAATGGGATCACTCAAACCACCTTGCCTGGTCACCGTGAACGACACATCACTTCCAACTCATCGCAGTACACCGTTGCACGCACCCTTCTATACAGCAAAGATGCAACTCGATGAGACTTAGTTGGGCGGGAGGTGCTTGCGTTGATTGGGATCCTGCTCCTGTCCGCCAAAGTCCTGCTGATATGCCGGGGATGTTGGCGAATAGGCAGGAGAGGTAGGCGAGTATGCGGGAGACGTTGGCGAATACGCTGGCGACGTCGGGGAGTATGCCGGCGACGTTGGCGAATAGGCCGGGGACGTCGGTGAGTACGCAGGCGACGTTGGCGAGTAAGCCGGTGACGTGGGTGAATATGCCGGCGAAGTGGGTGAATACGCCGGTGACGTCGGCGAGTAGGCCGGGGATGTGGGCGAATACGCCGGGGACGTCGGCGAGTATGCCGGGGACGTCGGCGAGTATGCCGGGGATGTGGGTGAATACGCCGGCGAAGTGGGTGAGTAAGCCGGGGAAGTTGGCGAATATGCCGGAGAGGTAGGCGAATATGCCGGCGAAGTGGGTGAATAAGCCGGAGAAGTGGGCGAATAAGCCGGAGAAGTGGGAGAATACGCCGGAGAGGTGGGAGAATAAGCCGGAGAAGTGGGCGAATACGCCGGAGAAGTGGGCGAGTATGCCGGCGAGGTTGGCGAGTATGCCGGCGAAGTTGGCGAGTATGCCGGCGAAGTTGGCGAATAGGCCGGCGATGTAGGTGAGTATGCTGGGGACGTTGGTGAATAGGATGGAGAGCTTGCCCCGAAATAACCAACTCGCGGCGAAGCGGCTCCTGCATTGACATTCGGTGAGAATGCGAAACCACCTGAGACATCCGCGTAGTTGATATTGAACAAGCTAGGCGAAGCTGCGAAATGTGATGAGGCATCGATGTTGGCAGCAGTCTCCATAGCAGCCTCAGGAATACGAACATCTTCGATTGCGTCCTTAATCTTGTTGGCATCCAAGACGAGGTCGAAAGAACCCGTACCGAGCTTGGCAAGTCGGCCGAGCATGACGGCTTCAGAGACGCCCGCGAGTGGATCCGTTGTGCTGAATGCAGCAGCCTCAACGAGAAGCTCGACGGACTCTTCGAAGGAGCTCTTCATCAGAGGACCAGTGTTCACACGGTTGATTCCGTGACGGGTAATGGACATGAGATAACCACGGAAGGTCATAACATCGACAAGCATCGCAGCGTGACGGTATGAGATGTAAGAACCACCGGCTTCAATGACAGCTCGGATTTCCTTCATCACAGCGGCACGTGCAGCCTCGATACCGAGCACCTCAAAGATCTCGGTAATCAGGTTAGAATAAACAGTCGATGCAACGACATCGGGATCTGCCATAACATCACGCAGGTTGGAACCTTCGGTTTCGAGGGACCACTGCTTCTCATCCTTAATCATCTTGCCCGTGGCGGGATCGAAGTATGGCTTCTTCTCATGTCTCATGAACACCTTAGTGATACCCGGGATACCTCGGAGCGTGAGATCAGTGATGAGAGAGCGTGAAACCGAGCGAACGAACTCGAGAGAAGAGTCGACTGGCGACGAGTGAAGAGAGTAGTTACCGTCCTTGTCAACCTCGGCAGATGTGTCAGCGATACGAATGTGAAGAACACGGACCTTGGCGTTATCGTGATTGTGAATGCAGTGGAGGGAACTTGGGCTGATCTTGTTGACCTCGCGTGCGATGTCGGCGTTTGTGAATCCCTTGTCTTCGGTCTTCTGACGGTTCAACACAACACGCATCATCCAAGGAGATGCATTATCGAGCTTGAAGCCGTTTTCGGTCTCACCATTGGCATTGATTTCTGCGAATTCGTAGTGCTGCTCAACAAACTCACGATCCTCTGGAATAACAGTCTTGCGTGGATCGGGATCATAATAGATCTCACATCGATCCGCAATATCACGAAGCATAGTGTACTCAAGTCTGTTAAGAACCTGCTTTGCAATCTTCTCATCACGGGCCGCATGCGGCTTGAGATCGATCGAAAGACCAAACGCTTTCACAGTCTTCGCGACGTTAATCACTTCCTTAAGACGAGGCACACCGGTAGACGCGTTGTTTGCTGCGACACCAGCAAGGTGGAAGGTGTTGAGGGTCATCTGTGTTGCGGGTTCACCAATGGATTGTGCTGCAATAGCACCAACCATTTCACCAGGGTGGACTATGGCTTGCTTGAAGCGTGCTTCAATTTCACCGATGACGTAGTAGAATGAGTCCTTCTTCAACTTGTACTCCTCGAGTACACGTCGTGTTGCCAAACTCTGGCGGAGCATGATCTTGAACAACAACGTGGCGTTGTGCTGTGCCTCCTTAGATAGAGGGTCGTCTCCAGGGATGACAATCAGGCGCTTGCTCAACGCATCAACGGCCTCGATGATCTCCATAGGAGTAAGATCGGAGTGTGCTGGCTTGTTGTCGTGAATATGGTAGCGCTTCTGTGCGTTCAGAATGATACGCTGAATGTTGACCGGCAAGGCAACTTCTGTGTTACCAATGGCAATGATGCCCTTGCGAAGTTCCTCACGGTCGTTTCGGATATCATCGAACTCACGATCGAGATAAGCCTGGACCTGGCGATGCTGCAGAACCTTCGCGCGTGTTTCAGGATCAAGCAAATCAGATAGGAGGTGTGTGTCACGGACATCGAGGTAGAACTTATCGCGAAGCTGCTGGTCGTCCATGAAGTAGGAATCAATCTTCTGCTTTTCAATGTAGCAGCCGTCCATACCATCCTCACCGTAGACGAATTGAATAATCTCACCCAAGGAGTTACGAACTGTTGCATCGTAGTGGACACGGACGTCTTCCATACCCTTCACAAGACGACGTTGAATGTAACCGGTATCGGCTGTCTTAATGGCAGTATCAATGACACCCTCACGACCACCCATGGCGTGGAAATAGAACTCTTGAGCAGTGAGACCAGACAAGTAAGAAGATGCTACGAAACCACGGGATTCGGGACCGACATCCTCCTTAGTGAAGTGAGGCAATGTGCGTTTCTTGAAACCAAAGGGTACACGCGCACCAGACACGTTCTGTTGACCAACGCACGCCAAAATCTGAGAAATGTTAATGAAGCTACCTTTAGAACCAGCGTGCACCATGGCGTTAATGGAGTTATCAATGTCCAACTTAGCCTGGACCTTTTTACCAGAGTCCTTGACGGCAGCGTTCAACACTTCGTTGACACGCTTCTCGAAAGTGTTAGGAATAGTTTGACCGGGCTGACGCTTGAGAATACCAGCTCGGGCCTCTCGAATAACGTCTTCGACACCAGCTTTGGCCTTTTCAATCACAACTGCGACATCCTTAAGAGTTTCAGGCTCAGCGACCGTGTCCTGAATACCGACCGAGAAACCATGTGTGACGAGCCAGTTGTTGACGAGCTTCTGAATGTTACCAAAGAGCTGGCGAGCTACATCGGGTCCGTACTCATTCCATACGACGTGAATAAGTGAACCAGGAGTGTTACCAACGGTCTTCTTGTCGACAATACCCATGATGAGTTGACCTTCGGATACCAAAACTTCAGAATCGATGAGATTCAGTGGCTTGGGGTCATCCGGATGAATGTTTGCCGTTCGATACACATTTACTGGAGGTAGAATCAATGAGAACAATTGCTTGCCTGTCCAGCGCGGCTTGGGTTTGAGAATGCATGGTTGAGGCACACGTCCATCCCAGTTATCAATGCACATGAGCAAGTTGAAGATGAGGTGTCGGTCCAAGAAGCAGTCACGACGAGTGAACTTGGACACACCAAGCAATGCATCCTGCACAATACCCATGACAGGCTTAGAAGCCTGTGGGGAAACAATCTGTCTCGGTGAGAGCATAATTTCCAATGCCTCAGCTCGAGTCAGCATCGACTGGCAAACGTGCATGTTCATTTCATCACCATCGAAGTCGGCGTTGTAAGGAGTTGTACACGAAAGGTTGAGACGGAACGATGAATGAGGCATAACTCGAATCTTGTGCGCCATGAAAGACATCTTGTGCAGAGAGGGCTGTCGATTGAAAAGGACAACATCGCCATCATTGATATGTCGTTCAACAATGTAGCCTTCCTCGAGGACGACATCTCCACGAGCGAAGGCGAGGTTGAGAATACGTCCATCCAGATCAATCACAGTTGTTGCACCTGGATGAATGTTAGGACCATTGCTCACGAGTTTGCGGAGGTAATCAATATTATACCGAGTTACCACTTCTGGGTATGTCAGCGTGCGAGCAATCGAGCGTGGAACACCGAGCTGGTCGATACCAAGGTTTGGATCACCAGTAATGACAGTACGTGCCGAGAAGTTGACACGCTTACCCATCAGGTTCTGACGAATACGACCAGCCTTGCCCACAAGACGCTGACGAATAGACTTGATGGGCTTACCCGTGCGCTGCAAGGACTGAGGAACGGAGCTTTGTTCGTTATCAAACATGGTGGTAATGTGATACTGTAACAGTTCTGCATGACTTCGAATTAAGCTCTCAGCCGCGCCCTCTTGGTCCAACTTTCTTAGGGCATTGTTGAATTTGATGATATCTGCAAGCTTGTAGGTTAGGTCATCGGAACTCATACCAGCGCCACCAAAGGAAACGGAAGGTCGAACAACTGGAGGTGAAACAGGCAAGACGGTCAAGACCATCCACGCAGGCTTACCGTAGCGTGGATTGAAACCCATGAGCCAAATATCCTCATCAGAAATGCGGGAGAGAATATCATGGATCTCTTGACCGCTCATGATCGATCGGGTGGCACGAGAAGTATCGAGCATGTTTGCCTTGACCATCTTCTCCACAGCGTCCTGGGGGAACTCATACTGGATGTTGATACCAACGCGCTTATAACGGGGCAAGAAGTTGTGGCAACCGGCGCTTCGCTGCTCCATGAGCGAGATCTTGGTGTTGAGGTTAGCGTTGCGGTCACTTCCACCACATCGTGTGTAACGTGCGCATAGGTCGACGCAAACTTCAAAGCGGCGCTTGCCCATTGGGATCTGGGAGACCGCCAATCGCTCGCTGTCGTTCAAAAGCAATCGCGAGCAATGCATGCACACGCAACGGAGCACGTTCAGCACCGTGGGGATGAAGCTTACGTGCAGAACTGGTCGTGCAAGGTTAATATGACCGAAGTGTCCTGGGCATTCGACCTTGTCCATCTGACACGTGGCACACACGATGTCACGTTGAATAGTACCCATTCGAGGATCCAGCAAACCGCCCGGCTTTGGCAATCCGTTCTCGTCCATGGTCACCGGCGAGCGAATCTCGCACACGGACATTGCTCGCTGCGATGTGATGCAACAAGGGATAGGACGTGTATCATAAGTGAGGCGGAGATATAATCATAAGGATCCATCAACCTTTGGTGCCATATCAAAACGAGCAATTTACCCATAGCTCTACCACCGCCGCCGGCGTCACGGCTGTGATCCAGACCAAACCAAAGTGGGACCAGGGACTCCGAAGCGGAGTTCAAATCAGCGCTGGACGAATCTCTCGCCTTGGCAAGCGCTAACGAAAGACTTTCCCCGACAGGTTTGTGGGGATGCGCTCAAGACACACAGTACGTGGCGACACAGACGGAGTATCCCTACCACAGTCACTCGAACAGTCTTCAATATCCAGACTGCGGCCCAAACGGTCACGTGTGGTTGGGTACTTCGGTGATGATTCCCAGCACTAGATGGGTTGATTCCACAGCATTACTCGGCGGGGTAAGGCTCAGGCAGAAGCATCATTCATGCGCTGGGGTACGTACGATCTCATTCGGACTGAGAATGCCGAACTGAACTCGATCGAGTTCCTTACTCTCCACGGGAGAAGGCAAGAGATCCATTTTGGCTGAAAATGCGATCCCAGGTAATCCCGTGTGACCTTGAGATGAGGGGTGAATGATGGCTAGCAGTGAGGTCTATCCGAGAATGCAGTATGAATATCCGATCAGGGTCACGATCAGCTAGAAAACGAATATCGCCAAGAGTACTCCAAATGCAGCTCCGCAAATTCAAACTTTGGAGTGGATTTTCTCCCGCATCCAGGGCTCTAGTCGCGCCGATATATAGCTCGTTCGATTCCTTCACGCGAGATGTAACGCTTTTCAGACCTCACAGCAAATCCGTCCCGCCCCACCGCCCGTTTTGACCTCCCAAAACGAGCAGCAAAAGGCTGTTTTTTCCCTCCTCAGCTTGGCGTATTCCACCACCCCCTGGGTCGTTGGAGCGCCAGTGTCGGGGGTGACGGAATACGACCACTGGCTTGAGATAGATTTCGTTTGCTTGCGTCGTGTGGCGTGGTATGACGCGCATGCATGGTAATATCAATTTGATAGGAGTGTTCCACATGGTTGTCTTGGTTAAATGCTGAGCAGATCCTTACCTTGCACTCATTCTATACGTGTGATCTCCCCGACTTTATCACTCACCGCGCTCTCTGACTCTGGCCTTGCCGACTTGCAGCTGTTGATATTGATATCTCGCTCGGAACGAGAGAGATATAAATATAGAGCTAGGCAAAGAGCAGGACAACGAGCGATTTGCCAGCTGCTGACACAGTTTGCATCGCACAGGTAGAATCCCAGCGCGACCGTCCTCGTTCCAGAATCTCTGACGCTCTGGTCTGCTTACTTGGTGGTCGTCACTGAACCAGAACAGGACTGGACAGGCAATCCACCCTCGTCATTATACTATGCTAGCGCATCTCCGACGATGCGCTGTGTCGGCGCTTGGCGTCGTGCTTCTAGGCGTGCTGCTGGCAGTCGCCTTGCTCGCTCCTGTGAACGCAGCATCTGCTGCTTCACAGACGCCCGAGCAGATTGCCATCAACCCCAACGTTGCTATCGGTACTTGCGGCAGAACGATCGACCTTCGATCTAACATTGAGCAGCAAACCATTGAATTTGCTATCCGTAACAATGGAAAGGCGCCTGTCACATATTTCCTGCTTCCCATTCCAGCCCACAAGGCCCAGTCGGTTGCATTGGTTCGCGCCAAGCAAGCCGACGAGACTATGCTGAAGGTAAAGCAGCTCGGCTCGTCCGGCGTCATTGGCTCTGTCCCAGCACCCGCTACGACTCACACCCAGGAAATCGATGCGCTCTTGGCGCAAGGTGTCGCTATCTACAAGATCGACCTTGCCAAGCCTCTCGCGGAGGACGAACAGACTACCGTCGAGACCAGGATAGGTTTCGTCCACACCATGGTGGCACTGCCCGCAGCCATCGAGCAGGCAGATCCCCAGTTTGTCGAGTATCACGACTACACCAAGGTGCCCTCACTTTACCCCATTCGCCAACAAATGACTCAGATCATTCTCCCCGATGGAAGCGAGATTGAGTCTTATCGACCTCGAGCAGGCAGCACACGTCGTGGTAAGACGATCTCATACGGCCCTTACGACAACACTGTCCCTATTATCAAGGCCGCTCTTGCCAAGGCGGATGAGCTTTACATCCACTTTGAGAACAACTTTCCATTTGCAACTGCTCGCTCCCTGGTTCGTGATATTGAGGTCTCTCACTGGGGTGACATGATGACTTTCGATGAGAACTACTACATCGAGCATACTGGTGCACAGCTAAAGGGTGGTTTCTCGCGTGCTCACTACCAATCGCGCTCGATTCGTGAGGCAGGTCGTTCGTCATTCCGTACCCTTAAGGCTCGTCTCCCTCGTGAGTCAACTGGTATCTACTTCCGCGACGCAATCGGCAACATTTCGACTTCAACTATTCGCTATGTTGACCGCCTGCCTCCATATGACGACTACAACCCGAATGCGCTCACGGCTGCCGTAGAGCTCTACGCAAGCCCACGATACCCAATGTTTGGCGGTTGGAAGGCTGATCTTAACATTGGTTACCATGTGCCAGCGCATGTGTTCCTTTCACACAGTGTAAACGACCCTAGCCAGTTTACCCTGGAACTGCCTTTTGGCAGCCCCTTCGTGGATGTTCCTATCGATGACTACACCCTTCGCGTTGTTCTGCCCGAAGGAGCCACGAATATCCGATGGGAATCACCATTCGAGGTGGAGTCATTCTCCTTCTCAAGTCACATTACGTATTTAGACACGACTGGTCGACCGGTGATTGAATTCAAGCAAAAGCGCATCGTGCCGGGCCATAATCAGCCGATCCGAGTTACCTATTCATTCAGCTCTATTCACTTGGCACGTGAACCTGGTCTCTTGATCGCGGCCATTTTTGCATTCCTTGTCGCGGTCATGGTTTACGTCCGTCTCGACTTTAGTTTTAATGCCTCAACAGGCACCGGTGCAGCCGCAGCCGCAGCCCAAGCCGCAGAAGCCGCGGACAAACGAAAGTCAGAATAAGGATCGTTTGATTCCTTCCGATTACTCAAGTTCTTGCATACCCAAATGTTACCTCAGACCACTTAGGTACCACCTCTCAGCGTAAGATAAATCATAGCTCATACAGTACAAGGGTATTTTATTAAGCTACATTCATTGAACATCGACCTCGGGCCCGAGTTCGTTTACTCCTGTTGGAAATCCCAAGGGGATGTGGTACTCTGATCAGAATACAACTTCGGTTTCGTGGAGCTAGAAGGCCGAAGTCGCCTGACTGTTGTTGCTGCGGCGTTCGAGCCAGTTCCCGACGAAGTCGTACTGATCGCTGAAGCCAGCGTCTGTGATGTTGTGCTATCCGGAACGCTGGCTGACGTGGCAGGTCTGTGTGCCATGGACTGTGTGGTTTTCCTTTGCACTCCTGTCAGATTCGATGGTTGCGTCTGAAGTGAGGATTGCGGCTGAGACTGAGAAAGAACACTCTGAGACTGAGCGTGAGCCTGTGCTAGGGCAATTGCATTGTCTACGGCGCGCTTTACACGGCTAGTTGCGCCACCTGTGATGTTTCCAAGACCCAAGGATCCCCCTGTAATGCCTTCGATGCCTAGCCCCGAGCCACGATCGCTGACCGGGAACAACAATTCGTACAAGGCATAGACAACAATATCTTGACTGATCAACCACTCCACAAGGCGTGCTTTGTCTGCCGGAGTGAATTGATCCAAACCGACTTCACGGGGGTCTTTCTTTAGGATGGGTGCGGTTGCTGAGAATGGGGAGGAGCCTGAACCTACTCCTGGACCCGAAAGTGCAGCAGCAGTCAAGGTACTGGAGAGGCGAGCCGCAGGTACCCCAGCTCGCTTGGCAAGTAAACGAGCATGTTCTGCCCTCCGTGTGAGAATCTCTTGCCGGAGTTCCTCTACACCGACCTTGACCAACTCTAGCAGTTGCGAGCGGCTGGCAAGCTCATCAGCAAGCTTCGTCTCAGCTGCGCGACACTTTGTTTCCATCTTCTTCAGTTCCTTCCTTAGCATAGCGATCTGTGCGTATGCGGCTTCCAGCTGCTCATGCAGTGCGCCCGTCGTGCTTTCGGCGCCAGACTGCTCGAGATTTGAACCGTCACCAGTGCTTCTCCTACTCGTTTTAGGCTCACTTGCACTCTGTCCCCTGTCACCTCCACGACTGCTAGAGACTCGAGAGGTTGCAGGCCGCTGAATCACAGATGTGATTGGCGTTACTGCCAATGGATGACGAGCAATGTTTTGGTTCAGCAGATCGCGGGGTGACGACGAGCCGGAGTCTGTCAGAGCTCCTGCAGTCTCACTCGGAAGGGCTGGAGGGACTTCGATTGCAGCGCGCTCCAGCATCAAACGCAATCGGGCATTCTCCTTCTTGGCAATGACTAACTGCTTCATCAAAAATGCCTTGTCTTGCTCGTTGGTGTTGAGCTGTTGCTGGAAACGACGATTCTCTCTGATGAAGATTTTGTTCTCCGTAGTGAGTTTATCTGTGAGCGACCGCAGCCAGTCAAGCTCCTTCTTATACTTCTCGCATTTCATAACCCAGCTGGCCGAGCCCTTGTCATTGCGATCACGCTCAAGCGACAATGCCTCGTGCATATCCTGAATCTGTGCTCGGAACGACCGAGTGAGGTCCTGCTGCTGTCGCCAGAGCATGTCACGGGTGTGCTCATGCAGCGACTCAATCTGAGCCTGAACCTCGCCATGTTTAACATGCACGATACGCATACCAGGGCTGTCTCCGGTCTCATCAGGCTGGAAGCTTACCTTCGGGCGGTACTCTCCCTCATTGTCCGTTAAGTAACTCTTGGATGACTCGTTTGTGGACAATTCTGCGGACGTGGCCGCAGTTGTGCTGGACAGAGACATTGGAGGTGATATAAACGGTCCAGTGCGCGTCTGAGACCGTGATACAATCCGTACTTTCTCTTCTTACAACCTCGAAACCTGACTCGACGTGCGGTATTCTCACTTCACAGAGCTCAGAGCTAGAAAAAGTGATGATTGTTGCGGAATGGCGATGAGTTTCATCAGGTCAGAAATAACCAGTAGATTTAGATATGTATTTACAATTGCAAAATTAACTCCAATCTTTAATGCACTCTATACACCCTTCAATTTCACAACCTGAAACACTGCTCGTTTGGCCGTTTCTCCCGGACCTAGAGGCGGGGTAAGTCGCAACATGTTGCGAGTTGTGACCTCCATCAGAGAGCTCCTGACTCTCATGTTGGATACTCCGCGGCGTTACAAAGGGGTGACCAGGGATACGCTCACTTTGTGGCTGCACTAAGACGGTCCAGTGTGGCCTCGAGCCACGTACGGCTCCGAACGCGTTCGTCATCCCTGGCTACTTCAATAAATTCAACACGGAAGAGAACGGTAGAAAGGGTGGAGTTCTGTCCGGAGTGGGTTGTGGTGCACACCTTGCTTACTTCTGCCTGCTCTCGCTGAATTACGTTGAAAATCACGCAGATGCCGTCTAACTTCACTGCAAGGGTCTCCAAAATCGGGATTGATGCCACGTCTGATCGTGATCTGGAGTCTCGATCTAACATTGTGAGACGGTGCAAGTGCTCTTCGCCTGTTGCCGATGCTGCTGCAACGCTTGATTCGTCTGACTGCTTTACACGCTTGGCGCCAAGAGATACGCCAGGAGTGGAAAACTTCGCCTTGGAGTGGGCAGTTCTGGGATCGATTGCCAACGTCTCCCGAATACAATCCAGGATTTCTTCACGCTGAACCCTGCGAGCTTCCTTGATGACTTCAGGTGTAATCCCATCCGAACAATCCGTTGATCCTGATACTTGCCGGATATACCGCTCTAAACGGAATTCGTTCAATATCTTGGTAGTGGCCTCGCGTTGGCACTCCCCTTTGCTCGTTGCTTCCCAATGTTGGTAGTCCTGTTCGAGCAAGTCGTCTAATGAAGCCAAAGCTCTGGGATGGAACTCAACCTCGGCAAGAACTGGTGCTGTTGACGATGACGCAAGGGACTGGATTTCCTCATCACCTAATTTCTTTCGCTTTGTAGAGGCCAGTGTTGCCTTGTAGTTATCCATGACCCACTCGGGGACACGAAGCTCATCGCGAGGGTCAGGCTGTGCACGATGCCTGTGGCCAGCCTTGCTCTCATCCATCATGTTATCTTGTGACTCTCGATAGGGACAGCAGCATTCCAATCCTGCGGGCAGTTTAAGCGAATCCGCTGGATGATATGGCTTGATATCTAGAACCGGGGTTCCATCCAGAAGGTCTGCTCCTGAAAAGTACACACATCGGTTCGGCAGATCGACAGAGTCGATTCGGGCCACAGTCAGACCAATAGGATTGAATCTATGTGGTGCGCGGGTAGCAAATGCACCTTGTTTCTGGCCTTGCATCTTGGGTGGCTTGACTTTGCCAACGAGTGTAGACGCATAGACAGCTGGGGAAGACAAGCTGAGGGCCTCTTGAGTGGCTTCCTGCAGATCCGCATTCTGATGGAAAACAAATATGATCCATGCGTGCGAAAACTCCTCCAGCCCTTCAAGAGTACTCCAATGGATGTGCCTGCACAGTGTAAGTGAGCCCTTTGCTGTCTGAACTAAGCCGCTCTGGCGTGGCGTTCCGAACTTCTCTTTGTACACCGACGAAAAGTAGCCGATGGGTGAAAAGACGAAGCTGAGTTGGGGCTCAGCGTGTTTATCAGCTTGAGTAGGACTGTGTGTCGTAAGTCCCTGGGTCTTTTCCTTGCTCTCAGTGCTCTCCTTCACTTTCGGAGCGAACGCCTGCTGAAGCACCATACCCGGCCAATTTTTTACTTCGGTGCAGCTTGGTGCGTCCAATCGAAAGACTTCGATTGGCTCTGTCGGGTCCGCACGTGTCGCTGCAGGCGGCTGCCCATGTGTTAGGGCATCTGCGAGTGCTCTCTGCATTTGGGATACTACGAAGACCTCTGAAGGGATCTTGCGCTTTCGCGACTCCAAGGTTGCCATGATCTTTGAAGGCTTCGCGTGAGGATGTGCGTTGCGGTCATACATCGCCAGCAGCTGGGCCAAAACACTTTCCTTATCCGATTTTGGATCGGCTGGGTTGGTGCGGTCGTCCTCTCCCGGTGCCTCGCCACTCGCCTGCTGCGTGCCCAGGAAGATCGAGAGAAACCCATTGGTCGAAGGCTCCACGGCGCAGCAGTCGCGAAGCGAGACTATCCTGAAACCCACGTCGTCAGGCAGTCGAGCCGCCAAGAAGCATTTGGACGTCCTATATTCCGTCGATTCGAGGTAACCGCTGAATGCCTTGGCAAACCCGTCCGCAGAAGTGAGCCAAGTGAGTTCCTGAGGCAGGTCCGAGGCTCTGGTTTGGAGACATCTCGAGCTCTTCATCGCGAGGGAACTTGAATAATGGCCATGGGCAATGCGATGACTCGGGTTCTGAGTCACGACCGAGCGCATGCCAGCGAGCTGCCCCAGAAACCATCCCCACAGCGAGGAGCGGTCGGAGAGTTTTTCATAGAGGAAGGCCGCGGCCTCGATTGTGAGCCACCTTGCAAGGACACCGTGATTCCATTCGCATCGGTATACCACCAGGCATTCATCCTGTCCGTCTGACATATTTACCCCGCTCCGCACTACCTGCGATGCAACGATTTACTACACGCGGAGGAGTGCTCTGAACTTGCAATTTGCGCCTGTTCGCAGGGGGACAATGGGTGTACAGTGTAGTCAACCCCAGAATACATACTATCAGGTGCTATGGGGGCGTATCGCACCTGTGTCCGAGCTGGAATGTCAGTGTATCGCGTGCAAAACGCCGGGTTTCAGGTAAAAAGTGGCAAATTTCGCACTTGCTAAGTTTAGTAATATCTCGTGTCTGAGGTGTTGTCCCAGGCTAGAAAGCAAGCTAAACACAAGTAAGCACAATGTCAAGTGAGAACAAGTCGGATGCTATGACCGTGGCAGGCGATGAGGGCAAGAAAGCACGCCCTTTCATCGGCTCCCACTTGACTCTGAACTACAAGGAGGACACAAGCGGCAGTTCTGGCTTCCGTTGTGGATGTACGTACCGCTTTTGCATTACTCTTCGATTATACATGTTGATATATATCGTTTGCGCCCTGCATAGTCCTGGTGAATACTCGCCCTTACCCCGGTCTGCATCATTTTTCCCACTCTCCCCACAGCTTGCTGCGCCGTGAACACTGTTCAGCTCGGCGAGATCAGTGTCCGCTGCAAGGACTGCGGATACCGTGTGATGTACAAGATTCGACAGCGACGACGTACGTAACGCACCCATTGTTGTGCAGGAACGCAGGGGGCTTGGTCCCTCCGCACTTCGATTTATACATCTTGTCATGGTATGAGTAGGGCAGAGGTTTCTGCTCCACTCCGTGTCGCGTGGCTGACGACACCCAGCTTGACTCCGTTGCCAGATGGATTTGACTCACGCCGTGTGACTTACCTCAACTCCGTCACCCCGCTCTGGCCCCACTCGCACCGTGTATAGCTCTCGTCTACAGCGCTCGATAAGCGGATGTTGGTCTCGACAGTCAATCAATCTCCTCGCCGACGTCACAGGTATGTGATCAGTTCCGTCTGTAACATCCCTCCGTTGTACATCAAACATCGTTTGCTACCTATCCCTTTCCCTCACCACGACGATCAGTGATTGTCTCGTTCCCGTAGCATCACACAATGCGATTGTTTACGTGAAACCTCTCCGAGTGACTCCTCTTTGACGAAGATCCGCGACCGTGCATTGAACATCATGACGTGAGGTCTTCTTCGCGGAGGACAGCTCGAAGACTAAAGTAACACACTCCATGAATCTGTACATATGAATGCACCGTTCTTCCAGACTCATAGGTAATACACTACACCTTGAACATTGGAAAAGGAAAGAGCTTCGGCTTGGCTCTGCTTTGTCATTGTAACCCACTCAGTGTGGTGTTTATTGTAGTAATCCAAGTAGGGGAAATCGATACAAAGCGAAAAGTGTAGTGTACAGGATGTAACAGGGATGTCAACGTGCTAGTCAGGCCATTCACTCCCCTCAGTGACGACGACAGAGCAGGAACTGAGTCTCTGGGTCGTTTTGGGGTTCGCCTAGCAACGGTCAGGATAGGTTAGGCTAGTGTAGCTTGTCGAATGAGCCTGGTTTACTTCATCTTAGTCTCCTGGAACAACACGTGCTGGTTGACAATGGGGTCGTACTTGCGGAGCTGCAGCTTTCGGGGGACCTGGAGTGAGGGAAGATGGTGGTCGTGGAGCGGAGCAATGAGCGCACTGGTGTGCGAGATGGGAAGTACAGCCAGTGTAGAGCTCGGAACAAGGCCTAATGCTACGTACCAGAGTGGGGTTCTTACGAATGACGTAGAAGAAGCCCGTGCCTGCCTGGCTCAGCATCTTGACGAGAATCGTGCGGAGCTTTTTCTGTGGAATTTAGGAGTAGAATCAGGGATTTTCGATGGATGTGAGTGTATATCGACGTGAAGAGGACATTACGACAGTTTTATACCAATATGTCCAGTAAGTGCCACGGGAAACTTCGGAAATACTTACCTTAGGAGCCATTTTGAGAAAGGCCGACTAGATTGTGACGAAATATGGGAGGGCGCAGAGGATAAGTCAAGTACATTGTGGGTGCAGGTGGAAGTTGAGATGCGTTTGAATACAACAGTACCCAAATTAGTAGCGAGCACAGTGCGAAAACCGCAAGTTTCGCACTCCAACGTTGTCGTTCTGAGAGCGAAAAATGAAATCATCCACCATCGGACGAATCTCGAGTTCTCGACCAGGCTTGCCAAACATGACTTGATAGATGAGTAGGTCAGGGCCCGCGAGAGGAAGCTCGACGGACTCACATTTGCGGACCCCATTGCTCCTCCAGGACGAATCATGAGCGGTCTGGTCGTCAGGCATAGCCAGGCGAAAACTCCACAGCACGGCGAATGTGCTCAGTTCACTGCGCTCTCTTCTCCACTACTGATGAGCATTCAGGTCCAAGATCCACACGGGGACAACGGCATCCAATAACTTCACGCTTACATCTCGCTGGCCTGTGGGGAACAATCAATGTCGTCGGCCTCGCTGAAGTGCATGTTTCTGCGGTGTCAGTGTCATGAAATCGAAAGGAGGGGATGAGTCCCAGATCTTGCCTCTTTGTCGCGATTCGCCTCGTGGGAATCGAAAGTGATGTCGCTGGTGTTGCTCCTGAGCGTCAAGTCGCGATTACGTTACGCAAGACTGAGTTCCGCGGCGCGATGGTCAGGTCATGCCTGACTCATCTGAGAAGAAATTTTGGTCGGATTTGGTCAATTCTCAAAAATTATTCAGAATGAGCACAAATTGTGTGTTACGGTGGTACAAATTTAGTTGTACTGTTTTGATTGTTTTGGCGTGAGACCTGGCGAGTGTATGATATGGAATGTGATGGAGTGGCGAATAAGCTCGCGCAGTACATGCTGACTTAGCATTTAAAGCTCGCCACTACCTTCCAGTACCACTTCGAACATAGGATTCAAGAATTCTCTGAAGTTCATGAGATTATTAATCAAAAAGGAGATCACCACCAGGGTCGCGCGTTCGATTCATGTACCCACATTGCGCTGATTGCTTCATGGCACATACTCACAGCTTCGCTCCGCTATCTAGTCCGAGAACACAGCGCCTCCTTGCCGAACTTGGACTCCAACCGATTCAGCTGATGAAAGGTGATGGTAATCGTGATCATTCAATGTCAACTGACTCGGTGCAAGCCGAAGACACCAAGGCATCCAACAGTAGTCCCCAGGAGGACCCGCCTCACCCCTGTGCGGCACTCATTTACGAGCTAGGTACGAAGCTTTTCACGCACGATCAGGAGCGGCTCTATGCCCACGCCAAGGCCATGGTTACCTCGGGGAACGTCCAGGCTCGGATACAGGACTACGAATAGCTCATTCTCGCGACACGCGAGCGCATTGAATATGATGCCATGCTTGATCACCAGCTCGTGACAGCCGCTAGCAATGCGATCAGTATACTTAACTATGGGAGCCTATTAACGCTCTTTGATTTCCAGTTCTCGGAGGCTGCAGACTGGAGCCGCTGTCGCGTTCCTCACGCTAATCTTAACATGGCGGTATTCCCCGGATGTAACTTTGATGAGGCAGACCTCTCAGATGCCTCAGTGTTCTGTGCAAACGCAACTCGATGCACTTTTCGTGGTGCTAAGCTGAAAGACGTTCGGCTTTATGAGAGCAGGACCTGTTGCGAGCCTTTGCACGCGATCGTACACGACATGGTGCGTTTCTCCGCGGATTCTGCATATCTCGCGGTCATCCGCACATGTCATGCCCCGATTGTCTTGTCCACAAATCTCCGCCACAAACTGGTTTTCGACTCGTATGAAAATCGAAGGTATATTCGTCCGCCCGTCGCGTTCTCCCCGGCTGAAAAGGTCTTCGCGATTGGCGGCGCCAATCCTGGCGCCCGATTTGATGTCTGTGATCTCTCGTCAGGATCGTTAGGAGTGATCAGACATGAACTAGATGCTAACTTCGAGCAGAGGGCAATTCCAACGACCCGTGCGTACAGCCGCGACGGATCCCTTCTGGCGACCTTTGTAAAGGGTTCATCCAATGGTGAATTGCGACTGTGGGATGTTCGCGAGGGCTATAGAGTGATTCACTCCAGTCAGCACCCCGCCGTAGGCTACATCGTCTTTTCGGACGATGGCTCGTCCTTATATGCCATTGGGGTTGGGAATGGCGAGATTGGGACAAAGTACGTAGTCACTGTGATTGATATTCAGTCTCGAGCGGTACGAGTGAGACTGAGTACCCAGACGAGCACCTCAATGGGGCACATATCTATAACGTTATTCACTCAAGGAATGGTGATTTTTTACTGGTATGTGCAGTATGGTACGATTCAATCAACCATATATCGAGTTATGCCCAGCACATTTTGGGTTTGAGTACTCAAGGCATCAGAGAGATATCGCCTTCTCTAGCAGTCCTTGAGACTTCGACAGCTTCGTCTGTTACGGCAAGTCCTGACGCCGCCGCAGCGGCAGATGACACGAAGGCTGAAGAGGACGATACCTGGAAACCGAGCAATCATCGCATGTGTGAAGACTACGGGTTCCAATCGTGGAAAGCTAATATGTTCGTAAGTTTCGAAACCAAGGTTCCATTCCGTTCCCAGATGAACGCCGTCATCGCACCAGATGGATGTTACATTGCAATGGTCGGCGGGCGTGAACCAGGGACCCCGATCCGTGGACTCCAGTTGGGCGAACTCGGTCCTATGATGGAGTGGTCGGGTAGGTTGGAGCGCCACCTTCTTGAACAGGGCCTTCCGCTGACCTACGGCACAGGAACAAGATCGCTTGCGATTTCACCAGACGGCCTTTGGTTGATTGTCTCCCAAACGATTGAGGGAGCTAGCCGGACGAGCGAGACCGTCAGAATCTTCAGCGTGGACACGGGGAGGTACCTGCGCGAACTAGAGAGTGCTGAGGCCGCGATTCGTCATGTCGAGGTTTCGCGCGATGGTACGTTCATTCTCAGCGCGGGAGACACTGCAGTGTTTATTTGGGATTTCGCAACTGGGAAGATACACCAGGTCTTGAGAGAGGCATACCAAGCTGCAGCACTACAGCGAAAAGAGGACAAAGACCAAGAACAAGACCAAGACCAAGACCAAGACCAAGGCCAGAGCAAGGTTCTCAGCCGTGTCCCCCGGAGAGGTCAAAGTACCTGGCAAGCCTTCCAACGGCATCAGAGGACTGCCACATCAGAGGAGTGTACGGCAGTGGCGCAGGATTAGAGAGCAACTGAAGGTTAACCTCCGGAGACTGGCCCGGTGGGTGCTGGGAAGGTTGGAATATGCCGCTTCTAGATGGTTTGGGGATTGCTCTTAGGTGCCGAAACGAGTGTTATCCTCACAGGTCTTACCCGTCAGCTTTAGTCCGGCAGTCTTTAGCCGGATGAGGTTAACGACGCAAGCAAAGCCTGTATTAATCATATGTAGCATGTCGCAAGTACATGTTAACACTGGGTAATAAAACGCCTAGGAAATTGAGAAAAGGCCGCGTCCTGTCCTGAGGTGCAATAAAACACGCGGGTACGACAGCTTCGTGTGATAAGGGCGGGGTCTCAGGGTCTCAGGATGCGTGATTGAGTTGTTCGCGCGGATAGTATAGTATAGTATAGTATAGTATAGTATAGTATAGTATAGTATAGTATAGTATAGTATAGTATAGTATAGTATAGTATAGTATAGTATAGTATAGTATAGTATAGTATAGTATAGTATA
>Ga0180217_1000742_pt1 | contig 44397 bp, 36 predicted proteins | sample eDN3rd37CBELigOP_FD_128521 | JGI IMG/M metagenome (GOLD analysis project Ga0180217, IMG submission 128521) | Enriched Organic Plus compost microbial communities from Emeryville, California, USA - eDNA 3rd pass 37_C BE-Lig OP (version 2) (version 2) ...
AAGCCGTCGACACCATCACATGCGTCGAGGAGGTGACCGAACCCGAACCCCCGGCCCTCACGGCCTGACCGACACGCCCAACCGAGGGATCAACCTCGTACACCACCCCAGCGGACTTGACCCGGATCCGTTTCCAGTGATCTTGATCCTACTTATGAACAGGAGGCCAAACACTTGACTCTCATTGACGGAGGTGAGAGACCCTTGGCGGGACGGATAAGGAATACGAAACGCCGGTATACCGATGCTTCCTCGACGTCCGACCACTCATCCCCTCACCACGTCGGGCGCTCTTCGTGCCTTCAAGACATTCGGTAGGAGCGGACCTAGACCCAGCAGGACGGCACCGGAGATCAGCACGGATTTGTCGGGAGCTCCCAGCATTGCCAATCCAGTGAGAAACAGGACCAGGACGATGCCGCGACGGACGGCGGTCTGTGGGATCACCGAAGCGAGCCGGGCTCCGAGGAAGGTGCCCGGGCTGCCGCCGACGATCAACGGGATGAGCACAGCCCAGTCGATACCGGTCACGATGACGTGGCTGACCGCTGCCGACATCACCAACGGGATTGCCTGAACCAGGTCGGTGCCCACCAGGGTGCGCGGCGCCAGCCTCGGATAGAGCAGCAGCAAGATGACCATGATCACCGAGCCCGAACCGACCGAGGTGATGCCGACCATCAGGCCGCCGAATGCACCGAGCAGCAGCGTGGGCACGGGGCGGACGTCGAAGTCGTCGCTGGGCTCGGCCGGTTGCCGAGACGAGACGTAGATGCGGGCCACGTAGGTCACGGCGGCGAACAACAACGCCACGCCGATCGCAGCCTTCATGAACGCCTCTTGGTCGGCCGATGCCCCGACCGCGTCGACGATGAACGCGCCCAGGAAGGCCGTCGGCACCGACCCGATGATCAGCCACTTGGCCAGGTGGAAGTTCGGCGAACCGTTCCGCCAGTGCACGGCTGCGCCCACCGACTTGTTGGCAGCCGCGGCGACGAGGTCGTTGGCCACAGCAGCGCTCGGCGGGACGCCGAAGAAGATCAGTGCCGGCGTCATCAGCGCTCCGCCGCCCATGCCGGTCAGGCCGATCACGATGCCCACGGCAAAGCTGACCACTAGGAGGGTCGCCGCGTCAGGCATCGGCGTCAGCCTGCTCAATCATGGGCGTGACTGTATTCGCGCCGAGCGCGCCCCGACAGCAGTCTCAACATGTGGTCGTTGCTGTTTAAGGTGCAGGAGGCACACGGTTCTCGCCTCAGAAATCGTCGGAGATCACCAGTCGGAGCGGCCCAGAATCGAGCACAATGACGTCATGACCGAGCCCGAGACGCTGCCGTACGACAAGTGCGTGGACCTGCTGCGCAAGTCGATCGTCGGCCGCGTGGGATTTGCCGTCGGCGACGGTTTGAAGATCATTCCGGTCAACTACGTCGTGATCGGTGATGCCGTCGTTGTTCGCACCCGACCCGACAGCGAGCTGGGGCGCCATGCGGCAGGTGCGGCGCTGGCCTTCCAGATCGATCATTTCGACTATGCCGACCACAAGGGGTGGAGCGTGCTGGCTGTCGGGACCGGCGAGCTGGTTGAGGACCTCAGCGAGTTGGCCGACCAGACCGACTTCTGGGACCCCACGCCCTGGGCTGACGACGAACCACGAGTGTCGTACGTCCGGCTGCCCTGGACCGAGCTGACCGGGAGGCGGCTCGGAAGGGGCTGGACCTGGGAGAACGAAATGCCCGTGCGTCGTTTCCTCGGCTGACTGTCTCGTCGGTTTCGCCTTGGCGATCCCGGGTTGGGTTGATGTCGCCTCGCTTCGCTCACGGGCTTCGCCCTGGCGACCGGGTGGTGGCGGCGCGAATCCGCCCTCGCGACCGGGGTTGGGCGAGCCTGTGTTCTTGCCGGCGCCTTCCCGCCCTCGTCCCTCGGGCTGGCGACCGGGGGTGGCGCGCCCCGGCGACCCCGGGGTGGGTTGTCGCCTCGCTGCGCTCACGGGCTACGCCCTGGCGACCGGGGTGGGACCGCGCTGCGCCCTGGCGACCGGGGTGGGACCGCGCTGCGCCCTGGCGACCGGGGTGGGGCGAGCCTGGGTTCTCGCCGGCGCCTACCCGCCCTCGTTCCTCGGGCTGGCGACCGGGGGTAGCGACGCCCTGGCCCTGGCGACCCCGTGGTGGGTTAGTCGCCTCGCTGCGCTCACGGGCTGCGCCCTGGCGACCAGGGGGCGGCACGATTCCGCCCTGGCGACCAGGTGGTGGCGGCGCGAATCCGCCCTGGCGACCAGGGGTTGGGCGAGCCTGTGTTCTCGCCGGCGCCTACCCGCCCTCGTCCCTCGGGCTGGCGACCAGGGGGGGTGCCGGTGGGGTTGTCGCCTCGCTGCGCTCACGGGCTTCGCCCTGGCGACCGGGGCGGTGGCGGCCCCTGGTGATCAGGGGGTGGCGGCCGTAGCGGCTGGGGTTAGGTGAGGACGGAGGGGTCGAGGAGGTTGCGGGAGATCAGGTGGGAGAGGACCTCGTCGAGCTCGTCCTCGAGGGTGCGGCCGGTGGTGTCGATGACCAGGTCGGCATCCGTCGGCGGTTCGTAGGGCGATGAGATGCCGGTGAAGTCGGGGATCTCGCCGCGGCGGGCACGGGCGTAGAGGCCCTTCCGGTCGCGCCGCTCGCACTCCTCCAGCGGGGTGGCCACGTAGATCAGCACGAAGTGGGCGCCCACACCGGCAGCCTGCTCGCGCACGAACTTGCGGGTCGCGTCGAACGGGGCGATCGGGCTGCAGATGGCCAGCCCGCCGTGCCGGGCGGCCTCGGCCGCGACCCAGCCGATGCGCTTGATGTTGGTCTCGCGATCCTCGCGGGAGAACGTCAGTCCCTGCGAGAGGTTGCGCCGCACGCGGTCGCCGTCGAGGAAGGACACCGTGCGGGCGGCCTTCTCGACCAGCCGGTTGTGCACTGCCTGCGCGATCGTCGACTTGCCGCTGCCCGACAAGCCCGTGAACAACACCACGACGCCCTGGTCGCGGCCGCGCGGACGGTCCGACTCCAGCACCGCCGCGATCTCCGGGTCCAGGTCGCCGGTGCGCTTGCCGAAGATGATCTCCGGTCCCGGGGCGTAGGCCTCGGCGACGGCGTCACGGAACAGCCGGTCGCGGCGCACGTCGTCACGGCGGGCTGCCGGCACCACGACGACTCGGGCGTCGTCGTAGCGGGCGGCGGCAGCGATCACGGTGCGCAGCAGGCCCGGGGTCGTCATCTCGGTGTTGCGCCCGTGACCGGCCAGCACCAGGAACAGGGGCGCACCGCCGTCGAGGCGCGCCTCCAGCTCTTTCAGATCGGCGATCGTCGGAGGCGCCTCCAGCACCAGCGTCACGGTGTCGGCGGGCAGCTCGGTGCGCGACACCGACGGCGGCCCGTAGAGCCGGCTGAACGGGCGGTTCACCGTCCCCGGCAGTGCCACCACACGACCCACCACGCCGACGCTCGCGTCGTCGTGCGGATACGTGCGTTCGACGTCGACGATCGCCAGCGGTACGCCCTCGGGGTCGGTCAGCTCGATGCCGCCGCGCTCGGCACCCAGCTTCGCGATGTCCACGGGCACGTGCAGCGTCACGTCGGAGCCCTCGTCGAAACGGTCCAGCGGAGCCAGCACGCCCATGCGCAGCAGTTCGACGTCGTCCAGCTCGCGCGACGACGGAGCGAACTGGGGCAGCGACACCGTCATGAGACCATTGTGCAGGAGAAAACTAGAACGTGTTATAGATGCAGGTATCTCACCATGAGATCACGGGGAATCGACCACATCTTTCTCCCCTACTGTGTGTCCGTTGATGCCGGATACGAGGAGCCATGACCATCCACGCAGACTACCGACTCAGCCAGCTCGACGAGCTGGAGGCTGAGTCGATCCACATCTTTCGCGAGGTCGCCGCCGAGTTCGAGAGGCCGGTGCTGCTGTTCTCCGGCGGCAAGGACTCGATCGTCATGCTGCGCTTGGCCGAGAAGGCGTTCTTCCCTGCCAAGATCCCGTTCCCCGTCATGCAGGTCGACACCGGCTACGACTTCCCCGAGGTCGTCGCCACGCGCGACAACTGGGTCAACCGGTTGGACGTGCGGCTGATCATCGCGTCGGTCGAGCAGGCCATCGCCGACGGCGTCGTGGTCGACGACGGCAAGACCTCGCGCAACCGTCTGCAGATCGGCACCCTGCTGCACGCCATCGAGGAGAACGGGTTCACCGCCGCCTTCGGCGGCGGCCGTCGCGACGAGGAGAAGGCGCGGGCCAAGGAACGCGTGTACTCCCACCGCGATGAGTTCGGTCAGTGGGACCCCAAGAACCAGCGGCCCGAGCTGTGGAACCTCTACAACGGGCGGCTGCACGAGGGTGAGCACATGCGCATCTTCCCGATCTCGAACTGGACCGAGCTGGACATCTGGCACTACATCGACCGCGAAGGCATCGAGATCCCGTCGATCTACTTCTCGCACCAGCGCCGCGTGTTCGAGCGCGACGGCATGCTGCTGACCGAGAGCGAGTTCAACCCGTGCCGCGACGGCGAGGTCGCCGGTGAGCGCACCGTCCGGTTCCGCACCGTCGGCGACCTGACCCTGACCGGTTGCATCGAGAGCGGCGCGACGAGCACGGCCGAGATCATCGACGAGATCGCCGTCGCGCGCATCACCGAGCGCGGGGCCACCCGCGGGGACGACCGGTTCTCCGAAGCCGCGATGGAAGACCGCAAGCGGGAGGGCTACTTCTGATGACGCAGACCACACCACCGATGGATCTGCTGCGGTTCGCCACGGCCGGCTCGGTCGACGACGGCAAGTCGACTCTCATCGGGCGCCTGTTGCTGGACTCCAAGGCGATCTTCGAGGACCAGCTCGAGGCCGTCGAGGCCACCAGCGCCAACAAGGGCTACGACTACACCGATCTGGCCCTGCTGACCGACGGGCTGAGGTCCGAGCGCGAGCAGGGCATCACGATCGACGTCGCATACCGGTACTTCGCGACCCCCAAGCGCAAGTTCATCATCGCCGACACCCCCGGCCACGTGCAGTACACGCGGAACATGGTCACCGGAGCCTCCACCGCCCACCTGGGCCTGGTGCTCGTCGACGCGCGCCACGGCCTGTCCGAGCAGTCGCGCCGGCACGCCGTGCTGTTGAGCCTGTTGCGGGTGCCGCACCTGGTGCTGGCCGTCAACAAGATGGACCTCGTCGACTACGACGAGGCCACGTTCCGGGCGATCTACGACGAGTTCACCTCGTTCGCCACCAAGCTGAACGTGCCCGACCTGACCGTCATCCCGATCTCGGCGCTGCAGGGCGACAACGTGGTGCAGCGGTCGCAGAACATGCCCTGGTTCGAGGGACCTTCGCTGATGCACCACTTGGAGCACGTGCACGTGGCGTCCGACCGCGACCTGGTCGACACCCGCCTGCCGGTGCAGTACGTGATCCGGCCGAAGTCCGACGACTTCCACGACTACCGCGGTTACGCCGGCCAGGTGGCCAGCGGGGTGCTGCGCCCCGGCGACGAGATCGTCGCGCTGCCCAGCGGCCTGACCAGCACGATCAAGTCGATCGAGCTGTTCGACCAGCAGATCGACGAGGCGTTCCCGCCGATGTCGGTCACGGTCACGCTCGAGGACGACATCGACATCTCGCGCGGCGACATGATCGCCCGGCCGAAGAACGCCCCTGAGCCCCAGCAGGACATCGACGCGATGGTGTGCTGGATGACGCCCACCCCGCTGCGCAAGGGCGCCAAGCTGGCCATCAAGCACACCACCCGCACGGCGCGCACCATCGTCAAGAACGTGCAGTACCGGCTCGACGTCAACACGCTGCACCGCGACCAGGAGGCCGCCGAGCTGGGCCTCAACGAGATCGGCCGCGTGCAGCTGCGCACCACCGCGCCGCTGCTGGCCGACCCCTACGCGAAGAACCGCGCCACAGGATCGTTCATCCTGATCGACGAGGCCACCGGTGTCACCGTCGGTGCCGGCATGATCAACGGTTGACCGTGACCGCGCCCGCCGACGACCACGCGTTCAGTGGCTGGCTGGCCGACCAGGTCGGCGCCACGCTGCTGAGGGTGCGTGAGGGCGGACTGGCCGGCAAGGACCTCAAGGACGCCGGCGACGCCGAGGCGCAGCAGGTCGTCGCCGCGCTGCTCGCCGAGCATCGTCCCGACGATGCGGTGCTGAGCGAGGAAGCCCCCGACGACGGGCGCCGGCTCGACGCCGACCGCGTCTGGATCATCGACCCGCTCGACGGCACCCGCGAGTACGCAGAGCCTCCCCGCCACGACTGGGCCGTGCACGTGGCGCTGTGGCAGCACGGCGACCTGATGGCCGGCGCCGTCGCCCAGCCCGCGCTGGGACAGACCCTGTCGACTGCGCACCCACCCGTCGTGCCGGGCCGGGACGAGAACGCTCCCCTTCGGTTGGCCGTCAGCCGCAGTCGCGCTTCCGCCGACGCGCTGGCGCTTGCCGAGGCGATCGGGGTCGACCTGGTGCCCATGGGGTCGGCCGGGGTCAAGGTCGCCGCGGTCATCCGCGGTGACGTCGACGCCTACCTGCACACCGGCGGCCAGTACGAGTGGGACTCGGCCGCTCCCGTGGCCGTCGCCCGGGCGGCGGGTCTGCACACGTCGCGCGCCGACGGGTCGCCGCTGCTGTACAACCAGCCCGACGTGTACCTGCCCGACCTGCTGGTGTGCCGGCCCGAGCTCGCCGCGCAGATCCTGTCCGCCGTCGGCTGAGCCGCACGGTCGGCGATTCAGGTGGAGTCGCGGGTCTGCGAGATGTGCGCGTCGAGCCGCGCCTGGTACGCCTGGCGCTGGTCGGCGTCGAGCGCCGCGACCTGGGAGTCCGCTCCCAGGGCGCCCATCATCATGCGCCCGAAGCGGTAGGGCAGCAGGGTCGACAGCGGCTCGTAGTAGCCCAGCCAGCGCGGCACCACGACACATGCACCCGTCAGCCTCGTCTGCGCACGAGCCCCGTTCCGGTCGCCAGCACCAGCATGCCGAGCAGCAGCAGCCACAGCTGGGCGCCACCGGTACCTGGCAACCAGCTCCCGCCCGAACTCGCGCTCGGCAACGTCACGTCGGCGTCGTCGGTGGACTCGGTGGAGTCGTCACCGGCCGACACCGTCGCCACGTTGGTGACCGTGGAACCGGGACGAGCCGTGATGCGGGTGTGCACCGTGATGCTCGTGCTCTCACCGACAGCCAAGACGCTCGCATAGTCACACGAGACGTCCCCGTCCAGCTCGGTACAGCTCCAGCCATCACCTGATGCGGAACGGTAGGCCAGGCCGCTCGGCAGGTGATCGGTCACCACCACCGGAGCGGTCGTCTCGGTGGGCCCCTCGTTGGTCACCGTCAGCGTCCACACGGCGTCGCGGCCATCCCGGTCGGCCAGGGACTTGTCCATCACCAGCAGCGACGAGCCGCGCACCGGGTCAACTGCCGTCGACGTGTTGTTGTCCGGGTCGAGGTCCTCGGCCGGCGAGCCCACGTCCGCAGTGTTCACGATCGACGGGTAGGCCGCCGCAAGCACCTCGACCGTCAGCTCGATGACCGTCGTCTCCCCTACCGGCAGGCCGTCGGCGTCGCGGCACGTCACCGTGCCGCCGTCCTCGGCACACGTCCATCCGGCGCCGTCGGCCGACACGAATGCCAGGCCATCGGGCAGGACGTCGGTCACCGTGACCGGGCCGGGGTCAGCCGTCGGGCCGTGGTTGGTGACCGTCAGCGTGTAGCTGCCCTGCTCGCCGACCTTCAGCGAGTCGACGGCCAGCTCCTTGACCACCGCAAGGTCGACCTGTGCCGGCACCGTCACCGGATCGGTGGACTCATCGTTGTCATCCTGGGGATCTGGCGTACTGGTCGAGACGCGGGCGACGTTGTCGACGCCCGGGTAAGCAGCGGGCTCGACGTCAACCGTGATGGTGATCGGGTCAGCGTCTTCACCGGGGGCCAACGGAGTGTCCAGGACACACGCCGGTGCGTCGTCCTCACACATCCACCCCACACCTGCGGCCGACACGAAGACCAGGCCGGTCGGGAGGGTGTCGGTCACCGTGACGTCGCGGGCCTCGGACGGTCCGTCGTTGTGGACCTCGATCGTGAAGGTCAGTTGGTCCCCGACGCGGACGGGACCGGTGTGCGACTTGACGATCGACACATCGGCCGACCCGCTGGGAGTCACCTCATCGGTCGCCTCGTCGTTCGACGCATTCGAGTCGTTGGTCGTCGAATCGACTCGCACGACGTTCTCCAGATCGACACCGGCGGTGTCGGGAGCGATGTCGACCGTCATGACCAAGTCCGGGGTCGACCCGCCGGCCGCCAGGCCGCTCGCCGAGCTCCACAGGCACGTGACCTGTTGACCGCTGGACGAGACCGGTCCCGGGGTACAGGTCCACCCGCTCGCCGCCGAGACGTAGGTCATGCCGGCCGGCAGGGTGTCGGTCACGACGACCGGTCCTTGCACGTCCGAGGGGCCATGGTTCGTGACACCAATCGTGAAGTCGAACGGCTGCCCTGCCACCGGCGTCCCCGTGTGCTCCTTGGAGATCGCGAGGTCGGCGTCGGTCGTGACGCCGACCGACGCCTCATCGCTGTTGTCGTCCAGGTCGTCGCCTGGCGTGCTCGTCGACACCCCGGCCACGTTGGTCAGCGTCGTGCCGCTAGCAACCGCACTACCGACATCGGTCACGACAGTGATGGTCGGCGCCGAACCCGGAGCCAATGTGGCACGCGAGCAGGTGAACGATCCGGCCGTGTGGTCACAGCTCCACCCGCTGCCCGACACCGACGTGATCGTCGTGCCGGCCGGGACTGTGTCATCGACCGTGACGGCGTCGGCATTCGACGGGCCCTCGTTGATCACGCTGATGGTCCACGAGACCGGATCGCCGGCATGAACCGTCGACGCCGAAGCGGCCTTGCTGATCGTGAGGTTCACCTCGTCCACCACGACGGTGGGGTCGGTGTCGGTGTTGTTGTCGACCTTGGTCTCGTTCGGGCCGCTGACCGCCACCGAGTTGACCAGGGTCGCCGGTCCGGCGTCGGCCGCGATGTCGACCGTCATCGTGAACGACGACGTGCCGGCGTCGGCGAGTCCACCGGAGCGGACACAGTCAACCGTCTGACCGCTGGAGTCGGCCGGTTCCGGCGTACAGGTCCAACCATCGCCGGACGCACCGGCGAACGTCATGCCGTCCGGCAGTCGGTCACGCACCGACAACGGTCCCGGCGAGGCCGAGGGACCATGATTGGTGACCGCGATCGTGTACTGAAGCTGCTCGCCCGCGGTCGCCACTCCGGTGTGGGACTTGCTGACCGTGTAATCGGAATCCTGATCAGGGGTGTTCGTGTCCGTGGCCTCGGCTCCCTCAGGATCCTCCGTCGCCACCACGGTCGCGGTGTTCGAGATCGCCGACGTCCACGTCGGATCGACCGAGACCTCGATCTCCACGCTGGAGCTGCCACCGGCAGCCAGCTCACCGGACAACTCGCACGTCACGGTGCCGCCCGATTCAGAACAGCTCCAGCCTGAACCGCTGAAGCCCACGTACGTCAGGCCGGACGGCAGCGAGTCGGTGATCGTCACTTGAGAAGCCGTCGACGGACCAGCGCTCGAGACGCCCAGCACGTACGTGCCCGTCGACCCGGCGACCAACGGGGTGTCGCCCTTGACAGTCTTGGACAAGCTGAGCAGCGCGTCCCGGTCCGGAGTCGTCGTCACCTCGTCGGTGTCGTTGTCCTTGGCCTCGTCGGTGTCAGGCTGCGGCGTCGTGCCGTCGACCTCGGCACCGTTCGTGATCGAAGCCTTCCGATCGGCCGCGACCTTGACCGTGACCACGATCTGTGGGGCCGACTCACCGAGGGTCAGGTCGTCGTCGTAGGTGCAGGTCACCCGACCCGCGTCCTCCACGCAATCCCAGTCCGTGCCGACGGCGTCGACGTACGTCGTGCCGGCCGGCAGCGTGTCGGTGACCGTGATCGGGCCGCGCGAGGTGGACGGACCGAGGTTCGTGACGTCGAGCGTCCACGTGGCGTTCTGGCCTGCCACCACCGAACCGACCAGGTTCTTGTCGATCGCCAGATCGGCCAACGCCGTCACCGTCACCGTCACCGTGTCGGTGTTGTCGTCCTTGTCCTCGTCGGCCTCGTAGGTACGTCCGGTGACGGTGGCCGTGTTCTTCACCGTCGTCGACGGTGCGAGCCCGCTCGGCGCCTGCCCCTGGACCGTGATGACCGGCAGGGTGTCGCCGTCGACCACCGGGCCCGGGTGAGTGCACTCCACGCTCGTCGCGCCCACGGCACACGACCAGCCCGAGCCGGACGCGGAGTACCCCGTCAGCTGGCTCGGGAGCTCGTCGGTCACCACGATGGGACCGACCGCGTCGTCGGGACCGTCGTTGCCGACCGTGAGCGTCCAGCTGAACGGCTGCCCGGCGACCAGCGTGCCGTTGGCTGCCTTGTCGATCGTCAGATCGGCTCGATCGATGTGGGTCGTCGCCGAGCTGTCGGTACCGCCGTACGAACCCGCCTTGTTCTCCGAGGCTCCCGTCGCGTCACGCGCCTCGACCTTCGCGGTGTTGGTGTGGTCCACGTCGCTACCGACACCGGGGTCGGCGATCGCGTCGTCGGTCGGCTTCGCGGTGTACGTGATAGTCACGCTCTGGCCCGGGGCCACTGGACCCAGCGCCGCCCAACGCAACGTGACCGGATCGCCGCTCTGCGTCGGCGGGACCGGCGTCGCAGCTGCCGTGCCGACCTTGACGGTGGCCGTGCCCCCGTAGACCCAACCATGGGGCAGCACGTCGTCGATGTCGATCGATGCGGCCGTGGCGGAGCCGTTGTTCGTCGCGACGATCGTGAACGTCTTGTTCTCGTCCAGGTAGGCCGTCGCGCCTCCCACGACGGTCTTGACCACGTCGACGTGCGGGAACTGCGGGGTCACCATCGAGCCCGCGGTCGGACACACGTCGGGGCACGCATAGGTGCGGCCTTCTGTGGGTCGGCTCGACGACGAATCAATACGTGCGAGGTTCAGCAGTGGCGCCGCATTGATCGTGCCGCTCGCCGCCAGTCTCGCGCCGTAGGTCCGGTCCACCGATCCTCCGGGGCCGCTCCAGGTGAGTGTCACCGCAGGCCAGCTGATGGTGCGAGTCACCTCGTCGTACGTGCCACCGTCGGAGATCGTGGCCTCGTCCACCACCAGGCCGGTCGGCACGACGTCCTTGACGACGACGTTGTACGCATCGCTGACGTTGCTGCCACGCGTGTTGCTCGCCGTGACGGTGAACGTCACCAGCTGCCCCGGCTCGACGGTCGCGTCGTCCACCGACTTGGTGATCTGCGTGCGCGGCTCCTGAATCGTGACCGTGGACGTCGCCGGCGTGCCCGACCTGTCCCAGTTGCTCGACGTGACCGTCGTCGGGTCGGGCTGGTTCGTCGAGTTCCAACGCACGTTCGCCGTGTTCTGACGCGTCACGCCCAGGGCGTTGCTCGGGATGTCGCCGACCTTGACGCGATACGTGATCGTGTAGACGCGGCTGGCGGTGTCGGCCGCCAGATCGCCCAGCAGCCAACCGATCGTCTGCCCGGTCGGGGTCAGCTGGGTGTAGCTGTCACTGCAGGTCGCAGGCGTGGCCCCGGTGCGCTCACACGCCACGGTGACGTCACTGAGACTCGCGGCCGACAGACCTGTCGGCAGCACATCGGTGACTGCAGCGTCGTAGTAGTTCACGTTCGGACCGAACGTCGCCTCCACGGTGTAGGTGACCGTGTCCCCGATGGTCGGCGTCGTCGACGTGACCGACTTGGTCAGACCGGCCCGCTGGGTGGTGATGGTGCGGGTGGTGCCGGTCGAGACCCTGGTCTCGTCGGCGTCGTCGTTGTCGCCGTCGGCGATCGTGCTGCCGGTCAGCCGCGCCGTGTTGGTGTAGCTGCCTCCACCGGCGGCATCGGGGCTCAGCTGAGCCGAGTAGGTGAAGACCTTCGCGTTCGCAGCGCCTGGATCGATCGTCCCTGCCGGGATCGTGATGAACGTGAACCCGGTCGAGCCGCACTGCTCCGCCGTGGCGGGCGCGGACGTCGATCCCGCCGGCAACATCGCGGTGTCCAGGTCCAGCCCAGCCGGCAGGCAGTCGGTGACCACGGCGTCGTGCATCGGCACGGTCCCGGTGTTCGAAGCCGTCAGTGTGTAGGTCACGATCGCGCCGGCCACCACTTGACCGCTGGGACTGGACGTCTTCACGAGTCGCGGGGTCGGCATCTTCAACGTCACGTCAGAGGTGTCCTCGACGCGCGGCACGGCGGTCGAACCGCCCTCGGTGGTCTGACTGTCGAACGTGGCGGTGTTGGTACGCACTCCGGTCGCCGTGCTTCGCGGCGTGACCCGAGCGACGATCGTCACCTCGAACACCTGGTCAGCAGTGGTGCCGTTCACGTAGCTGGCCGGGAAGTTCAGTGTGCCGGTCGCCGGGTCGAGCACGAAGCCGGCCGGAACCGGATCCACAGCGGTATCGAACGCGGCGCTGACAAACGTCAGGTTCGCCGGCAGCGGGTCGGTCAGGACTCCGTTGTAGACGCGCGTCTTGGCCGGAACGGTCGCCCGGATCGTGTACGTGACCGTCTCGCCGGGCACCGCGTCGTGCAGCCCGTTACCGGCATCGGACGTCACCGAGGTGATGTTGGACTTGTCGAGCACGACCGCCGGCAAGCCGACCTCCGCGGTGTCGCGGGCAGCCGGAGCGTCCTGGAGATCCTCGTCCACGGTCGGGTCGATGTTGTCGACCGGATAGTGCGTCGTCGTGGAGTCGTCGTCCAGGTTCGTCGCGGCCTCGAACGACCGCACGCCTGCGACGTTCTCGTACTGCGTGCCGACGCTGGTGGAGTCCGGGATCGTCGCGGCATAGCTCAGCGACGTCGAAGCCCCCGGCGCCAACGGCCCGACCACGGTCCAGGTGATCGTGCTGACGCCATCGGTCGTCGTGCAGCTGCCGCTGTGGGAGATCGTGCCGAGATCGGCACACGTGAACGGAGCCGGAAGAATGTCACGCACCTGCACGTTCGACACATCACGCTCGTTGCCGGTGATGTCGTCACTGTCGCTGTCGTTGCGCACCTCGATAACGAAGCCGGCCACGTCCCCATGCCGGACCAGCTCCTCGTCGACCGATTTGACCAGCGCGACCGTCGGCGGCGCGGCCCGGTAGAAGTCCACCTGGTCCCGCAGCGAGTGCGTCCGGCCGGACTGGTCGTACCAGCGGAACTTGGCCAGGTTGCCGGTCACCTCGACATCTCCGTCACCGGAGGCGTTGATGATGCCGCTCAACGTGACCTCGAACGTCGTGCCGGGCGCGGCGAACCGCTTGCCGGCGACGACCTCACCGATCTCGAACACCGGACCCGTGGCGGTCTCCGTCACGACGAACGGCACGTCATTGGCGCTCGTCGCCGTTGCCGAACCGGCCTCGTAGTCAACGCTGTCCGGCAGGAAGTCAGTCACCTGAGGCTGGCGGGTGGATGCTGAACCCGGGAAGTCGACCCGGATCGAGAAGCAGATCCGGTCGCCCTTGCGATAGGTCAGTTCCGCCGTGTCAGCATCGTCGACGTAGTCCGTGGTGTCGCACGTCATCGGCGTCTGCTGGACGGCGACGCGCTTGTCCAGGGTCGGCGACCCTGACGTCAGCGTCGCCGAGGACTGGTCATGAACCGTCAGCGGATCGGTACCGGTCTCGTTGTCAGGCCCCTTCGTGGTCTGGCCATCCAGCTGAACCGTGTTGCGGAACACGTCGCCCGCAGCGGTGGGTTCGAGGCTGCCGCGGTAGGCCTCGCGCATACGAGCTTGGTACACGACCTGACGCACTTGGCTGCGGTCCAGGGTGATCGGGGTGAACTCGATGTCGAATCCGTCGGTCCCCAGATCCTCGACGTCCGCGTAGGACGCTCCCGAGGGATCCGATCCGACAACCGGGTCGCACTCGCCGATCGGGTCGTCGTCGGCGTAGTTGGCCCCCTCGCCCAGGGGACACAGCCCGTTCGGCAACCGATCGTGCAGCACGACGTCGTCGGCCGTCGTGTACTCGCTGCCACGGACGGTCAATGTGTAGGTGGCGATCTCTCCCTGGTTGAAGTGCGTCGGTGTCACCGACTTCTGCACCGCCACGTCCTCTGCCGTCACGTTCACAGCGGCGGACGACTCGACGGTACGGTCGACCGGGTCGCCCTCGATGTCGCCGAGATAGGTTCCTCGGGCGATCGCGCGGTTGGTGTAGGTCTTCTCGCTGTCGGTCTCGCGGGTGAACGCGCCGGTGTTGTTGCTCAGGTTGGCGGTCGCGACGAACCCGTCCGCGGGCATGACGTTCTCACGCATCGGGATGCCGGCGGCGTACCTGATGACGCGCGACTGGCCCGCTCCAAGATCACCCAGCGACCAGGTCACCTTGGTGTACACACCAGCGGGGTAGCCGGCCGGCAGTCCGGAGTCGACCGTCTCGACCGCATCCGGGACCAGGCAGTCGGCACCGACGGCCGGAGTGGCCGTCAGTCGGCCCGAACCCGGGTACTCCTCGAATCCGCCAGGGCTGTTGTCGACCTGCCCGCAGCCGAGGAACTCCAAGCCGGCCGGGAGATAGTCGACCACGGTGACCGCTTCGGTCGGATTCTGACCGTTGTTGCGCACGGTGAGGGTGTAGACCGTCGGGTGGTCGTGCACGCCACGCAGCAGCTCGCGCTCCGGGCTGGGCTCGGACTTGGTCAGCTCGATCGCGCTCACGGCGGTCGAGTCGGTGGTGTACGCCTCGGCCGTGGAACGGTCGCGAAGCGCTCCGTCAGCGGTGAACCGGGGAACCAGGCGGGGGTCGGAGTTGGCGTAGACGTCCGCGGCGTTCGGGACGGTCGAACCGACCGGGTACGCATCGGGGTCGGGCTTGGCCCTGAAGCTCAGGGCGACGTCACCGTTCTGTGCCACGTCGTCGACGTTGCGCCAGACAAGAGTCTGGATCCCCTCGTCATCGGTGTAGATCGTGGGGTCGCCGACCGAGGAAGGGGCAGTCGATCCCGGTACATAGGTGACACCCGGGGGCAGTACATCACGGAACGTGACGTTGTAGAGGTCCTCCGACCCGTCGTTGGAGGCGGTCAATCGGTACGCGATGTCCTGACCGACGAGCACCGGCTCGCTGGACTTGGCCAGAGTCAGCGACTCGGCCGCTTGAGCGGGCGCGGACGGCACCACCGCGACGAACGCGGACAGCATCGCGACCACGAGGACATGACGAATGGATCGCCCAAAGGACGACCTGGCCTTGCGCACCAGAAAACTCCCTCAACAGCACACAGCGCGTGCCGCCGTCCCCCTCCGGCACACGCGATGACGTGCTCATTCTGGCAGATACAGGGGTTCACTCGACAGCCGGGCTCCGTCCCGGTGGACGAGGCGCATACGCACCTAGACCTCCCGGTGAGCACCCGTACGTCTGGTCGATCAGGCCGCAGCAGCGCGGCTCAGCTCACCCCACGCTGCAGGGCTGCCGCGACCCGCGCGACGGCCTTCGGAGCCGTGGTGCCGACGCCGGTCATGTTGATGAAGCCGTGGATCAGGCTGTCCTCGCACACGTACTCAACGGGCACACCGGCGGCTCGCAGCTTCTCGGCGTAGGCGGCGCCCTCGTCCAGCAGCGGATCGAATCCGGCCGTCACGATGAACGCCGGCGCCACCCCTGTCACGTCGCCGTGCAGCGGCGAGATGCGCGGGTCGGTCAGGTCCTCGTCGCCCACCAGGTAGTTCTCCCGGGCCAGCTGCATGAACTCGGTGGTCAGGAAGAAGCCCTCGCCGAACTTCTCCTCACTCGGGTAGGTCGTGGAGAAGTCGGTCGCCGGATAGATCAGCAGCTGGAACGTCGGCGCCTTCGCGCCACGACGCACCGCCTCCTGGGCGATCACCGCCGACAGGTTGCCGCCCGCGCTGTCGCCGCCGACCGCGAGGTGGTCCGGGTCGATGCCCAATCCGCGCGCGTGCTCGGTGACCCACTCCCAGGCCGCCCACACCTCGTCGACGGCGCTGGGGAACGGGTGCTCCGGCGCCAATCGGTAGTCGACGGAGATCACGCGCAGCTGTGCCTGCTCGGCCAGCACACGACACGTCGCATCGTGGCTGTCCAGGCTGCCGTAGATCCAGCCGCCGCCGTGGATGTAGACCAGCGCCGGCGACTCGCCGGAGATGCCGTGCGGGGTGTAGAAGCGCAGCGCGATCGGGCCGTTCGGGCCGTCGATCGTCCGGTCGGTCACCGCGCCGATCGGCTGACGGCCGCCGCTGGCGGCGCTACTGGTCTCGATGACCTTGCGGCCCTTCGAGATCGGCAGCGCCTCGGCCGGCGGGCCCGCGACCTTCATCAGCTTGAGCATCAGCTGGATCTGCGGGTCCAGCGTCTTGCCGTCGATCACCACCGGCTTGCCGATGATGCGCCGCCGCGCGGCCTTGGGGAGCTTGAGAGCCGATCTCAGGGCAGCGCCCTGGACCGCGCCGATCACCGGCGAGAGGGAAGCCATGGCAAAAAGGTAGCCGGTCGCTCTGAGGTGCCGACACGAATCATCCGATCCCTCATCAGGACCTGAGAAAAAAGTTCTTGCAACCCCTTGTGTGGGTTGCGATGGTCCCGTACGATCGAACACATGTTCGAGTAGTCGAGCGAGATCCGGGGGGATTCGACCGTGACAGCACAGCCCGTGGCATTGCCGCACCCGCTGACAGCGGGTGTCGAGGCGATCGAGGCTGCGCTCGACTCGATGTCGGTCCACGGCTGGGACGGCCTGGACGACACCGTCCTCAAGGACGTCGCCGAGCGGCTCATGCGGGTCGAGGCCCGGGTGCGGGCGCACTCGGCCGCCGTCACGCGCGTCATCGACGAGTCCGGGCTGGCTCAACGTTCCGGAGCCTCGTCCACCGGTGCGCTGCTGGCCGGGTCGTTCGGCGGCGACCGGGCGGCAGGCGATCGGCTCGCCCGGACCGGCAAGCTGCTGGCCGAGGTCGGTCGGGTCGAACAGGCGCTGGCCGACGGCGTGGTGAGCGAGCGCCAGGCCAAGGCCATTGCCGGCGCCATCTCGTCACTGCCCGACGACGTGTCCGAGGCCCAACGCACCCGGTGCCAGGACGTGCTGATCCAGGACGCCCAGAAGCTGACCGCCAAGGACCTCGAGCGGCGCGCCCAGCGCGTCACCGACGTGTTCAAGCCGCCTGCCGAGGCCGATGCCGACGAGAACGCCAATCTCGAGCAGCGCGAGCGCCGCGCGTGGGCCAAGTCGTCCTTCGAGATGTGGGACAACCGAGACGGCACCCACTCGGGCAAGTTCACGCTGCCCGAGGCCCAGGCCGACATGCTGCGCACCGCCGTCGACGCCATCAGTGCGCCGCGACGCAACCACCTGCACGAGCGCCCCGACGGCACCGACCGTCTCGGCCGCGCGTTCGCCGAGCTGGTCAGCCACCTGCCCACCGACGGTCTGCCCGACGGCGGCGCCAGCGGCGCCACCCTGGTCGTCCGGTTCGACTACGACACGCTGGTCAAGGGCATCAAACCCGCCACGCTGTCCACCGGAACGCGCCTCTCGGCCGGCGAGGCCCGACTGATGGCGTGCCGGCTGGGCGTCATCCCCGAAGTGTTCGGCGGCAAGTCCGTGCCGCTCGACCAGGGCCGCGCCAAGCGACTCTTCACCCCGGCCCAGAAGCTGGCCATCACGGCCCGCGACCGCGGGTGCAGTGCGCCCTGGTGCGACAAACCGCCCGAGTGGACCGAAGTGCACCACTACCGAAGGCCCTGGGCCCAAGGCGGGTCCACCGATCTCGACGACGGCACGTTGGTCTGCAGCTCGGACCACCGTCGCCTACACGAAGAAGGCTGGCAGCTGCGTCTTCACGACGACGTCATCGAGTGGCGCCACCGCGACCGACAACCAGAGTGGAGAAGCAATCCACGCTGGCGAGCCGACAGTCGCTGACTCGAAGCCTCAGGTCGAGCAGTGTGGCCGACCGGCACGGACGACCCTCACTCCCAGGGCGCGCGCGACGTTCAACTCGCGTTCACCTTCGGGCGCCACACTGGGCGGGTGGAGATGAGCACCGACCTGGCTGTGCCGACGGATCTGGAGACCCCGGAGTCGCCGGACGAGTTCGACGTCGACCCGCCGTTCGACCCGGCCGTCGGCGAGCTGCCCGCGGACCGCTTCCTGGACCGCGAGCTCAGCTGGACGGCGTTCAACGCCCGCGTGCTCGAGCTGGCGCTTGATGAGCACCAGCCGTTGCTCGAACGCGTGCGGTTCATGGCGATCTTCGCCAGCAACCTCGACGAGTTCTTCATGGTCCGCATCGCCGGGCTGAAACGACGGATCGCCGCCGGCGTCGCGGTGCCGTCCGCCAGCGGGCTGAGCCCGCGCGACGTGCTGTCGCGCAGTCTGCAGACCAGCCGCGAGCTGATGGAACGTCACGCCGAGGCGTTCCACTCCTCGATCCTTCCCGCGCTCGACGAGGCGTCGATCCACCTGGTGCGCTGGGACGCACTGACCGTCGACGAGCAGAGCGCCATCAGCCAGACGTACCGCGAGCGCGTGTTCCCGGTGCTCACCCCCCTCGCGGTCGACCCGGCCCACCCGTTCCCGTACATCTCGGGGCTGTCGCTGAACCTGGCCATCATGATGCGCAACCCCGCGACGGGCGCCGAGCACTTCGCGCGGGTCAAGGTGCCGCCCATCATCAACCGGTGGATGCCGGCCGACGCCGGTCGCTACGTCCCGCTCGAGGACGTCATCGCCGCCCACCTCGACCTGCTGTTCCCCGGCATGGAGATCCTGGGCCACCACGCGTTCCGGGTCACCCGCAACGAGGACCTCGAGGTCGAGGAGGACGACGCCGAGAACCTGCTCAAGGCGCTCGAGCAGGAGCTGCTGCGCCGCAAGTTCGGGCCGCCGGTGCGCCTGGAGGTCGAGGACTCGATCGACCCCGGCGTGCTGGACCTGCTGGTCTCCGAGCTGGGCGTGCGCTCCGAGGAGGTCGTGCGCATGCGCGGCCCCCTCGACCTGACCAGCCTCAACGAGATCGCCGACATCGACCGACCCGAGCTGCACTTCGAGCCGTTCGTGCCCGGCACCCACGAGCACCTCGCCGAGGTCGAGACCGCGTCACCGGCGGACATGTTCGGCGCGCTGCGCCGGCGTGACGTGCTGGTCCACCATCCGTACGACTCGTTCGCGACCAGCGTCCAGCGGTTCATCGAGCAGGCGGCCCGCGACCCGCACGTGCTCGCGATCAAGCAGACGCTGTACCGCACGTCGGGCGACTCACCCATCATCGACTCGTTGATCGACGCGGCCCGCTCGGGCAAGCAGGTGCTGGTGCTGGTCGAGATCAAGGCCCGGTTCGACGAGCAGGCCAACATCCGGTGGGCCCGCAAGCTCGAGAAGGCCGGCTGCCACGTCGTGTACGGGATCGTCGGGTTGAAGACGCACTGCAAGCTGGCCCTCGTCATCCGCGACGAGCCCGACGGCGGCTTGCGTCGGTACGCCCACATCGGCACCGGCAACTACAACCCCAAGACGGCCCGCAGCTACGAGGACTTCGGCCTGCTGACGGCCGACCCGTCGATCACCGACGGGCTGACCCACCTGTTCAACAACTTGTCCGGCTACGCCCAGGACCAGACGTACGACCAGCTGCTCGTGGCCCCCAGCGGTCTGCGCGACGGGCTGGTCGAGCAGATCGACGCCGAGATCGCGCACCACCTGGCCGGCCGCGGCGGGCGGATCCGGATCAAGGTCAACTCGATCGTCGACGAGGTCGCCATCGACAAGCTGTACGAGGCGTCCCGAGCGGGCGTCGAGATCGACCTCGTCGTGCGCGGCATCTGCACCCTGCGTCCCGGCGTGCCGGGCCTGAGCGAGAACATTCGCGTCACCAGCGTGCTCGGCCGGTTCCTGGAGCACAGTCGCGTCTACTGGTTCAGCGGCGGCGGCACACCCGTGGCCTGGATCGGCTCGGCCGACCTGATGCACCGCAACCTGGACCGCCGGGTCGAGGTGCTCGTCCGCATCCCCGATCCCGAGCACGTCGACGAGCTCGGCGACCTGCTCACCGTGATGTCGCACGACGACACCCGCGCCTGGCGCCTCGACCCCGACGGCTCCTGGCACCTCAACGACGGCGACCTCGACGTCCAGGAGTGGCTGATCCGCCGCGCCAAGGACCGTCGCGCCCGCTAGCTCATCCTCTGCTCGAGGGGCGAGGCCGCCCACGCCACCCACCCGTTGGTTGAGGAGCGAGGCCGCCCACGGCCGAGCCTCGAAACCCACTCGCCACCTGTCGACAACAACAGCGAGGAAACGCCGATCGTGCTGGCATCGCTACATGCCCTACATGTACATCCTTGAATGCAGCGACGGCAGCTACTACGTCGGCAGCACCTGGGACTACTACGCGCGCTTGCAGCAGCATCAGGATGGCCGCGGCGCCGAGTACACCAAGCACCGTCTCCCAGTGAAGCTGGTCCATGTACGGGAGACGTCATCAATCGCTGAAGCGTTCGCCTAGGAGAGAAGGTTCAAGGCTGGTCGCGCGCGAAACGCGAAGCCCTGGTCCGCGGCGACTGGGATGCCCTGCAACGGCTTTCGAAACGCAAGAGCGTGCAGCAGCGGTCGGCTCCTCCCGGCGACTCCGTTGGTTGACGAGCGAAACCACTGTTGATTTCGAGGCTCGCAAGCTCGCACCTCATTCAACGGCGGGTGGCCGGGTCAGGGGACGGAGCAGCCGGCGAAGATCACGGGGCCCGAGTTGGTCATGTAGGGCTCGGGACGGTCGGCGGGGGCGAAGTCGAACGTGACGGTCGAGCCGTCGACAGCAGGCCGCAGATCGGTCAACGCGTCCTCGACCTTGCCGTAGCGGCCGAGGAACGAGCCGGACGTCAACGCCTGACGCACGTCGAGCTGGGACCGGGCGGTGTCGGCGTCGGCGAACGCGGTACCGAAGACGTAGCGCCGCGGGGACGTGCCCAGGGCGCGCATCAGCCAGGTCGGGTTCGTCAGCGCACCGTGACGGGCCTCCACCTGCCGCAGCGCCGCGACCTCGTCATCGTCCAACCCCGACTCGGGGTCGCTGCACAGCTTCGGTCCGCCCTGGAACAGCGCGGACGCACGCCCGACCGCCGCCTGCGTCAGCGTCGCAACCCCGCGGTCGGTCATCAGCGACGGCCGCAACCCGCGCACCGTCGCGGCCACCTCGTCGAGGGCCTCGGGTTGCGCCGACGCGATCAGCACGCCCGCGGACCGCACCACCCGGATGTGGGTGAAGTTCACGATGAAGCTGTTCGACGCACGCGAGATCAACCAGCTGTCACCATCGCGATCGCCGATCTGCTCCAGGCCGTCGTCGACCGCGCCCGCATCCAGCGAACCCAGTCCCAGCACCACCGCCTGACCGGCCGGGGTCACGACGGCCGCTTCCCAGCTCAGGTCCGACGGCCGCCAGCCCAGCAGCTCGTCGATCTCGTCGGAGAACTCCGAGACGATCGAGACCGACGTCAGGTCCGACAGCGCGGCGCGATCGGTCGAGTCCGGCAGCCGCGACCAGACCGTCACCGCGACCGAGCGACTGCCCGCCGGCGCCGCCGAGACCGCCGAGGTGACGGGGTCACGGGCGTCGCCTCCGCGCGTGACGAGCCAGGCGCCGACGACCAGCACGACAGCCAGCACGACGACCAGCACCGCCGCACCGGCTTGCCCGAGTGAACGATGCACCTGCAGTCCACCCTCTCGTCACCTGGTCGCCACCTTCTGAGTGGACAATACGGGTATGAGCGCTGAACGCGTCACGACGGCGGCCGGCGGCGTGGTCTGGCGCAAGGCCCAGACTCCGGCGAATCCGACCCGGATCCAGCTGCTGCTGATCCACCGACCGGCGTACGACGACTGGACGTTCCCGAAGGGCAAGCCCGAGCCCGGCGAGACCCTGCGCGAGACGGCCGTCCGCGAGGTCGCCGAGGAGACCGGGCTGAAGGTGCGCCTGGGGCATCCGCTGCCCCGCGTCGACTACTCGATCGCGGCCGGCCCCAAGCAGGTCGACTACTGGCTGGCGCGGCCGCTCGAGTCCGAGGCCCCCGCATTCCGGCCGAACCGAGAAGTCGACGAGATCCGGTGGGTGCGACCGCGCGAAGCGGCCACGATGCTCAGCTACAACCACGACCTGAAGCTGCTCGACCACGTCAACGAGCTGCGCGAGACCGAGGCCCACCGCACCCGCACGCTGATCGTCCTGCGCCACGCCAAGGCGCTCTCGCGCGAGGCGTTCGACGGCGACGACCTCGACCGGCCGCTCAGCAAGGACGGCACCGCGTACGCCGAACGGCTGATCCCTCTGCTGGACGCCTACGGCGTGCGCCGCGTCGTGTCGAGCCCGGCCGTGCGGTGCGCCCGCACCGTGGAGCCGTACGCCCACTCGATCAGCACGTTCCTGGAGATCGACGACCGCCTGGCCGAGGCGACCCGACCCCGGCACGTCGAACGGTCCGTCCAGGCGATCGTCGAGCGCAAGAAGCCGGTCGTGCTGTGCACCCATCGCCCCACCTTGCCGTGGGTCTTCGACACGCTGGGGGTCACGCCGGTCGACCTGGCCCCCGGCGAGGGTGTCGTCGTGCACCACCGCAAGGGCCGCGTCCTGGCCACCGAACGCTTCTGACCTGCCGGACTCCGACTCACCTGCAGACGTGCCTCTGACCTGCACAAGTGACGACTGTTGCCGGATCGTTCACCTTCCGTTCACCGCGAGCACCTGAATCGGTCAACTGGCCCTGCTTGTCTCGGAATCGACATGAAGAACATCAACACGATTCCGTCCCGAAGGGGTACCCCCGTGAAGCGCACGACTGCCTTGGCCATTGCGGCCCCGGTCCTCGCCCTGTCCCTGGCCGCCTGTGGCGCTGCCAACGAGGACGGCGACGACACCACCAACACGTCGGCCGACTCGAGCCTGAGCGGCACGGTCAACGGCGCCGGCGCCAGCTCGCAGGAGGCAGCCGTCGCCGCGTGGAAGGCCGGCTTCCAGACCGCCAACCCCGACGTCACCGTCAACTACGACCCGGCCGGCTCCGGCGCGGGCCGCGAGCAGTTCATCGCCGGCGGCGTCGCGTTCGCCGGTTCCGACGCCTACCTCGACGGCGAGGAGCTGCAGAAGGCCATCGACCGTTGCGGCAGCGACGTCATCGAGGTGCCCGTCTACGTCAGCCCCATCGCGATCGTCTACAACCTGGACGGCGTCGACGAGCTGAACCTGTCGGCCAACACGATCGGCCAGATCTTCGAGGGCAAGATCACCAAGTGGAACGACCCGGCGATCGTGGCCGACAACCCGGACGCCGATCTGCCCGACGCCGCGATCACCGCCGTGCACCGCTCGGACGACTCGGGCACCACGAAGAACTTCACCGACTACCTGGACCAGGCCTCCGAGGGCGGCTGGACCCAGGGTGAGGTCGAGACGTGGCCGCTGCAGAGCGGTGAAGCCGCCGAGGGCACCTCGGGTGTCATCGCAGCGGTCTCCGGTGGCAACGGCACGATCGGCTACGCCGACGCCAGCCAGGCCGGCGACCTCGGCACGGTCAACGTCAAGGTCGGCAACTCGTTCACGGCTCCGACGCCGGAGGCGGCCGCCGCGTCGCTGGGCGCCGCCAAGCCGGTCGAGGGACGCAGCGCGACCGACATCGCGATCGACCTCGACCGCGCCACGACCACCGAGGGCGTCTACCCGATCGTGCTCGCGTCGTACCAGATCGCCTGCCAGACCTACGAGGACGCCGCCACCGCGGATCTCGTCAAGGGGTGGCTGACGTTCGTCGCCGGCGACGAGGGCCAGGCTGCCGCCGCCTCGAGCGCCGGTTCCGCGCCGATCTCGGGTGAGTTCGCCGAGAAGGTCCGCGCCGCGATCGACACCATCAAGGGCGCCTGACCGGTCGTGAGCGTCACGACACGACCCCAGCCCGTGCGGGCCGGCCGAGACGGTGAGCACCGTCCGCCGGTCCGCCCGGGCGACCGGGTCTTCTCCGGACTCGCGTCCGGAGCGGGCCTGTTGATCCTGGCCACCCTCGCCGGTGTCGGGATCTTCCTGCTGATCGAGGGTCTGCCGGGCATCCTGGCCGATCCCTCGGAGGTCAAGTCCGGCCAGAGCTTCTGGCCGTGGGTCGGGCCGCTCGTCCTCGGCACCCTGATCGCCGCCGTCGTGGCGCTGCTGATCGCCGTGCCGATCTCGGTCGGGGTCGCCCTGTTCGTCACGCACTACGCGCCGCGTCGACTGGCCCAGAGCCTGGGCTACCTGATCGACCTGCTGGCCGCCGTCCCCAGCGTCGTGTACGGCCTGTGGGGCATCTTCGTGCTGTCCGGGGCGCTGGCCCCGGCGTACTCCTGGCTCGAGGAGTACCTCGGGTTCATCCCGTTCTTCGCCGGTCCCGCGTCCGCGACCGGCCGCACCATGCTGACCGCGGGCATCGTGCTGGCGGTCATGGTCCTGCCGATCATGACCGCCATCTGCCGCGAGATCTTCCTGCAGACCCCGCGCCTGCACGAGGAGGCCGCGCTGGCCCTGGGCGCCACCCGCTGGGAGATGATCCGCATGGCGGTCTTCCCCTACGCCCGCTCCGGCATCGTGTCCGGCGCCATGCTCGGCCTGGGGCGCGCCCTCGGCGAGACGATGGCCGTCGCGATGGTGCTGTCGGCGACCGCCGGCGTCGTCACCGCCAACCTGATCAGCAGCACGAACCCCAGCACGATCGCCTCGAACATCGCGCTGAGCTTCGCCGAGTCCAGCGGCAAGAGCGTCAACGCGCTGATCGCCAGCGGTCTGGTGCTGTTCGTCATCACGTTCATCGTCAACTTCGCGGCCCGGGCCATCGTGGACCGCCGCAAGGACTTCTCGGGGGCGAACTGATGAGCCACGTACTCGACGCGCCCACCACGACCACGCGGTTGCCCAAGCAGGCGCCGCTCTACGTCACCGCCGTCGCGGCGCTGGCCGGTGTCGGCGTCCACCTGGTCCAGGACAGCATCTTCCTCGGCGTCCTGACCGCGTGGGCGGTGTTCTTCGCGCTCCCGCTGTGGTCGCTCGCGGTCGAGGGCAGCCGCAAGGCCACCGACCGGCTGGTCACGCTGGCCGTCGGAACGGCGTTCGCGATCGCCCTGGTCCCGCTGTTCAGCATCGTCTACGAAGTGCTCCGCCGCGGCACCGCCGTGCTCGGTGTCGACTTCCTGACGTTCTCGATGCGCAACGTCGTCGGCGAGGGCGGCGGCGTCTACCACGCCATCGTCGGCACGCTGCTGATCACGGGGGCGGCCGCGGTCATCTCGGTCCCGATCGGCCTGTTCGCCGCGATCTACCTCGTGGAGTACTCCGGGGACAACAAGCTCGCCCAGTGGCTGCGGTTCCTGGTCGACGTGATGACCGGCATTCCGTCGATCGTGGCCGGTCTGTTCGCGTACGCCCTGTTCGTGATCTTCTTCGGCGAGGGTGTCCGGATGGGCCTGGGCGGATCGGTGGCGCTGTCCGTGCTGATGATCCCCGTCGTGGTGCGCTCCAGCGAGGAGATGCTCAAGCTGGTGCCCAACGAGCTGCGCGAGGCCTCCTACGCCCTGGGGGTGCCGAAGTGGCGCACCGTCGCCAAGGTGGTGCTGCCCACTGCGCTGGCCGGCATCGTCACCGGCATCACGTTGGCGATCGCCCGCGTCATCGGCGAGACGGCCCCGCTGCTGATCATCGCCGGTGCGACCGACTCGGTGAACTTCAACCTGTTCGACGGCCGCATGGCGACCCTGCCGGTGTTCGCCTACGCGTCCCAGCGCAACCCCGGCGTCCCGCCTGAGTTCAGCATCGAGCGTGCCTGGGGCGCGGCCCTGGTGCTGCTGCTCATCGTGATGCTGCTGAACCTGGTCGCGCGGCTGGTCTCGTATTTCTTCTCCCCGAAAGGTGAACGCTGATGGCCAAGAGCATCGACGTGTCCGACCTGAACATCTACTACGGCGACTTCCTGGCCGTCGAGGGGGTGTCGATCCCGATCGCCGCGCGCTCGGTGACGGCTTTCATCGGCCCGTCGGGCTGTGGCAAGTCGACGTTCCTGCGGTCGCTGAACCGCATGCACGAGGTGATCCGTGGTGCCCGCGTCGAGGGCAAAGTGCTGATCGACGGTCAGGACTTGTACGGGTCCGACATGGACCCGGTCGAGGTGCGACGCATGATCGGCATGGTGTTCCAGCGCCCCAACCCGTTCCCCACGATGTCGATCTACGACAACGTCCTGGCGGGCCAGAAGCTCAACAGCAAGCGCATGAAGAAGCCCGAGGCCGACGACATCGTCGAGCGGTCGCTGCGCAGCGCCGGCTTGTGGCAGGAGGTCAAGGACCGTCTCGACCGGCCCGGTTCGAGTCTGTCGGGCGGCCAGCAGCAGCGCTTGTGCATCGCGCGCGCCATCTCGGTCGAGCCCGAGGTGCTGTTGATGGACGAGCCGTGCTCGGCGCTCGACCCGATCTCGACATCGGTCATCGAGGACCTGATCCACGAGCTCAAGACCGAGTACACGATCGTGATCGTCACCCACAACATGCAGCAGGCGGCGCGCGTCTCGGACGAGACCGCGTTCTTCAACCTCGCCGGTGTGGGCAAGCCGGGACGCCTAGTCGAGTTCGACCGCACCGAGAAGATCTTCTCCAACCCCACCGACCCGGCCACCGAGGCCTACATCCAAGGACGATTTGGGTGAACCGAGGAGCGCAGCGACGAGCGTGAACCCACGCTAGGGAGCGCAGCGACCGGGAGCGGCAACGCGGCGTAGCCGCCGACCGCGAAGCGGCCGATCGCAGGGCAAAGCGCCGCCGATCACGAAGCCTGGTGAGAAGTCCGGGTCGCAGGGCCCAGAACGGCTGGCCGAGCCCCACACGAATCAGCCCGACCAGCGGGCACACCACCTCGCCAGTGCTCACCCGCCCTCGTCCCTCACGGCTGGCGACCGATTGATGGAGTCGGGCCCGACCCACAGGATGCGGATCGGGCCCGACGCCGACTTCGGTCAGCCCTTCAGGCTGTCGATGAAGTCCGGGTTGTCCTTCAGCCACGCGTCGATCGCGTCCTCGACACCGGAGATGCCGTCGGCATCGTTGGCGTCGACGACGGCCTTCTCCAGCTCGCCGTACGTGGCGTCGTCGAGCGTGAAGTTGCCGAACATCGTGGCGACCTCGGGGAACTCCTCGGAGAAGCCCTTCGTGGCGATGGCGTGCAGGTTCTCCGGCTGGCCCAGCGTGCCCTTCGGATCTTCCAGGTCACGCACGTTGTAGGTCGCGTTGGCCCAGAACGGACGCCACAGGGTCACGACGATCTCGTCCTCGTTCTTGATCGCCTTCGCGAGCTCGGCCAGCATCGCGGTCGTCGAGGACTCCACCAGCGTGAAGCCGGCGTCGTCCAGGCCGTACCCGGGGATGACGCTCTCCTTGGTCGTGCGCGTCAGGCCGGCGCCGGACTCGATGCCGATGATCTTGTGGTCGAGCACGTCGGCGTACTTCGGCAGGTCCTCGATGGACCGGATCTCCGAGTACTCCGGGACCGCCAGCGTCAGCACGGCGCCCTCGTAGTAGTAGCCCAGGTCCTCCAGGTCGTCGCCGTACTTGTCCATGTAGTCCTTGTGCGTGATCTCGGACCACGCGGACGGGTAGACGTCGATGTCACCCTTGGCCACGCCGGTGTAGAGCGGGGCGGCGTCGGCGATGTCCTCGACCTCGACGTCGTAGCCCTCTTCCTCCAGCACCGCCTTCCACAGGTAGGCCGTGGTCAGGCCGTCGGTCCAGGACGGGATGATGCCCAGCGTGATCTGGCCGCCGGCCGTCGCGTTCGCGTCGGAGCCGTTGTCGTCGCTGCTGTCGTCGGACCCGCAGGCGGCCAGTCCGGCGCCCAGCGCCAGGATCGCCGTCGTCACGCCGATGGCGCGTCGCATTCGAGTGGTGAACATATCTCTCCTTGTTGCGGTCGTGTGTTGATTCAGTCGAGAGTCGTGATGTTTTCGTCAGATCGTCATTTCGGGGAGTTCGTCGGGGGATCAGGCGTTCGCAAGCACCTCCGAGGAGTCGTCGGAGTCGTCGGACGTGGTCTCCTCCTGCGCAGCAGAAGACGAGCGACGACGCTTGCGCCGCTTGCCACCGAAGCCGGCCGTGACGCGGTCCAGGTAGATCGCCAGCACCACGACCGAGAGTCCGGCCTCGAAGCCCAGGCCGACGTCGAGTCGAGAGATCGACGTGACGACCGCGCCACCGAGGCCGCCGCCGCCGACGAAGCCGGCGATGACCGCCATCGACAGCGCCAGCATGATCACCTGGTTGACGCCGGCCATCACGGTGGGCATCGCGAGGGGGAACTGGATGCCGCCGAGGATCTGCCGGCCGGTGCCGCCGAACGCGTGTCCGGCCTCGACGATCTCCGCGTCGACCTGCCTGATGCCCAGCTCGGTGAGGCGGACGCCGGGCGGCAGGGCGAAGATCACCGTCGCGACCAACGCAGCGGACACCCCGACGCCGAACAGCATCACGACGGGCACCAGCCAGACGAACGCCGGCATCGTCTGCATCAGGTCCATGACGGGGCGCACGATGCTGCTGAACCGGTCCCACCGGGCGGCCGCGACACCGATCGGCACGCCGACCAGCAGCGCCACGAAGCTCGCGACCAGCACGACCGCGAGGGTCTCCATCGCGTTGTCCCACTGGTCCATGCCGACGACGGCCGTCAGCACCAGGGCGGCACCCAGGCCCAGCTTCCAGCCGCGTGCCGCCAGGCCGAACAGCGCCAGGACGGCAACCATGACCAGGGCGGGCGGCCACTGCAGGAAGTCGGTCAGTCCGTTGATCGTGCTGTCGACGAGGTCGGACAGGGCGTCGAAGAAGTCGCCGGCGTTGTCGAGCAGCCAGTCGAAGCCCGTCTCGATCCACTCACCGACGGGGATCCGGGGCACTCCGGACTCCACCGTGTCGATCGTGCCGATCATCACGCCACCTCCGCCGTCATGCTGATTCCGTTGTTCTCCTCGCCGTTCGTGCGGGCGACCGACCCCAGCGCACTGAGCAGGGTCACGCGCGGGATGACGCCGATCAGGCGGTCATCGTCGACCACCGCGAGGGCGGCAGGACTTTCGGCCGCCACGCCGAACAGCTCGGCCACCGGCACGTCGGGTCTGACGGTCACCGCCGGTTGGACCAGCCCCGTCATGGACTCCTGTCCCTGGTCGATCGCCGCGGCCACGTCGCTCTCCTGGACCACCCCGACGAGTCGCCGCTCGCGGTCGACGACCATCAGCGACGACATCTGGTGCTCACGCAGCAGCTTGTGCGCCGAGCGCGGGCCCTGACCCACCCCCAGCACGGCGGCCGGCGGTTCCATCACCGAGGAAGCCGTCAGCACGCGGGTCCAGTCGACGTCCTGCACGAACTGGGCAACGTAGTCGTTGGCCGGATCGTTGAGGATCTGCTCGGCGGTGCCGACCTGGACGACCCGCCCGTCGCGCATCATGGCGATGCGATCGCCCAACCGCATCGCCTCGTTGAGGTCGTGGGTGATAAACAGGATCGTCTTGTCCAAGCGGTGCTGCAGCTCGATGAGCTGGTCCTGCATCTCGCGTCGGATCAGCGGGTCGAGCGCGCTGAACGCCTCGTCCATCAGCAAGATGTCGGTCTGCGCTGCCAGGGCGCGGGCCAGCCCGACGCGCTGGCGCATGCCGCCGGACAGCTCGTCGGGCATCGAGTCGCCCCAGCCGCCCAGTCCCACCATCGCGAGCGCGTCGTCGGCCCGCTTCTCGCGGTCGCTGCGGTTCATGCCGCGCAGCGTGAGCCCGTAGGCCGCGTTCTCGCCGACCGTGCGGTGCGGGAGCAGCGCGAAGTGCTGGAACACCATGCTGACCTTCTCGCGGCGCACCTGCCGCAGGCCCTTGGTGTTGAGCCGGTTGATGTCCTGGCCGCCGACGACCATCTCGCCGGCGGTCGGGTCGACCAGCCCGTTGACCATCCGGATCAGCGTCGACTTGCCGGACCCGGACAGGCCCATGACGACGAAGATCTCGCCGTCGTTGACGTCGAACGTCGCGTCGATGACGGCCGGGACGAGGCCCTCGGCGATCAGATCGTCGCGCGAGACCCCCTGTTCCAGCCGGTCGATGGCACGTTCGGGCCGACGCCCGAACACCTTGTAGACGTGCTGGGCTTCGATGACTGGCACGGGGAAAACTCCTTGTGGTTGCCGTCTCGGAACTGGTGCGACGTCCTGTGACGTCTCCCCCCAACACCATGCGATCGGCCAGCGTGCCGGCTTCCACACACGGCTGACTTCGTCCATGGGACGCTCACGCCGCGCCGTCTACCCTATCAATCACGGCCTGGTTCACCAGTTCCCGGCGTTTTCGGCCGTGCTCAGGTGAACGCGTTGATGCCCGTCTCGGCGCGGCCGATCAGCAGCTTCTGGATCTGGCTGGTGCCCTCGTACAAGGTCATCACCCGGGCGTCGCGCAGGAACTTCTGCGCGGGGAACTCGTCGATGAAGCCGTACCCGCCGTGCACCTGGATGGCCAGGTTCGCCGCCCGCACGGCCGCCTCGCTGGCGAAGTACTTGGCCTTGGACGCCGCCGTCCCGAACGGCTCGCCGCGGGCGGCCAGATCGGTCGCGCGCCACACCAGCAGACGGGCCGCGTCGACGTCGACCGACATCTCGGCGATCATCTCCTGCACGAGCTGGAAGCCGGCGATCGGCCGACCGAACTGCTCACGCTGCTTGGCGTACTCGACGCTGGCGTCGAGGCAGGCCTGCACCAGCCCGACGCACCCGGACGCCACCGAGATGCGGCCCTTCTCCAGCGCCTTCATCGCGATCGTGAAGCCCTGGCCTTCCTCGCCCAGCAGGCTGTCGACCGGCACCTCGACGTCCTGGAACGTCAGCGCGGCGGTCGCCTGGCCGCGCAGTCCCAGCTTGCCCTCGATCGTGGTGGCGGTGAATCCCGGCGTCTTGGTGTCGACCAGGAACGCGCTCACACCCTTGGGTCCCGGCCCACCGGTGCGGGCGAACACCAGCGCCACCTCGGCCCACGTGCCGTTGGTGATGAAGATCTTCGAGCCGTTGATGACGTAGTGGTCGCCGTCGAGCCGGGCCGTGGTCTTCAGCGATCCTGCGTCCGAGCCCGTGTCCGGCTCGGTCAGCCCGAAGCAGGCCAGGCCGGTACCGGCGGTGATGCCGGGCAGCCAGCGGTGCTTCTGCTCCTCGGTGCCCCACGCCAGGATCTGGCTGCCGACCAGCCCGAGCGACACCGACGCCAACCCCCGCAGCGAGGAGTCGGCACGGCCCAGCTCCTCCATCGCCAGCACGTAGGTCAGCAGGTCCCCACCGACTCCTCCGTACTCCTCGGGCACCGTCAGGCCGAAGAAACCCATCTGCCCCATCCGCGGGATGAAGGCCGGGTCGATGCACTCGGCGCGGTCCCACTCCACCCGGTGCGGGACGGCTTCGCGGGTCAGGAAGTCGCGTGCGGCCGCCACGAAGTCGCGTTGCTCCTGGGTCAGTGTCAGGTCCATCGGCTCATTCCTGTCCGTGCGTGGGTCACCGCGGTGATCCCAGTATCACCACGACGACCTGTGGACGCGGACAATGCGCGAGGTCGGCGGCCCGAACAGGCCGGTGCGAATGAGGGCGACGGCGCCTGGCTCGGTGACTGTTCGGGTCAGGGCAGGAACGGCTGAGCCACGAAGTAGGTCCCGGCGGCCACGGCGGCCGCTGCCGGCATCGTGACGATCCAGGCCACGACGATGCCGCGGGCAACACCCCAGCGGACGGCGCTGAGTCGCTTCGTGGCACCCGAGCCCATGATGGCCGAGGTGATGGTGTGCGTGGTCGAGACCGGCGCGTGCAGCCCGATCGCCATGCCGTACAGCACCGTCGCGGCCGTGGCCTCCGCGGCGAAGCCGCGCGGCGGGTCGAGGTCGATGATGCGTCGGCCCAGCGTGCGCATGATGCGCCAGCCGCCGGAGTAGGTGCCGAGGGCGATGGCGGTGCCGGCGGCCAGGATCACCCAGAACGGGACGTGGCTGCCGTCCTCGTATCCACCGGCCATCAGCGCCAGCACGATGATGCCCATCGTCTTCTGTGCATCCTGCAGCCCGTGGCCCAACGACATGCCGGCGGCCGAGACGGTCTGCGCCCAGCGGAAGCCGCGGCCGACACGGGCGGGTCGGGCGTTGCGGAAGATCCACATGATGGCGGTCATCAGGCAGAACGCCCCGAGGAAGCCCAGCAGCGGCGACAGCACCATGGGGATCGCGACCTTGCTGACCAGCTCGTCCCAGTGGACCGTGGTGGCCGATGCCACGCCGGCACCGACGATGCCGCCGATCAGGGCGTGCGAGGACGACGACGGGATGCCGAAGTACCACGTGATCAGGTTCCACGTGATGGCGCCGATCAGCGCCGCCAGCACGATGGTGAGCGCATGTTGCGCTCCGGCGGACTGGATGGCGACGTCGATGTCCATCAGACCTTGGATGGTCTGTGCGACGCCGACGCCGAGCAGGGCGCCCACGAAGTTCAGCACCGCGGCCATCAGCAAGGCGATGCGTGGGGTCAACGCGCGGGTCGAGACCGAGGTCGCGATGGCGTTGGCGGCATCGTGAAAGCCGTTGGTGTAGTCGAACGCCAGCGCAATGGTCACCACGACGATGACCATCAGGAGGGTCGAGTCCACCTCAGGACTCCTTGACCGCGATCTGCTCCACCGTGTTCGCTACGGTCTCCAGCGCGTCGATCGCGTGCTCGAGGGAGTCGACGACGTCCTTGAGCTTCATGACCTCCAGCGTCTTGAACTCGCCGCTGTTGAACAGGTTCGCCACGATGCGGCGATAGGACCGGTCGCCCTGGTTCTCCAGGCGGTTGATCTCGATCCAGTACTCCTCGAGGTCCTTCATGGTCCGCAGGCGCGGCATGGCCTCGGCCGTCAGCTGGGTGGCGCGCTGCAGCACCTCCACCTGAGGCGTGAAGTCGGCCGGCAGCTGGCCCAGCTCGTAGAGGGCGACCAGGTCGACGGTCTCCTCCATGTAGTCCATGACGTCGTCGAGGCTGCTGGCCAGCTTGTAGATGTCCTCGCGGTCGAACGGTGTGACGAACGTGGAGTTGACTCGACGCACGATGGCGTGGGTCATCTCGTCGGCGGCGTGCTCGGCTTCACCCATCTTCTCGGCGATGTCGTGCGCGTCGGTGTCGGGATGGAGCATCGATGCCAACAGATCGGCGCCGGTGACCAGATGCTGGGACATGTCCGTGAAGAGGTCGTAAAACGATGTCTCGACCGGGCGAAGGCGAAGTCGCACCCTGGTGCTCCTGTCAATTCTGGGAAGGCCGTGACCATGCTACGGCTACCCGAATCCGGAGTGTCAATCGAGGGACGATCCGGTGAACATCGGCCCGTCAGAACGCGCGGACGACCCCGAGAATCGAGTCGAGCTCGGCGTCGGTCAACCGTCCCTCGCTGTGCGATGCCGCAATCATCAGATTGCTCGTCAGCTCGATCTCGTCGATCGCCTCGTCATCGATCAGCGACGGGTAGTCGTCAACGGGATCGGTCATGCAAAGCTCCGAGGGGGCGGCCGGACGGGGGTCCGAGTCGTGCGGGGAATCTCCACTGTACCCCGACTCCGCGAACCCTGACCCCGGTTCGTCCACATTGCCGCCGACCCGACCGCGGGACTCTGCGATACTGATGGCTGCGGCGGCAGTCCTCGAGCTGTGGCCGTGGGCCTCTAGCTCAACGGTAGAGCAACGGACTTTTAATCCGTGGGTTGTGGGTTCGAATCCCACGGGGCCTACTTCGTCGGGTCACCGGTCCGACCGTGCCCCACCGGCCAGCTCCTCGGCCAGGTCGAGGCGTCCGGAACGCACGAGCTCGCCGATCAGCATCGACCGGATCCCCCGCGCCAAGGTCTCGTCGTCGACCAGGTCGGGCGAGGCGAGCTTGTGCAGCAAGAAGCCGTGCGTGAGCGCCAGGAAGGCACCCGGGTCGCCGACCGGCACGCCCGCGGCCTCGCCCGCTGCCGACACCACGGCACGGCCGGCCTCCAGCGCTTCGGCGCCGACTGCGCGCAGGTCGGGATCTCGGGCCACCGCCAGCAGCGACTCGACGAACGCCAAGCCCTCGGTGCGCGGCCCGTCGGCCGCGGCGGCCGCGAAGGTGTCGAGCAGGTCGGCCAGCGGCAGCGGGTCGTCGGACTCGACCAGCGAGGTGGCCAGCGCCGTCATCCGTGCGGCGTCCTCGGCGACGCCGGTGCGCAGGGCCTCCATCGCCAGATCGGTGATCGAGTCGAAGAAGTAGCCCACGGTCGCCAACGGCACACCGGCTCGTTCGGTGACCGCCCGGTGCGTGATGCCCGACATGCCCTTCTCGGCCGCGACCTGGACGGCTGCGTCGATGAGGGCGGCCCGGCGCTGGCGGGCGCTGGCTCCGTGGCGGCGCTTGTGCATGATCGAGATCATAACCAAAAGTCTGTAAGAACTTCTAGACATTTGCGTCGGGGTCCGCGACGATGGACGACATGACGACACAGGTTCGAGTTCATGCCTTCGGCGACGACGCCCTCGCCGACCACGACGCCGTGGCGATCGCCGCACTGATCCGCTCCGGCGAGGTCAGCGCTGCCGAGGTCGAGACCGCCGCAGTGGAACGGATCCGTCGAGTCGATCCCGCGCTGCGCGCCGTCGTCCACGAGAGCTTCGACCGGCCGCGCCGCAGCACCTCCGCCGACGCCCCGCTCGCCGGCGTGCCGACGCTGATCAAGGACAACACCGATGTCGCCGGCTGGCCGACCAACCACGGCACCGACGCCTTCGTCGCCCGACCGGCGAAGAAGGACGGGTCCTACACCGACCAGTACGTGTCGACCGGCGTGACCGTGCTCGGCAAGTCACGCATGCCGGAGTTCGGCCTCAACGCCACCACGGAGTTCCGCGCGCAGGAGCCGACCGTCAACCCGTGGAACACCGACTACTCCGTGGGTGCGTCGTCGGGCGGCGCTGCGGCCCTGGTCGCCGCCGGCGCCGTGCCGATCGCGCACGCCAACGACGGCGGCGGGTCCATCCGCATCCCGGCTGCTGCCGCGGGGCTGGTCGGCTTCAAGCCCAGTCGCGGCCGTCACGTCGACGGCGAGGAAGCCCGCCTGATGCCGATCAACATGATCAGCGAGGGGATCGTCAGCCGGTCGGTGCGCGACACCGCGGCCTTCGTCGACGCGATGGAACGCCGCTGGCGCAACCAGTCCCTCGCGCCCGTCGGCCGCGTCGACGGCCCCGGCCGGCGCCGGTTGCGCGTCGGTCTGCTCCTGGAGTCGGTCACCGACGCCGAGGTCGACCCGCAGACCCGCGCCGCCGTCGAGCACACCGCCGCGCTGCTGGAGAAGCAGGGCCACTCGGTGCAGACCGTGGGCGTGCCGGTCGATGCCTCGTTCGCCGACGACTTCGTCGACTACTGGGGGCTGCTCGCGCAGATGGCCGGCGGCCTGGGCAAGTTCGCCTTCGACAAGTCCTTCGACAAGTCGAAGCTGGACGGACTGACGGACGGGCTGCGTGGACGGTTCACCTCCGGCGGATGGCGGCGCACCCCCGGCGTGCTGCGCCGACTCAAGAAGTCCGCTGCACGGTACGCGCGCACGTTCGACGACGTCGAGGTCGTGGTGTCACCCGTCGTCGCGAACCACACGCCGAGGCTGGGACACCTGAGCCCCAACGTGCCGTTCGACGAGCTGATCACCCGCCTGCGCAATCACGTCGCGTTCACGCCGCTGCACAACATCACCGGCGCACCGGCGATCTCGCTGCCGATGGCGCTGAGTGACCAGGGTCTGCCGATCGGCGTCATGGTCTCGGCCGCGGTCGGCGACGACCGCACGTTGCTCGAGGTCGCCTACGCCCTCGAGGCCGACAACCCGTTCCCCCGCATCCAGGACTGACCCACTCGCGGCTCGCTCAGTGGCGGGCGCCGTGGGTGGTGTACTCGGCCTTGCCGTACGCGACGAGTCGCTTGTTCAGCACCCGGACCGCGTAGCGGTCGACGGCCTTCTTCAGCGGTGGCTGCGTCGAGGCGACCGCCAGACTCAGGAACCGGCCGAACACGAACGGCGCGGTGGCCGCGATGCGCGCCATGTCGGCGACCTCGAACGGCGCGCCCTTGGCGGCGGCCTCCTTGCGGTCGAAGTTGCAAAAGCCCAGGAAGAACAGCTTGCTCCAGCTGCGCTCGACCGCCTCGGCCGCGCGGTCCCAGGGGGTGTGGCCCTGGCGCAGGTAGGCGCCCATCGTCGCGGTGACCAGCTGGTGGCACGTCTCGTCGAAGTCGTCGCGCAGCATCGCCGCCCGGCCGTGGAACATCTCGATGATGCCCTGGCACGTCGTGGGCAGCAGCTCCTCGGGCAGCCCGAGCAGGAAGCAGCGGTACCGGGTGTACTCGAGCATCGCCCGTTCACGATCGTGGAACTCGGTGCGGCCGCTGCGGCGGGCGACGATCGCCAGCGTGTACATGTTGATCATGCCCGCGGGCATCTGGTCGATCTGCGGGACCGGGATGCCGTAGACGTCCAGGTCCCACTTCGACGATCGCTTCAAGGCGCTGTAGCGGACCACCGAGTGCATCAGCCGGACCATCGCCGAGGCCTCGAATCCTCCGCCCTCACGCGTCAGCGAGCCGGCGAACGTGGTCTCGGCGAAGTAGCGCGTGGTCTCGATGACGCGCGTCCCCGCGCCCTCGCCCGTCAGTGCGCCCGTGAGCGCCATCGGCAGTGCCGCGTACGTGTTGAGGAACGTCGCCAGGAAGGCACCGCGCGTGATGAACGGCGCGAAGAACGCGGCGCTGACCCGCATGTACCGGGCGCCCTCCTCGACCAGGTCCAGGTCGACCCAGTCCGGCACGGTGGCCATCGAGTCGATGAAGCGGCGCAGCTCCTCGGGCGCGTCGGGGACCGCGTCGACGCCCTCTCGGCACGCCGTCCTCAACATGTCGATCAGGCCCTGGACGCCGTACTGGGGGATCAGGGCGGCGTACGGGTCGGCATCGACGTCGCCGAGCATCGTCGCAGTGCGGATCAGCTCGACCAGACGCGGGTCGTCCAGCAGCGGCTGTCGATCGTCGACCCAGTCGGGCAGCATCGCGACGACGTCGGGGTCGGTGGTGAACCGCAACGGCACCCGGTCGAAGTCGATGTCTCCGTAGAGGTCGGGCTGCAGGACGCGCTGCTGGCGGACTCGTTCGAGCAGCCCCGGGAAATGCTCGGTGGTCTCGACCGACGACGTCACGGCGCCCTCCACATCAATTAACTGACGAACTGTTAGTTGACCTTACAAATCGTCAGTTAGACTGTCAACCGTGCAGACCGCCGAGAAACGCACCCGGATGAGCGGCCACGAGCGCCGCGAGCAGATTCTCGACGTCGCCCATCGGATCATCGACGCCGAGGGGTTCCACGCGGCGACACCGAACCGCATCGCCGACGAAGCCGGGGTCACCCGCCCGGTCCTGTACCAGCAGTTCGGCGACATCGCCGGCCTGTTCGTCGCGCTGATCGATCGCGAGGCCGGCCGCGCCGCGATGCACGCCGCCGAGGCCGTCATGACGCCCGAGGGCGAGGACCCGTTCATCAGCTCGTTCCGCACGATCCTGCAGGCGATCGACGACCACCCCGCGACGTGGCGACTGCTGCTGGTGCCGCCCGCCGGCGCGCCACCGGAGCTGCACGAACGGCTCCAGGTCGCCGAGGACACCGCCCGCAGCTTCCTCGAGCAGGCGCTCATCGAGACGTTCCCGGGCCATCCCGATCCCGAGTACTCGGCGCGCATGATCCACGCGGCCGGCCGCGAGCTGTTCCTGCAACGGCTCCTCGACCCCGAGCACGCCACCGCCGAGCGGCTGCTCGCCCTGGTCGAACGCCTGCGCGACTGGGTGCGTCCCACTCCCGGCTGACCGGACCGTCAGGCGCGTCGCAGCAGCCGGATCACCGAGCGTTCCAGCGTGCGGTTCACGGCGGCTCCGGGACGTGGTGGGCGGTACGTGCCGGCGACCGTGATGCCGTCCTCGAACAGGTCCACGATCCGCGGGTCGACATAGGACGAGCGAGCCACCGCCGCCGTGTTGCCCAGGTGCTCCGACACGGTCCTCATCGTCTGCGCGACGGCCCGCCGACGGGACGCGGCCGACGAGGCGTCGGACTCCGACAGCGACCACGCGGCGACGACGTTGGCCCGCCAGGTCCGAAAGTCCTTGGCGGTGTACTCCCCGACCAACCGTTCCCGGATGTAGTCGTTGACGTCCTGCGGTCCGAGCGCGTGCCAGCGGCGTCCGACGCGGTGGGCCAGCAAGCGGTCGTCGACGCCGCGCCGTCGACGCAGTCCGGCCAGGACGGCCACGACCTGCGCGTCCCGCACCGACACGTCGACCTGCTGTCCCGCCTTGGCCACGTACCGAAAGTGCGCGACGCCGTCGGCGATCCGGACGTGGGATCGCTCCAGCGTCGTCAGCCCGTGTCCGCCGTCGTCGTCGGCGTAGCGGTCGCTGCCGATCCGGAACGTGCCCAGGTCGAGCAGCGAGAAGACCGCCGCACACACCCGCGTCGTCTCGAATCCGTCGCCGCGCAGGTCCTGCCGCACGTCACGGCGACGCCGCACCAGGGCCCGGGCGAACTGCTCCGTGTGCTCGAACTTCTCTCGGTCGCGCTTGACCCGCCAGTCCGGGTGGTACCGGTACTGCCGGCGACCCGCGTCGTCGGTTCCCACTGCCTGCAGGTGACCGTTCGGGATCGGGCAGATCCACACGTCGGTCCACGCCGGCGGGATCACCAGAGCCTTGACACGGTCGACGTCGCACGGCGCCAACACGTCACCGTGTTCGTCGACGAAGCTGAACCCTCGGCCCCGCCGCAGCCGTCGCCACCCCGGCATCGCGGGACTGACCCGCCGCAGTCGTACCACGGAAGGTGAGTAACCAGTACCGTCGAACCCATGCGCGCGGTCACGGTCCAGCACGGTCGGCTCCAGGTCGAACAGGTCGCGGATCTGACGCCCGGCCCGGGCCAGATCCTGCTCGACGTCACGCGCTGCGGCATCTGCGGCTCGGACCTGCACGCCCGACACCACGCCGACGTGATGGCCGACGCGGTCGACGAGGTCGGCTACCCCGACTTGATGCGCCTCGACCACAAGGTCGTGATGGGCCACGAGTTCACCGGCACGATCGCCGACTACGGACCCAGGACCCACCGTCGCTGGGACGCCGGGACACCCGTCGTCGCGCTGCCGATGCTGCAGACCCCCGAGGGGGCCCACCTGACCGGCTTGTCGCCGAAGGCGCCGGGCGGCTACGCCGAGCAGGTCCTGGTCTCGGAGTCCATGACCTTCCCCGTCCCGCCCTCGGTCGACCCCGAGCTCGCGGCGCTGACCGAACCGATGGCCGTCGCACTGCACGCCGTCAACCGTGGCGCGGTCGGCAGGAACGACACCGCGCTGGTGATCGGCTGCGGCCCCATCGGCCTGGCCGTCATCTTGATGCTCAAGGCCACCGGCGTGAAGCACGTCATCGCCAGCGACTACTCCGCCGCGCGCCGCGACCTGGCCCGCCGCGTCGGCGCCGATGCGGTCATCGACCCGGCGGCCGAGTCGCCGTGGCGGTCCTTCGAGGACAGCAAGAAGTACCTGACCCGGGCGCCGGACGTGTTCAACCTCGCGTTCCGCACGATGCGCTCGCTACGGACCGTGCCGTTCGTCCCGTGGAACCGCGTCATGGAGACCGCCCAGAAGGTCGGCGCGGGCCCCAAGGGTCCCGTCGTCTTCGAATGCGTCGGCGTGCCCGGGGTGCTGGAGCACGTGCTGTCGTCGGCGCCGCTGATGACCCGAGTCGTCGTCGTGGGCGTGTGCATGGAACCTGACACGTTCCGTCCCGTCATGGCGATCAACAAGGAGATCGACCTGCGGTTCGTGTTCGCCTACGACCCCGCGGAGTTCTTCCGCACGCTCGGCATGATCGCCGCCGGCCGCGTCGACCCCCGACCTCTGATCACTGCCACGGTCGGTCTCGAGGGCGTCGCCGATGCGTTCGACGCGCTCGCCGACCCCGAGCAGCACGCCAAGATCCTGATCGATCCCAGCAGCACGAACCGTCTCTGACCTCTTCGGTCCTCGCCTCCGCAGGCGTACTGTCGAAGGAGAATCGACACCAGGAGACACAGATGGGCATCGTGATCGTCGGAGGCGGCCTCGCGGCCGGTACCGCTGCAGTCGAGCTGCGCGAGCAGGGCTATGACGGAGACGTCACCGTGTTCGCCGCCGAACCGCACATCCCGTACGAGCGACCACCACTGTCCAAGGGCTTCCTGCTCGGCGCCGATCCGATCGAGAAGGCCTTCGTCAAGGACGCCGACTGGTACGCCCAGCACGACGTCGACCTGCGCACCGGCACGGCCGTCACCGGCGTCGACCCGGCCAACCACGCCGTCCAGGTCGGGGACGAGTCGCACTCGTACGACGCCCTGCTGATCGCCACGGGCGCTCGACCGCGCCACCTGCAGCTGGCCGACGACAGCGGCCGGCCCGTGCACTACCTGCGCACGATCGAGGACAGCGCCGCGCTGAAGGACGCGCTCACCGACGGCGCGCGGATTGCGATCGTCGGCGGCGGATGGATCGGCCTGGAGGTCGCCTCGGCCGCACGGCAGGCGGGGGCCCGCGTCACGATCCACGAGACCGAGGAGCTGCCGCTGCTGCGCGTCCTCGGACCCCGGATCGCCCAGGCGTTCGCCGATCTGCACCGCGCGCACGGCGTCGATCTGCGACTCGGTGCGGCCGTCACCGCCGACGACCTGCAGGACGCCGACCACGTCGTGGTCGGCATCGGCGCCGTCCCGGACACCGCACTGGCCGAGCGCGCCGGCCTGCACGTCGACAACGGGATCCTCGTCGACCAACACCTGCGCACGTCGCACCCGGACATCTACGCCGTCGGCGACGTCGCCAACCACGACCATCCGGTGCTCGGCCGCCGCATCCGGGTCGAGCACTGGGACACCGCGATCCAGCAGGCCAAGGTCGCCGCGCACAACATGACCGGGGCCGACGACGTCTACGATCGCCAGCCGTACTTCTTCACCGACCAGTACGACCTGGGCATGGAGTACGTCGGCAGCGTCGGACCCGACGGCGCCGACGAGGTGCGCATCGACGGCGATCTGGGTGGGGCGTTCCGCGCCTACTGGATCGTCGACGGTGTCGTCGTGGCCGCGATGCACGCCAACGACTGGGACGCCTCCGACGCCATCAAGGCGGCGGTGGGAGCTCCTGCCTGACACCCATCGGGCGGTCAGGGCCGCTACGGTGTGCGGATGGACGCGGTTCGTAGCCCCTGGATCATCGCCTTCGGCGTGGTCACGGTCGTGCACCTGTCGTTGCTGGCCGCCGACGCCGGCCCCTGGGACAGCATCACCAAGTGCCTGCTGGCGCCGCTGCTGCTCGCCTGGGTGGTCCAGCTCCAGGGGCCGCGGCTGCTGATGGTGGCCTTGATCGGCTGCTTCTTCGGCGACCTGTTCCTCGAGCTCGACGAGGCGTGGTTCCCCGTCGGCATGGCAGCGTTCGCCGTCGCCCACGTGTGCTGGATCGTGTTCTTCGTCCAGCGCGGTGCCGGCGACCGGTTGAAGCGCGCCCCGTGGATCCCGGCGCTGTTCGCGCTCGGCGGCGCGGCGCTGATCGCCTGGTGCTGGAGCGGCCTGCCCGACGACATCCGACCGCTCGTGCCGTTCTACGCCGCGCTGCTCGCCGGCGCCGCCATGACCGCCGTCATCGTCGACGAACGCGCCGGGATCGGCGGCATCAGCTTCTTGATCTCCGACGGGCTCATCGCCGCCTCGAAGGCCCATCGCGTCGACGCCGAGGCCGACGCCGTACGACTGGCCATCATGGTGCTGTACATCGCCGCGATCTTCCTGCTGTCGACCGGGATCCTGGCCAAGGAGAAGCGCTCGCTGGCCGCTGCGGGCGACGGCGATCTCGACCCACGGGTCCGCACCGACTGCTGGCCGAGGCTGCCATGAGCGACTGGGGCCGAACCGTCCAGGTCCGGATCGGCGTCGGCGCGCTCGACGTACGCGTGGCCGGGCCGCAGGACGGCCCGGCCGTCGTGCTGCTGCACGGCTTCCCACAGACCTCGCGGTCGTGGGGCGCCGTCGTCCCGGCGCTCGCCGAAGCCGGATACCGCGTGGTGGCACCCGACCAGCGCGGCTACTCCCCCGGCGCCCGTCCCGTGGGCGTCGAGCGCTACGCGACCGACGCCCTGGCCGACGACGTCGCCGAGCTCGCAGATGCCTTGGGCATCGACACGTTCCATCTCGTCGGGCACGACTGGGGCGCCTCGATCGCGTGGGTCGCGGCCACCCGACATGCCGATCGGATCCGCACCCTGACCACCGTCTCCGTGCCGCATCTGGCGGCGTTCGGCGAAGCGCTGCGCAACGATCCGGACCAGCAGGAACGGTCGGCCTACATCGGCTTGTTCCGCATGGAGGACAAGGCCGAGCAGGTGCTGCTCGCCGACGACGCCGAGCGCCTGATCTCGATGTACGAAGGGCGGGTTCCCGACGACGACGTCGCGGCCTACGTCGCACTGCTGCGCGAACCGGGGGCACTGACGGCGGCGCTGGGCTACTACCGCGCGATGCAGGCCGATCTGTCCGGACTGCCCGCCGTCACGATGCCCACGACGTTCGTGTGGAGCTCCGGCGACCGTGCGCTCGGGCCACGTGGCGCCCACCGGTGCGGCGACTTCGTCGACGCCGACTACCGGTTCGTCGAGCTCGCCGACATCTCCCACTGGGTCCCCGACGAAGCGCCCCACGCCTTGGCCGAGGCGATCGTTGACCGCGTCGGTCGCTGACGGCACGCTGGACAGATGACCTCGACCCACCACCGCATCGACTACATCGAGCTGCCCGTCACCGACCTGGCCGCGGCCAAGCAGTTCTACACAGCTGCGTTCGGCTGGGAGTTCAACGACTACGGCCCGGACTACGCGGGGATCCAAGGTCCCGACGGTGAGGTCGGCGGACTCAACCCGCACGGCGAGGTGCGTCGGGGCGGGCCCCTGGTGCTGTTGTTCTCCGACGACCTGGACGCATCGGTGGTCGCCGTCCGCGACGCCGGGGGCCAGATCGTGAACGGGCCGTACGAGTTCCCCGGCGGCCGGCGATTCCACTTCACCGACCCCTCCGGCAACGAGCTGGGGGCCTGGGCCGCGCAGTAGCCCTCAGGCAGTCGCGCGGGCCGGACGCGGCTCGGAGACCAACGGCCAGGAGTGCCGGTCGATCGGATCTCGCCCCTTCGCGGCCGCGTACGCGTTCCAGTCGTCGATGCGTTCGGCGTGCCACACGTGCTGGCGCAGCATCAGGTCGGCCAACGAGCACGCGCCCGCCTCGACATGCCGTGCGCCCATCTGGATCGCGACGTCGCGCGCCGCCCGAGCGTCGGCGAGCGCCTCGTGCGCCCGGTCGAGCACGACACCGTAGTACTCGGCGACGTCGACCAGTCGGCGTTGACCCAGCCCGCCGCGCTCGAGCCCCCAGTCGATGACGTACGGATCGACCACCAGCAACCGGTCCCACTGGGGTTGCCGGACGCCGTGACGCGCGGCTTCGGCCCGCAACAACGTGAGGTCGTAGGCCGCGTTGAACACGACCAGTCCGATGCGGCGCTCGATCAACGACTGCACCCAGTCGGCGACCACGGCCATCGCCTCGCGCGGCGACGGTGCACCCACCAACGACATGGCCGTGATGCCGTGCACCTCGGCCGACGCCGCCGGGATCGGCACACCGGCGTCCACCAGGCTCTCGCGCTCGGACTCGGGATCGATCAGCGCATAGGACAAGATGCGATCGCGATGCGGGTCGACCCCCGTGGCCTCGAAGTCCAGCGCAGCGAGCGGACCAGTGAACCAACCGCGGTGAGTGCCGACCGCCGGTGGCTGCGGCTTGCACGTCAGGCACAGGACACGAAGTCCGCCCGGCGGCCCCACGACCCGGCCCGCCTCGGCCGCGACCGGCTCGAAGCACGTCGCGCACGTGGCATCGTCGTGATTGGACCGCACGGTCACCTCCTCGTTGTCATGCACGCTAGACCGCCCCACCGACAACCGCGCCACCGACACGTCGACCGCGGGTCCGTTTACCGGTCGACACGTCGACCGCATGCCGCTTTACCGGTCGACACGTCGACCGCATGCCGCTTTACCGGTCGACACGTCGACCGCATGCCGCTTTACCGGTCGACACGTCGACCGCATGCCG
>Ga0180217_1000743_pt1 | contig 44380 bp, 51 predicted proteins | sample eDN3rd37CBELigOP_FD_128521 | JGI IMG/M metagenome (GOLD analysis project Ga0180217, IMG submission 128521) | Enriched Organic Plus compost microbial communities from Emeryville, California, USA - eDNA 3rd pass 37_C BE-Lig OP (version 2) (version 2) ...
ACCATCTTCGCCCATGGCGCCCTCAGCGCCGCCAAGTGGGGTCATGGCAAGAAGCCGGGACTCTACAGCATGACTGATGTGCTTGGGCTGTAGGGGCGCGGGCCTTTTGCGTCGTGGGTTCCTCGCGCCGCACTTGGGGCAGGCCGGTGCCTAAGCCCTTCACCAAGGCCGAGGTGGAAGAGTTCTTCGCGCGGCTGAAGAAGGCCAATCCCGCCCCGGCGACCGAGCTGGAATACACCAATCCCTACACGCTGCTGGTGGCGGTGACGCTGTCGGCCCAGGCCACCGACAAGGGCGTCAACAAGGCGACGCGCGCCCTGTTCCAGAAGGTGCATGCGCCCGAGCAGATGCTGGCATTGGGCGAGGACGGCCTGATCCGGCACATCAAAACCATCGGACTTTACCGCGGCAAGGCGAAGAACATCCAGGCGGCGGCGAAGCTGCTGGTGGAGAAGCATGGCGGACGGGTGCCGAAGGACCGCGCGGCGCTGGAGGAACTGCCCGGCGTCGGGCGCAAGACCGCCAATGTGGTGCTGAACGTCGCCTTCGGCGAAAAGACCATCGCGGTGGACACGCATATCTTCCGCGTCGCCAACCGCACCGGCCTGGCGCCGGGCAAGAATGTGCTGGCGGTGGAGCAGGGCCTGGAGAAGATCGTGCCCGACCGGTATGCGCTTTACGCGCATCACTGGCTGATCCTGCACGGACGCTATACCTGCATCGCGCGGCGGCCCCTTTGCCCCGTCTGCGTGGTGCGCGACCTGTGCCGCTTCAAGGACAAGACGAAAGAGCTTCCGGTCTTGAAGGCCAATGCCCCCGTCAAGCCGTCGGCTTCGCGGCGGCCGTCCGCAAAGCATTGAGGCAGAGCGGATCGGCGGCGCTGCCGGTGCCGGCGGGCAGCGTCTCGACATGGCGCACCGTCTCGCTGCCCTTGGGACCCTGGAAGAAGAAGAAGGCGCGGCAGGAGGCGCCGTCATAGCGCCACATCTCGGTGCCGCCATCCACCCGCACGAAATGCGGCTGGCCCAGAAGGCCGCGCAGATTCGCGGGCGGCAGGTTGATATAGTCGCGCGGCTCGCCCGCGGGCGGCGAAGGCGGGATCGGCACGCCCGGCGCGGGCACGGGGCTGGGACGCGACGGCGCCGAGACGGGCCTGGGCCCGGGCGCCTGGGCGCAGGCGGCCAGAAGCAGCAGCAATGCGGGCGGAACGAGGCGGCGGATCATGGCGGCGATCCTGCACATCCGGGCGCGCACGGGCAAGGATGGCATGGGCGGCATCTTGCGCGCGATCCGTCCGTCGCTTATGGCTCCGGCGCCAACAGGCGGGGGAACCATGCCGCACAGATATCATGTCGCCGGGCTCGGCAACGCCATCGTGGACATTTTCGCCAGCGTCGATGACGGCTTCCTGCTGACGCACAAGATCGCCAAGGGCGCCATGACCCTGATCGACGAGTTCCGCGCCTTCGAGCTCAACAAGGCGCTGGAGGAAGCGGGCAAGAGCCATGAGGCGGCGGGCGGCAGCGTCGCCAACACCATGGCGGGGCTGGCCTCGCTGGGGGCCAAGGGCGTCTATGTCGGCAAGGTGCATGCCGACCGGCTGGGCGCGGTCTTCTCCGCCAGCATGAAGTCGCTGGGCGTGGACTACACCACGCCGCTGGGCAACAAGGGCGCCGCCACCGCCTCCAGCCTGATCGCGGTGACGCCCGACAGCCAGCGCAGCATGAACACCTATCTGGGCGCCTGCCGCGAGCTGACGCCGGACGATGTCTTTCCGCATGAGATCGCCGACGCCGAGATCACCTATATCGAGGGCTATCTCTGGGACGAACCCGCCGCCAAGGACGCCTCGCGCAAGGCGATGAAGATCGCCCATGAGGTCGGCAACAAGATCGCCCTGACGCTGTCGGATTCCTTCTGCGTCGGGCGCTTCCGCGACGAGTTCCTGCATCTCTTCCACAATGACGTGGACATCCTCTTCGCCAATGAGGACGAGGCGCACGCCCTGTTCCAGACCGACCATTTCGAGCAGGTGGTGGAGAAGGCCAAGGCCTGGGGCGGCGTGGCGGCGCTGACGCGCTCCGAGAAGGGCTGCGTCATCGTCCATGGCAGCCAGGTGCATGCGATCCCGGCGGCGCCGGTGACCAAGCTGGTGGACACGACGGGCGCGGGCGACCAGTTCGCGGCGGGCGTGCTCTATGGCCTGACCCATGGCAAGTCGCTGCCCGATTGCGGACGGCTGGGCTGCCTGGCGGCGGCGGAAGTGATCTCGCATTACGGCGCCCGGCCGGAGGTTTCGCTGCGCGAGCTGGCGGCGAAGGAGGGGTTGATTTGACGCAAGCCTCTCCCCTCCTCACCATGGCCGGGCTTGACCCGGCCATCCAACTTATCGGTGCCAGTTCTCGATCAGGTCTTTCCATTCCGGATTGACCTTTTCGATCAGCGCGATCTTCCAGGCCCGCTTCCAGCGCTTGAGATTTGTCTCGCGCCGGATGGCGTCCGCATAAAGCGGATATTCTTCAAAATAGACCAGACGCTTCACGCCGTACTTTGTCACGAATGCCGAACCGGCATCGTTGCGATGCTGCTCCATCCGTGTCGGAAGATCGGACGTCACGCCGATATAGAGCGTCCCATAAGGCTGGCTGGTGAGAATATAGACAAATCCGGCAGGCATGGCGCCATTGCAGGAAAGTTGGATGGGCGGGTCAAGCCCGCCCATGGAGATTTAAAGTCTAACCCGCCCGCTACTCTCCCACGATATGCAGCAGCACTTCGCGCCGGTGCGGGCGGGTGCGGTGCTCGAAGAGATAAAGCCCCTGCCAGGTGCCCAGGGCCAGCCGCCCCTCCTGCACCGGCACGCCCAGCGAAACCTGTGTCAGCGCGCTCTTGATGTGCGAGGGCATGTCGTCCGGCCCCTCATCGTCATGGACATAGTCCGCGCCCTCCGGCGCCAGCTTCGCGAAGGCCGCGATCAGGTCGCGCTGGACATTGGGATCGGCATTCTCCTGGATCAGCAGCGACGCCGAGGTGTGGCGGATGAAGCAGGTGAGCAATCCGTCGCGGATGCCGCTCGCACGCACAAAGGCGGCGGCGTCCCCGGTGAAATCGTAAAGACGCGGACCCCGTGTCGAAAGCGCGACGGTGTGGAACTGCTGCCTCATCGCATCTTCCGCAGATAGACATAGAGCGCGCCGGTGCCGCCATGCCGGATATGGGCGGGCTGCACCTGCGCGATCCAGGATTTGAAGCCCGGCTCGGCCAGCCAGCGCGGCACCATCTCCTTCAGCACGCCATGCGGGCTTTGCGTCCATGGCGCCGCATCGGCCGGGCGGGGATTGCCCTTGCCCGTCACCACCACGACCAGCCGGTGGCCGCGCTCGCGCGCCCCGCGCAGGAAATGGCCCAGCGCCCGGTGCGCCGCGCCTTGCGTCATGCCATGCAGGTCGAGCGTGGCGTCGGGCGCGATCAGGCCGCGATTGAGCCGGTCCTGCGTGTTGCCGTCGAGACCGCCCGCCCCGCCCGGCTTCTTCTTCACCGGAGCCGCCGCCTTGGGCTTGATCGGGCGCGCCAGCTTGAAGTCGCGCTCGAATTCGCGCCGTTCTTCCTCGCTCACCCGCCTCATGGGGGGAAGTCCCCGCCCGCGCCGATCTTGGCCGCGATCTCGTTGGGCAGGAGCACGAACAGCCGCCCGGGAGCGTTCATGCGGCCTGCCCGCGCCTCCGCCTCCGGGCCGAAGCCGAAGAAGATGTCACCGCGCACCGCGCCCCGGATCGCCCCGCCCGTGTCCTGGCCGATCATCAGGCCCCGTACCGGATCGGCGCCGTCCGCCGCCACGAAGAAGGGCGCGCCCAGCGCGTTCAGGCGCGGATCGACGGCAAGGCTGGCCATCGGCGTCAGCGGCACGCCCAGCGTGCCGTTGGGGCCGGGCACATCGGGGGCCAGGTCTGCCCGCTGGAAGAAGACATAGGAGGCGTTGGTTTCCATCACCCGGCGTGCCTGGTCGGGATGGGCGGCGAGCCAGGCACGGATGGATTGCAGCGACACCGTCTCGCGCGTGAGCTGGCCTTCCGCGATCAGGGTACGGCCGATGGCGGTGTAAGGCTGGCCGTTGCTGCCCGCATAGGCCAGGCGCACCATGCGGCCGTCGGGCAGCCGGGCGCGTCCCGAACCCTGGATCTCCAGGAAGAACACCGAAACCGGATCGGCGGCCCACAACACCACTTCGGCCGCGGGCGGGCGGGCATTGATCTCGGCCCGGGTCGCATAGGGTACCAGCCGTCCCTTCTCGACTTTTCCCGCGATGCGCTCGCCCGCGAATTTGGCGTTGAAGGCACCCAGATTCACCTGCACCAGATCGGCGGGCAGGCCATAGACCGGCGTCTGGTAGACGCCGCCCCGCGTCAGCGCGGCTTCGATCAAGGGCTCGTAATAGCCGGTGAACAGCCCGCCCGTCTCCGCGCCCGCGCCGATGGCGTAAGGCGTGAAGCTTCTTTCGAAGAAGGCGCGGTCGTCGGCGGAGGCATCGCTACAGACGGCGGCCCAGTCGCCCGCCAGCCCGGCATAGCCCGCTCCGCCCATGGCGCTCTTGGGATCGCGGGCGGTGAGTGCGGCGCAGCCGCGGCGGAAGGCGGCGCGGGCCAGATCGAAGCGCGCCTCATTCCAGCCCGGCAGATCGGCGAAGGCGGCGCGGGTGAGGCGCACGGACGCCGCGGCCGGAGCGGGCGCATGCGTGGGCGGCGGCGAAGGCGGCGGACGCGTGGCGCATCCGGCCAGCAACAGCGCCGACAGCAGCGCCGCCGGAATGGGCCTCACTGGTCCTCGCCCGCCGTCGCCACCAGCGTCCAGTTGGGATCGGCGGCGCCCACGGCGCGCTGGAAGGTCCAGCGGTCGGTCACTTCATGCGGCGCGCCCACGCCTTCGGCGGTCTCGAAGGCGGCGGTGAAGGCGACCGTGATCTCCATCAGCCCTTCATGCACCGAGGCACCGGTGATCCTGGCGTCCCGCACGGCGGAAAAATGAAAACGCGGGGGCGCGGTGCCGCGCTCGGCGATGGCGGCGGAGAACCCTTCCAGCACTTCGGGCGAGACCAGCGGCTTCAGCGCCTGGCGGTCGCCCTTCTCGAAGGCCGTCACGATCATGCCATAGGCGGTGCGCGCGCCTTCCAGGAAGCGGTCCGCGTCGAATGCCTTGTCGGCGAGCTGGATGTCGAACAGGCCCGGCACCTGGGTGGCGGGCGCGGGCACCGGCAGCGGGCGGGGCTGCGCGGGCTGGTTCGGCTCGGCGGTCTGGCCGCCGCCCGCCCAGCCGGGCACGCGCGGCGGCGGCTCGGCGCTGCCCTTGCGGCCCAGGATCATGAACAGGCGCACAAAGACGGCCAGGGCGACGCCTGCGGCGACGAGAAGGATGATGAGCTGGGACTGCGGCATGACGGACCTTAAGGGAAGGTGGGCAAAGCCTAGAGCAACTTCAACCCGGATTGAACCGCCCCTTTCCGGCGGAACCGGGGCAATTCCGGCCTTGCCTTGTCAGGGCGGCGCGATCCGTGGTAGCGCCCCCGCGCAATCCATAAGGAAAGAGCCATGAGCGACGAAGGCAAGACCCCCGAGGCCGGCGAGCAGCAGCAGCCCGCGGTCGGCATCGTCGCCCAGTACATCAAGGACCTTTCCTTCGAGAATCCCGGCGCGCCGGCGCTGATGACCCAGGGCCCCCAGATCGACCTGGGCGTGGACCTGCAGGCCCGCCGCGGCGATGCCGAGCATTTCGAGGTCGAGCTCAAGCTGCGCGTCAGCGCCAAGGCCGGGGAGAAGACCGTGTTCCTGCTGGAACTGGCCTATGCGGGCCTGTTCCGCATCGTCGGCCTGCCGGAAGAGACGCTGCAGCCGCTGCTCCTGATCCAGGCGCCGCACATGCTCTTCCCCTTCGCCCGCCGCATCGTCGCCGATGTGGTGCGCGACGGCGGCATGCCGCCTTTGATGATCGACCCCATCGACTTCGCCGCCCTCTACCAGGCCAAGCTGGCGAATGGCGGGATTCAGGGTCCGGCCCAGGGGACGGCTTAAGAACTTTCAGGCGGTTTTCAGCCAGAGCGCCAGATCGCCAAGCTCCTTGGCGATGAAGGCCGCATGGCGCGCCTGTTCCTCTTCGGTGAGGAGCGAGGCCAGCCTTTGCGGCCGCTGGCGCGCAGGGCCGGGGCCTTCCGCCGCGGCGGCCGCCACCTCGACCGGCGCCAGGGAGAGGCCGCGCTGGCGCCCGCCGATCAGCTCCAGATAGACCTGCGCCGTGAGCTGGGCGTCGAGCAGCGCGCCATGCTTGGTGCGCACCGACAGGTCGATGGCGAAGCGGCGGCACAATTCGTCCAGCGAATAGCGCGCGCCGGGGAATTTGCGTTTGGCGATCTCGATCGTGTCCACCGCGCGGTGCAGCGGGATGGGCGGATGGCCGCAGCGGCCAAGCTCGGCATTGATGAACTTGATGTCGAAGGCGGCGTTGTGGATCACCAGCGGGGAATCGGCGATGAAGCCCAGGAATTCCCCCACCACGCTGGAAAAGAGCGGTTTGTCGGCCAGGAATTCGGTGCTGAGGCCATGGATGCGCTGGGATTCCAGCGGCACCTCGCGCTCGGGGTTGAGATAGAATTGCAGCGTGTTGCCGGTGGGGAAATGGTCCACCAGCTCGACCATGCCGATCTCGACGATGCGGTGGCCTTCGCCGGGCTCGAAGCCGGTGGTTTCGGTGTCGAAGACGATCTCACGCATGGGCGATCTTGCCGCGAATATCTGCCAGGATCATTTTCACCTGTTCGCGGGCGTGATCCAAGCCCTTGTCGGTCATCACCAGATAATGGGCCTGTGCACGCTTTTGCGCGTCGCTGAGCTGGCGGGCCGAGAGGGCGGCGAATTTCGCTTCCCCCATGCCGGGGCGGGCCATCACCCGCGCCTTCTGGACATGGGCCGGGGCGGTCGCCACCACCACCGCGTCCACCGCCACCCCGGTTTCCAGCAGAAGCGGAATGTCGAAGAGCAGGATGGGCGCTTCCCGGTGCGCCTGCACGAAATCGTCGCGCAGCCGCCGCACCATGGGATGGATCAGGGCCTCCAGCCGCGCCAGCTTTTCGGGCGTCATCTGCGCCGCCAGCCGGGCGCGGTCCACGCCTGAAGCCGTCACCGCGCCGGGAAACAAATCTTCGATGGCGTCATGCAGCGGCCCCGGCGCGGCATAAAGATCGTGCACGGCGCGGTCGGCGTCGAAGACGGGCACGCCTTCCTCGGCGAACAGGCGCGCGGTGGTGCTCTTGCCCATGCCCATCGCCCCGGTGAGCCCGATCAGGAAGGGCCTAGCGGTCATGCAGCGCCGCCACCAGATGGGCGCGCAGGCCGGGCGTCACTTCGGGCCTGAGGCCGAAGAAGGCCTCGAAGGACGGCACCGCCTGGTGCATCAGCATGCCCAGGCCGTCTATCGTCAGCAGCCCTCGCGCCTTCGCATCCTTAAGCAGCCTGGTTTCCAGCGGGTGATAGACGATGTCGCACACCGCCGCGTCCTGGGGCAGCAGGGACAGGTCGAGGTCGAGCGGCGGATTGCCGCCCATGCCCGCGCTGGTGGCATTGACCACCAGCTTGGCCTGCGGCGCCACCGCCGCCCAGTCCGCGAGGGCGCCAACCGTGACGGACGGCAGATTGAGATCGTCCGCGAGCGCGCGGGCTTTCTCCAGGCTGCGGTTGAGGAGATGGATATGCGCCGCCCCGCGCTCCCTGAGCGCCAGCAGCGCCCCGCGCGCCGCCCCGCCCGCGCCCAAGAGGATCACCGGCTTGCCGGCAATGTCCGCCTGCCCGGCCAGCGACGCGGAAAGGCCATAGACATCGGTGTTGCGCGCTTCGATGCCGCCCGCGCCGAAAACCAGAAGATTGGCGGCGCCCGCCGCGACAGCGGACGCGTCCTTCCGCCCCGCCAGGGCAAAGGCCGCTTCCTTGTGCGGGACGGTGACATTGACGCCGGTGAAGCCCTCGTCCCGCAGGCGCGCGATGGCGGCTGCGAAGTCTTCCGGCGTGGCGGCGATCTTCCGGTAGCTGCCCTCGATGCAATAGGCGTTCAGCCAGTAGCCATGCAGCACCGGAGAGAGCGAGTGGGCGACGGGCCAGCCGATCACGCCTGCGCGTTTCATGCCTTGAGCACACCTTGCTGCCTGAGCGCCGCCAGCACCGGCAGAAGCGGCAGGCCGAGGATGGAGAAATAATCGCCCTCGATCTTATCGAAAAGCTGCGCCCCGCGCCCTTCCAGATGATAGCAGCCCACCGATGCCAAGATCGCAGGGCCTTCGGCGGCCAGATACGCATCCAGGAAATCCCGGCCGAAGGCGCGCATGGTCAGCCGCCCCTCGCCCACATGGGCCCAGACGATCTCGCCGTCCCGCGCCAGCGCCGCCGCCGAGACGATGGCGTGGGTCCTGCCCGAAAGCCGCGTCAGCAGGGCGCGCGCCGCCGTCAGACCGGCGCTCTTGCTGACCAGTTCGCCCGCGAAATCCAGCACCGAATCCCCGCCCAGCACCGGCGCGCCGGGATGGCGGCGTGAGACGAACTTCGCCTTTTCTTCGGCCAGCACCCGGGCGACGAGGGCGGCGGGTTCGCCCGGGCGCATCAGCGCCGTTTCATCGATGTCCGCGGGGTCCTGGATGAAATCCACGCCCGCATCGGCCAGAAGCCGCGCCCGCGAGGCGCTTCCGGAGGCCAGCACCAGCCTCATGCCGCGCCTTCCCGCTTCTCGGTGAGCAGGTTCATCACCGCCGCCGCCGTCTCCTCGATGGAGCGGCGGGTGACATCGAGGGAGGGCCAGCCCTCTGCCTCGAACAATTGCCGTGTGGCGGCGACTTCGCCGCGCACCCGCTCCAAATCCACATAATCGGTGTCGCGCACCTCGCCCATGGTGGAAAGCCGGTTGCGCCGCACCTGTACCAGCCGGTCGGGCGAGACCCACAGCCCCACCACCAGCGCCGGGGTTTCCAGCAGCGCGGGCGGCGGCGTCAGCCCCGGCACCAGGGGCACATTGGCGGCGCGGATGCCGCGGATGGCCAGATAGACACAGGTCGGGGTCTTGGAGGTGCGGCTGGCGCCGGTCAGCACCACTTCGGCCCGGGCGAGGCCCTCCAGCGCCTGGCCGTCGTCATGGGCGATGGCGAAGTTCAGCGTCTCGATGCGCTCCAGATAGCGCTGGTCCACCTGGTGCTGGCGGCCCACCTTGTGGCTTTCGCTCTTGCCGAAGAAGCGGCCCATCACCGCCACCGGCGCCCCCAGCACATCCACGCATTCCGCCCCGATGGCCGTGCAGCGGGTCATCAGCTTGCGGTTGAGCACCGGGTTGGCCAGGGTGAAGAAGACCAGCCCCGGCATGGTGGCGACATGGTCCAGCGCCCGGTTGAGCTGATGCTCGCTGCGCACCAGGGCATAGGAGTGGATCTGGACGTCCACATTCTCGAACTGGGCCAGGGCGGCGTTCGCCATGGTGTTGAGCGTGTCGCCGGTGGAGTCCGAAATCAGGTGGAGATGGAATTTTCGATCCACAGACGATCCCGGGGCCGCGTCACAATCCGTCCCCAGCGGCCATAGCCCGGCGGGGAGAAGCCCGCAAGGGCGGCCCGGCCTGTGGGGCCCGCCGAACCCCTGGGAGCGGAATCCCCATAAGCGGGACCGGCGGCGCGGCCACGGGTCAGACCCCAAGCCCTTGAGTCGCCTGACTGTCCGGCTTAAAGCGAGGCCATGTCCAAGGTTCCGTCCACAGCCCACAGCCCAAACATCATCTTCACCATCCTTAGATTCCCTGGAGTCTTGTTTTGAAGAAGGATGTGAAACTCCTGCGCGTCCTGGCGGGCGAGGCCGAGAAAGTGCCACCGGTCTGGCTGATGCGTCAGGCCGGACGCTATCTGCCGGAATACCGGGCGGTGCGGGAGAAGGCAGGCTCCTTCTGGGGCATGGCGCTCAATCCGGATTATGCCGCCGAGGTGACGCTACAGCCTATCCGCCGCTTCGGCTTCGATGCGGCGATCATCTTCTCCGACATCCTGACGGTGCCCGAGGCCCTGGGCTGCAAGGTCACCTTCACGGCGGGCGAAGGCCCCGGCCTGACGCCGGTGACCAGCGTTCAGGGGTTCGACCGCGACCGTGACAACTGGGGGCGCTATTTCGCGCCGGTCTATGAGGCGCTGCGCCAGACGCGCGACGGGCTGGACCGGGAAGGCTTTGCCGACCGGGCGCTGCTGGGCTTCGCCGGGGCGCCCTGGACGCTCGCCACCTATCTGGCGGCGGGCGCGGGCGGCGACGAGCAGAAGGCGGCCAAGCTCTGGGCCTATCGCGACCCGGAGGGCTTCGGACAGCTTCTGGATATCCTCACCGACTGCGTCGCCTTCCATCTGGTGCGCCAGCTCGAGGCGGGGGCCGACGCGGTGCAGATCTTCGATAGCTGGGCCAGCGGCCTGCCCGAGGCGCTGCATGAACGGGCAGTGGTCGCGCCCACCCGCGCCATTGTCAGGAAGGTGCGCGAAGCGCGCCCCGATGCCAACATCATCGGCTTTCCCCGCGCCTCCACCCTGGCGGGGTATGAGCACTATGCCCGCACGACTTCGGTGGACGCGCTGTCGCTGGACACCGCCGTGCCGATGGGCTGGGCGGCCCGGACCATCGGGCCGCTCTGCGCGGCGCAGGGCAATCTCGATCCCGTCGCGCTGGTGGCGGGCGGGGCGGCGCTGGACCGGGCGGTGGACCGCATCCTGGAGGCGATGGCGGGCGTGCCCTTCATCTTCAATCTGGGCCACGGCATCCTGCCGGAGACGCCCATCGCCCATGTCGAGCAACTGATGAAACGAATCCGGGGATGAAGGCCGCCATCGTCCTGTTCAACCTGGGCGGGCCGGACGGGCCGGAGGCGGTGCGGCCCTTCCTGCAGAACCTTTTCTGCGATCCGGCGATCATTGCCCTGCCCGCCATCCTGCGCCTGCCCCTGGGCCGTTTCATCGCCAGGCGCCGCGCCCCTGTGGCGCGGGAAATCTATGCCAAGATCGGCGGCGGCTCGCCCATCGTGAAGGAAACGCAGAAACAGGCGCACGCGCTGGAACGGGCGCTGGCGGCGGACGGCGTGGAGGCCAGGGCCTTCATCGCCATGCGCTACTGGCATCCCTTCAGCGACGAAGCCGCGGCCGCGGTGAAGGCGTTCGGGCCGGACCGGATCGTGCTGCTGCCGCTCTATCCGCAATTCTCGACCACCACCACGGCCTCGTCCTTCAAGGACTGGGCGCGCGCGGCGAAGGCGGCAGGGCTGGACCGGCCCACCGCCAAAATCTGCTGCTATCCCGGCGAGCCCGGCTTCGTGCGCGCCATGGCGGCGCGCATCCGCGCCACGATGGACGGCGCGCGCCGCGACATAAGCTGGCGGCTGCTCCTGTCGGCGCATGGCCTGCCCAAGCGCACCGTCGCGCGCGGCGATCCCTATCAGAAGCAGGTGGAGGAAACCGCCGCCGCCATCGTCCGTGCGCTGGCGATGCCGGAATTGGAGCCGGTGGTCTGCTACCAGAGCCGCGTGGGACCGCTGGAATGGATCGGCCCGGCCACCGACGCCGAAATCCGGCGCGCCGGCGCCGACGGCAAGGGCGTGATCGTCGCGCCCATCGCCTTTGTCAGCGAACATTCCGAGACGCTGGTGGAGCTGGACATCGAATACCGCCATCTGGCGGCACAGAGCGGCGTGCCGGACTATCGCCGCGCCCCCACGGTGGGCGACGATCCGTCCTTCATCGCCGGATTGGCGGCGCTTGTGCGCCGGACGCTGGCGGGCGAAAATGCGGTCTGCGGCGGCGGACCGGCGCATTGAGGGCAGGATGCAGGACCTTCTCAGCCAGTATTATCCCTGGATCAAGGCGCTGCACCTGATCGCGGTGATCGCCTGGATGGCGGGCATGCTCTATCTGCCGCGCCTGTTCGTCTATCACACCCAGGCCGCGCCCGGCAGCGAGAGCAGCGAGCGCTTCAAGGTGATGGAGCGGAAGCTCCTCAAGGCCATCATCAACCCGTCCATGATCGCGGTGTGGATCATCGGCCTGGTGCTGGCCTGGATCACCGAGGCCTGGACCCAGCCCTGGTTCCACCTGAAATTCCTCCTGGTCTTCATCCTCAGCGGCTTCCATGGCTATCTGGCGGGGCGGGTCCGGGACTTCGCCAACGACCGCAATACCCGCAGCGAGCGCTTCTACCGCATCATCAACGAAATCCCGGCGCTGATCATGATCGCGGTGGTGGTGCTGGCGGTGGTCAAGCCGTTTTCCTGACCCCCATCCGGCGCCCGCCATCCATTTTCAGCCACAAACCTGAACGGCCCGCATATTTGCATCCCCGCGGATTCCGGCTATAACGCATCCGTTCTTCTGATCCGCGGGGCCCCGCGCATGGCGCGTGGCGGGCCGTCTCCTCCCCAAGAGGGCCGGCCGGTGGCGGATCACCAAGCCCAACCTTCGACGCCGAACCGGGGACCTCCCCGCTTGGCCCGGACAAAGCCCAGACCCCTCTTCCAGGTGTTTCCATGACTCTCCAGGACGGCTTGCAGACCATGAAGCTGCAGGATCTCAAGAACAAGAAACCGGCGGACCTCTTGGCTTTCGCCGAGGAGCTTGAGATCGAGAACGCCTCCTCGATGCGCAAGCAGGACATGCTCTTCGCCATCCTGAAGGAGCTGGCCGAGCGCGATGTCGAAATTCTGGGCCAGGGCGTGGTGGAAATCCTGCAGGACGGTTTCGGCTTCCTGCGCTCGCCGGAATCCAACTATCTGCCCGGCCCGGACGACATCTACGTTTCGCCCAACCAGATCCGCCGTTTCGGCCTGCGCACCGGCGATACCGCCGAAGGCCCGATCCGCGCCCCCAAGGACGGGGAGCGCTATTTCGCCCTGCTCAAGGTCACGACGATCAATTTCGAAGACCCCGAGCAGATCAAGCACAAGGTCCATTTCGACAATCTGACGCCGCTCTATCCCACCAAGCCGCTGAAGATGGAGCTGGACGATCCCACCATCAAGGACAAGACCGGCCGGGTCATCGACATCGTGGCGCCGCAGGGCATGGGCCAGCGCGCCCTGATCACCGCGCCGCCGCGCACCGGCAAGACGGTGATCCTGCAGAACATCGCCAAGGCCATCGCCGCCAACCATCCCGAGGCCTTCCTGATCGTGCTTCTGATCGACGAGCGGCCGGAGGAAGTCACCGACATGCAGCGCACGGTGCGCGGCGAGGTGATCTCCTCCACCTTCGACGAGCCGGCGGCGCGCCACGTCCAGGTGGCCGAAATGGTGATCGAGAAGGCCAAGCGCCTGGTCGAGCACAAGCGCGACGTGATCATCCTCCTGGATTCCATCACCCGCCTGGGGCGCGCCTACAACACCGTCGTGCCGTCCTCGGGCAAGGTGCTGACCGGCGGCGTGGACGCCAACGCCCTGCAGCGGCCCAAGCGCTTCTTCGGCGCCGCCCGCAATATCGAGGAAGGCGGCAGCCTCACCATCATCGCCACGGCGCTGATCGACACCGGCAGCCGCATGGACGAGGTGATCTTCGAGGAGTTCAAGGGCACCGGCAATTCGGAGATCATCCTGGACCGCAAGGTGGCCGACAAGCGCGTCTTCCCGGCCATCGACATCATGCGCTCGGGCACCCGCAAGGACGAACTGCTGGTCGAGAAGGGCCAGCTCGCCAAGACCTATGTGCTGCGCCGCATCCTCTCGCCCATGGGCACAGTGGACGCCATCGAATTCCTGCTCGACAAGCTCAAGTCGTCCAAGAACAACGCGGACTTCTTCGAGTCGATGAATACCTGAAGGTATTTATCTTAGACCCCCTCCGGCCTTCGCAACTTTGCTCGCCGCGCCGCATGCCAATGCGGCGCGGCTTCGCGTTGCTACGGCCACCTCCCCCTCCAGGCGCTGCGCGCCGAGGGGGAGGCGGGGCACGGCCTAGCGTCGAACGTTATGGGATCAGCACAGTGGCACCAGTCGTGCGGCGGCCTTCGAGCGCGTCATGCGCTGCTGCGGCTTCGGCCAGCGGGAAGCGCTGGTTGACGGCGATCTTGACCGCCCCCGACTGCATCACCGCGAACAGTTCGGCGGCGGCGCGCTCCAGCTCCGGCCTTGTGGCGATATAGTGGAACAGGGTCGGCCGCGTCAGATAGAGCGAGCCCTTGGCGGACAGGAGCGCAGGCGGAAAAGGCGGCACCGCGCCGGAGGAATTGCCGAAGCTCACCATCAGGCCGCGGGGCCTGAGGCAATCGAGCGAGGCCTCGAACGTGTCCTTGCCCACCGAGTCATAGACCACCGGCAGACCCTGGGGCGCGATGGCGCGCACCTCTTTCTGCCAGCCCTCTTTCAGCAGCAGCACATGCGCCGCGCCCGCTTCGCGCGCGGGCGTGATCTTGGCGTCCGATCCCACCGTGCCGATCACCGTGACGCCCAGCGCCTTGGCCCATTGGCAGAGGATCAGGCCGACGCCGCCCGCCGCCGCATGCACCAGGATGGTCTCGCCCTGCTGCACGCGATAAGTCTCGCGCAGCAGGTACCAGGCGGTGAGCCCCTTGAGCATCGCCGCCGCCGCCACCTCGTCGCTGACGCCGTCGGGGATTTTCACCAATTCCCGCGCCGGGATGTTGCTGGCCTCGGCATAGGTGCCGTTGGGCGCGCTGCCGCTGGCGACGCGGTCGCCCACCGCAAAGCCGGTGACGCCGTCGCCCAGCGCCTCGATGACGCCCGCCACTTCCTTGCCCAGGCCCGAGGGCAGCGGCGTGGGATAAAGCCCGCTGCGGAAATAGGTGTCGATGAAGTTGACGCCGATGGCGGTGTGGCGCAGCCGCACCTCGCCCGGACCGGGCGGCGGCAATTCCACCGTCTCGAAACGCAGAACCGCGCTGCCGCCGGTCTGGTGAAAGCGGATGGCGCGGGTCATGCCGCCGAGGCCACGGCCTGGCGCGGCAGGGTCAGCACCTGGCTGAGCTGCACCGCGCTGGTGATGGGCGCCGAGCAGTTGACGCCCTGGGCGATATAGGCCGTGGGCTGGCCGTTCTGCATGCCGCCCTGCGCGGCGGGATGGCCTTCGGGCAGGGTCTCGCCCGGCTCGACCACGATCACCAGGCGCGAGGGCAGCGCCTTGCCCCAGACGGCGCGGATCAGTTCCTGGGTGCGGGGCTCGCCGCGGGTGCCGAAGATCACGATCTGAAGACCGGTGGAATAGGTCTCGGTGCCGTTGAGATAGCCGCACATCCCTAAGAAGTTGCGCGGCAGCTCGGCGCCGAAGGCGCCGACCAGCTCGCGCGCCCGCTCGGCGATGGCGGCGTCGCCGGTGAACAGGATCAGCCGCGACAGCACCGTCAGCATGGTGCCGTTGGCGGGCGGGGTGGGATTGTCCAGGAAATAGCGCACCCGCATCACCAGCGGCTCGGCATCGTCGGCGGTGAAGAAATAGCCGCCGCGCTGCGCATCCCAGAAATGGGCGTTGAGCGTCTCCACCCAGGCCCGGGCGCTGTCCAGGAAGCGCTTGTCGCCCGAGACCTCGAAAAGCTGCGTCGCCGCCAGCGCCATATTGGCGTAATCGTCGGCGAAGCCCTGCGCGCCGCGCTGGCCGTTCAGGGCCGAATGATAGAGCTTGCCGCCATCGCCCAGGGTGGCGACCACGGCGTTGAAGGCGATCACCGCCTCGGCGATCCATTCGGTGCGCTCGAAGACCATGCCGGCGCGGGCGATGGCGGCGATGGCCAGGCCATTCCAGTCGGCCAGCATCTTGTCGTCGCGCATCGGCGCCGTGCGCCTGGCCCGCGCCTCCAGCAGCATGCCGCGCTGCTTGGTCAGCAGCACCTCGTCGGCGTCGGTGGTGGACTGCGCGTCCGGACCCAGGCGCTTGAGGATATTGCGCCCGCCATAGCTGCCCTCGCGCACCACCGCATAGACCGACTTGAACTTGGTGGCGAAGGTGCCGACCAGGGCGGCGTCGATCTCCGCCTCGCTCCAGACGTAATATTTGCCTTCCTCGCCGTCGCTCTCCGAATGCAGGGTGCTGGCGAAGCCGCCGCCCGGCAGCTTCATCTCGCGCAGCAGCCAGCCGATGGTTTCCTCCACCCGGCTGCGTGCCAGTTCGCTGCGGTTGTGCTGCCAGATGCCGGTGAGCAGGTCGATCATCTGGGCGCTGTCCGCCATGGACTTCTCGAAATGCGGCACCGTCCAGCGCTCGTCCAGCGTGTAGCGGAAGAAGCCGCCGCCGACATGGTCGTAGACCGCGCCGAACAGCATATTGTCCAGGGTGGTGAAGAGAAGCTGCGAATATTGCGGCGCGCCGCTGCGCAGGTAAGCCCGCCACAGGGTTTCAAGCTGCTGCGGGTTGAGGAACTTCATCACGCCATGCTGGCCGCCGAAGAAGATGTCGTAATTGCGGGCCACGCCGATGGCCGCCAGGTCGAGCTCGATGGCCGAGGGCGGGGTGCGCATGTCGCGCTCATAGAGGTTTTCGAGCTGGGTGCGCACCTGGGCGGCGGTGTCCAGCACCAGCGCGTTGCGGCTCTTCCACAGGTCGATGGCTTCCTCCAGCGCGGCGCGGAAGGAGGGCTGGCCGGGCGGGGCGTCGGCTGGCATGTAGTTGACCGCGAAATAGGGCACGCCTTCGGGCGTCAGGCAGATATTCAGCGGCCAGCCGCCGCGCAGGCCCATGATGGGCTGGGCCGATTGATAGAAGATGTCGAGGTCCGGGCGCTCCTCGCGGTCGGCCAGCACGGCCAGGAAATTCTCGTTGATCAGCGCGGCGATGCCGGGGTCCGAGAAGCTTTCCCGGCTCATCACATGGCACCAGTGGCAGGCGGTGTAGCCCAGGGAGAGGAAGATCGGCTTGCCCGCCGCCCTGGCGTCGGCCAGCGTCGTGGGACCCCAGGGGCGCCAGTCCACCAGATTGTCCTTGTGGAGCCGCAGATAGGGGCTGGCGGTGGTTTCGAGCGCGCTGGCAGGCATGGTCTTGTTCCGGTTGGGCGCGTCGGGCGATGCTGGCCCCCACGCCGGTTGTTTTTGGGCCGGTGTTCTTAGCCCGAATGGGGCGGGAGCACCAAGCCCGCCCCTGGGTGCGAAGGAGAGCGGCATGAAGATGCATATCGAGCTGGACATGACCCCGGAGGAAGCGCGCGCCTTCATGGGCCTGCCCGATGTGGCGCCCCTGCAGCAGCAGATGCTGGAGGAGATGCGGGCGCGGATGCGGGCCGCCTTCGACGCGGGCGACCCCGAGGCCATGATGAAGGCCTGGATGCCGTTCCTGGGGCCTGGCGGCACGGCCGGGGCTGACGCCTTCCAGAAATTCCAGAAATTCTTCTGGGACAGCGCCACCCTGGCGGCGGGCGGCAAACCCCGATAGCCATGGCCGCCGACACGATCTTTGCCCTGGCCAGCGGGGCGGGCCGCGCCGGGGTGGCGGTGGTGCGCCTGTCGGGACCGGGCGCCGGGGCGGCGCTGGCGGCGCTGGCCGGGTCCCTGCCCCCGCCCCGCACGGCCGTGCTGCGGCGGCTGGTCCATGCGGGGGGTGAGATCGACCGGGCGCTGCTGCTCTGGTTTCCCGGCCCCGGCAGCTTCACCGGCGAGGATGTGGCCGAGCTGCATGTCCATGGCGGTCGGGCCGTCATCGCGGCGCTGTTCGCGGCGCTGGCGGCGCTGGGCCTGCGCCCCGCGGAGCCGGGCGAATTCAGCCGCCGCGCGGTGGAGCATGGCAAGCTCGACCTCACCCAGGCCGAGGCCATCGCCGATCTGGTGGAGGCCGAGACCGAGGCGCAGCGGCGCCAGGCCTTGCGCCAGCATCACGGCGCGCTGGCCGATCTGTATGAAGGATGGCGGTCGCGGCTGATCATGGCGCTGGGCCGCGCCGAGGCGGCGATCGACTTCTCCGACGACGGCGTGGGCGAGGCGGAGTTTGATGCGGCGCGCAAGGCCGCAATCCATATAAGCCAGGAAATACGGGCGCATCTGGACGATGCGGGGCGGGGCGAGGCGCTGCGCGAAGGGGTGCGCCTGGCGATTATCGGCCCGCCCAATGCGGGCAAGTCGTCCCTGTTGAACATGCTGGCGAAACGCGATGTCGCCATCGTCTCCGACATCGCCGGGACCACGCGCGACGTGATCGAGGTGCGGCTGGACCTGGGCGGGGTGCTGGTGATCGCCGCCGACACGGCGGGCCTGCGCGAGAGCGCCGATGTGATCGAAGCCGAGGGCGTGCGCCGGGCGCTGGCGCGCGCGCGCGCGGCGCATCTGACGCTGCTGCTGCTGGATGCGAGCGCGGAGGCCCCGCGCGCGGGCCTGCCCGATGATCTTCCGGCCGATCTCATCGTCTGGAACAAGGCCGACTTGAAGCCGCATACGGGGATTTCGATCTCGCTCAGGACCGGCGAGGGCGTTCCCATGCTGCTGGATTTGCTGCGGCAGAAGGTGCAGCAAAAATTCACCGGCGAGGCCCCGGCCCTCACCCGCGCCCGGCACCGGGCCGCCCTGACGGAAGCGCTGGCGGCGCTGGATCATGCCCGGACCGCCGCCGAGCCGGAGCTGATGGCGGAAGACCTCCGCCTGGCCCTGCGGGCGGTGGGCCGGATCACCGGCCGGGTGGATGTGGAAGAGGTGCTGGACTTTGTCTTCCGGGACTTCTGCATTGGTAAGTGATTGCTTACTAATAGCTTTAAGTTGTCCACAGGCCCCATTTTGCTTATGCACCCGGCCATGGAGAGCAGCTTCGACGTTATCGTGATCGGCGGCGGCCATGCCGGCTGCGAAGCCGCGGCTGCGGCCGCCCGCTTCGGCGCGAAAACCCTGCTGCTCACCCACAAAGTCGAGACCCTGGGCGAGATGTCCTGCAACCCCGCCATCGGCGGCGTCGGCAAGGGCCATCTGGTGCGGGAGATCGACGCCCTGGACGGGCTGATGGGCAAGGTGGCGGATGCGGCGGGCATCCAGTTTCGCCTCCTCAATCGCCGCAAGGGACCGGCGGTGCGGGGTCCCCGCGCCCAGGCCGACCGCGCCCTTTACCGCGCAGCGATGCAGGCGGCGCTGCGGGCGATTCCCAACCTCACCATCAAGGCCGGAAGCGCCGAAGACCTGATTTTAAAGGACGGAATCGTTTCCGGCGTCCGCACCGCCACGGGCGAGGCGATCGGCGCGGGCGCGGTGGTGCTCACCACCGGCACCTTCCTGCGCGGGCTGGTGCATATCGGTGAGGTCACCTTTCCGGCAGGCCGCATGGCCGCCCAAACCGCCGCCGCCGACCAGGCGGACCCGCCCGCCATCGGTCTGTCGAAGACACTGTACGGCCTGGGCCTCGTCATGGGGCGGCTCAAGACCGGCACCCCGCCGCGCCTGGACGGCCGCACCATCGCCTGGGACAAGCTGGAGCCGCAGGCGGGCGACGATCCGCCCACCCCTTTCTCCTTCCTGACGCGGACCATCACCACCCCCCAGATCGTCTGCCATATCACCCGCACGACGCTTCAGACCCATGCCGTCATCCGCGCCAATCTGCACCGGGCGCCGATGTACTCCGGCCAGATCCGCTCCACCGGGCCGCGCTACTGCCCCTCTATCGAGGACAAGGTCAGCCGCTTCGCCGACAAGGAATCGCACCAGATTTTCCTGGAGCCGGAAGGACTTAACGACGACACGATCTATCCCAACGGCATTTCCACCTCCCTGCCGCAGGACGTGCAGCAGGCCCTGCTGGCCACCATCCCGGGGCTGGAGGTGGCCAGGGTGCGGCGCCCCGGCTATGCCATCGAATATGACTATGTCGATCCGCGCGAATTGACCCCGGCGCTTGCGGTCAAGCGCCTGCCCGGCCTTTACCTGGCGGGGCAGATCAACGGCACCACCGGCTATGAGGAAGCCGCCGCCCAGGGCCTGATGGCGGGCTGGAACGCCGCCCGCGCCGTAGCAGGCAACGATCCGGTGATCCTGGACCGGGCCACCGCCTATATCGGGGTCCTGATCGACGATCTGGTGACCAAGGGCGTCTCCGAGCCCTACCGCATGTTCACCAGCCGGGCCGAATACCGGCTCACCCTTCGAGCCGACAATGCCGACCAGCGCCTGACCGGGCTGGGCGAAAAGCTGGGAATCGTAGATGCCGAACGCCGGGCCGCTTTCGCCGCCAAGCTGGACCGGCTGACTGTTTCACGTGAAACACTGGCCCGCCTTTCCCTCACCCCGCCCCAGGCGGCGGCCCATGGCATTGCCGTGCGGCAGGATGGGGTGCGCCGCAGTGCCCTGGACCTGCTCTCCCTCACCGATTTCGCCACCCTGGCCCGCATCTGGCCGGAAATCGGGGCTTTTGCGCCCGACGTGGTCGAGCAATTGGAGATCGACGCCCAATATGCCGGGTATCTGGACCGGCAGGAGGCCGATATCCTGGCCTTCCGCCGCGACGAGGCGCGCGCCCTGCCCGCCGGGCTGGATTATGGGGCGGTGACCGGCCTTTCCGCCGAGGTGCGCGGCAAGCTGGAAGCCATCCGCCCGGCCACCCTGGGCCAGGCCGCCCGCATCGAAGGGATGACGCCCGCCGCCCTCACTCTGATCCTGGCGCATGTCAAAGCCCGCAGGGCTTCCGCAGCGGCAGGCGCATAAGTGGCTGATTTCACGGCAGAAGATTTTGCCCACGAAACCGGTGTTTCACGTGAAACACTGGCCCGGCTCAAGGCCTATGCCGATCTGCTGCTGGACTGGAACGCCCGCCACAATCTGGTGGCCCGCAGCACCCTGCCCGATCTCTGGCGGCGGCATGTCTGGGATTCCGCGCAACTGGAACCCCTGATCCCACCCGGAACCCGGACCCTGGCCGATCTGGGCTCCGGGGCCGGGTTTCCCGGCCTGGTGCTGGCAGCGCTGCGGCCAGAGATTGCCGTCACCCTGCACGAATCCACCGGCAAGAAAGCGGCCTTCCTGGCTGCTGCGGCCGAACGGATGAGGCTCAAGGTGACGGTACAGAACGCCCGCATCGAAACCCTGCCGCCCTCGCCTTACGACGTGGTGACAGCCCGGGCGCTGGCGCCCCTGCCCAGGCTTCTGGCCTATGCCTGGCCCCTCACCGGCCCGGACAGCCTCTGCCTCTTCCTGAAAGGTCAAAATCTTGGGGGTGAATTGACCGAAGCCCATAAATGTTGGAAAATGGAGGCCTCACAAGTTCCCAGCAAAACCGATCCGTCGGGTGCTATTCTGGTGGTGAGAAAGCTGGTCCCGCATGAACACCCCTCCCCCCAAGCCCCGCATCCTGGTCGTCGCCAACCAGAAAGGCGGCGTCGGCAAGACTACCACCGCCATCAATCTGGGCACGGCGCTGGCCGCCATCGGCGAGCCGACCCTGGTGATCGACATTGACCCGCAAGGCAACGCCTCCACCGGGCTGGGCATCCACCGCCAGGACCGCGGCCTGACCACCTATGAAGTGCTGACCGGCGAGGCGAAGCTGGCCGAGGCCATCGTGCCGACGCGCATTCCCGGCCTGTCGCTGCTCCCCGCCACCGTGGACCTGTCGGGCGCGGAGCTGGAATTGGCCGAGATGCCCCGGCGCAATTTCATCCTCAAGGACGCGCTGGAAGAATATTCCGCACACGGACGAAATTCATTCTCCTACATCCTGATCGACTGCCCGCCGTCCCTCACCCTTCTCACCCTCAACGCCATGGCGGCGGCCGATGCGGTGCTGGTGCCGCTGCAATGCGAGTTCTTCGCCCTGGAAGGTCTTTCGCAACTGATGAAGACCATCGAGCTGGTGCGGGAGAAGCTCAACCCCTCGCTGGAGATGCAGGGCATCGTCCTCACCATGTTCGACAAGCGCAACAAGCTTTCGGACCAGGTGGCCGACGATGTCCGCGCCACGCTGGGCGACAAGGTCTATGCGACGGTGATCCCGCGAAATGTGCGTATTTCCGAGGCGCCCTCGCATGGCGTCCCCGCGCTGGTGTATGACCTGCGCTGTCCCGGCAGTCAGGCCTACATCAAGCTGGCGGGCGAATTGATCCAGCGCGAACGCACGCGAGCCGCCGCATGACGCCTCCCAATGATCGTCCCCGTGGATTGGGGCGCGGCCTCTCCGCCCTGATCGGCGATGAAGCCGCCGCCGTGAAGGGCGAGCCCGTGGCGGCGAAGAAGGACGCGCGCACCCTGCCGGTCGCTTTCCTGCGCCCCGGCAAGTACCAGCCGCGCAAGAGTTTCGACGAGCAGCCGCTGGCCGACCTCGCCGCCTCGGTGAAGGAGAAGGGCGTGCTCTCGCCCATCCTGGTGCGGCCCACCGGCCCCGACGCCTATGAGATCGTGGCGGGCGAGCGCCGCTGGCGCGCCGCCCAGATGGCCAAGCTGCATGACGTGCCGGTGGTCATCCGCGAGATGGCGGATGCCGAGGCGCTGGAAATCGCCATCATCGAGAATGTCCAGCGCGCCGACCTCAATCCGCTGGAAGAGGCGGCCGCCTACCGCCAGCTCATGGAGGGGTTCGACCGCACCCAGGACGAAGTGGCGCGGCAGGTGGGCAAGTCCCGTTCCCATGTCGCCAACACCATCCGGCTGCTCAACCTGCCGTCCCAGGTGCAGGCCTGGCTGCGGGAGGGCAAGCTGACGGCCGGCCATGCCCGAACATTGTTAGGGCTGCCCGATCCGGAAGCGGCGGCGCGTGTCCTGATCGAGGGCGGCCTCACCGTGCGAGAGGCCGAACAGCGTTCGGCCAAAAAGCCGAAGCCCGGTGGAAAACCCCATAAAGACCCGGACACCGAAGCCCTGGAAGCCAGCATTTCCAATCGGTTGGGGCTGAAGGTTGAGATCCTCCACAAAGGGGATAAAGGCGGGGAGGTCCGCATCCGCTACCGGACGCTGGAGCAACTCGACGACCTCACCCGCCGTCTCAGCAAATAGCCGTAAAACCTTGAACGGCGTTATCTCCGGCCGGCCGCCAGCGCCAGGGCGGCGGGAATGTCGATCCGCCCGTCATAGAGCGCCCGGCCCACCACCACGCCCTCGATCCCCGGCGCGTCCGCCGCGAGCAGGGCCGCGATATCGGCATTGGAGCCCACCCCGCCCGAGGCGATCACCGGAATGGAAAGCGCCTGCGCCAGGGCGGCGGTGGCGGCGACGTTCACCCCCTTGAGCAATCCGTCGCCGTCAATGTCGGTGAACAGGATGGCGGCCACCCCGGCATCCTCGAAGCGCTTGCCCAGCTCTATGGGCGTCAGGTCGGAGGTTTCGGCCCATCCTTCCGTGGCGATCCTGCCGCCCTTGGCGTCGGCTCCCACCACGATCCGGCCGGGGAAGGCGCGCGCCGCGTCCTTGACGAATTGGGGATCGGTGAGCGCGGCGGTGCCCAGGATCACGCGGGTAATGCCCGCCGCCAGCCAGGATTCCACCGCCGCCATGTCGCGGATGCCGCCGCCGAGCTGGATCGGCAGATCGATGGCGGCGCGGATGGCCTTGATGGCATCGGCATTGGCGCTCTTGCCCGCAAAGGCGCCGTTGAGATCGACGCAATGCAGCCACTGGAAGCCCTGCGCCTGGAACGCCTGCGCCTGCGCGGCGGGATCGTGGTTGAAGATGGTGGCCTCTTCCATCAGGCCCTTCTTCAGGCGCACACAGACGCCGTCCTTCAGGTCGATGGCGGGAAACAGTATCATGGCTTCCAGGCGAGAAAGTTGGCGAGAAGCGTGAGGCCCGTGGCCTGGCTCTTCTCCGGGTGGAACTGGGTGCCGGCGATGTTCTCATTGCCGATCACGGCGGCAAGCGTCTGGCCATAGTCGGTGGTGGCGATCAGATCGCTCTCCAGCGCCGGGACGAAATGATAGGAATGGACGAAATAGGCATGCGCGCCGTCCGCGATGCCGTCCATCAGCCTGTGCGGGCGCACGATCTTGAGCTCGTTCCAGCCCATGTGCGGAATCTTGCGCGAAGGGTCGCTGGGCGCGATCTTCACCACCTCGCCCGCGATCCAGCCCAGGCCCAGATGCGCGCCGAACTCCTTGCCCACGGTGGCCAGCAACTGCATGCCGACGCAGATGCCCAGGAAGGGCGCACCCTCCTTCAGCACCTTTTCGCGCAAGACAGGCACCATGCCGGGAATGGCGGAAAGCCCCGCCATGCAATCGGCGAAGGCGCCCACGCCCGGCAGCACGATGCGCTCGGCCGCCTTCACATCGGCAGGGTCGGCGGTGGTGACGATCTCATGCCTGGTGCCTTCGGCGGCGCGCGCCAGCGCCTTCGCCGCCGAGGCGAGGTTGCCGGAGCCATAGTCGATCAGGGCGACCGTCGCCATGAGAGCCTTCGGATTTTTCGAGGGTCCTATAGCGTGCCGCTGCCGCAATGTCGAAGCATGGGACTAATGCGGCACCATCATGCGCGGGGCATGGCGGCTCCAGCCGACATCGCAGACTTCGGGCGCGGGGTCCTGGCGGCACTGGCCGGTGAGAAGGGCATGGCCATAGGGCGAGGCATAGAAGGCGGCCGCCGCCACCAGCGCCACCGCCGCGAAGATCAGTCCCATTTCCCAGCGCGAGATCATGCGCGGGAAGTCTAGCCGATTTACCGGGTGCAGGGCGCGCCGTCTGCGCCAAGCCGGGTTCCGGCCAGGGACAGGCTGTCCCAGCCGGGCAGGGCGGCCAGGCTCGCCACCCGCCCCGCCGCCAGATCGGCGCGGGTGACGCCGCAGCCGGAGCTGAGCCGCCCGGCCAGGCTCCAGCGCCCGGCCTCGTCGGCGCCGAGCACCGCCGCCCACCAGCGGTCCGCATCGCCTGTCACCAGCAGGATTTCGTTCCGCCCGTCATGATCGAGGTCGAGCATATGCGCTTCGCACGGCGCGCTGGCGCGGGTGAGGCAGGCGGGCGCGCCCAGGACCGGCGACCAGTCGCGGGCGGTGAGGGTGGCGGGAAGCTGTGCCCCCGGCGTCGCGATGCGGATATTGGGGCCGATCGCATCCGGCGCGCGCGGATCGGTGATGGGGCCATGCACGGCTCGCGCGGCGCGGGCGATGTCGGGATAGAGGCTGAGCGACAGCGACGCCAGCGCGGCGCGGCCGAAGCGGGTGCCTTCATTTTCAAGATAGGCGAAGTCGAAAGCTTCAACGGCGGTGCGGCCATCCTCCAGCCGTGCGGCCTGCGCCGCCGCGGCCAGGCGGTGCGGATCGGCCAGGGGCGAGGCGAGGGCGGCGCACACCGCCGCCACCACCGGCGCCAGGATGCAGTTGACACGCGGAAGGTGCGCCAGGCCATGGCCGCGCAGCAGGAAGGCGAAGGCGGCGGCCGTGTAGCCCGCGCCATAGGCGGTGAAGAGCAGGGCGGCGGCGGCGGCCAGGATGCGCGGGCCTGTCCAGCCATATTCCGCCACACGCGCTTCCAGCACCCACAGAGAGAGGCCCGACAGGGTCAGGAGCAGCACCGCGCCGAAGACTTCCGCGCCGTCGCGCCAGGGCCCGCGATCCTCGTCGCCGCGCTGGCTGGCGTTGATGGCAAGAAGCAGCGCCCCCATGGCGAGGAACAGCAGCATCAGGGGCGCGGGTCCCCGCGCCAGCGACAGGCTGACGATCAGAAGCGCGGCCGCCGCCGCCAACGGCAGAAGCGCGGTGGCGCAGGCGGCCAGCAAATCGGCCAGGGCGCTGGTGAAGCGGGGCAGGGCGGCGGAGAGCTGAAAGCCCAGCGCGCTTGCGAGCGCCAGCAGCAACAGCGCCACCGGCTGGCCGCGTTCGGGCGCCAGGCCCACCGCCTGCAGCAGCAGAAAGCCAAGCAGCGTCAGCCAGCCCCAGATCAGAAGCCGCGCCGCCAGAATCCACACGGCGACGAACAGGTCGGTATAGGCCATACGCCAGCACCCGCCGCGCTCGCGCCCGGCCAAGGCCGCCTGCACGATCAGAAGCGTGAGGGCAGAAAGCAGCAGGGGCGTGGGGGTGAGCGATGCCGCGCCGCCGCCGCCGCGCCAATGCTGATACCAGCCCAGCAGGGCCAGAAGCCCGGCCGCGATCCCCGCAAAGGGCAAGAGCCGCCTGGGCGCGATGGTGCCTGCGCCTTCGATCAGGAGCAGGGGCACGAATAGCCCGGCCAGCGCCAGGGCCGAGAAAAGATAAGGGTCCGCGCCGGGCCAGATGCTCTGCGCTTGGCTGTGAAACAGTGTGAAGAACAGCAGGCCCTGCGCCAGCCCGATGCCGATGCGCCAGGGCCAGAGGCGCGTGCCTGTTTCCGTGCTGTCCGTGGAAACGCTGATGACCTTTTCCGACCACGGTCCCACGCGCAGCGGCGCTTCCGGCGCAGGCGCAGCCGCGCGGGCAAAGGCATGGGCCGGGTCGGGCGCCCAGCCCAGCGCGCCATCGTCCGGCCATTTCGGCGTTTCATCCCCCATGCGCCTGACCTAGCCTGCCACCCGCGCCCCTGTCGCCGGGCGTTAAGGAGCGTGGTTAATGCGCCAGTCGTTATGCTTGACGTAACGCGTACACCGGCTTAAGCTGGCACTATGATCCTGAGCTATCGCGATGCGCGCACACGGCGTTTTGCGCATGGGCAACGGGTCAAGGCGTTCGAGCCTTTCCGCCGCAAGGCGGAACGGGGTGCTTGACCGGCTCGACATGGCCGCCTCGCTGGGCGATGTGGCGAACTTTCCCGGCCACCGGCTGGAGAAGCTCAAGGGCGACCGGGCCGGTCAGTGGAGCGTGCGCATCAACGACCAGTGGCGCGTCTGCTTCCGCTGGGACGATGGCGCCGCCGGGCCGGGCGAGGTTGAGATTGTGGACTATCACTGAGGTGTGACATGGCACGTACCCCGATCCATCCCGGCGAGCATCTGCGCGAGGCGCTGGACGAACTCGGCCTCAGCGCGGCGGAGTTCGCCCGCCAGATCAACGTGCCGACCAACCGCATCACCGGCATCCTGAACGGCAGCCGCGCCGTCACCGCCGACACGGCGCTGCGCCTAGGCCACTGGTTCGGCACCAGCGCCGAGATGTGGCTGAATTTACAGAAGCTCTATGAACTGCGCCTGGCCGAGCGCGATAAGGGCGCGGAGATCAGGAAGCTGCCGAAGCGCAAAGCGGCCTGAGCGGCTTCAGTTGTCATCCATCTTCAGGGCGGCGATGAAGGCTTCCTGGGGAATCTCCACCTTGCCGAACTGGCGCATCTTCTTCTTGCCCTCTTTCTGCTTGTCGAGCAGCTTGCGCTTGCGCGAGATGTCGCCGCCATAGCATTTGGCCGTCACATCCTTGCGCAGGGCGCTCAGCGTCTCGCGCGCGATCACCTTGCCGCCGATGGCCGCCTGGATGGGGATCTTGAACATGTGGCGCGGGATCAGCTCCTTCAGCTTCTCGCACATGGCCCGCCCGCGCCCCTCGGCGCGCTGGCGGTTGACGATCATGGCCAGCGCATCCACCGGATCGTCATTGACCAGGATGGACATCTTCACCAGGTCGCCTTCCTCATACTTTTCGATGTGATAATCGAAGCTGGCGTAACCGCGGCTGACGCTTTTCAGCCGGTCGTAGAAGTCGAACACCACCTCGTTCAGGGGCAGCATATAGACCACCATGGCGCGGTTGCCCGCGTAAGTCAGCTCCACCTGCCGCCCGCGCCGGTCCTCGCACAGCTTCAGCACCGCGCCCAGATATTCGTCCGGCACCAGGATGGTGGCCTTGATCCAGGGCTCCTCAATGCGGTCGATATAGTTGGGATCGGGCATGTCGGCGGGATTGTGCAGCTCCTTGGTCTCGCCGTTGTTCAAATAGATGTGATAGATCACGCTGGGCGCGGTGGTGATCAGGTCCAGGTTGAACTCGCGCTCCAGCCGCTCGCGCACGATCTCCAGATGCAAAAGCCCTAAGAAGCCGCAGCGGAAGCCAAAGCCCAGCGCCGCCGAGCTTTCGGTCTCATAGGTGAAGCTGGCGTCGTTGAGGTGCAGTTTCCCCAACGCCTCCCGCAGGTCGTCGAACTGCGCCGCATCCACCGGGAACAGGCCGCAGAACACCACCTGCTGCGCCGGCTTGAAGCCGGGCAGGGGCGTGGGCGTGCCATTGCGCTCCAGGGTGATGGTGTCGCCCACCTTGGTGTCGGCCACCTGCTTGATCTGTGCGGTGATGTAGCCGACCTCGCCGGGGCCCAGCTTCTCCACCGGCTGCTTCTTGGGGCGGAAGACGCCGATCTGCTCCACCTGATAGACGGCGTCGGTCGCCATCATGCGGATCTTCTGGCCCTTCTTCATCTCGCCATCGATGATGCGCACCAGCACCACCACGCCCAGATAGGCGTCGTAATAGGAATCGATCAGGAGCGCCTTGAGCGGCGCGGCCAGCGCACCCTTGGGCGCGGGCAGGCGCGTGACGATGGCTTCCAGCACCTGGTCGATGTTGAGGCCGGTCTTGGCGCTGATCGGCACGGCGTCGGACGCATCCAGCCCGATCACATCCTCGATCTGCTGCTTGACGCGGTCCGGCTCGGCCGCGGGCAGGTCAATCTTGTTGAGCACGGGAACGATCTCCAGCCCCGCATCGATCGCCTGATAGACATTGGCCAGGGTCTGCGCCTCCACCCCCTGGCTGGCGTCCACCACCAGGAGCGCGCCCTCGCAGGCGGCCAGGCAGCGGGAGACCTCATAGCCGAAGTCCACATGACCCGGCGTGTCCATCAGGTTGAGGATATAGGTCTCCCCGTCCTGCGCCTTGTATTCCAGCCGCACCGTCTGGGCCTTGATGGTGATGCCGCGCTCCCGCTCGATGTCCATCGAATCCAGGATCTGGTTGGTCATCTCCCGCGCCGCCACCGCGCCGGTGAACTGGATCAGCCGGTCGGCCAGGGTGGACTTGCCATGGTCGATATGGGCGACGATGGAGAAATTGCGGATTTTCGACAGGTCGGTCATTTGGGCGGGTACTAGCAGACCCGGCAGGCCGCTCCAACAGGGCTTTTGCGGGCCGGTTTCAGGCGTGCGATCATGGGCTTATGGCACCCAGAACCGCCCCCAAGGACCCGCTGAAAGAGCTCTGGCCCGGCCAGTCGGTGCCGCTGCTCAAGGCGCTGCACATCCTCACCCCCAATGGCGGCCTCAATGCCGACAGCCGCCGCAAGCTGAAACAGGTGCAGCACCTGGCCCGGCTGATCCGCCCGGCCATCGACGCGGCGCTGCAGGACAAGGACCAGCCGGTGCTGGCCGATCTGGGCGCGGGCAAGTCCTATCTGGGCTTCATCCTCTATGACCTTTATTTCGGCCCGGCAGGCCGCGGGCGTGTGGCGGCGGTGGAAGCCCGCGCCGATCTGATCGCCACCGCGCGGAAGATCGCCGCCGAGAGCGGCTTCACGCGCATGGATTTCTTGGAAGGAACCATCGCCTCGGCCGATATCGGCCCGGTGGACATCGTCACGGCGCTGCATGCCTGCGACACGGCGACGGACGAGTCGATCCTGTTCGCCCTCAGGCATGAGGCCAAGTATGTGGCGCTGGTGCCCTGCTGCCAGGCGGAAGTCGCGCGCACATTGGAAGGGGTGAAGGGCCCCTTGGCGCAGCTCTGGCGCCATCCCATCCAGCGGCGGGAGTTCGGCGCCCATCTCACCAATGTTCTGCGGGCGCTTTATATGGAGGCGCATGGCTACAAGGTGCGCGTCACCGAACTGACGGGCCTGGAACATTCGCTGAAGAACGAATTCCTCTTCGCCGAGCGGCATCAGCGGTCCAATCCGCGCGCGAAAGCGGAGTTCGAGAAGCTGGCCGCGGAGACAGGCGCGGCGCCGAAGCTTTTGGTGTTCTCAAACTAGAACTCTCCATGGGCGGCTCAAGGCCGCCCATGGAGACAAAGCTGGGATCAGGTCAGCAGCTTCAGGCGCGGCTTGGCCTCCTGCGCTTCCTGTTCCAGCGTCTTGCTCCAGGCGGCGAAGGATTCGCCCGTTTCGCCGCGGGCGTGGAAATAAAGCCGCTGCGCCAGGTGCCGCATGGGCGCGGTCATCAGCGCGGCATTGATCAGGGCGTTGGGCGGGGCCATGTCCAGCAGGCGGCGCAGCGCCAGCTTGGCGCGGAAGCGCGGCGCCTCGCGCTCCATCATCGCCACCGGATGCAGCCCGCGCTCGCCCAGATAATCGGCCACCAGCGTGGCGGCGCGCCGCCCGAAATGCAGCGCGGTGTGGATGCCGCCGCCCGTGACGGGCGAGACCATGCCCGCCGCATCACCCACCAGCATCACCCGTCCGATGCCCAGATTGGGCACCACCCCGCCCGAGGGGATCAGCCCGCTGCGCCGCGCGGTCACGCGAATCTCGCGGATGTCGAAATGGTGTTTCAGCCGCTTGAGGAAGCCCGCCAGGTCCGGCTTGCGCGGACGGCTGGCGGCCAGGCCGATCTGGGTCGCGCCCACGCCCGGCACCATCCAGGCGATATAGCCGGGCGCGATTTCGCTGTCGGCGAAACAATGCAGGAAGCGGCCATCCACCGCCGCCAGCGGCTCGCATTCGATTTCGAGCCCCGCCAGGAAGCGTTCGTTGCGGCCCAGCCCGAAACACTGCGCCACCCGCGAGCGGGCGCCATCGGCGCCGATCAGGAAACTGGCATGGATATCGCCCATCGCCACGCCGCGCTCATAGAGGATGCCGCCTTCGAATTTGCGGCCATACATCAGCGTTGCACCGGCGCGGGCCGCTTCGTCGGCCATCCAGCGCATCAGGCCGGGCATGTCGGTGGCCTGGAAGAAATAGCCCGGCGCGGCGAGGTCGAGCGACCGGTCGTCGGGCGCATAAAGGCGCACGCCCCGGACTTTGCGCATCAGGCCGGCGGGCAGGTCGAACTCGTCGCTGGCTTCCTTGACGATGATGCCGGTGGTGCGCACCTGGGCGCCGGGTTCCGGCTTGGCGTCCAGCACCACGACCTTCAGGCCGCGCAGCGCGGCGCTGCGGGCGCAGGCCAGGCCTGCGAAACTGCCGCCGACGATCGCCAGGTCGAACCGTTGCACCATCTCGCGCCTCCGCTGCGGGGAGCCGCAAGTCTGGCGTGGGCCGCCTAACTTCTCAAGCTGCCGCCGGTGGCCTTGGCCACCCCCGCCACGATAGCGGTAGCGACAGCCTCGATTTCCGCATCGGTCAGGGTCTTGTCGCGGGGTTGCAGGCGCACCGAGACGGCGACCGACTTGTGGCCTTCCGGCACGCCCTTGCCTTCATAGACATCGAAGATGGTGACGCTCTCGATCAGGCTCCGCTCGGCGTTGCGGATGGCCTTGACGATGTCGCCCGCCGCCACGCCGCGCTGCACCACAAAGGCGAAGTCGCGCTCGATGGCTTGATAGGGCGATGGCGTGAAGAGCGGCCGTGCCTTGCCCTTCTGCTTGGGGTCCGGGATCGCATCCAGGAAAATCTCGAAGGCGGCGGCGGGAAGCTTGAGGTCGAAGGCCGCCAGGACCCTGGGATGCAGCTCGCCGAAGCGGGCGATCACCGTCTTGCCCAGCGCGATCACGCCGCTGCGCCCCGGATGATACCAGCCGGGCGCGCCGCGGGTGACGGGCGCGCTCATGGGGACGCCGGTGACGGCTTCCAGCGCCGCCAGCATGTCGGCCTTGACGTCGAAGGCGTCGGCGTCATGGGTGGATTTGCTCCAGTCGCGCGCGGCATGGCCGGTGCGCAGGCCCGCCGCGACCGTCACTTGCGCTTCGGGCATGCCGCTCTCGAAACCGGGGCCGATCTCGAACAGGGAGAGGTTGGAAAACCCGCGCGCCGCATTGCGCCCCGCCGCCGCCAACAGCGCGGGCAGGGGCGTTGGGCGCAGCGCATCCAAATCCGCGGCGATGGGGTTGGACAATTGGCGTGCCTCATCGCCGCCGCCGAACAGCGCCGCCTGTTCGCGGGCGATGAAGGAAAAGCTCACCGTCTCATGGAAGCCCCGCGCCGCCAGGGCGCGGCGCGCGGTCCGGGCGCGGCGCTGCGCGCGGGTGAGCACGGGCTTGAGGGCGCCCGGCGCGCGCGGCAGGGGCGTCGCGGCGACGGAGGCGAGGCCATGGATGCGGACGACTTCCTCCACCAGATCGGCGGGGCCGTCCACGTCATGGCGCCAGCTCGGCGGCACCACGCGCAAGGTGCCATGGTCCTCCACCACAAAGCCCAGCCGCTCCAGGATGCGGACGATCTCCTCGCGCGGCACGGCGATGCCGCCCAGTCTTTCGACGATGGCCGGGTCGAAGGCGATGGGCTTGTGCGGCGGCGGCAATTCGCCCGCGATCACCACATCCGACGCCTCGCCGCCGCACCAGTCCAGGATCAGTTGCGTCACCAGCTCCAGGCCGGGCAGCACGAATTGGGGATCGACGCCGCGCTCGAAGCGGTAGCGCGCGTCGCTGATGATGCCCTGCCGGCGGCCCGCGCGCGCGATATGGCCGGGATCGAAATACGCCGACTCCAGGAAGACATCCACCGTGTCGTCATAGCTGCCCGATTCCTTGCCGCCCATGATGCCGGCGATGCCCAGCGCCCGGGCGTCGTCGGCGATCACGATGGTGTCGGCATCCAGCGTATAGGTGACGTCGTCCAGCGCCAGCACCGTCTCGCCCGCCTTCGCCATGCGCGCATGGATGTTGCCGCTGAGCTTCCCGGCATCGAAGACATGCAGCGGGCGGCCGCGGTCATGGGCGACGAAATTGGTCGCATCCACCAGCGCGGAGATGGATTTGAGGCCCACCGCCGCAAAGCGGTCCTGCACCCATTGGGGCGCGGGACCGTTCTTCACCCCGCGGATCAGGCGGCCCGCGAAGATCGGGCAGGCGTGCCGGTTCTGTGGCGCGAAGTCGAGGGTGATGGTCTTGGGGCAGGGGAATTTGCCCGCCACCGGCGTCACCTTCTCGCTCCTGAGTTTGCCCAGGCCCGCGGCGGCCAGGTCGCGCGCCACGCCCCAGACCGAGGCGGCATCGCCCCGGTTGGGGGTGATGGCGACATCGATCACCGGATCGTTGACCAGAAGCCCGGCGGCTTCCAGCGCCGCCGCGGCGGGCGCGCCCGCCTGCGCATCGGGCCCCAGTTCGATGATGCCGTCATGATCCTCGCCCAGGAGCAGCTCGCGCGCCGAGCACATCATGCCGCGCGATTCCACGCCCCGGATGGAACCGATCTTCAGCGCCTCGCCGGTGGCGGGGATCACCGTGCCCGGCCGCGCCAGCACCACTTTGATCCCGGCGCGCGCATTGGGGGCGCCGCAGACGATCTGGAGAGTTTCGCTGCCGGTCGAAACCGTGCAGAGCCTGAGCTTGTCGGCGTTGGGATGCTTTTCGGCGGTGAGCACCTCGCCGACGATGAAATCCTTCAGCCCGGCGCCCGGATCGGTGATGCCTTCGACCTCCAGGCCGATGCTGTTGAGCTTGCCGGCGATCTCCTGCACCGAGGCATCGGTGTCGAGATGCTCCTTCAGCCAGGACAGGGTGAATTTCATGGTGAGGTCGTCTCCACCAATCCTCCCTCCCCTTGTGGGAGGGAGCACGCGCGAAGCGCGTGAGGGAGGGGTATGGCGCCACGGGAAAAATGGTTGGCAGGAGAGTTTCCCCCTCCCCCAAACGCTTTCCGCTTCGCGGCAAGCGTTTGCCCCCTCCCACCAGGGGAGGGGGAAAAAAGCCGAGTGCTCATCGGCTCAATCCCCCTTCGAGCGAGGGAATGTCCAGCGCCGCGAAGCCGTAATGCCTCAGCCAGCGCACATCGCCTTCGAAGAAGCTGCGGATGTCGGGAATGCCGTATTTCAGCATCGCCATGCGGTCCAGGCCGAAGCCCAGCGCGAAGCCGGAATAGCGCGCGGCGTCGATGCCGCAATTCTCCAGCACCTTGCGATGGACCATGCCGGAGCCGCCCAGCTCCAGCCAGTCATGGCCCTGGCCGAAGACGATCTTGCCCGGGGTGGAGCGGTCGCAGCGCATGTCCCATTCCAGCGACGGCTCAGTGAAGGGAAAGAAGGATGGCCGTGCCCGCAGCTCGATATGGTCGATCTCGAAGAAGGCCTTGCAGAATTCCTCGATGGTCCATTTCAGATGGCCCAGATGCAGGCCCTCGTCGATCGCCAGCGCCTCCACCTGATGGAACATGGGCGAATGGGTGGCGTCGGAATCGACGCGATAGGTGCGCCCGGGCGAGATGATGCGGATGGGCGGCCTGGCGCCCAGCATGGCGCGCACCTGCACCGGCGAGGTGTGGGTGCGCAGCACATGGCTCGACCCGTCTGCCTGCGGCGCGACATAGAAGGTGTCCTGCATCTGCCGCGCCGGATGGTCGGGCGGGATGTTCAGCCTGGTGAAGTTGTAATCGTCATATTCGACATCCGGTCCCTCGGCCACGGCGAAGCCCAGCCCGGCGAAGATGGCGGTGACTTCCTCCAGCACCTGGCTGATGGGATGGACGGTGCCCGTATTTTCGGGCCGGGGCGGCAGGGTGATGTCCAGCGTCTCGCTGGCCAGCCGCGCCTCCAGCGCCGCATCCGCCAGCGCCGCCTTGCGCGCGGCGACGGCGTCGGCGACGGCGTCGCGCAGGCCGTTGAGCAGCGGGCCCTTTTCCTTGCGCTCCTCCGGGCTCATGCCGCCCAGGGTCTTCATCAATTCGCTGACGGAGCCCTTTTTGCCCAGCGCGGCAACGCGCACCGCCTCCAGCGCGGCTTCGTCGCGCGCGGCGGCGATCTGCGCCAGAAGATCGGACTGAAGGGCGGCGATGTCGGTCATGCAAAATCCCGGAGAAGAAAGACCGGGGGCATGCCGCCCCCGACTCACCCTGATGGACTTTGCTTAGGCCTTGGACGCCTGTTCCACCAGAGCCTTGAAGGCAGCGGGCTCGTGGATGGCGAGATCGCTCAGCACCTTGCGGTCGATGTCGATCCGGGCCTTGGCGAGCCCGGCGATAAATCGGCTGTAGGTGAGGCCATGCTCGCGCACGGCGGCGTTGATGCGCTGGATCCACAGGGCGCGGAAGTTGCGCTTGCGCTCCTTGCGGCCGATGTAATTGTGCTGCAGCGACTTGTCGACCGCGGCATTGGCCGTGGTGATGTTGTTCTTGCGGCGGCCGCGGAAGCCCTTGGCGGCTTTCAGGACCTTGTTGCGGCGGGCGCGGCTGGGAACGGCGCGGGGGGAACGGCTCATGGCTCAGATGCCTCCGCCATAGGGCATCCAGCGCTTGACGCGCCGGGTTTCGGACTCGGACAGGGCGTCCATGCCGCGCAGGTTGCGGGTGCGCTCGGGCGAGTTGTTGATCAGCCGGTGGCGCTTGCCGACCTGATGGGTCTTGATCTTGCCCTTGGCGGTGAATTTGAAGCGCTTCTTGGCGCCCGACTTGGTCTTCAGCTTGGACATTTCGCTTTCCTTGGGGAGCCGGAAGGCTCCGGGTTGCATTCATGGGCTGCCACGGCATGTCCGGCCGGGCCGCCCGGAAGGGGCGCGTTTAAAAGCAATTGCCGGGACAAATCAAGGGCGGCGCTCAGCGCAGGGGCGGGACCGAGGCGCCGTCGGCGGCCATGGCCCGGCGCAGCAGCTCCCGCACCGCCGCCGCCCGCGACGGCATCCGCCGGGAAAAGCGCCAATTGTCCAGCGCCTGCATCTCTTCCTGGGAGAGCATGATCTGCAGCCGCACATCGCGAAACCAGTCCGAGGCCATGCCGGGATACATCTCCTAGGAGTATCAGATGATGATACAACTATAGATTGATGACTGCAACAGCGCCACTGCCGCCACTGGCGCATCTTGAAGCAAGTTATTGATCTTAATGAGAGTTTCCCGTTGGCAGTCCGATCCCATGCGGCAAGATCGCCGTCTGAACCCCCCGGGGATCGAGGGACAGGGCATGGGACAGATCGCGGCGGCTGCCGCAGAAGCGCATCACCGCATCGCCAACAGCCTGGCGCTGCTGGCCAGCCTGGTGCGGCTGGAGGCCCGCGCCGCCATCCGGACCGGGCAGGGCCTGTCGGCCTTCGACCTGCGCCGGGTGCTGGACGGCATCGCCACCCGCCTCACCGCCGTCGCCCGGCTGCACCGCTTTCTCTCCCAGATGCCGCTGGAGGGCAGCACGCCGCTGCGGCCCTATCTGCGCGAGATCTGCGAGGACATGATCGCCGCCTTCTCCTCGCCCGAGCAGCCGCTGACCGTCACCCATACCGGCGGCGACTGCCAGGTGCCGGTGCGGCATGTGCATGACCTGGCGCTGATCCTTTGCGAAATCTTCATCAACGCGCTCAAGCACGCCCATCCGCGTGGCCAGCCGCTGGCGATGCGGGTGGATTGCGTGACGGCGGAGGATGGCCGCACCGTCCTGACCGTCAGCGATGACGGGGTGGGCCTGCCCGACGGCTTCGACCCTTTCCATCAAGGCGGGCTGGGCTTTCAGGTGATCCGCGCGCTCGCCTCCGACATGGGCGCGCCGCTGGAGATCGCTTCCAACGGCGCGGGCCTGGCCTTCCGCCTCCGGCTGCCCGCCGCCGCCAGACCCTGCTGAGCGGGGTTTACTTCCGGGAGCCTTTCCGCAAGGAAAGGCCATGGCTGAAAAATTCGCGGCGCGGCTGCGCGCGGGCATCAAGCGCGCGGCCTTCTGGTTCTTCTGGCCCGCCGTCATGGTGGTCGTCTATGGGCAGCTTTGGGTCGCGCCCGAAGACGATATGCCCGACCTGGGCTGGGACAAGGCGCTGCACTTCACCGCCTATTTCGGCCTGGCGCTGCTGGCGACGCTGGCCTGGGAACGGCGGATGCGCCCGCTCTGGCTGTTCCTGGGGGTGGCGGCGATGGGCGGGGTGATGGAACTGATCCAGCTTCTGGTCGGGCGCGACGGCGAATGGGGCGATGTCGCCGCCAACACGCTGGGCGCGGGCCTGGGCACGGGCCTGGCGCTTCTGATGCTGAAGGCCGCAAGGCTTGTTGACGCCAGGCGGGGTGATTAACCTCGCCGCCGGAAACCGCCGGGGCCAAGCTCATGGGACTGTTCGAGGAATTCAAGAAATTCGCGATGCGCGGCAACGTCATCGACCTGGCGGTCGGTGTGGTGATCGGCGCGGCCTTCACCGGCATCGTCAATTCGCTGGTGGCGGATGTGATCATGCCCCCCATCGGCTTCGCCATGGGCGGGATCGACTTCTCCAACTTCTTCCTCACCTTGAGCGGCGGCACCTACCCCACCCTGGCGGCGGCCAAGGCCGCGGGCGCGGTGACGATCAATTACGGCGTCTTCCTCAACGCCATGATCAACTTCCTGGTGGTGGCGGCGGCCTTGTTCATGCTGATCCGCCTGATCAACCGGCTGCACACCCCGCCGCCCGCCGAAGCCGCCGCGGCCGTGACGCCGGAAGACATCCTGCTCCTGCGCGAGATCCGCGACAGCCTCAGGAAATGATCCGTCTGGCGCCGCTCGTGCTTCTGCTCTTGGCCGCAGGACCCGCCAGGGCGCAGGATATGGGCGCAAGCCGCGCCGCCGGCAGCTTCTATACCGCCTGGCTCTCGCCGCCGCGCGCCAGCGGCATCCCCGCGCCCGCCGCACGGGCGCGGATTGAGCCTCTGCTCAGCGCGCGCCTCGCCCAATTGATGGCCGCCGCCGCCGCCGCCGATGCGCGCTTCCGCACCGCCAACCGCTTCGCCCCGCCGCTGCTGGAAGGCGATCTCTTCTCCTCGCTGGCCGAAGGACCCGCCAGCTTCCAGGTGGGGACCTGCACCGGCACCGCCACGGCGCAGCGCTGCCGCATCCGGTTCCATCGCCCGCCGGAGCTCAAGAGCGCAGGTTCCGTCCGCCCTGCCGACTGGGGCGACGACCTGCTGCTGGTCAACGAAGGCGGCGGCTGGAAGGTGGATGACGTGGACTACCGGGGCGGCTTTCCTTACGGGAACACGGGCCTGCTCAGCCAGGCGCTCACCATGGTGATCCAGGCCGCGCGCTGACGCCGGGAACGTGACGCGGCCCGCGCGCCTTCCTATATGAGGACCGAAAGGCGGGATTCATGACCGAACGCACCCTCACCCCCCAGCAGCATCATGTGCTGCGCGAGCATGGCACCGAGCGGCCCGGCTCCAGCCCCCTGAATCACGAGAAGCGCCCCGGCGAATTCGAGTGCGCCGGCTGCGGCGCGCTTCTGTTCGACGCCAAAGCCAAGTTCGACAGCGGCACCGGCTGGCCCAGCTTCTATGAGGCGCTGCCCGGCGCGGTGAAGACCACCACCGACACCAGCCATGGCATGATGCGCACCGAGTTTCATTGCGCCCGCTGCGGCGGGCATCTGGGCCATGTCTTTCCCGACGGCCCCGCGCCCACCGGCCTGCGCTATTGCACGAATGGATGCGCTCTCGATTTCAAGCCTGATCGGGAAGGCTGACCGGGCGCAGACCTCCAGCCCGACGCTTAACAAAAAGCAATGTCCGCTCGCCTCAGCGGGAGGCGGGGCGCTCGTCTTCCTCGCCTTCGGCCTTGCTGTGGCTGCGGGCTTCGGCTTCCGCCGCCATCAGAGCCGGGCCTTCGGCTCCTTCCAGCGCCGCCCGGGCGGCCTTGCCCATGGCGGGGATCTTCGCCTTGTTCTTCTCCACGAAACCGGCCTGGTCCTTGAGGAAGGCGCGGCTGGCGGCATAGTCGCCTTCGCCCACGATCTGCTGGCGGCGCGACGCCGTCTTCTTCGCCGTCTTCCTGGCGGTCTTGCGGGCCGCCGCCTTGCGCGCCGGGGCGGCGCGTTTCCTGGCCGCCGGTCTTGCGGCCTTCTTCGCCGCCTTCCGGGCGGTCTTCTTCACAGCCTTGGCCGCTTTCCTGCCCGTGGCCTTGCGCCCGCGCGTTGCGGCGCGTGCCGGGGCGGCCTTCCGTTTCGCTTTCCTCGCTGTCATGTCCATCCTCCAGGATTTCCGGAACCTCCCGGCAACGGAGCAGGCCGGGCTTCGTTCCAAAACGAAAAGCCCGCCGCGCGATGGCGGCGGGCTTCTTCATCGAAAGCGCGCGGCCCTTAAGGCAGCACCGGCACCACCGACTGGTCCACCGTCACCTGCTCCGGCGCGGGCGCCGCCTTCTTGCGGGCGGGGGCCTTGCGCTTCGCCTTCACCGCCTTCCTGGCGCTCTTCTTCGCGGCCGTCTTCTTCTTGGCGGCCTTGGCCTTTTTGGCCGGCGCCTTCCTTCTGGCGGCGGGACGCGCAGACTTCTTGGCGGCCTTCTTCTTGGCAGCCTTCTTGGGCCGGGAGGCCTTCTTCGCTTTCTTCTTCGTTGCCATGATCACCCTCTTGGTTTGCGGCGGAACGCCGGAACGCGGAAAAAATCCTACGCGCGTTTCTTTGCGCGCGCGAGAGGGCGCGTATAGTCCTTCGAAAATTTTTTGCCGGTGGCGAGGCCATGACGACAGACCTCTATCTCGAAGACCTGCGCATCGGGCAGCGCTTCACCAGCGCCAGCCATGAGATGACGGTGGACGAGATCAAGCGCTTCGCCGCCCAGTTCGACCCGCAGCCCTTTCATCTGGACGAGCAGGCCGCCCTGCAAAGCTTTTTCGGCGGCCTGGCCGCGTCAGGCTGGCACACCGCCGCCGTCACCATGAAGCTGCTGGTGCAGTCGGGCATGAGACTGTCGGGCGGGCTGATCGGGGCGGGCGGCGAACTCACCTGGCCGCGGCCCACCCGTCCGGGCGATGTGCTGACGGTGGTGAGCGAGGTGCTGGCGGTGACGCCCTCCAGGTCCCGGCCCGGGCGGGGCTTTGTGACGGTGCGCTGCGAAACGCAGAACCAGCGGGGCGAGGCGGTGCAGGTGATGACCAGCCGGATGCTGGTATGGCGCCGTCCGGGCTGACGGTCGGCGCGCGGAAGTGGCGCGGGCGCGGCCCCTTGGCTAGCATCGGCTCGCGCCAAACAGACGGGGACCCGTGTCGCAAGCCGCTTCAACCAACTGGCTCACGCCGCCGCTGGACAGCGCCCGCGACCATGTCCTGGGCCCGGCCAATGCCGAGATCACCCTGGTCGAATACGGTTCCTATGCCTGTCCCCATTGCCGCGCCGCCAATGAGCGCATCGCCGAGGTGCGCGACCGTTTCGGCTCGCGCCTGCGCTATGCCTTCCGCCACCGGCCGGTGACGGGCAGCGACCTGGCCCGCCGCGCCGCCGAGCTGGCCGAGCGCGCGCCGCCCCATCGCTTCTGGGATGTCCATGTCGCCCTGATGACCCGCTCGGAGAACCTGACCGAGGACGACCTGGCCGCCGTGGCCCGGGAGCTGGACCTTCCGCCCGCGGGCGCGGCGCAGGCGGACGCCGAACAGGCGCGCGCCCGCCAGCGCGTCGAGGCCGACATGGAAAGCGCCCGCGCCAGCGGCGTGCCCTTCACGCCCACCTTCTTCATCAATGGCCGCCGCTATGACGGGCCGTGGGACGAAAGCTCCTTTCTCGATGCCATGCTGGGGCGGCTGGGCCATCGCGTCAGCGCCGCGGCGCTGGATTTCGCGAGCTGGGCGCCGTCGGCGGGCCTGCTGCTGCTCTTCACCACGCTCTTGGCGGTGGCGCTGACCAACTCGCCCTGGGGCGGGGGCTTCAGCGCGCTGTGGCAGGCCTATCTGGGCTTCAGCTTCGCGGAACTGTCCTTCCGCCTGTCGCTGCTGCACTGGATCAATGACGGCCTGCTGACGATCTTCTTCCTGGTGGTGGGGCTCGAGATCAAGCGCGAATTCACCGTCGGGCATCTGGCCACCCCGCGCCAGGCGGCGCTGCCCATCGCCGCCGCCATCGGCGGCATGGCGGTCCCGGCGGGGCTTTATGCGCTGCTGATCCCGGCGGGCGGCTGGGCGCATGGCTGGGGCGTGCCGATGGCCACCGACACCGCCTTCGCCGTGGCGCTGATCGTGATGATGGGAGCCCGCGTGCCCATCGAGCTGCGCATCTTCCTCACCGCCGCCGCCATCGTGGACGATATCGGGGCCATCGCCGTGGTCGCCGTCTTCTATTCCGGCGCCATCCATGTGGGCGCGCTGGCCGCGGCGGGGGCGTGCATGGGGGCGCTGGCCCTGCTCAACCGCTGGCGGGTCTACAGCCTGGCGCCCTATGCGCTGATCGGCATCCTGCTCTGGGCCTTCGTCCATGCGGGCGGGCTGCACGCCACCCTGGCGGGCGTGATCCTGGCCCTGTTCGTGCCGACGCGCCCGCCGCCCAATCTGCGCGCCCTGATGCTGCAGGCCAACGCCATCTTCGAGGAGGAAAGCTCCCACACCGGCGAAGTGCTGCGGCACGGGCCGTCGCTGCCCACGCTCAAGGCGCTCGAAGCCATTCATGACCGGCTGGAATCCCCGGCGGACCGGCTGCTGCGTCATGCGGGCGCGCGCTCCTCCTATGCGGTGCTGCCGCTCTTCGCGCTGGCCAATGCGGGCGTGGTGCTGGCGATGGAGGTGGTGGACGGCCATGAGCCGCTGCTGCTGGCGATCATGCTGGGCCTGATGCTGGGCAAGCCCCTGGGGCTGGTCGGCGCCTCCTGGGCGGCGGTGAAGCTGGGCTGGGCGGTGAAGCCCGACGCCTATTCCTGGCGGCAATTGTGGGGCGCGGGCGCGCTGGCGGGTATCGGCTTCACCATGTCGCTCTTCATCGCGGGCCAGGCCTTCCCCAATCCCACCGATTTCGCCGCCGCCAAGATCGCGGTCTTCGCCGCCTCGGTGCTCTCGGCGCTGATCGGCGTGGCGCTCTTATGGAATGCCGAAAAGCACCGCGCGGCGGCCGACGAAGAAGCGCCTGCGCAGGGCCGGGGCTGCGCGTGACGAAAGGAAGGGCGTAGATGCGTTCGCTGGATTTCAGTTCCTGGGACGGGCTTCTGACCACACTGCTGGGCCTGGCGCTGATCACCCTGATCGGCATGGGCATCCGCCTTCTGATGATGGTCACCATCCAGCAGCGGCGCGAGCGCATGAACCGCCAGATCAACGAGCGGCTGCGCACCCTGATCGCCGCCTACAAGACGCTGGGCGGCTCCTTCACCGGCACCCTCACCGTCGATCCCACCCATCTGCGCCAGTTGCGCGCGGGCGCCGAAGCCGAGGCGGGGGAAGCGCCCGAGCAGGAGACCAGCTCCGACCGCTCCCGCCGCATCCGCGACGCGGTGGAGACGGCGCTGTCCGACATCATCCTGCTGGGCACCGAGGAGCAGGTGCGGCTGGCCGAGCGCATCGCCCGCGAGCTGGTGGCGGGACGGCCGGTCCATACCCATGACCTGGTGGTGTCGCTGCGCGCCTTCATCCGCGAGGCGCTGGACCTCGATCCCATTCCGCCCGATCTGGAAATCCCCATGCAGGGTCCGACCCGGCCGTCCGGCTCCGGCGGCCGTGGCGGCGGCGAGCGCGGCGGCAAAGGCGGCGGCGGCCAGGGCGGCGCGGGCATGGGCATGGCCGGCGGCATGATGATCGGCGGCGCGGGCCTTGGCGCCGCGGCGGCGGATGACGCACCCGGATCGCCGCAGTCCTGAGGCGCGGCGGCCTGGCGCCCACGCGGGACCGCTGCGCGGGTACCGTGGCGCTCAGTTTTTATATGTTCGCTTCGCGTTTATTGCCTGGCGCCCACTCGGGCCGCTGCGCAGCCCTCCGTGGCGCTCAGTTTCATCCGGGCTTTGGCATTCTCGCCCTGGCGCCCACTCGGACCGCTGCGCGGTCCTCCGTGGCGCTCAGTTTTTCTAAGCTCGCCGCGCGTTTATTGCCTGGCGCCCACTCGGGCCGCTGCGCAGCCCTCCGTGGCGCTCAGTTTTTCTAAGCTCGCTTCGCTCGCTAAGAAAAACTGGCGCACCCGACAGGATTCGAACCTGTGACCTCTGCCTTCGGAGGGCAGCACTCTATCCAGCTGAGCTACGGGTGCGGACTTGAACCTTGGTCGCGCGGCCTGACGCGAACTGCTTCGCACTTCGCGGGACCGGCGCTCCCGTGCCTATAAAGCAAAATGGCGTCCGAACGCTACCCCGCCGCCCGGATGGCGGCCAGGATCGCCGCCTTGGCCGTGCCGCCGGCCGGGATTTGCGTCCGGGTCAGGGCCATGCCGGGCGGATCGGGGAAGAGCGCCGCCCCGCCCAGCCCGATCACCGCCAGCCGCTCGGCCTTGCGCAGGTCTTCGGTCACCACCGCCGCCAGCATCTTCGCCCCCCAGACCGGGTCGGCGCGGGCGGGATCGTTGAAGGCGAAGGCGGCGGGGTCGGCCCCATGCACCAGGACCAGCCGCACCTGAGGCGGCAGGGTCATCGCCGCCCTGTCGGCCAGCAGCGCCATCAGCACCACCGCGCCCGGCACGCCATAGCCCACCACCAGCACCCCCGATTTCGCCAGGCGCGGCCCGAAGGCGGCGGCGTCCAGGAACAGGGGCCCGCCATCGGGGGCGCGCGCCGGGTGCACCCGCCCGACCACATCCGCTCCGGCCTTCTCGCAGGCGGCGATGAAGGCCTTGCGCGACTGGCGATAGGCGAAGGACTTGTCTTGCGGCCCGCCCGGCGTGGGGCCGCCATCGGTCCATTTGGAGTCGTTTTGGGGTTTGTCGGGCGTATCGGCCATGGCATCAGTGTAGCCGCATGACGATCTTCGGCGCACTCACCGAATTGCGGCACCGCCCCATCGGCGATCAGGCGCCCGCGCGCGCCGCCCGCATCGGCTGCCGCCAGCGCATTCCCATCCGCCGCGACAATGCGCTGTTCGCCGAGCCGATGGTGGAAGCGCATGCCTTCGGCCTCAAGGGCGAGAATTTCTACGCTTCGGCGCACAACCCGCCCTATTGGCTGGCGGTGGAGGGCGCGACCGACAAGCTGCTGCTGCGCCACAGCGTGGGCGAAAAGCTGGCGCGGGTGAATGCGCGCGCGCGCGCGGCGGGCCTGGAGCTTTTCCTGTTCGACGCCTGGCGGCCGCGCGCGGTGCAGGCCTTCTTCCATGACGTCTGGATGCCGGGCGAACTGAAGCGCCGCCATCCGCATCTGACCGGCGCGGCCTTGACGGCCGAGGTCGAACGCTATTGGGCCGCGCCGTCCGAGGATGAGAATTCGCCCGCGCCGCACGCCACCGGCGGGGCGGTGGACCTGACGCTGCGGCGCATCGGCGGCGATCCGCTCTGGATGGGCTCGCTGTTCGACGATGTCACGGCGCTGGCGCACCGCGACCGTTTCGAGTCTCTCGATGCGGAGAATTTCTCCTTCTCCGACCAGGAGGCGCAGGCCAACCGCCGCCTGCTGCACTGGCTGATGGCGGAGGAAGGCTTCGCCGGCCATCCCGACGAATGGTGGCATTTCAGTTGGGGCGACCAGATGTGGGCCGCGCTGACCGGCGCGGCGGCGGCGCATTACGGCCTGGCGGACATCCCGTAGCGCTTCTGCGCCAGCAGCATCGCTCCCACGATGCAGCCGCCGAACAGCGCGCCCTCCAGGCTGCCGGTGACGATCTGGCTGATCGGGCCGAAGCCCGGCTCGCCGAACAGTCCGCCGATGGGATCGAGCCTGAGGC
>Ga0180217_1000745_pt1 | contig 44319 bp, 44 predicted proteins | sample eDN3rd37CBELigOP_FD_128521 | JGI IMG/M metagenome (GOLD analysis project Ga0180217, IMG submission 128521) | Enriched Organic Plus compost microbial communities from Emeryville, California, USA - eDNA 3rd pass 37_C BE-Lig OP (version 2) (version 2) ...
GCCAAGGTCGCGGATTGCGTGCGGCTGACGCCCGAGGCGGTGCGCAGCCTGAGCTGGCTCCCGAAGACCTGCGGATACCGCCTCGTCGCGGAGGGGCGCGACCTTCCCTGGTGGCACCCCCTGGTGTCGGGCGATCCGGAGACGGTGCATGCGGCGGGAATCTCGGTGCGCGATCGAGTGGCCGGGCCGGAGGAGGAATTCAGCCTGGCCGAACTCCTGGAGCGGCTGACCGATTGGCCGATGGAGGATGTTCCGGCGGACGAGACGGTCTAGAGCATTTTTCGGCGAAGCGGATCCGGTTCGCCGTCATAGAATGCGGCGAGCCAAAGGAGAGAGCTGATTCCACGGGAGTGAAAACAGCTCTAAGGCATCGGATTGAATCCACTTTTGGGATTCTCCGATGCTTCTTCTGAAGTGAGAGCATCGTTTGAGCGACCCGAAGGGCAGCGTCAGCAAAAAACCGGGTCCACTTCGCCGAAAATGCTCTAGACCCCACCTTCTTCCTTCGGTTCGCCCGGCACGGTCGTCTCCTCGCCGAGGGTTTCCCGCACATAGAGTTTCTTCACGAGCACATAGGCCACCACGGCGAGGGGGAAGCCGAAGAGCAGGCCCAGCGTGCCGAACAGGATGCTTCCGACCAGGATCGCGAAGAGCGCGAGCGCGGGCGGGATGCTGACGACGCTGCGCGCCACGAGCGGGAAGATCACGTTGCCCTCGACCTGCTGGATCGCGACGACGGCGATCACCGTCCACAGGGCGGTCTCGCCACTGATGCTGAAGGCGAACAGAACCGCCGGCAGGGCGCCGAGGATGGGGCCGAGGAAGGGGATGAAATCGGCCAGGCCGGCGATCAGGCCGAGGGCGTAAGGGGACGGGAGGCCGATCAGCCAGAAGGCCAGGGTCGACAGAACCGCCACGCAGGCCATGGCGATCAGCTGCGACATGAGCCAGAGCCTCAGGGCCTCGCCCGTGGCATCGAGCGAGCTTTCCACGCGCTCATGCTGGGGCTTGGGAAAGAGCTTGATGAGCCCCTCCTTGTAGAGTCGCGGCGAGGCGGCGATGTAGAGTCCCGCGATCACCACCAGCAGGAAGTCGGCAAGGCCCCCGACGACCGCGCCGCCGATCCCGGCGATGCGCGAGGCGAGGCCGCCGCTCGGCATGGCGTTCATCATCTCGGTGAGGTTGTCGGAGACGGCACCGAAGCCGAGATTCTTGCTGAAATTGTCCACGACGAAGGGGAGGCGCTCCACCACGGTCGAGAACTGCGCCCTGATCTGCGCTCCGAACAGGGCGATCAGGCCGATGAACATCGCGAAGATGATCAGGCTCGCCACCCAGAGAGACCAGCTTTCCGGCACGCGCAGATAGCGGGCCAAGAGATCCGCCGAGGCCCGAAGGATCAGGGCGACGAGGATGGAGCCGAAGGCGAGAAGCAGCACATCCGCCAGTTTCCAGAGCAGAAGCGCCAGCACGACCAGGGCGAGGACGATGAGGGTTTTCCGCACGAACTCGGCATCGCCCATGATCCTGCGAAACGAATACCCGTCTTCGTCCATCAATGCCGTCCCTATCGCGTCATGGTGACAATCGAAACGGCGAAGCTGGGTTCCCTCGAAAGGTTCGGCCCATATCCCGAGGGGCGCTTTTGTTCATGCTTGGCCGTTATTATTTTGTATTCGTGGCGTTGTGGCGGTTCAGGAACGTAAAACGGCAAAAGCGGTTGACGTGGACGAAGGAGGTTCACGTAATGGTCTCGCACGTCATCTGCTTTTTGCTTGGCACCGTGTTGCCGCTGGCGACCGTCGGCTGGATCATTTCTCACTAGCGGCCGAAATGTCCTCGCATTTCTTGCGCAGAAATCGATCAGGACACTCGAAAGCCTGTCACTCTTAGAAGGCGGGCTTTCGAGTGTTTTCGATAGGCTCGACCGTCGTCGGGACGGCAGATCAATGCGAGGCCAGGGCTGCGCGCTTGATCAGTTCTTCGCGCAGGGGCGCCGGAAGCTCGAGGCCGGTCAGGCGCCAGGTGGTGTTCTTCAGGCGCATGGTGATCCGGAACTGCCGATCCTTCGGACGATCGACCGGGATCGGAATGGTCACGCTCCGAAAGCCCTGGGATTCCGAGAACAGGAAGGTACGCCAGGCCTCGCCGAAGGAGCCGATCTCGAAGCGCAGAGAGCCGGTCGCCGTCTCGGGACGGTCCGCCACGGCCTTCGGCCAGCCATGCTCGAACAGATCCGCGAGCGCCTCAGGGCTGATGAACTGCTCGATGACGGGATTGAGGACGGCGGTTCCCGCCTCCGTGGCCATGTCGCGCTCCACGCCTTCGAGGTTCTGCTCCTTCAGGTATTCGCCGAGGATCTGGCGGGAGAGGGACGTCCGCAGGGCAGCGAAATTCACGCGCTCCGTGATCCGCTCCATGTCGCGCGCCTCGACGGCCTTGCTCAGGTCGTAGAGGGCGACGAAGGGCGAGACCATGAAGATCGCCCAGGCCAGAAACAGGAGAAAGCTGATCCGTAACGTCCAGCGCATGGGATGAGTGCCCCTTCGTGGTGCGGCCGGCCGCCTGTGATCGGCAGCATCGGTGCGCGTTGGGAAAGGGCCTATGTGGGGAGCGCCGGAGCCACAAAAAAGGGCGGCCGTTCGGGCCGCCCTTCCGTCGATCGGGAGAAATCCGCTCAGCCGCGGGCGCGGGCGCGGATCATGAAGGTGTCGTAGGCGTATTCCGCCACCTGGAACCACAGGTATTCCTCGTTGCGGAAGCCGCGGATGCTCTCGTAGACCTTCTTGAAGTCGGCGTTCTTGGCCGAAACCTCTTCGTAGACCTCGTTGGAGGCCTTGTAGGCCGCTTCCAGGATCTCCTGCGAAAACGGACGCAGCTGCGTGCCGGCGCCGAGCAGGCGGCGCAGGGCCGCCGGGTTCTTGGCGTCGTACTTCGCGAGCATGTCGTTGTTCGCGTAGCCGGCGGCTGCGGTCAGGATCGTCTGATAAGCCTTCGGCAATTCCTTCCACTTCGCCTGATTGATGAAGAGATGGATGGCCGGGCCGCCTTCCCAGAAGCCCGGATAGTAGTAGTAGGGTGCGACTTTCGCGAAGCCGAGCTTCTCGTCGTCATAGGGGCCGACCCACTCGGCGGCGTCGATGGTGCCGCGCTCGAGCGACGGGTAAATGTCGCCCCCCGGAATCTGCTGCGGGACGGCGCCGAGCTTCTGCATCACCATGCCGGCGATGCCGGCGATGCGCATCTTGAGGCCCTTCAGGTCCTCGACGGTCTTGATCTCCTTGCGGAACCAGCCGCCCATCTGCACGCCGGTATTGCCGGCGGGCATGCCGTACAGGTTGTGCTTGGCGAAGAACTCGTTCAGCAGGTCGTTGCCGCCGCCATGGTACAGCCAGGCGTTCTTCTGGCGCGCATTGAGGCCGAAGGGGGCCGCCGTGCCGAGAGCGAAGGTCGGGTCCTTGCCGAAATAGTAATAGGAGCAGGTGTGGCCCATCTCGATGGTGCCGTTGCCGACCGCGTCGGCGACCTGCGGGGTGCCGACGATTTCACCGGCGGCGAAGGGCTGGATCTGGAACTTGCCGTCGGTCGCTTCCGAAACGAACTTCGCGATCACCTCGGCCGCGCCATAGATCGTGTCGAGCGACTTCGGGAAGCCGGACTGCATGCGCCATTTGAGCTCCGGCATCGACTGGGCAATGGCCGGGGCGGCCACCGCCGTCGAGGCGGCTCCGACCGTAGCGGCCTGAAGAAATTGACGACGCTTCATGATGTTGGGCCTCTCCCTCTGAAGAACGTGACTTTTGTCACTTATTCCTTATTCACACTCAATTTTTGTATAGCTGCAAGAAGGTATCGTGACACTTCGACCAATGGCCTAGATTGCCTGTGAAAACATGCGCTTAGGTGCTCATGAAACAGGCGGGTCCAGCGGCACGTCGATGGTGCAGACCACGCCTTCCGGCTCGTAGGCGATCTGCGCGGAGCCGTTCAGTTCCCGTGCAAGGCCCTTCTGGATCAGCCGCGAGCCGAAGCCGGTGCGCGCGGGCGGCTCGACCCGCGGGCCGCCGCGCTCCTCCCACCGCATGATCAGGCGCGTCCCGGTTTCGGCGATGCGGCTCGCCCATGAGATGCGGATCTTGCCCGCGGCGTTGCTCAGGGCGCCGTATTTGAGCGCGTTGGTGAACAGCTCGTGCAGGGTCATGGACAGGCTCAGGGCCATCTGCGGCGAGACGCGCAGATCGGTTCCACCAATCTCGATGCGGGCGCGTTCCACCGCATTGGCCCGGTAGGGTGCGCAGGCTTCGCCGAGAACATCCGAGAGATTGGCTCCTTCCCAGTTCTCCCGCGTAAGCACGTCATGGGCGCGCGCGAGAGCGAACAGGCGCGCCTCGAAGGCGCTGCGCGCCGCCATCAGGTGATCGTCGATCGGGGAGTCAGGCCGGCTGAAGCTCTGTGCAGCCAGGGACTGGACGGTCGCGAGCGTGTTCTTCACCCGGTGATTGAGTTCGTTGATCAGGAGCCGCAGATGCTCCTCGGCCCGCTTGTGGTCCGTGATGTCGATCTGGAGCCCATCCCAGACATAGCTTCCATTCGCCAGCTGGCGCGGCGTGACGACGAGGCGGTGCCAGCGGATTTCACCGGTCTTGCCGTGCCGCATCTCGAATTCCATGTCGAACGGCTTGCGGTCGCGGACGGCTTCGATCTCCTTGGCCATCATGGGCGCATGATATTGGGGAAGAACGAGCTTGTAGAGGAGCGACAGGTCGGCCTGGACCGCCTCGGCCGGAATGCCGTTGAGCCTCTCGCAGGTCTTCGACATGTAGAGGACTTTCCGGTCCCGGTAATCCATCGCATCGCTGATCTGGTACACCATGCAGGCCGGCACGTTGTCCGTCAGCGAGCTGAGGCGCGCCTGGCTCTCCTGCAGGTCCTCGGCGGCGCGGCGAAGCTCCGTCCAGTCGCGAAAGCTGATCCCCAGCCCATCATCGTAGGGAAAGACGCGAAGCTCCAGGTAGCGGCCCGGGACGCCGACGGCCTCCGACTCGAACGTCGCGGGAACGCCCGTGGCGGCGACCGCTTCATAGCAGCGCCTCAGCTCAGTCCCCTCGGATTGAGGAAAGACGTCCCAGATGACCCGGCCGAGCATGTCCCGCGCCGGGACGCCGAAATAATCCTGCGCCGCGCGGTTGATGTAGGTGAAGCGCCACTCCGCATCGAGCGCGTAGAACGCGTCACCGATGCCCTCCAGGAGAACGGCGATCCGCGCCTCGAACTTCGCTTCGCGGGAGTGCCCGACGGCGTGCGGGACGGCGTCGATTATGGGGCTCTGGACTGCGCTCGAAATGATCAGTTCGCTCGAAGGGTTCTGCGGTTCGGCCGGGATGGGGATGGCGAATCGTGGTACGGTCATCGTCTGAAATATAATGATGTTACATTATCTACGCAATCGTTGATCTTTTTGAAAAGAAACCTAGTTCCACGAGATGGTGCGGAGGATGAAGCGCCCGAAAGCGCGGTCTCTCGGGATCGAGGAGACCGCTTGCAGGTTTAGCTTTTCGGGACGCTGAAAGCCTCTGCGGCGCAGACGATCGTGAACAGCGCGATGACCCCGCCCAGTTCCGCGATGTTCATCACGGCAGAGGCAGGGTCGGCCAGATAGAAAAGCACGCTTGTGATGAGCGCAACGATAATAGCCCAGGCGAGCATGAGCGTTCTCCCGGCTGAAGCTTGTGCATCCCAATAATCCCAAAGAGACAAAGAAGTTCCTAATCGGATCGTGGAATTTTCATGGCGCTGCCGCTCGTGTCCACAGGCTGCCGCCATATGTCAGCAGAAGCAGCCCGAAACGGAGGAGGCCGCGCCGTGCGTCCTGCGATCGACCGGATCGTCGAGGAGCTTCCCTGTCCCGATGCGGACGTCCTGACGGAGGCGCGCCGCATCGTGCCCGATCCCGCCGCGCATGCCGATTGTCTGAAGCGGATCGACGCGTTTTCCCTTCTCGAACAGAGGCCACCGCGACAGGCTGCATCATGTTCAGGCCGGTTGCGCGTCGCGGCTCTCAATGCCGAGCGGCTGGCCCGTCCCGATGCGGTCCGGCGGTTCATGGATCAGGCCCGCGTCGATGTCATTCTCCTGAGCGAGGCGGATGTGGGAATGGCCCGCTCGGGCAACGTCCACACAATCCGCCAACTCGCCGGCGTCCGGGACGAGGGTTACGTCTTCGGCGTCGAGTTCGTGGAACTCGATCTCGGTGACGGGGAGGAGATGCGCCGGCATGCGGGCGAACGGAATGCCTGCGGCCTTCACGGCAATGCCATCGTCACCGCCCATGCCCTCGACCGGCCATACCTGATCCCGCTCGATGAGAGCGGGCTATGGTTCAAGGGCTTCGACGGCGCGCAGCGGCGCATCGGCGGGCGCATGGCGATTGCCGCGCGTTTGAGGGATGCACCATCGCCGCTCTGGCTCGTCAGTGTTCACCTGGAGAGCAAGACCGATCCCGCCGACCGGCAAAATCAGATTCGCACCCTCCTGCGGGCTCTGGAGCAGATCGCGCCCGGAGAGGCCTGCATCATCGGCGGCGATTGCAACACGAAGGCGCTGCCGAGAGGCGAGGGGGAGCGCATGCTCCTCCTTGATGAGCCCGAGCGGTTCGAGCCGCTCTTCACGGATCTGCGCCGCGCGGGATTCGGCTGGGCCGATGCGAATCGTGCCGTGCCGACTCAGCGCGACGGGCCGTCGAAGACCCATCCCCGCCCGTTCGGAAAGCTCGATTGGTTCTTCACCCGCGGCGCGAGTGTGGACAATCCGCAGGTCGTCCCGTCCCTCGATCCTCAGGGGCGGCCGGTCTCGGACCATGAGATGATCACGCTCGACATCGTTCTTTGAGGGGACCTCGAAAAGGCGCTTGACAGCGCAACACTGATAGAGTACAAAACGTGAACACTGGCGAAGTGTAGATGAAGCCCCGGCCGGCTTTGTTTCGAACAAGACCTCCACCGCTCAGGCGCCGTCTCCGACGAGACGCTTGGGCGGTTTTTTGTTGGAGCATCGGACGAGAAAAGCGGGCACCGGTTTTGCGCGAATGGATTCTCCTCATCACAAACTGAAAGCATTGGAGCTGAGCGCGCATTCAGCGCCGATGCTTGAGGCTGCCAAATCTCCCAAAATGTATCCCAGAATCGAAATTCCCGACGAGAAGCGTGAGAAGGCTTACGTCGATTATATCAGCGCGCCCCAGCGCACCGTGCCCGAAATTGCGGCCGATCTCGGGGTCAGCGTCAGCTCCTTCTATCGCCTGAGACATCGCTGGGCCTGGCCGCCGCGTCTGGCGGCGCTCGCCGAAAACGAATTGAGCAAGGCCACGAAGGATTGCGCTCCGCCACCCGTTGCGGGCGCCGCGGCGGCGACGTCCCTGCGCGAGGCGGCCCGGTCGCTCGCGCGGGCGACCCGGTCGCAGATCAACGCGCTCATGGAGCAGCAGCGCATCGGCAGCATCGACGATCACGATCGCACTGCCCGCACGCTGGCGTCCTACGCCAAGACCCTGGCGACCGCGCGGGCGCTCCTGGAGCAGGAAGGTTCAACGCTCGATGGAAACGAGCAGCCAAACGCCACATCCCGTAATCTCCACGAGCTCCGCGACGAGCTTGCTCGCCATCTTGAGCGGGTTATCGCGGAGGAGGAGGCTCGCGGAAGCGACGGCCTCCTTATCTGAAGCGGAGCTCGAACGGCTTCTGCGCTACTGGCCGATCCGCTGCCGCCCGGAGCAGCGCCTGCCGGGCCTGAGCCGCCGTCACGATCCCTGGACGCTCTGGCTCCCGCTCGGCGGGCGCGGCGCGGGCAAGACCCGCACCGGCGCGGAATGGATCCGTGGCATCGCCCTGGGCGAGCCGGATTTCGGCGCTGCGCCCACGGGGCGGATCGCGCTGGTCGGGGAGACCTTCGCCGATGCGCGCAACGTGATGGTGGAGGGCCCTGCGGGCATCCTCGCCGTTCATGCGCGCCATGAGCGGCCGAGCTGGTCGCCGTCCCTGCGCAAGCTCGAATGGCCCAACGGCGCGGTGGCGCATGTGTTCTCCGCCGAGGATCCGGATTCCTTGCGCGGCCCGCAATTCGAGGCTGCCTGGGCGGACGAGCTCGCCAAGTGGAAGCATGTGGAGGAAACCTGGGACATGCTGCAATTCGGCCTGCGCCTCGGCACGCAGCCGCGCCAGATGGTGACGACGACGCCGCGACCCATTCCGCTGCTGAAGCGCTTCCTCGCCGATCCCTCGGTGGCGGTGTCGCGGGCAAGGACCGCCGACAATGCGGAGAACCTCGCGCCCGCCTTCCTTGACACGGTCGTGGGGCGCTATGCGGGCACGCGGCTCGGCCGGCAGGAACTCGATGGCGACATCATCGAGGATCGTCCCGACGCTTTGTGGAACCGCGACATGATCGAGGCGGGCCGCGTCATCGCGGCGCCGCCTCTCATGCGCATCGTCGTCGCCGTCGATCCGCCGGCCTCGTCCTCGCAGCGCGCGGATGCCTGCGGGATCGTCGCCGCGGGCGTGGACGAGGGCGGCACGGCCTATGTGCTGGAGGACGCGACGGCCTCGGGCCTCAAGCCGCCGGAATGGGCCGCGAAGGCGGTCGCGCTCTATCGCAGGCTCCAGGCGGATGCGCTCGTCGTCGAGACCAACCAGGGCGGCGAGATGGCGAGCGGCGTGATCCGCGAGGTCGATCCCTCCGTGCCGGTGACGAGCGTGCGCGCCACGCGCGGCAAGTATCTGCGCGCGGAGCCGGTCTCCGTGCTCTACGCGCAGGGGCGCGTCCGTCACGTGGGCGCCATGCCGGATCTGGAAGACGAGATGTGCGATTTCGGACCGGGCGGCCTCACCTCGGGCCGTTCCCCCGACCGCATGGACGCGCTCGTCTGGGCGCTGACCGAGCTGATGCTGCGGCAGAGGAAGGAGCCGCGCGTCCGGGTGTTGTAGCGGCGAGCGGGTGAGCGGCGGACACAGTTCTCTCGTCATCACCGGCCTTGCGCCGATGATCCCGATGCGTGACGCGCAGCGCTCGTCTCAACCGGGATGGCCGGGACGGGCCCGGCCATGACATGAAAAGGCGCGCGGCGCCATCATGCCGTGGACTGTAGATCAAATGGTCGCGCCAGCCGGAGAAGGAGCTCAACCGGCTGGCGCGTGAATGCTGCAGGAGACCCTCGCAGCACCATCAGATTACGTCGCCATCCGTGACTGTCCAATGACGTCTGCCGCCCGGCTGCATGCTTGCGCGGCAGGGCGTGCGGAAATCGTCGCCAATTGACCAGACAGAGTGCGATTCCGTCCGGGCGCTTCCTGCGCCCGCCCATCTCGGCTCAGGACTGAGCCAGGAGTGATTCATGCTGACCACATTGACACGCTGGTTTCGGGCCGCGCCCGAAGCCAAGGCTTCGCGCGCGCATGCGGCGCTCGCCTTCTATGTCGGCGGGCGTGCCGTCTGGACGCCGCGCGATTATGCGGCGCTCGCCCGCGAGGGCTTTCAGAAGAACGCCATCGTGCATCGCGCCGTGCGGCTCGTGGCGGAGGCGGCGGCGTCGATGCCGCTCGTCCTGAAACAGGATACACGCGAGATCACGGCGCATCCGCTGCTGACGCTGCTCGCGCGTCCCAATCCGCGCGAAGGCGGCCAGCGCTTCTTGGAGAGCGTCTATGGGCACCTGATGGTGTCGGGCAACGCCTATGTGGAGGCAGTGGGCGTCGATGGTGCGCCGTCCGAACTCTATGCTTTGCGTCCCGACCGCATGCGCGTCGTGCCGGGCGCCGACGGCTGGCCTTCGGCCTACGAATACCATGTCGGGTCCGAGACCGTGCGGTTCGCAATGGGGCAGGGCGAGGCGGTTGCTCCGATCCTGCATCTCACCCTGTTTCATCCGGCAGACGATCATTACGGCCTGTCGCCCATGGAAGCCGCGGCGACGGCGCTCGACATCCACAACGCGGCGGGCGCCTGGAACAAGGCGCTCCTCGACAACGCGGCGCGTCCCTCCGGTGCGCTCGTCGTCGCCGGAAACGCGCTCACCGATGCGCAGTTCGAGCGCCTGAAGAGCGAGCTCGAAGCGAATTATCAGGGCGCCTCCAATGCGGGCCGCCCGCTGCTCCTCGAAGGCGGCCTCGACTGGAAGCCGCTCGCCCTGTCGCCCAAGGACATGGACTTCGTGGAGGCCAAGGCCGCCGCCGCGCGCGAGATCGCGCTGGCCTTCGGCGTGCCGCCTCTGCTGCTGGGACTGCCCGGCGACAACACCCATGCCAATTACGCGGAGGCCAACCGCGCCTTCTATCGCCAGACGGTGATCCCGCTGGTGAAGCGCACCATGGAAGCCTTCGCGCAATGGCTCGCGCCCGGCTTCGGCGAGGCGCTGCGGCTGGAGCCCGATCTCGATTCCATCGAGGCCCTGGCCGGTGAACGCGAAAGCCTCTGGCGCCGCGTCTCCGCAGCGTCCTTCCTCACCGAAGAGGAGAAGCGCGAGGCGGTGGGCTATGGGCGAGGGAGCGCGTCCCGGGCCGGGAAGGGGAGACAGGGGCGTTCCGCCTGATGTCATCCCGGGGCTGCGCAGCAGAACCCGGGATCGCGTGACAAGAGTGGCGCATGTTTCCCCCCACAGGGGGGATCAAGGGTGGGGGGCGTAAAGTCAAAGCGCCGTGAGCCGTCCAGAGGCCACACCAGTCCTACACTGTCATGGCCGGGCGGGCTCGTCCCCGCGATCCGATTGAGACGAGCGCTGCGCCCCACACATCGGGATCACCGGCCCAAGGCCGGTGATGACGAGCGAACTGGTTTCACCGCTCACCCGGTCGCACCACCCCCACCCTTGATCCCTCCCCGCAAGGGGGAGAAAAACGCGTGCCACATCCCGAAAACACTCCCGGATCGGCTTCGCCGTCCGGGGTGACGCCGTTGCGTTCGGGGCGGCTTTCGTATGCGGTTCGAAACCGCATGCCTGCTGCTTTCGGCCTCAACCAATCGACCATCCCCCAACCAATCGACCATCCCCCAACCCACCGAGCAGCAACCCACCGCCATCGCCGCAACCTTCGAAACAAACCGCAAAACCATCACCGATAGGGGCTCCCTTTGCGCGAGAACAAACGATGAACATTTTCGATCGAGTCGCCGAGGCCGTCATCAGCCGGGGCGATCTTGCCCATCTCGTCCTCTTCGTCTGGGCGAGCGGGGCCTCCGCCCTGCTTGCCATGACCCTGCGCGACCTGTTCGCGGCGAACCGGCGCTTCGACGCCTTCGTGCGCGAATTGTCCCTCTTCAACCGCCGTCACACGGGAGATCCTTCATGACCCGAACCTTGCCTCGCCTTGCCCGGAAGCCGCGACCGAACCGGACCGGGCAGAGCCGCGCCGCGCTGGTGTTCCGCGACTTCGTGCGCCAGCTCGAGAAGCTCGACGCCAGGCCGCCAAAGCCCGCTCGCGGAGCGCGGGCATGAAACACGCGGTCTTCTCCTCCATGCAGGAGATGAAGTTTCTCGCCGAGCCGCTCGACGCCGTCGACGCGGACGGCGTGTTCGAGGGCTATGCGAGCCTGTTCGGCATCGCCGATCTCGGCAAGGACGTGGTCATGCCCGGGGCCTTCGCGGACAGCCTGAAGAAGCGCGATGCGAGCGCGGTCCGGATGCTCTGGCAGCACGATCCCGCCACGCCGATCGGGCGCTGGCTGTCCATCATGGAGGACCGGCGCGGGCTGCGCGTGCGCGGCAAGCTCAACCTCGCCGTGGAGCGGGCGCGCGACATCCATGCGCTCATGCGCGAGGGCGCGGTCGATGGCTTGTCCATCGGCTTTCGGGTGGAGCGGGCGAGGGCCGAGCGGCCCACGGGCCTGCGCCGTCTCGAGAGGCTCGATCTGTGGGAAATCTCCGTCGTGACCTTTCCGATGCTGCCGGGCGCGCGCGTGGAAAGCGTGAAACGCGCGCCGTTCCAGCTCGCATCCTCCATTCGCGCCGCCGCCGCTCGATTATTTTCCTGAACCTCGATTGACCATGCGCGTTACACGCAAGCCCGCAGAGTTGCGGACACTGCGGGCGTCGCCCGTGCCGTCGTCCGCCTTCTCGGGAGGTTTTTCATGAAGAAGCTCGCTTTCGTCGCCCTTCTCGGCCTCGTGGCCGCAGCCTGCACCACCACGGAAGAACGCGTCGGGGGCGCGGCGGTCGGCGCCGGTGTCGGCGCTGTGGCCGGTCCGCCTGGCGCGATCGTCGGCGGAGCCGTCGGTGCAATGGCAGGCCCGACCGTCACGCATCGGGTGCAGGCCAGCACCCGCCACTCGCACCGGCGTGTCCGCCGCCACCGCTAAATTTTCCCATGACCGGGAAGTGACAGGCCCGCCCTCCGGCGGGCCTTTCTCGTTGAAGCCCATCCCATTGTCGAAACCTTTGGATTGATATGATTCCCGTTGTTGAAACCAAATCCCTCACCGACGACGTCGCGTCGGCGTTCGAGGATTTCGCCCGCGCCTTCGAGGCGTTCAAGGACGCCAACGACACGCGCCTCTCGGAGATCGAGACGCGCCTGTCGTCCGATGTGGTGACGGAGGAAAAGCTCACCCGCATCGACGCCGCGCTCGACGAGGCCAAGCGCCGGCTCGACCGGCTGTCCCTCGACCGCTCCCGTCCGCCGCTCGGCCGCAGCGCCGATGCTTCCTGCGATCCCGCCCAGGCCGAGCACAAGGCGGCCTTCCACGCCTATATGCGCTCGGGCGAATCCGCGGGCCTGAAGCGCCTGGAGGAAAAGGCGCTCTCCGCGGGCTCGGGCCCCGATGGCGGCTATCTCGTGCCCGATACGGTCGAGACGGAAGTGCTGCGCCGCCTGTCCGCCATCTCGCCGATCCGCGCCATCTCCTCGGTGCGCGTGATCTCCGGCGGCCAGTACAAGCGCGCCTTCTCGACCTCCGGCCCGGCCACCGGCTGGGTCGGCGAAACGGCGGCCCGTCCGCAGACGGCAGGCCCCACGCTCTCCGAGATGAGCTTTCCGGCCATGGAGCTCTATGCCATGCCGGCGGCGACCCAGACCCTGCTCGACGACGCGGTGGTCGATATCGACCGCTGGATCGCGGAGGAGGTCGAGGCCGCCTTCGCCGAGCAGGAGAGCGCCGCCTTCGTGAACGGCGACGGCATCAACAAGCCGAAGGGCTTCCTCGCCTCCGACATCGTGGAGGATGAACTCTGGGAATGGGGCAAGCTCGGCGCAGTCCATACGGGCGGCGCGGCCTTCCCGTCGAGCCATCCCTCGGATGTGCTGGTCGAACTGGTCTATGCCCTCAAGGCGGGCTATCGCCAGAACGCCTCCTTCGTCATGAACCGCAGGACGCAGAGCGCGATCCGCCGCTTCAAGGATGCGAGCGGCCAGTATCTCTGGGCGCCGCCCGCGAGCCTCGGCCAGACCGCGACCCTCATGGGCTTCCCCGTGGTGGAGGCCGAGGACATGCCGGACATCGCCGCCGGCTCCTGCGCCATCGCCTTCGGCGACTTCAAGCGCGGCTATCTCGTGGTCGACCGCGCCGGTCTGCGCGTGCTGCGCGATCCGTATTCCGCCAAGCCCTATGTGCTGTTCTACACCACCAAGCGCGTGGGCGGCGGCGTGCAGGATTACGCGGCGATCAAGCTGCTGAAATTCGCGGCCTGATCGAGCCGACCCCGGGGCGGGCCGTCAGGCCCGTCTCGAAGGCGAGGCTTCTCTCGTCATCACCGGCCCTGTGCCGGTGATCCCGATTGCTCGAGGCGCAGCGCTTTTCTGATCGGGATGGCCGGGACGAGCCCGGCCATGACGTCGTGTGTGCAAGCGCGTGGGCGGCGGCCTCAGCGTCTCGTCCACGACCCGTCGAAGCTGGCGAGGCTGCGCACGGCGCCCTGGATCCAGCCGAGATGCTCGACGATGGGCGTCACGGCGGTCAGGCCGCCGCAGGCGCTCGGGCCACGGGTGCGCATCGCACCGCTCGACCAGCTGACGATGCCGTAGAGCCGGTAGCGGTTCCCGTCCCCGGCGAGGATCGGTCCGCCCGAGTCGCCCCTGCAGGCGCCCGCGCCGCTCGTCTCGGCCAGACGCTGGCGGTCGGCGACGATGAGCACGCGGTTGGCGACCTGGATGGGGCCGAGCGAGACGAGATTGGCCTGGCGCAGCGTGCGCGCCGTCTGCTTGCGGTTCTCGGACAGCACGCCGAAACCGGCGATGGTGACCTCGTCGCCGACATTGATCGGCCCCGCCAATGTGGGGTCGAGCGGCAGGAACTCGGACCCGAGCGGGCGCTCGAGGCGCAGGACCGCCAGGTCGACGCCCGGCTGAGTGCGCGGGGTCGTGCCGTTCACGAAGGTCGGATGGACGGCGAGAGCGGCGACCCGGACCCGCTGCGGCCTGAAGGCCCGGTTGACCGCGGTGACGCGGTAGGAGGCCGGATCCGTCACGCAATGGGCGGCCGTGAGCACCAGATCCCGCGAGATGAGTGCGCCGGAGCAGAGCTCGCCCATCGAGTTCTCGATGGACACGACGGAGCGCCGAAGACCATTGGGGTCCCGCGAGCGCGAGCCCAGCAGAACGGCCTGCGCCGAGCTCGAGAAGAGGGCGAGGGCCGCGAGAACGAGGAAGGGCAATGTGCGCATGGGAGCCACGGAGTGAGGCAAGGGTCATTACGTACGGGAAGGCCCGCTGACGCAAGTTAGTTCCTCCCCGCCTCAGATTTCCAGTCCTAATTGCCGCTCCACAGCGCCGCGCGATCCCAGCGCCGCAAGGTGCGGTCGATCCAATCCTTCTGCGGGCCGAGGAGGATGCCTTGCGTCGTCCCTCCGCAGCTGCGTCCGCGCGCGGGCGCTGACCACGATGTGATGGCGCTGACGGCTGCGCCCCACGCCATCGGTCCGCCGGAATCGCCCTGGCAGGCGCCCGCGACGCCCTTGCCCTGCGACCAGAGCAGGATCTTGCTGGGGCCATAGGGTTCCGTGACCGTCAGGGACGCGATGCGGAAGGTGCCCGTCGTCCTGGCATCGCCGTCGCGGGCAAGGCCGTAGCCGCCGACGGTGATGGTCTCGTCCTTCGCGGGTCGCGCCGCCGTGAGCGTCGCGCGTTCGAACCGCTCCGGCAGGGGCTGCGGGATTCGCACGAGCGCCAGGTCGATGGAGCGCTGCCGGGTCTCGATGGCCTTCGCGTTGTAGCCGGGATGCACCGCCTTCGCGGAGGGCGCGATCAGCACCGGCTCGCCGGCCTCGTCCCGATAATGCACCCGGTGCTCGTCCGCACCCGTCACGCAATGGGCGGCGGTGAGCACCACGTCGCGCGCCACCACCACGGCGCTGCAGACGCCGCCTTTCGAACTCAACACCATCACGCTCCGGCGGGCGAGGGGACCCTGATCCTCCACGCCGCCGACGATGGCCTGGGCTCCCGTCGCGACGAGCGACAGGGCGAGGGAGAGCGTGAACAGACGATTCATCATGGAAGGATTCCTGTTTCGATGATCCCGATATTCGTTGATGGCCCCGCCGTCGAGCCCATAACGCTTCCCGAGATGAAGGCCTATCTGCGCGTCGACGACGAGGCCGAGGACGATCTCATCGCCGGGCTGATCAGGGCCGCAAGGCTCCTGGTGGAATCCGCCTCGCGGCGCCTCCTGATCGAGCAAAGCTGGCGCATCGTGATGGATCGCTGGCCCGACAGCGGAAAGGTGCTGCTGCCGGTTGCGCCCCTGCTGGCGATCGACCGCATCAGGGTGCTCGCCGCGGACGGCACGGCCGCGGAGGTCGAGGCCTCGTCCATCGCGGCTGATCCGGCGAGCGATCCGCCCTCGATCACCGTCTCCGGCGCTCCCGGACCCGGCAAGCCTAAAAACGGCATCGAGATCGAGCTCCGCGCGGGCTTCGGCGCCACGGCCGACGCGGTGCCTGCCACCCTGAAGCTCGCGATCAGGATTCTCGTCGCGCATTGGTTCGAGAACCGGGGCGACGTGGCGGGCGAGCAGATCCTGCCGCCGGAAGCCATGGCGCTCGTCGCCCCGTTCCGGCGGGCGCGGTTGTGACCCCGCTTCAAGCGAGTTTGCGCCGCGCGGCGGTTGTTTCGCGACGCGTACGATTGTCTTCCTCCCTTGCGGGGAGGGGGATGGGTGGAGGTCGTAAAGTCGGAGGCCTGAGAAGATTTCAGATGACACGACAGCCCTACGTCGTCATGGCCGGGCATGTCCCGGCCATCCCGATCGGAAAGACACTGTGCTTCACGGATCGGGATCACCGGCACAAGGCCGGTGATGACGTGGAAGAGTGAGCTGGTTTGACCGCTCACCCAGTCGTTCGACCTTCACCCCTGCCCCTCCCCGAAAGGGGAGGGGAACAAGCGCGTGCCGTTCTGCGACAGCCTTTCAGGACGACGCGCGCGCTTTGCTCAATGCTCTTCATCACTTCCGATTTTCCATGAATCCCAAATCATTGCCCATCGGCGCGCGCTCGCGCCGGTTCGTTCTCGAAGTGCCTCTCGAGAGCCCCGACGGGTTCGGAGGCGTCATCCGTTCCTACAGGGCGGGGCCTCAGCTCTGGGGCGCGATGGAAATGCTCTCCGGTTCCGAGCGCGTGCGCGCCGACCGGCCGGAGCAGTGCCTGACGCACCGGATCACGCTGCGCTATCGCGACGGCGTGACGGGCGCCATGCGCCTGACCTCGGGCCTGCGCCGCTTCGCCATCCGCGCGGCATCCGATCCCGACGGCTCGCGGCGGGATCTCGTCTGCCTGGTGGAGGAGATCAAGGCATGACGAGCCCGATCCTGGCGCTGCGCCGCGCCATCCTCGATGCCGCCTCCGAAGACGCGGAGCTGCTGTCGCTCATGGGCGGGGCGTTGCGACTCTACGACGAGCCGCCGCGCCATGAGCCGCCCGTTTATGCCGTGTTCGGCGATGTGACGGCCCGCGACTGGTCCACCGATACGGATCGCGGACACGAACAGGACCTCGCCCTCGTGGTGTGGTCGGAAAGCGGCAGCGCCCGGACGGGCCTGGCGGTGGCCGAGCGCTTCATCGCGCTCCTCGACGATGCGCCGCTTATCCTCGAGGGGCATCGCCTCGTGAATCTGCGCGTGACGGAGATCGCATCCGCGCGGGACAGGGACACGCAGCTCGCCCGCATCATTCTTCGTCTTCGCGCCGTGACCGAACGCGCGTGAGCGTTCGCTCTCTTCATTGAAAAGGATTGTGTCATGCCTGCTCAGAAGGGCAAGGACCTGCTCGTCAAGATCAGCGACGGCGGTACGGGCTTCGTCACCGTGGCCGGACTTCGCACCCGTCAGATTGCGTTCAACGCCGAGACCGTCGATGTCACCCACGCGGAATCCGCCGGGCGCTGGCGCGAGTTGCTGGCCGGCGTCGGCGTGCGCCGTGCCGGCATCACCGGCTCGGGCGTGTTCAAGGACGAGGCTTCCGATGCGCGCATGCGCCAGGTGTTCTTCGACGGTGACATCCTCACCTACCAGATCATCGTTCCCGATTTCGGACGCATCGAGGGGCCGTTCCAGATCACGAGCCTCGAATATCGCGGCGACCATGCGGGCGAGGTCACCTACGAGATGGCCTTGGAATCCGCCGGCGCCCTGACCTTCGTGGCGTTGTAGCCGGCTTCAGCCCATCACGGTCCCCACGTCATCGCCAGCCTTGTGCCGATGATCCCGATGGTGTGAGGCGCAGCGCTTTTTTGCCTCGGGATGGCCGGGACAGGCCCGGCCATCCCGAGGGAAACGGCGATGACCGAGAGGACGACAAGGCAACCGGAGACTTACTCATGGCGAACAAAAGGCGCGGCGAGATCACGCTGCGATTGGGCGACAACGATTATACGCTCTGTCTCACGCTCGGCGCTCTTGCCGAACTGGAGGAGGCGTTCGGCGTCGAGGATCTGATGGCATTGGCCGAGCGCTTCGGCACGGGACGCCTGTCGAGCCGCGACCTGTTGCGTCTGCTCGCGGTCGCCCTGCGCGGCGGCGGTCATGACGTGAGCGATGTTGAGGTCGCGAGCCTTCCCCTCGTGGATGGCATCGAGCCCGTGGCCTGCGCCATCGCCGATATCCTGGTCCTGACCTTCGGCGCGGGAGCGCCCTCAAACCCTCCGCAGCCGCAGAACGCGTGATCAGGCCGCAGGTCTTTCCGTGGGAAGACGCGATGATGCTGGGCCTGAGCGTTCTGCGGTGGAGCCCCGATGAATTCTGGCGCGCGACGCCGCGCGAGTTGTTCCTGGCGTGGGAAGGACTGAGCGGCGGGCGGCCGACGGAACCCGCGCGACGGCAGGATTTGCGGCGGATGATGGAGGCGTTTCCGGATGCTCGGGAGGCCTGATCAGTTCCGGCGGGGGAGCTGGTTGCTCATGCCGCGAAACTTGACGCCTCTGAGTTCGACGCAGGCGATGAAGAGACTCTCCCAACGAACGGAGGCGACGTTGATCGGTGCGGAAGCCGTCGCCTTCTCTGCTTCGTAATCGCATTCCTGGCGGATGCGGGCCCATTCTTTCGCGGAAAGATGGTCCGCAGCGGATACGTATTGCGGCTGTTCCGATACGCAGGCCGTAAGAAACAGCAATGGAACCGAAAGCAATTTTGAAGGAGAGGCGCATATGCCCGACGAGACTTTTCTCGCTGCCGCGCAGAAGACGGCCATCGACGACAAGCAGCGCCAGCTCAATACGCTCATCGGCCTCTCCGAGAAATTCGGCGATTCTTTATCCAATGCTTTTGCAAAGAATATCGCTGAGGGAAAGAAATTCGACGTTGTTTTGAAGAAGGTGCGCGAGACTCTTGTGGAAACAGGGTTGCGTCTCGCGCTCGCGCCGCTCCAGATGGCTTTAAGCCAAACCGTCAAGTCACTCACGACGGGGGCCATGGGAGGCTCGCTGCCGACGGGCGGGGGTGACCTGTTCGGCGGACTTTTCAAGGGAATCGGCTCGATCTTCGGCTCGCTGTTCGGCGGGGGAGGCGCGGCAGCACCCTTCGCCAAGGGCGGCGTGATCTCGCGCGGCCTGGTGATGCCGTTCGCGCAGGGCGGCGTGGTGGGGGCGCCGACCTATTTTCCGTTGGGGCGTGGCCTCGGCGTCATGGGGGAGCGGGGGGCGGAGGCCGTGATGCCGCTGGCGCGCGGGCCCGACGGAAGGCTCGGCGTGCGGGCCGGCGGAGGAGGGCGCCCCGCCTCGATCACGGTCAACATCTCGACCCCGGACGCGGAGAGCTTCCGCCGCTCCGAGGCGCAGGTGTCCGCCGCCTTGGCGCGGGCCGTCGCGCGCGGGCAGCGCGGCATGTAGCTTCGCAGGAGCTCAGGCGGTTCCGTCCTCGAGCATCGCCATGATCTCGTCCTTGATCTTCAGGCGGCGACGCTTGAGCTCCTCCTCGACCTCTTCGGGCTTCGGCTCCACCCGGGTCTCGATGCGGTGAATGGTGCGGTTCAGCTCGTCGTATTCGTCGTAGAGCCGCGCGAAGTGGTTGTTGCTCGCCTTCAGTTGGTGAATGCGCTCGGCCTTGTCGGGGAAGTCCGTGAGGAGGTCGTTGGGGGCGTTGCTCATCGCCTGCCGTCTCCGTGCTGAATGTCCTGTCGGGACGACAACGCCACCTGCTCTTTTTTCGTTTCACGTTCACGAAGGATGGATCATGGCCTCCGATTTCCACGAGGTCCGCTTTCCTCTCGATGTCAGCTTGGGGAGCCGGGGAGGGCCCGTGCGGCGGACCGATATCGTCACGCTGGCCTCCGGCCGCGAGCACCGCAACAGCCGCTGGGCCTCCTCGCGGCGCCGCTACGATGCGGGCCTGGGGGTGCGAACCATCGACGCGCTGCACGCGGTGATCGCCTTCTTCGAGGAGCGGCGCGGCAGGCTCTACGGCTTCCGCTTCCGCGACCGGACGGATTGGCGCTCGGGCCCGCCTTCGCAGGAGCCGACGCCGCTCGACCAGCGCATCGGCACGGGCGACGGGGCGACGACGACATTCCAGCTCGTCAAGACCTATGGCGGTTCCTTCGCGCCCTATCCGCGCACCATCGCCAAGCCGGTGGGCGGCTCCGTGCGGGTGGCGGTCGACGGCGTCGAGCAGGCGGTCGGCAGCGACTTCAACTGCGACCCGACGACGGGGATCATCACCTTCACCACACCGCCGCCGGCGGATGCCGCCATCACGGCGGGCTACAGCTTCGACGTGCCCGTGCGTTTCGACACGGATGAACTCGATATCGATCTCTCCACCTTCGAGGCGGGCGGCATTCCGCAGATCCCGCTGATCGAAATCGTTCCTTGAACATGTCCCTCACGTCATCACCGGCCTTGGGCCGGTGATCCCGATGGTGTGGGGCGCAGCGCTTGTCCGATCGGGATGGCCGGGACAAGCCCGGCCATGCCGAGGAAGGTTCGTAGCGCCTCACAATGTTCACTCGCATTTTCTGATCGACATCATGCGCTCTATTCCATCGAGCCTCGCCGCCCATCTGGCGGACGGGGCGACATCGCTGTGCCATTGCTGGAAGCTCATCCGCCGCGACGGCCAAAGCTTCGGCTTCACCGACCACGACCGGGATCTCGCCTTCGGCGGAACGCTCTTCGCCGCGCGCTCCGGCCTCGAAGCGGCGGAGGCGACGGCGGAACTCGGCTTCGCCATCGGCGGCGGCGAGGTGTCGGGCGCGCTCATGTCGGCGGGCCTGACGGAGGACGACATTTCGTCCGGCCTCTACGACGATGCGACCGTGGAGACCTGGCTCGTGAACTGGGCCCATGTGGAGGAGCGCCTTCTCCTCGACATCGGCTCCATCGGCGAGATCCGCCGCTCCGACGGCAGTTTCGTCGCGGAGGTGCGCGGGCTCATGCATCGCTACGACGAGGAGCGCGGACGCCTGTTCCGCGCCACCTGCTCGGCGGATCTGGGCGATGCCAGATGCGGCATCGATCTCGCCGAGTCGCGTTATTCCGATACGGGCGTCGTCACGCGCACGGACGGCTTCCTCGGCATCGTCGCCTACAGCATCGGCTTTTCGGATGGTTGGTGCACGGGCGGAAAGCTCACCTGGACGAGCGGCAGCAATGCAGGCCTCTCCGTCGAGATCAAGATGCATCGGGCCATCAGCGGCACCGACGAATTCGATCTCTGGCAGCGCGCGCCGCAGAGGATCGAGGTCGGCGATGCGTTCCACGTGACGGCGGGATGCGACAAGACCCATGCCACCTGCCGCAAGAAGTTCAGGAATGTCCTGAACTTTCGCGGCTTTCCGCACATGCCCGGCAACGACTTCATCATCCGCATGCCGCAGCAGGGCGAGCCTGGCCTCGACGGCGGGAGCCTGTTCAAATGAGCGAGGCTCTCTCCGCACGCATCATCGCCGAAGCGCGCTCGTGGATCGGCACGCCCTACCGGCATCAGGCCTCCCTCAAGGGCGTCGGCTGCGATTGCCTCGGCCTCCTGCGCGGCGTCTGGCGTCACGTGATGGGGGCCGAGCCGGAACTGCCGCCGCCTTACTCGCCCGACTGGGCGGAGGCCGGCGCCGATACGCTCGTTGCCGCCGCGCGCCGTCATCTCATCGAGATCGATACCGCCGCTTTCATGCCGGGCGACGTGCTGCTCTTCCGCTGGCGCGACCATCTCCCCGCCAAGCACTGCGCCATCGCGATTTCCGCCGACTGCATGATCCACGCCCATGACGGCGCATCGGTCGCCGAGGTCGCCTTCGCGCCCTGGTGGCGCCGGCATCTCGCCTACGCCTTTCGGTTTCCGGAGCCCTGATCATGGCCACACTCGTCCTTCAAACCGTCGGCTCCGCCGTCGGCGGCATGATTGCCGGGCCGCTCGGAGCGATGGCGGGCCGCGCCCTCGGCGGGCTCGCCGGCGCCGCCATCGACAATGCGCTCTTGGGAGGTGGCGACACCAAATACGTGGAAGGTCCGCGCCTCAAGGAGATGGACGGCCTCACCTCGACGGAGGGGGCGGCCATCCCGAGGGTCTATGGCCGCGCGCGGATCGGCGGCCAGATCATCTGGGCCACGCGCTTCGAGGAGGTGGCGAACACCAAGACCGAGCGCTCCGGGGCCCAGGGCGGCAAGGGCATGGGCGGCCCGAAGACGGTGACGACCACCTATTCGTATTTCGCCAATCTCGCGATCGGCCTGTGCGAAGGCCACATCGCCTTCGTGCGGCGCGTATGGGCGGACGGACGCGAGATCGACCTGTCGCGGATCACCATGCGCGTGCATCGCGGATCGGAGACGCAGTCTCCCGATCCGCTCGTCGTGGCGAAGGAGGGGGCTGATTACACGCCGGCCTATCGCGGTCTCGCCTATGTGGTCTTCGAGCGCCTGCCCCTGGAGGATTTCGGCAACCGCGTGCCGCAATTCTCCTTCGAGGTGGTGCGTCCCGTGGACGGGCTCAACAGGATGATCCGCGCCGTCTGCCTGATCCCGGGCGCGAGCGAATTCGGATACGACACGGTTTCCGTGACGCAGGTTCTCGATCTCGGCAAGACGAGGCCCGAGAACCGGCACCAGTTGCAGAAACGAACCGACATCGTGGCGTCCCTCGACGCACTCGAGGCCCTGTGCCCCAATCTCAGGCGCGTTTCCCTCGTGGTCAGCTGGTTCGGCAGCGATCTGCGCGCGGATGCGTGTCAGATCGAGCCCCGCGTCGACGTGAGAACCAAGACGACGGACGGCGACACATGGTCCGTCGCGGGCCTGACCCGCGACAACGCCAAGGCGGTCTCGCAGGTGAACGGTTCGCCGGCCTATGGCGGCACGCCCTCGGATGATTCCATCATCCGGCTCATCAAGCATCTGAAGGCGCGGGGTCTCGAAGTCGTCCTCTATCCCTTCGTGATGATGGATGTTCCCCAAGGCAACACCTTGCCGAACCCCTACGGCGGCACGGGGCAGCCGCCCTATCCCTGGCGCGGGCGCATTACCTGCGACCCGGCTCCCGGACGACCGGGATCGCCGGACGGGACGAGCGAGGCCGCAGATCAGGTGGGCCAATTGTTCACGCGCACATGGGGATATCGCAATTTCATCCGGCACTACGCGCAGCTCGCGAAGGAGGCCGGGGGCGTGAGCGCCTTCGTCATCGGCAGCGAATTCGTGGGGCTGACGCGGGTGCGCTCCTCTCCGGGCGTCTATCCCGCCGTCAGCCGTTTCAGGGCGATTCTGTCCGATGTGCGCTCGATCCTGGGCGCGGGAACCAGGCTCGTCTATGCGGCGGACTGGACGGAATATGGCGCCCATGTCCTGGGCGGCGGCAGCGAGGTCCGGTTCCCGCTTGATCCGCTCTTCGGCGATCCCGATCTGGATGCGGTCGGCATCGATTATTACCCGCCCATCTCCGACTGGCGCGACAGTCCCGACCATGCGGATCTCACCGATGCCCGCAGCATCTACGACGTCGATTATCTGCGCCGCAGGCTCGGCGGCGGCGAGGCTTTCGACTGGTACTATGCGAACGCCTCCGACCGCGCGGCGCAAAGGCGAACGCCGATCACCGACGGCGCCTTCGGCAAGCCGTGGATGTTTCGCGCGAAGGATCTCATCGGTTGGTGGTCGAACACCCATGTCGAGCGCTATCAGGACGACGAGGTCAGGACGACGTCCTGGGTCCCGGAGTCGAAGCCGATCTGGCTGACCGAGATCGGCGTGCCTGCCGTGGACAAGGGACCGAACGGGCCGAATGTCTTTCCCGATCCGAAATCGTCGGAATCGGCCTATCCGCCGTTCTCGCGCGGGGTACGCGACGATCTCATCCAGGCGCGTGCGTTGGAGGCGATCCTGTCGCGGTTCGATCCGGCGCAGCGCGGCTTTTCCTCCGCGTATAATCCGGTCTCCTCCGTGTATGGCGGCCGCATGGTCGATCCAGACAACATCTTCGTCTGGGCCTGGGATGCGCGCCCGTTCCCGGCTTTTCCCGATTACGAGTCGGTGTGGAGCGACGGGCCGAACTGGGAAACGGGCCACTGGATCACGGGCCGCCTCGAAGGCGCGCCGCTCGACCGGCTGATCGCGGCGATCCTCAAGGATTTCGGCCTGTCCGATCCGGGGATGCTCCCCGTCGACGGCTTCATGGACGGCTATGTGATCGACAAGCCCATGTCCCTGCGCGGAGCGCTCGAACCGCTGCTGCGCCTCTTCGGCGTCGATGCGGTCGCGAGCGGCGGCAGGATCGCCTGGAAGGGCCGCGGCGGCCGCTCGGTGATCACGCTGACGCCCGACGATCTCGTGCTCAGCGAAGGCGAGCCCGCGCTGAAGCTCACGCGCGCTCAGGAAACGGAGCTGCCGCAGCAGGTCGAGATCGGCTACACGGAGAGCGAGCAGGATTACCGCCGCGCCGCCGTGGCCTCGCGTCGCCTCGCGGGATCGAGCCGCCGTGAGGGCCGCACCGATTGCGCCATCGTCACGCGCCGCGCGGAGGCGCAGCGCCTGGCGGATGCCTGGCTGCAGGATCTCTGGGCGGGCAGGGAAGGGGCGGAGTTCGAGCTCCCGCCCCGCCGGATCGATCTCGAGCCCGGCGACCTGATTTCGCTTTCCACGGATGCGGGGCCGAAACTGCACAGGGTGGTGCGGATCGCCGATGGTGCGACGCGCAAGGTGACGACGCGCGCCATCGAGCCCGCCGTGTTCGAAAGTCCGGGCTCATCGCTCGACAGGCCCGCTCGCCAGCCGCCGCCCATCCCCGGCAAGCCGCAGGTCGTCATTCTCGACCTGCCCGCCGCCCTCGGGGATCCGACGCCCCTGCAATACGTGGCCGTGGCCGCCGATCCCTGGCCGGGCGCCGTCACCATCTGGCGCTCTAGCAATGGTGCGAGCTTCACGCCGCACCGGATCATCGATCTGCCGGCGGTGATCGGGCGCACGCGCACGGCGCTTCCTGCCGGACCGCTCTGGCGCTGGGATCCTTCAGCCACACTCGAAGTCGAGATTTCCGCCGGCGCGATCAGCTCCCTCGACGACGAGACGGTGCTGCCCGGCGGCAATCTCTTCGCCGTCAGGGGAACGGATGGGCGATGGGAGATTCTCGCGGCGGCGCGCGCCGAGATGATCGGCGAGCGCATCTACCGCCTGTCCCGCTTCCTGCGCGGGCTGGCCGGGACGGAGCCGGAGGCGGGCCGCATCGTGCCCGAGGGAGCGCTGCTGGTCCGCCTCGACGAGGCGATCGCTCCTCTCGCAACGGATGTGAGCGATCTCGGCCAGACCTGGCGCTACAGGATCGGTCCTTCGGGGCGCGATCATGCCGATCCGTCCATGACGGAAATCTCCGCGCTCGTCGGGCGCGACGCCCTCAAGCCTCTCAGCCCGGTTCACGTATCCTTGCGCCGCGAGCCGGACGGCGTGCGGATCGACTGGATCCGCCGCACGAGGCGGCACGGCGACGGCTGGGAGGCTGTCGATGTTCCCTTGTCGGAGGATTTCGAGCGCTACGAGATCGACATCATCCAGGCAGGCGCGGTTGTCCGCACCCTGACGAGCGCCCAGCCCTTCGCCCTCTATCCCGCCGAGCAGGAAATCGCCGATTTCGGCGCGCCGCAGACCACGCTCAGCCTTCGCATCGCGCAAGTGAGCGCCGTTGCAGGGCGCGGCTTCGAGCGAAGCGTCGCACGTCCCGTTCAGGGGTGAATTCACTCGGACGCAGCCTTGTCCTGAGTTTCCGGTTCATGAGGCGCCACCATGCCCTCCTTCCCCTTGCAAGGAGGAGTGGAGGTAGGAACGAGCGACCGGGTGAGCGGTGAAACCCGTTCCCTCGTCATCACCGGCCTTGTGCCGGTGATCTCGATTGTTTGAAACGCAGCGCTTTTCCAATCGGGATGGCCGGGACGAGCCCGGCCATGACGGTATTGGGCCGCAGTGATCTCGGGATTTCGTCAGCGCCCTGACTTTCCGGCCCCCACCCTTGATCCCGCCCCATAAGGGCGAGGGAAACGCCTGCCGTATTCTGCAGAATTTTGCCCCTTCCTCTCACCACCCGTCGAACAATGAGCACAACACCTCATCTTGCACTGCCGCTGCTCGCCGCGGCGCAGGCGCAGAAGCATGTCACCCACAATGAAGCGCTCGCGGCGCTTGACGCGCTCGTGCATCTTTCCGTGAAGGAGCGCGGGCGAACGGTGCCGCCTGCGACACCGGATGAAGGAGATCGCTACCTCGTCGGCAGCGGCGCCACGGGAGCTTTCTCGGGCCACGATGCGGTGATTGCGCTGTTCGATCTCGGCGCGTGGCGCTTCTTCACGCCGAGGGCCGGATGGAGGGCCTATGTGGAGGCCGAAGAAGCACTCATCGCGTTCGATGGCTCCCAATGGCGCGACATCGGCCATTTCTGCAGGATCATCGACAACCTGGATCGCCTCGGGCTCGGGACCACGCCGGACGATCTCAACCGGCTTTCGGCGAAGCTCAATGCCGCCCTGTTCGCCGCGCTCGGAACCGACGAGGGCGGCAGCGGCGATCTTCGCTTCGTGCTCAACAAGGCGGGAACGGGCAACGTCCTCTCGCAGCTCTATCAGCGCGGCTTCAGCGGCCGGGCGGAGACGGGCCTGGTCGGCCGCGACGATTTCAGCATCCGCGTTTCCGCCGACGGTTCGCAGTGGTCCGACGCCCTGGTCATCGACCACGCGACGGGCGTGGGACATTTCCCGCAAGGGCTGGCGAACCTGCCGCGCGCCAACCTTCTCATCAACGCGGCCTTTCGCGTCAATCAGCGAGGATTTGCGGGCGGCGCGCTTGCGGAGGGAGCTTACGGTTTCGATCGATGGAAGGGGGGACCCGGCGGCTGCGCGATCGATCGCGCGGAGGATGGCGTCGTCACGCTGACGGGCGCTCTCGATCAGGTCGTCGATGCCGAACACGCGGCAGCCCTCACAGGGCTTTCCCATCTCGCGGGCGCGACGCTGACCCTGTCGGTGCAGGACCCGTCCGGTCCGCTGCCGGTCGTGATCGGATCGCAGGCGGCCACGATCCCGGCGGGATCGGGCCGGCGCTCGGTGACCGTGACACTCGGCCCGGAGGAAACCGGCCATGTTCTCGTCCGGCTCGCCCCTTCGGATCCGTGCTCGTTCAAGCATGTGAAGCTGGAGGTGGGCGCCTATGCGACGCCATGGGTCGGAGAGGCGCCGGATATCGAGGAGCTTCGCTGCCGGCGCTACTATCAGCCCTTGCCTCTCAGCGGGTCGTCTCCGGGGATCCTGGCTTCTCTCGCCCAGAAGACGTCGATGACGACGATCGACGCTCCCCTGCAGCTTCCCGTTCCGATGCGCGCCGATCCGGTTCTGGTGACGAGCAATCCCGCCTGGGCCAACGCGGCACCGGCGGACAACCAGATCGCCTTCTTCAACAACAGCGTTCCCGGGTGGCTGGTGATCTCCGGTGCGCTCACGCTGACGACCGTTCTCCCCCCGAGCCCGTCGGCGCTCGTGCTGAGATGCCGGGCGTCCTCTCTGTTCTCGGCTGCAACGGGCGGTATCGGATACCTCCATGTAGGAGACGCCGTCGTCCTCGCCGCGCAGGCGGAGCTCTGAGGGGCCGCCATGACACCATCCGCGAATTTCCAGACGGCCCTGGCGCTGGTTCTCCGGCACGAGGGCGGCTTCGTCCATCATCCCGACGATCCGGGCGGCGCGACGAAGTTCGGCATCACGCAGGAGACCCTGTCCCGCGCGAGAGGCGTTCCCGCGACCGTCGCGGATGTCCGGCGCCTCTCGAAAGCGGAGGCGGCCGAGATCTATCGGCGCTTCTACTGGGAAGCCGTCCGGGCGGATGAGCTCCCGCCGGGGCTTCAGCTCGCACTCTTCGACCTCGCCGTCCATTCCGGGCCGAAGCGCGCGGTCACGCTGCTGCAGAAGGTTCTCGACGTCGAAGCCGATGGGCGTCTCGGACCCGTGACCATGGCCGCCGTCCGGGCCGCCGATCCGGCCGAGACCATTCGGCGCCTCACCCGCGAGCGTCTCGGCTTTCTGTCCCGTCTCTCCACTTGGCCGGTCTTCGGGCGCGGCTGGCGCAGGCGGGTTCTCGCCGTCGAGCGGGACGCGATCCGGCTCGCCTCATCCTCCACTCCTGCAACAGGAAAACCTGTCATGTTCGATACCAAGACCATTCTCGCCAGCAGAACCGTGTGGGCCAACCTGATCGGCCTCGCCGCCCTGATCCTCGGCATGTTCGGCTACGATACCTCGACCGTGGACGAGAGCGCCTTCCAGGAGGCCCTGGTGCAGGTCATCGCCGCCGCCAGCTTCATCGCCTCGACGGTCTTCAGGATCCTGGCCTCCAAGCAGCTCTCAAGCTAGAGTGGACATTCAGGCTTCGTTCAGTGCTCCTGAGGCAGAAGGCGGGCATGCGTCTCGTTTGGCTGGTCATAGTGCTGTGGGGAATGATGGGGGTTGCGCAAGCGCAAAGCGCGACGGCGGCCCTCCAGAACTGCCTGCTGCCCAAGGAAATACAGGAGGCCGTGGCCTCCAAAGGCGTCGTCGCGCCGGCCTCCGCCGTCATGACGGCCCGCCGACAGGTGCCGAACGCGGATGTGGTGCGAGCCAGCCTTTGCCGCAGCAGCGACGCGCTGGTTTATGTCATCATGGCCTTGAAAAAGGATGGTCGGATCGTGCAAGTGACGATCGATGGCTCCACCGGACGCGTAAAATCGGTCCATTGAACGGAAGGCTCGAAACGTGCGCCTACTCGTTGTCGAGGACGACAAGACCCTCAATAAGCAGATCGTGACCGCCCTTGAGCAGGCCGGCTACGCCGTCGACACGGCTTTCGACGGCGAGGAGGGGCAGTTCCTCGGGGACACCGAACCCTATGACGCCATCATCCTCGACCTCGGCCTGCCGAAGGTGGACGGCGTTTCCGTTCTCACCGCCTGGCGGCGGGAGGGGAGAAAGACGCCCGTCATCATCCTCACCGCCCGCGACCGCTGGAGCGACAAGGTCCAGGGCTTCGACGCGGGCGCCGACGACTACGTGACCAAGCCGTTCCACATGGAGGAGCTCCTGGCCCGGGTGCGGGCGCTCCTGCGCCGCGCGACCGGCCATGCGTCCAGCGAGATCGTCTGCGGGCCGGTGAAGCTCGATACCCGCTCGGGCCGCGTGGCCGTGGACGGCAATCCGGTGAAGCTGACCTCCCACGAGTACCGGCTCCTGTCCTATCTGATGCATCACACGGGCCGCATCGTCTCGCGCGGCGAGCTCACCGAGCATCTCTACGACCAGGATTTCGACCGTGACTCGAACACGATCGAGGTCTTCATCGGCCGCCTGCGCAAGAAGCTCGGCGTCGATATCATCCAGACCGTTCGCGGCCTGGGCTATCTCCTCGACGCGGGCCAGGCTCAGACGAGATCGTGAGCGCCCTGCGCCCCATCCTCAAGCGCTTCGCCAGCCGGCCGATCGCCGTCCGACTGGCGGTCTCTTCCGTCTTCTGGAGCTTCGCGATCCTGCTCGTCGCGGGCCTGATCCTGCTCACCCTGTATCGCGACAATACGGAGCGGGCCTTCGATCAGCGGCTTCTCGTCTATGCCAATACCCTGGCCTCCAACCTCGTCGCCCCTGGCGACCCGGATCGCGACCTCGGCCCCATCGGAGACCCGCGGTTCGAGCTGCCCCTGTCCGGCTGGTACTGGCAGGTCGCGCGGCCCAATGCCAAGCCCAATGAGATCCGCTCCTCCAAGTCCCTCTTCGGCGGCCAGGTGCCGAGCCTCGCCATGTCGGGCGACAACCGGTTCGGGCAGATCCGCCGCGGCTACGGCAAGGCTCCCGACGAGCGGGAGCTGCGCATCATCGAGCGCGACATCGATCTTGGCGAGGACGGGCGCTACATCATCCGCGTCGCCGGGCCTGCCGACGAGATCGATGTGGGCGTGCGCGACTTCCTCTTCGCCCTGACCATCACCTTCGCCCTGCTGGGCCTCGCCCTCGGCTTCTCGACCCTCATGCAGATCCGCTTCGGACTGCGCCCCCTGGCCAAGCTCCGCAGCGCGCTCGGCGCCATCCGCCGCGGCGAGGCGGAAAGGATCGTGGGCGAGTATCCGCGCGACATCTCACCGCTCGCGAGCGAATTGAACCTTCTGCTCGACACCAACCGGGAGATCCTGGAACGCGCCCGCACCCAGGTGGGCAATCTTGCCCATGCCCTCAAGACTCCGCTCAGCATCATCATGAACGAGGCGGAGAACGCGCCCGACGAGGTGGCGGCCCGCGTGCGCGAGCAGGCGACCCTCATGCGCGACCAGGTGAACTACTACCTCGACCGCGCCCGCGCGGCGGCCCTGGCCGGGACCTTGGGAACGCTGACCGATGTGGAGCCGGTGATCGGGGGCCTGGCCCGGACCTTCGCCAAGATCTACCGCGACAAGGACCTCGAGGTCGAACTCGCCATTCCTCCGGATCTGCGCTTCCGGGGGGAGAAGCAGGACCTCGAGGAGATGGCGGGCAACCTGATCGACAATGCCGCCAAATGGGCCACGCGCAAGGTCGAGATCACCAGCGAAATCATCCGCGAGGACGATGACCGTCCCCGCTTCCGCCTGCTCATCGACGACGATGGTCCAGGACTTCCGGAGGCCGCGCGCGCCGAGGTGCTCAAGCGCGGCCGCCGTCTCGACGAGACGAAGCCCGGCTCCGGCCTCGGGTTGTCCATCGTGAGCGATCTCGCAGCCCTCTATCGCGGCTCCCTCAGGCTCGAAGCCGCCCCGCTCGGAGGCCTCAGAGCCGTTCTCGAGCTCCCCGGGGATAGAGGCTAATCCTATGTATTTTTACGCGTGACACCGTGCCACCGTCGTGCTTGACGGGGACTCGGAGTAATTAGGATTTAATGGTGATCTGGATCATACTCTTGCTGATGACGGCGGCAGCCGTGATGGCGGTGCTTTGGCCGCTGTCGCGCCACCGCGCGCTTGCGGCGAAGCAGGCCGATCCGGATACGCAGTTCTACCGGGAGCAGATCGCCGAGATCGAGCGGGACCGCGAGCGTGGCGTTCTTCTGCCGAGCGAGGCCGAAGCGGCCAAGGCCGAGGCCGGACGACGGCTTCTGCGGGCCACGGGCATGACGGGCGCCGGCAGCTTCGCCGCTCTTGGAGAGCCCGCCCTGCGCCGCCGCAGGGCAGCCTCGACGCTTGCCTTGTCCGTGATCCCGATCATGGCGCTCGCGCTCTATGGAGCCTATGGCTCGCCCCAGCTTCTCACCCATCCGCCGGAGCGCGAGGCCCAGAAGCCGGCCGACAGGCTCGACCTCATGACGGCTGTTGCGCAGATCGAAGAGCATCTCGCCCAGAACCCGCAGGACGGCCGCGGCTGGGAGGTGGTCGCGCCCGTCTATCTGCGGATGGGCAGGATCGACGATGCCGTGAAGGCCTACGACTCGGCCGTTCGCTACCTTGGCCCCAGCCCGGAGCGGCTCGCCAATTTCGGCGAGGCCATGGTGCTTGCGAAAGACGGGCTCGTTTCCGCCGAGGCGCAGGCGGTGTTCGAGCAGGCCGTCCAGATGGACGACACGGCTTTCAAGGCCCGCTACTATCTTGCCGTCGCCGCCGAGCAGGATGGGAAGACCGACAAGGCGAAGCAGGCCTATGCCGACATTCTTGCAAGCTCGCCCGAGGGAGCGCCATGGGGCGAGGTCGTCAGGAAACGTCTTGCGAGCCTCGGCGGCGAGCCGCCGGTTGCCGGGCAGGGGGATGCCCCCCAGATAGAGGCTGCCGATATCGCCCGCATGGTTTCCGGTCTCGCCGAGCGCCTCGAGACTCAGGGCGGCACTCCCGACGAGTGGGCGCGGCTCATCCGGTCCTATGCTGTTCTCGGGCAGCGCGACAAGGCCATGGCCGCGGCGCAGCGCGCACGGCAGGCCCTGGCGCAGGATGATGCCGGGCTCAAGACGATCGACGCGATGACTCGCGAACTGAAACTGACTGACGCTGGACCATGACCCGGAAACAAAGACGCCTGACCCTGATCGGCTTCGCAGGTGCCATCCTCGCGATCGCGCTCGGTCTTGTGCTTTACGCCATGAACGACACCATCGTTTTCTTCAACTCGCCCGCGGATATCCAGGCGAAGAACGTGCAGCCCGGCACGCGCCTTCGCCTGGGAGGGCTCGTGAAGGAGGGAACGGTGCAGCGCGGCGCCGACCAGCAGATCACCTTCGAGGTGATGGATGGGCAGGCCAGCCTGAAGGTGCACTACAAGGGTCTGCTGCCTGATCTGTTCCGCGAGGGGCAGGGCGTCGTGGCCGAGGGCGTTCTGGAAAGCGCGACCATGTTCCGCGCCGATTCCGTTCTCGCCAAGCACGACGAGAACTACATGCCCCGCGAGGTCGCGGATACCCTGAAGAAGCAAGGGCATTGGCAAGGCGAAGCCGACGCCGCGCCGAAGACGCAGTAAGCAAGGGAGAGCCCTCGTGTTGGTCGAGGCCGGACATTTCGCGCTTGCACTGGCGCTCGGGTTATCCCTGATCCAGTTCATCGTGCCGCTTTGGGGCGCGCGCGCCAACGATCCTGTTCTGATGTCGGTTGCGCCGGCCACTGGCCTCGCCGTTTTCGGCTGCATCGCCTTTGCCTTCCTGGCGCTGACGATGGCCTACGTGACATCCGATTTCTCGGTGCTCAACGTGGTTGAGAATTCGCATTCGGCGAAGCCGCTCATCTACAAGATCTCCGGCGTGTGGGGGAACCACGAGGGCTCGATGCTGCTCTGGGTCCTGATCCTCTCGCTGTTCGGCTCCGTGGTGGCTCTCGCCAGGAACACCATTCCGCTGCGCCTGCAGGCCAATACGCTGGCCGTGCAGGCGGCGATCACCATCGCCTTCCTGCTCTTCATCCTGGTCGCATCGAATCCCTTCACACGCATCGTTCCGGCCCCCGCCGAAGGGCAGGATCTGAATCCGCTGCTGCAGGATCCCGGCCTCGCGATCCATCCGCCGCTGCTCTACATCGGCTATGTCGGCTTTTCGATCTCATTCGCCTTCGCCTGCGCCGCCTTGATCGACGGACGCATCGACGCCGTCTGGGCGCGCATCGTGCGCCCGTGGACGCTCGGCGCCTGGGCCTTCCTGACACTCGGCATCGCCATGGGCTCGTATTGGGCCTATTACGAACTCGGCTGGGGCGGCTGGTGGTTCTGGGATCCGGTGGAGAACGCCTCGCTCATGCCATGGCTCGCCGGAACGGCTCTGCTGCATTCGACGGTCGTCATGGAGAAGCGCGACGCGTTGAAGGTCTGGACGATCCTTCTCGCCATCCTCACGTTCTCGCTGTCGCTGCTCGGCACGTTCCTCGTGCGCTCGGGCGTACTGACCTCCGTCCATTCCTTCGCGGTCGATCCGGAACGCGGCACCTTCATTCTCGCCATCCTGATCCTGTTCATCGGCGGTTCGCTCGCGCTCTTCGCCTGGCGCGCACCGATGCTCAAGCAGGGCGGATTGTTCGCGCCCGTTTCGCGCGAGGGCGCACTCGTGCTGAACAACCTGTTCCTGGCAACCGCCTGCGCGACGGTTTTCATCGGCACGCTCTATCCGCTCGCGCTGGAGGTACTGACCGGCGAGAAGATCTCCGTCGGCGCGCCGTTCTTCAATTTTACCTTCCTGCCGCTGATCGTGCCGCTGCTCCTGCTGCTTCCGTTCGGCCAGACGCTGGCCTGGAAGCGCGGCAACTTTCTCGGCACGGCGCAGCGTCTCTATGCGGTGTTCGGCATCGCGATCGTCGTGACCCTCGCGATGTTCGCGTTCGAATATGGCGGGCCCGTCGCCGCGCCTCTCGGGATCGGCCTTGGCGTCTATCTGGTTCTCGGCGCATTCAATGAAATCGTGACGCGCTCCTGGTCGAAGGGAACGCCGCTCCCCGTTGCGTGGCGCAAGGCCGCCAACCTGCCGCGCTCCACCTGGGGCACGGTGCTGGCGCATGCGGGCGTCGGCCTGACGGTGATCGGGATCGCTGCGACGGCCTGGGGCGTGGAGGGGCTTGCGACGGTCAAGATCGGCAGCAGCGTCAAGGCGGGCGATTACGAAGCCAGGCTCGAGCGCGTCGTTCCGCGCACGGAGGCGAATTTCCGGGAGGATGTGGCGATCTTCACGATCCTCCGGAACGGCAATGACCTCGGGACGCTGGAGAGCATGAAGCGCCTCTATGTGACCCGCGGCATGCCGACCACCGAAGCCGGCATCATGACCGTCGGCCTGGGCCAGGTCTATGTCAGCCTCGGCGAGGTTCAGGCCGACGGCTCCGTAGGCGTGCGGCTCTATTACAAGCCGCTCGTGCTGCTGATCTGGATCGGTGCGCTCGTCATGGCCCTGGGCGGCGGCGTGTCCCTGACGGATCGCCGGCTGCGCATCGGCGCTCCGGCCCGCGCCAAGACGGGATCGGCTGCGCCCGTTCCTGCGGAGTGAACCATGCGGCGCGTTCTTGCACTCCTCGCGGCTCTCGTTTTCAGCACATCGGTCTTTGCCGTTCAGCCCGATGAGGTGCTGAAGGATCCGGCTCTGGAGAAGCGGGCTCGCGAGATCTCCGCGGGCCTGCGCTGCCTCGTCTGCCAGAACCAGTCGATCGACGATTCCGACGCCCAGCTCGCCAAGGACCTGCGGCTTCTCGTCCGCGAGCGCCTGGTCGCAGGCGACAGCGACGAACAGGTGCGGGATTTCCTCGTGCAGCGCTATGGCGAGTTCGTCCTGCTCAAGCCCACCTTCAGCGCCCATAACATGCTGCTGTGGCTGACGCCGGTGATCGTCCTCGTGCTGGGCGGAATCGGAGCCTATACCGCTCTCAGGCGCCGTCCGCAGGCGGCGGAGACTCTCGACGAGGAGGAGCGGCGCGCTCTCGAGGCGCTGCTGAAGCAGGACCAATCCACCTCCTGACGAAACCTTACCAACATTTCATCTAAGGGTGAGGGTGCCGTAAGGCGGGCGGCCCCATCTTCCTCCCAACACGAACCGAACAAGGTTCCTGCAGGAGAGAGAAGACATGTTGGACAAAGTTTCAACTCCCGTCCGTAAGCGTACTGCGAAATGGCTCGGCGCCGCCGCCGTGGCCGCCCTGATCGCCGGCGGTTCCGTCGGCACGGGCTTCATTGCCCCCAACACGGCCCATGCCGAACTGCGCTCCATGTCGCAGCCCGTACAGAACGTGCCGTCCTTCGCCGATGTGATCGAGCGCGTGAAGCCCGCCGTCGTGGCGGTCAAGGTCAAGGTCCAGAACGTGGCCGATCGGGACGATGACTGGGATGGGTCGGGCTTCTCGGCGCCGGATCTGCCCCCGGGTCATCCCCTGGAGCGCTTCTTCCGCCAGTTCCGCGATCAGTTCCCCGGCGAGCGCTTCGGCCGTGGTCCCCGCCAGGAGCGCCCTCGCAAGTTCGGTCAGGCCCTGGGCTCCGGCTTCTTCATCTCGGCCGACGGCTATGTCGTGACCAACAATCACGTGGTCGACAACGCCTCCGAGGTGCAGGTGACGATGGACGACGGCAAGACCCTCGATGCCAAGGTCATCGGCACCGACTCCAAGACCGATCTTGCCCTGTTGAAGGTCGAAGGCAACGACTTCCCCTATGTGCGCCTCGCAGCCCAGAAGGCCCGCATCGGCGACTGGGTCGTCGCCATCGGCAATCCCTTCGGTCTCGGCGGCACGGTGACGGCCGGCATCGTCTCGGCGCAGCACCGCGACATCGGCGCCGGTCCCTATGACGACTTCATCCAGATCGATGCTTCCGTGAACAAGGGCAATTCGGGCGGTCCGACCTTCAACCTCTCGGGCGAGGTCGTGGGCGTGAACACGGCGATCTTCTCGCCGTCCGGCGGCAATGTCGGCATTGCCTTCGCCATTCCCGCGAGCACGGTCGATCAGGTCGTGACGTCGCTGAAGGAGAAGGGCTCCGTGACCCGCGGCTTCATCGGCGTGCAGATGCAGCCGGTGACCAAGGAGATTGCCGAGGCCATCGGCCTGAAGGAGCCCAAGGGCGCCCTTGTGGCCGAGGCGATCAAGGACGGCCCCGCCGCGAAGGCCGGCGTCCGGACGGGCGATACGATCATCGCCGTCAATGGCGAGCCGATCAACGAGGCCAAGGACCTCTCGCGCAAGGTCGCCCAGACCGCGCCCGGCAAGTCCCTGTCGCTCACGCTGTGGCGCGAAGGCAAGGAACGGACGGTCACGCTCGAGGTCGCAAGCCAGCCGAAGGGGGTCTGATCCTTCGGCAAAGATGAGGGCGCCAGGACCTTAAGTGTTGATTGCCCCCAGCACCTGGTGTCTTCTGCCCGCGGCAGGCTGGCCTCAGCCCCCTCCAGGGTCGGCCTGCCGCAGGGCTCAATGGCGTTAGACAGGCTATGCGGATTCTGATCATCGAGGACGACAAAGAAGCGGCCACCTACCTTGTGAAGGCGTTCCGGGAAACGGGCCATCTGGCGGATCACGCCGCGGATGGGCTCGACGGCTATGCCATGGCCGAGGCGGGCAATTACGACGTGCTCGTCGTCGACCGCATGCTGCCGAAGCTCGATGGCCTCTCCCTGATCCGCGCCCTGCGCGAGCAGAAGGTGGAGACGCCGGTTCTCATCCTGTCCGCGCTGGGCCAGGTCGACGACCGTGTGAAGGGCCTGCGCGCGGGCGGAGACGATTACCTCCCGAAGCCCTACGCCTTCTCCGAGCTCCTCGCCCGGGTGGAGGTCCTCTCGCGCCGCCGCGCCTCGACGCCCAGCAGCGAGCCGACCGTCTACCGGATCGCGGATCTCGAACTCGACCGCCTGTCGCACCGTGTGACGCGCTCGGGACAGGAGATCGTGCTGCAGCCGCGCGAGTTCAGGCTGCTCGAATACCTGATGAAGAACGCCAATCAGGTGGTCACGCGCACCATGCTGCTCGAGCATGTATGGGACTATCACTTCGATCCCCAGACCAACGTGATCGACGTTCACGTGTCCCGCCTGCGCTCCAAGATCGACAAGGGCTTCGACAAGCCGCTCATCCATACCATCCGGGGCGCCGGCTACATGGTCCGCGTCGGCTCGGCCGAGGAGGGCGAGGAATGAGTGCGCACGCATGACCGCTTTCGGCAAGCTCTTCCGGACCACCGCGTTCAAGCTCTCCTTCGCCTATCTCGTCGTCTTCACGCTGTTTGCCTTCGCGACCCTCGGTTACGTCGCCTGGAGCGCGCAGAAGCTCCTGACGGACCAGTTCGTCTCCGCCATCGAGACGGAGATCAACAGCCTGGCCGGCATCTACAGGAACGGCGGCCTGCGCCGGCTGGTGAACGCCGTCGAGCGGCGCTCCCGCACGCCGGGCGCCTCGCTCTATCTCGTCACCACCGGCCTCGGCGAGCGGGTCGTCGGCAATGTCGGTGCCTTGCCGCCCGGTGTCATCGACCGCGTCGGCCAGTTCGAGACGCTCTACAACCGGACGGACGAGACGGATGCGAGACCGAGCGTCGCCCTCGTGCGCGTCTATCAGCTGCCGGGCGATTTCCGTCTTCTCGTGGGCCGCGATATCGAGGAGCGCATCCGTCTGCGCGACGTCATACACCGCGCCTTCGGCTATTCCCTGTTGTTCATCGGCGTTCTGGGCTGCCTGGGCAGCTGGTTCATCGCGCGGCGGGTTCTCAAGCGCGTCGACGACATGACCGACATCACGCGCGACATCATGGCCGGGGACCTCGACGGGCGCCTGAAGATCGCCGGAACCGGAGACGAGCTCGATCGTCTCGCGCAGAATCTCAACGACATGCTCGACCGCATCGGCGAGCTGATGCGCGGCATGCGCGAGGTTTCCGACAACATCGCGCATGATCTGAAGACGCCCCTGACGCGCCTGCGCAACAAGGCGGACGAGGCGCTGCGAACGGCCAAGAGCCCGGACGAGCTGAAGGCGGCGCTCGAGGCCACCATCGAGGAGAGCGACAACCTCATCCGCATCTTCAACGCGCTTCTCATGATCGCGCGCCTCGAAGCGGGCAATGCCCGCGAAGGCCTTGCCGACTTCGACGCCGCGGAGGCCGTCCGCGACGTCGCCGAACTCTACGATGCCCTGGCCGAGGAGGCTGGCGTCTCGCTCGATGTCTCCGTCGAGAACGATCTGCCGATCCACGGCAACCGCGAGCTTCTGGGGCAGGCCATGGCGAACCTCCTCGACAACGCCCTGAAATATGGCGCCGCTCCCGACGGGAGCAACCCGACCATCACCGTGTCGGCCAAGCGCATCGACGGAGAGGTGCAGATCGTGGTGGCGGATCGCGGCCCCGGCATTCCGGAAGCCGAGCGTCATCACGTGCTGGAACGCTTCGTCCGCCTGGAATCGGCGCGCTCCCGGCCCGGGTTCGGTCTGGGGCTCAGCCTCGCCGCGGCTGTCGCGAGGCTGCATGAGGGCCGCCTGATCCTGGAGGACAATGCGCCGGGCCTGCGGGTCGTCCTGGTTCTGCCCTTGAAGGAGATGCCCGTGCCGCAGGCCGCCCTGCCTTCCGCAGCCTGAGCCTGAAGATTTCGGTTGCCTCCTCGTCCTTGGCGTGAACACTCGGCTCGACCCTGAGACAAGGATGGATGGGCCGTGCCAGACCAGAACCGCTCCCTCGTCAGCCGCCTGAAGCAGGCTCCGCCCGTTTCCGACCTCAAGAAGGCCAAGGCCCAATTGGCGGACTTCATCGATCGCGTCCGGGACGAACCCGAAGCCGCGGCCATCCTGCCGCATCTCGATGCGGGCGCGCTGCGCGATCTCCTCCTGGCCGTGGCGGATTACTCTCCCTTCCTCTGGCAGCTCGTCGTCAACGATCCGGTCCGCATGGCGAGGCTCGCGCTGGAGGATCCCGAGACCGTCCATGCCTCCATCGTCGAGGATCAGGCGAGCCTTTTCCGACAGGTCCGCTCGGGTGCGATCACCCACGACGATGCGATGCGCGCGTTTCGCCGCAACCGCAACGCGCACGCGCTGCTTGTGGCCCTCGCCGATATCGGCGGGCTATGGAGCACGGAGGAGGTCACGCAGGCCCTGTCGGACTTCGCGGATGCCTCCGTCTCCGGCGGCTTGAACCTCATCCTGATCGAGACGGCCGATCTCGGGCGCCTCACGCTTCCCAATCCTGATGCGCCGGGAGAGGGCTCCGGCGTGACGGTGCTCGCGCTCGGCAAGCACGGGGCAGGGGAACTCAACTATTCCAGCGATATCGATCTCGTCATCTTCTTCGATCCCGAGACGAAAGCGTTGAAGGAGGGGGCCGAGGCCACCACGATCTACACACGCATCGCCCAGCAGCTCGCCCGCCTTCTGCAGGAGCGCACGCCCGACGGCTATGTGCACCGGGTCGATTACCGCCTGCGGCCCGATCCCGGCTCAACCCCCACGGCGATGTCCCTGTCCTCGGCCTATGTCTATTACGAGACGCTGGGGCAGAACTGGGAGCGCGCGGCCTTCATCAAGGCGCGTCCCGTCGCGGGCGATCTGGCTTTGGGCGAAACCTTCCTCCAGGAGCTGCGCCCCTTCATCTGGCGCAAGTACTTCGACTTCGCGTCCATTGCCGACGTGCATGCCATGAAGCGGCAGATCCACGCGGTGCGCGGCCATGACGAGATCGCGGTCGCCGGTCACGACATCAAGCTCGGGCGCGGCGGCATCCGCGAGGTCGAGTTCTTCGTACAGACGCAGCAGCTCGTCTTCGGCGGCAGGCGCCCGGCCCTGCGTGGACGGCGGACCCTCGACATGCTGGCCGAGCTGCACAAGGAGGGCTGGATCACGGCGCAAGCCCGCGACGAGCTCTCCCACGCCTACCGCTTCCTGCGCACCATCGAGCACCGGCTGCAGATGGTGGCGGACGAGCAGACGCAGCGGCTCCCGTCCGACGAGGAGGACCTCAAGCGCTTCGCCAGGTTCTGCGGTTATCCCAATCTCAAGGCGTTCTCCAAAGCCCTGACGGAGCAGGCGAGGATCGTGCAGGGGCACTACGCCCTGTTGTTCGAGGAGGGGCCGGAACTCGCCTCCGATGTCGGCAACCTGGTTTTCACCGGAACCGCCGACGATCCCGAAACGCTCTCCACGCTCCGGCGCATGGGGTTCCGCGAGCCGGAGAAGACGGCGGAAACGGTGCGCGGGTGGCATTTCGGGCGCCGCGCCGCCATCACGAGCCCGCGCGCCCGCGAGGTGCTGACGGAGCTGACGCCCGCCCTCCTGGCGGCTCTCGGCGGCACCGCCGATCCCGATGGGGCCCTTGCGGCCCTCGACAGCGCCTTCGGCCGCATGCCCGCCGCCGTCGAACTCCTCACCATCCTCCAGTCCCATGACAGATTGCGCCTGCGCTTTGCCGATCTGTTGGGTACCGCGCCGCGCCTTGCCAACACGGTGGCGCAGTCTCCCCATGTGCTCGACGTACTGATCGACCCGGCCTTCAATGTGCCGCTCGTCGACGAGCAGGCGATTGAGGAGCAGGTTCGGCAGATCATCGGAAGCCCTGCCAATTACGAGGAATTCCTCGATCGCGCCCGCGATGCGGCCCGGCAGATGCGCTTCATCACCGGCGCGCGCCTTCTCTCGGACATCATCTCTCCCGCCCAGGCGGGTGCAGCCTACGCGGCCATCGCGACGGCCATCGTGCGCGCTTCATTCGAGCGCGTCCGCGCCGAGTTCGAAACCGAACACGGCATCATCCCCGGTGCCCAGGTGGCGATCCTCGGCCTCGGCCGCCTCGGCACGAAGGAACTGACGGCGGGCTCCGATCTCGATCTCGTGGTGATCTACGATTTCGACGAGGAGCGGCGCGAGAGCACGGGACCGCGCCCGCTCGATGTCGTCGTCTATCACACCCGCCTCACGCAGCGCCTTGTCGCCGCGCTCACCGTGCCGACGCGACGCGGCCTGCTCTACGAGGTGGACCTGCGGCTACGCCCCCAGGGCGGCAAGGGGCCCGTGGCGTCCCAGTACAGGGGTTTCGTCAGCTATCAGCAGAGCGAGGCCGAACTGTGGGAGCACATGGCGCTCACCCGCGCCCGCATCCTCGTCGCGGACGGCGATTTCGGCGGACGCGTCGAGGCATCGATCAAGGACATCGTCGGCACCCGGCGCGAGCGCAAGCGGGTCTTCGAGGAGGTTCGCGCGATGCGCGAGCTGATCGCCGAGGAGAAGGGGGACGACAGCCCGTGGGATCTCAAGCTCGCACGAGGCGGATTGACCGATCTCGACTTCATCGCGCAGGGGCTCGCCCTTGCCCATGCCGCCGAGCATCCCTCGCTCATCGGGCTGGCGCCGGAAGCGGCTTTCCAGGAAGCCTGCAAAGCCGGTCTGATCCCGGACGAGGACGCCAGGGAGCTGATCGAGGCGCATCGGCAGTTCAGCGCGATCTTCCAGTGGCAGCGCCTGACGATCGAGGGGACTTTCGATCCCGCGAACGTGCCGCCGGCCATCTTCAAGCGCCTCGCGACGATCGCCGGCCTGCCTGATGCGAAAGTGCTGCTGACGCATCTGAACGCCATGCGCCGGAAGGTGAGCGAGATCTACGAACGGATACTGCGCTGACGGCGACGCCAGCGGTCCATTAAGCAGCGGCGTCCGCCAGCGCGATATCGGCGTTCGTGGCCTCGGCGATCGGCAGGTGGACGAGGACGATGGTGCCGACGCCTTCCTGGCTCTTGATGCGCAGGGAACCGCCATGCAGCTCGGTGAGCGAGCGCGCAATGGCGAGGCCGAGGCCCGAGCCCTTGTAGCTCTTCGAGAACTCGGTCTCGACCTGCTCGAAGGGCTGGCCGAGCTTGTGGATGGCGTGATCGGGGATGCCGATGCCGTTGTCCTCCACATAGATGTTGACCGCGCCGCTCGCGAGACGGGTGCGCACGGTGATGCAGCCGCCTTCGCTCGTGAACTTCGTCGCATTCTGCAGAAGATTGACGAGGATCTGATGGAGGGCGCGCTCGTCGGCCGGCACGACGATATCCTCGGGGTTCACGTCGACCGAAATGGAGAGGTTCTTCGCCTTCGTCTGCTCGCTCACGAGCCGGAGGGCGCGCTGGATCGAGGCATGAACCTCCAGAGGCTGCTTCTTGAGCGTCGTGCGGCCGGCTTCGATGCGCGACATGTCGAGGATGTCGTTGATCACCGACAGGAGGTATTCGCCGCTCGAACGGATGTCCGCGCAGTATTCCTCGTATTTCTCCGAGCCGAGCGACCCGAAGATGCCGCTCTGCATCACTTCCGCGAAGCCGATGATGGCGTTGAGCGGCGTGCGCAGCTCGTGGCTCATATTGGCCAGGAATTCGGACTTGGCGCGGTTGGCGCTCTCGGCCTGCGCCTTCTGGTCGAGATAGCGCTCCGCGAGATCGGCGAGCTGATGCGTCTGGGCTTCCAGCTTCTGGCGCGACTGCTTGAGGTCGAGAACGGTGGCGATGAGTTCCTTCTCGGATTCCACGAGACGATGCTCGTGCCGCTTGAGGGCCGTGATGTCCGTACCCACCGACACGTAGCCGCCGTCCTTCGTGCGGCGCTCGTTGATCTGCAGCCAGCGTCCGTCCTGGAGGCGCGCCTCGAAAGTGCGGGCGCCGACATCCTGCTGCTCGCGGCGGAGGAACTGGTGCTGCACTTCCGGCGGACGGCCAAGAGCCATCACTTCCGCATAGGACTTGCCCTGCAGGTTCACGTCCGGCGGCAGCTCATGGAGCTTTTGGAACTTCGAGTTGCACAAAACGAGGTTGTTGTTGGCGTCCCACAGCACGAAGGCCTCGGAGATCGCCTCGATGGCATCGTGCAGACGCGCATCGGCGCGGGCAGTCTTCTCCTCGAGGCCGCGCTGCTCGGTGACGTCCACGGCGATGCCGACGAGATGGCTTGCCGCATCGTCCGGATCATTCATCAGTTCGGCGCGGGCGCGCAGCCACACCCAGTCGCCCGAGACGCTGCGGATGCGGAACTCGTAATCGACGAGCGAGGTGGTGGCCGAGGCCAGCTGTTCGGCAAGCGTGTAGAGATCCTGATCCTCGGGATGGATCATGGCGTTCACTTCGCCGAACGAGAGGAACTCGTCCTGCCGCTCGTAGCCGAGCAGCTCGTACATGGAGTCGGACCAGTAGATCCGCCCGCGGCCGATGTCCCAATCCCACAGGCCGCAGCGGCCGCGGTTGAGGGCCGAGTCGATCCGGTCCCGCACCTTCTCGCACACCTCGTCGGCGGCGCGGGCGCGGTTGGCCTGCATCATGTAGGCGACGCCGATGCCGAGGAGCACCATGATCGTCGCGCCGAGCAGCGAGACGTGGCCGATGGTGCGCGTCCACCATCCGGAGAGGACGTGGGGCAGCGGCTGAACGATGGCGATCTGGCCGGAGGATGCCGGCAGGGCACGCACGGTGGCAATGCCCTCGTTGCCGTCCGGCATCTTGATCGTCATCACGCCCGCGCGATCCGCGAACAGGGCGAGAGGCTGCGCATCGCCGAGAACCTCGGCGAGCTTCTGCGGCATACGATCGGCCTGCGGATGCATGGCGAGGACGGCGCCGGACTGACCGACGAGGAGAAGGCTGCGGCTGTGGTTCAGAGCACTGTCGGGCATTTCCTTGGCCAGGGCGGCAAGATAGGCCGTGGCCTGCTTCTTGTCGGCGGGCGCGGGATAGGGCCCGAGCTTCGCTGCGGAGAGCGACGCGATGATGTCGATGTCCTGGATGGCATCGAGCATGGTATCCCGGCGGCCGTCGCGGATCTGGATCCAGGCGCTGCCGGCAAGGGTGACGAGAAAGAGAATGAGAACCGCCGGAACGGCGAGCCTGAGTAAGGATTCGTACTGCTCGAGACGACGATAGGCCGGGCCTGCGTCAGATCGCGCTACGCCCAGAATCGTACCCGCGCGTGCGGGTACGCATGCGGTCACCGCCCCCGCCATGCGATGCTCCCTTCGGAACCGTTACTGTCCTCATTCGGAGGACGTGCCGCATCTCTCCGAATCATCAACAATAGAATCACGGGCAGGTGATTTGTCTAGCTATGCGACCGCTTTGGTTAATAAAAAATTCTCATCCCTGGCTTGGCCTGGGGATATTTCTGGATAAGTCGCGACGGCGCCTGCCGCCGCGCCCAAACCCCTAAAAGCCCGTGTTCTCTTCAAGCGACCGATTCACGATGTCTCCTACATCGCGGGAAAGATTCGGCTTTTGCGCGATGGATTGCAGGGCACGACGCGCGTGGGACCGGCGTGTCGGCTCCATCATCTTCCACGTGCTGAAAGCGGTCAGCAGACGCGATGCGAGCTGCGGATTGAGTTCGTCCGCGCGCAGGACGATGGAGGCGAGAAGCGCATAGCCCGCGCCGTCCCTGCGATTGAACTGCACCTGGTTGAGCATCGCGAAGCTTCCGATCAGCGAGCGGACGCGGTTCGGATTGTTCATGGAGAATGCGGGGTGCTCCATGAGA
>Ga0180217_1000748_pt1 | contig 44237 bp, 36 predicted proteins | sample eDN3rd37CBELigOP_FD_128521 | JGI IMG/M metagenome (GOLD analysis project Ga0180217, IMG submission 128521) | Enriched Organic Plus compost microbial communities from Emeryville, California, USA - eDNA 3rd pass 37_C BE-Lig OP (version 2) (version 2) ...
ACACAACTGGGCCTGCAGCAACGCCCCGCCCCTCGACTTCCGCGACATCGAACGCACGACCGGCGACGTTGATTGACGGCACAACTGTGCCCCGGAGATAAGTCAGGCAGAGCCTGACCTACTGGTGCGTCTATCGATAAATGTCAGCATTGAGGACGTGAACTTGTGGTTCAGTCAGGCACAGCCTGACCTGCGGAGAGTGACATTTAGTGATGGACAGAGCACTACGGAGAGTGACTTGAATAGGCTTTAGACTTTAGGCTAGAGGCTTTAGGTACGGGGGGAGTGCTGTCGCTCGCGCTCGGGACCGATTGTTATAGGCTGATCGCTTGCCGGGAAGTGACAGGCCGTGGCGAGGGATGCGAGAACTTCCGCGTCGCTCGGGCCGTCGAGGGAGAGAAACGGTCGCAGGGGAATCGGGACTTCATCCATCCGGTATGCTGTCCCCGCGCGATGCACACCATAGACGGCAGTCGTGAAGCGAACCTGCGGCACGAACGCCGTCGGCGTTCCCGGATAGTCGAGGACGATCGTGGGAATCTCCCGCAGGCGGGCCTTCGCGGCGGGTGAGAACCATTCCACCCCTTCACTCCCGACAAGCACGCACGCATCGACTTCGTTACGTTCGAGCAGGTCGTTCGCGGAGAACTCGCCGGGATTGTAGCGCGGGTAGCCGCGCGCGAAGTTCACACTGAACGGATAGCCGGTCTGCCAGCAGAGCACGCTGTCGGCACCGGCGACGTCTCCCTGCACACGCATCCGCCGCGCGTAGAATCGCGTGTAGTCGTTCAGGTCGCGCACGAGTGCGAGCAGGGCCTCGACGTTGCGATGGCCGAGACGCCCACGTGTCAGCCCCAGTCCGAAGAAGACGACGCCGCTGCGGCACGATTTCATGCGGCGGGCGAGATCTTCGAGGACATCCCGTGGAGCCCCCGTGTCGACTCCCGCGGGAGGAATCCACCCGCGAATCAGGCTTCGCAAAGTCCACAACGCCGAAAAATCTCCGTCGGGAGCGACGGGAACAAAGACATCCGCGAGTGCACTGCTCGCCGTCTCCCGGATGTCGGCGACCACCAGGGTCCGCTCCGCGCGCCCGCTGACGAATCGTCCCGCTGGATAGAGGGAATACCGCTCCAGGTGCCGGGGGTGACTCTCGACGGGATTGGAGCCCCAGTAGATCACGAGATCGCAGCGGTTTCGCACCTCTCCCAGGGAACAGGTGGATTCGCCGACCTGATGAAAGGCGAGGATTGACGGGGCATGACAGCGGGAGGCAGTCGTGTCGATCGTCGCGCCGAGCTGATCGGCAAGCGCGATCGCCGCCCGTTGGCCATCGGTGCTGCTTCTCGACAGCCCGTAGATCAGTGGGGCACGGGCGGCCCCCAGAATCTCCGCGGCACGCGCGAGCCCTTCGTCGAATGTCACCGGCCGCCCGTCGATCTCCGCAGGAGAGAAGAATTCGGATGTCTGCTTCAACAGCCAGGGTTCCGAGAGGGAACACGCATTCTCGGCGTGGAGCACCCGACCGCCGTCGACGGTGATCCGCAGATCATCGCAGACACATCCGCAAACCGTGCAGGCGACGTTTTCAACGGTCTCGCTCAATACCCACCTGTGCTCGCTGAAGGCGAACTTGTGCGAAGCGGAATCCTCGTGGAGAGACGCGGCAAAGCAGTGGCGTACACTCCCCCATTCCAGAAATCGGCGTGAATCACTTCAAGGTTTCCCGGATTGTACGAGCGATGCCGGTAGCAGGCGAGGGACTCAGTTGCTAGAATCGCGCCTGGCATCGTTCCCCAGGTGCCGGGCCCGGACCGTGCGTCCGGGCTCTCTAAAATCCTCAACCACCCCGCCCTGAATCTCTCCGAACAGCGTTCGGCGTTCTCCGCCTGAGGCGATGGTGCGTCCCGACGGGCCGCGCAGGTTTTCCCGCGCGCCGCGTGAATGTTCTGGGACGGATTGTTTCCCTGTGAAGCGTCGGCACGTCGACCGGAGTTCCGCAGGCCCCGGGCTGGCCGCTCGCGGTGCAACCATCCGCATTGCAGGGGGGCCGGCAGAATCCACTCACAGGCTCTCGACAGGAATCGACACGCATGAGTTCGCCCGCGATCCGACATCGAATCCAGTTTCCTCCGCAGGAATCCTCTTCGCTCGGCCAGGATGAAGTCTTCTTCCGGGTGCTGGAGAATGATGAATGGCTCAAGTTTCGTTTTCACGACTATGCCGCCATCTATCGCCGCCCCGGTCTCTATGAGCAACTGTTCTATGACCGGCTGAAGTGCAATTCGCCGCGTATGGTCGGCGAGATTCTCAAGCGAACCCTCGAGGCGAACGGCTGTTCTCTCGAAGAGCGGCGCGTCCTCGATCTCGGAGCGGGCAACGGCATGATGGGCGAGGTGCTCAAGCGCTCGGGCGTCGCGCGGCTGGTCGGTGTCGATATCATTCCCGAAGCCCGCGAGGCGACCGACCGCGATCGCCCGGGAATGTACGACGATTACTACGTCGCCGATTTCATTCACCTGGACCCTGAAATCGCCGAGCGCATCCGCGACTGGTCGATTGACTGCCTCACCTGCGTGGCCGCCCTCGGGTTCGGCGACATCCCGCCGCGGGCGTTTCTCCAGGCACTCGAATTCGTGAAGCCCGGCGGCTGGACCGCCTTCAACATCAAGGAGACGTTTCTCGATGCCTCGGATACCTCCGGGTTCTCGCGACTGATTCGGCAATTGATCTTCTCCGAGCACCTGCATATTCATCACCTCGAACGCTATCGGCATCGGCTGTCGATGGAGGGGCAGCCGCTCTTTTACTTCGCGCTCGTCGCGGAGAAGGTCTCGGACATTCCCGACGACTTCCTGCGGCGTCATGAATTCGAGAGTTGAGGGAAGCTCTCCCGGATCGCAAGTGGGGGGAGAGCTGCAACGGGAAATGGCTCTCCCCCCACTGACCGTCACCGGAGGGAAACTGGGGCAACGAGAGTGACTTTCCGGAGCGAAAGAGGGGCGGAAAGGCTGTCTTGACCGCTTTTCCTGAGGAGCGTAGGATTCCGGGCAGCATCCCCCCACTCAATCACAGGATTCCCTCTCCCCGCCCACGGGCGGACAGGACGAGTCGGCGGGGGCTCCCTTCAACACTCGCAGTGTTCGTCTTCGGCTGCGCTCGTGGAGCAAGGCAAGCGAATGCGGCATCTATCGAAAGCACTGCCGATTGATGGTGGCGGTGGTGATGAGAGTCGAACGCATGAGCAAGAAGGCCTGGCTGGCGATTGCGGTCCTGTTTCTGCTGCTGGCGACCGGAGCGGGTTTCGCCTGGTCGTTGCAGCAGCCCCCTCAATTCTACGAGCAGGCGCTCGAAAGTGTCCCTCCCGCAGAGGTTCGCCGCGAGGTCGTCAAGGCACTCGTCGAGCAGACCCTGCAACTGGTCGAGGAGATCGAGCGTTCCGACCGCTGGTCGGAGCAGTTCACCGAGCAGCAGATCAACAGCTGGCTCGCCGAGGAGTTTGACAAGGCGGAGTTCAGCTGGATGCCTCGCAGCGTGCGGGATCCGCGCGTCAAACTCGATGACGGGACCATGCACCTGGCGTTTCGCATCGAGACGAAGCGGCTGCAGGGGGTCGTCAGTTGCGAGCTGAAGCCGTGGGTTTCGGGCCCGAACCAGATTGCCGTCGCGATTCGCTTCGTGCGGCTGGGGCTGGTTCCGATCTCGATGGAAAGCCTCGTCCAGCGGCTCGCCGGGCGGGTGGGCCTGAACGGATGGCTCGTCACCTGGCAACGGGAAAGCGGCCACGATGTTGTGGTGGTGAACCTCGACCGGGGGGAGCCGGTGCAGCCGATTCTGGAAACGATTGAACTCGAGCCGGGGGTGCTGAGAATTGCGGGGACACGGGGCTCGCTGAGCAGTGCCGAGCCGCAGCAACCGGTCTCCAGTCGCCAGTCGCGGACGCGATTCAGCGCCCGGCTGGTTTCACGGCGGAACTGAGATTCGCGGCGAGCGAGCCGGCGGGTGTCAATCGGGATGGTTCAGACCTCCCGAAAGATGAACCGCCACCCGGCACCGGGATCCGCATCTTTTTCGAGCTGGCCTTCCCCTCGCAGTTTTGTGCCGGCGAGGCGAATCCGAATCCGCGTCGGACTCTCTTCCACCAGTGTGAATTCTCCGCTGTCCCAGCGGGAAATCGATCCCCGATTCCCGCTGATCGGCCCCTCGTAGGTGAGGTACAGCTTCCGGTGGTCCGCGAGAGGCTTGGCAGCGATGAGCCTCCCCTCTTCGGGAGGATGTTCCAGTCTCCAGGCACGCAACACTTCTCCCTGTTCCAGCAGGAAATCCCAATGCAGGTAGGGATGATCGTGCTCAAGAACGGCATAACGGGGCACGCAGGAGACCTCGGAAAACAGGGTAAACCCGAAAAATGAGAGCGAATCGGAAAATCAAGAATCCGCGAAGATTGAGAAGGGGAGGTCGGCAGAAAATGCCGAACTGGGGGCCGCTGCGACATTTCCGAGGCAAGCGATCGGCCTCAACCGGGGTGGAGTAACGCACTTCCGCTTCCTCATTTGTACTTCCCGCACAGCAAGTTTCCGAGGGGAAACGGGAATTCGGCTTTCTTCTTAAAGCCAATCTTTCCCTGTTTCCGCAGAACGTAATATACTCATGCCCCTTCGGTCCGCAGTCCGAAGATTCCGATATTGAGGAAAACCACGATTCGTGGGAGCGGCGGGAGAGTCGGTCACAAATGTGATTTTCGCCAGCATCTTGTCGGCGATAGAGGCTTTCGACAGCGGACGGAGTATCGCGGCACTCGTGCGGAGAGCGGCCAGACCAATCGTCGCGACCGACTGATGGCGCGGCGATCGCTCTCCGACCTGTCATCGAGGCACTCCCAGCGAAGGGATTCGCGGTCCCCAGGGACCGACGACACGACAGGCGTGTCGGCAGGCATGGACGCCGAGGGGGTAAAACCACATCGCATGGCAGACTTCTTCGAAAAACGCGACCGGTGGGGGCATGGAATGGCCCTCTGGGTCATGCTGGCGATGGTGTTCCTGCTGCCGCTGGCGGTCTGGAGTCTCAGTCATATTACCCTCGAAAACGATGTCGCCAAATGGCTATCGGACGACACAACGCGAAGCCGGCAGTTCCGCTGGTACGAGAATCACTTCGCTGTCGAGGACAGCTTCCTGCTGACGTGGGACGGCAGTCATATTGACGATCCCCGCGTCGAGGCCGTGGCCCGGCAGTTGATGGGACAGGTCGACGAGCAGGGAATCCGGCGCGGCGGACTGAAGCAGATTAAATCGGTCCGCACGCCGCAGGAACTCGTCAACCGCATGACGAAGTACCACATCCCGCGCGAGGAGGCGATTGCGCGCGTTACGGGCGTTCTCGCAGGTCCGGGCAAACTGTGGGTGCAGCTGACCAGTGTCGGCCAGGATCAGAAAAGCCGAACGCTCCGCCTGCTGAGCGAGGGCGCACAGGAAAAGTTCGGGCTGAAAATCGCCATCTCCGATCCGTTCCAGCAAGCTGACCCGGCGGCCGGGGAATTCGTCGATGCCGGGGAACCGGCTGCGGAGGAAGCGACGGAGTCGGCTGACGAGATTCCCGCCACCGATGCCGAGTTCGAGTTCGCCGAATCTCCCTTCCCCTACCACGACCTTCAGATCTCCTGGGAGGGAATGTACGCCGGGGCAGGCGATATCGAGGCATTCATCACCTGGGCCGAAGGGCTCCGGCTGCCCACCATTGGCGGCGATCCTGAAGGGGAACGGGTCATCGAGTCCTGTTTCCAGTACCCGGGATCTCCCGCGGCGATGTCGATCACCCTGAGCGAAGCCGGACAGGCCGATCTTCAGGGAACCTTCAACGCCATCCGCGAAATCGCCGCCGCACATGGAATCGACCAGTCCAAACTGCACTTCGGAGGCTCCTCAGTCACGGCAGCGGCGTTGAACCAGGCGGTCCTCGAAGCGGTCTGGAATCAGCACCAGCCGTGGTATCTGGTCCATCAGCGTTCGGTCATCGGCCTTTCAGGGCTGGTGGGTGCCCTCGTCGCCTTCTGGCTCCTGCGGAGTGTCCGGCTGGCGGCGATCGTCCTGACCGTCGCGTACTTCATGACGCTGGTTGCGGTCTCGCTGGTCCCTGCGACCGGGGGGACCATGAACCTGGTGCTGGTCGTGATGCCGACGCTGCTGCTGGTCATCACGATCTCCGGTTCCATCCATCTCGCGAACTACTGGAAGCACGAAGCCCACCTGAACCCCGTAACCGCGATTTCACGGGCGGTGGCGACGGCCCGGCAGCCGTGCCTTCTGGCTGTGCTGACGACCGCTATCGGACTGGCGTCACTCACCACCAGCAATCTCACTCCCGTGCGGGACTTCGGCCTGTACTCGGCGATCGGGACGCTGCTTTCGGTCGTCGCGGTGCTGTACTGCCTGCCGGCACTTTTGCAGATCTGGCCAGGAACGCCGCCGGCGATCGTCACTGCGGACGATCGTCGCTGGCGCAGTCTTGGCCAAGGAATTGTGCGTTACTCGACACCGACGTCACTCGCCTTCGTGGTTCTGTTCGGCGGCTGTCTGTGCGGATTGCAGTGGTTTCAGACGGAAACCAAGGTGATTCGTTACTTTGCCCCCGATTCGCGCGTTGTCTCCGACTATCACTACCTCGAAGAAAATCTCGCGGGGATTGTCCCGGTCGAAACCGTTGTCCGCTTCAGTCGCGAGGCCCAGGAAGAACTGAACTTCCTCGAACGGATGGAGGTAATCCGCCGGGTCGAACAGAAGGTGCGCGAGGTTCCTGACATCAGCGGGACGATCTCACTCGCCGACTTCCAGCCGGCTCTCGAAGAATTGCCTGAGGACGCCGGTTTCCGTGAGAAAATCAAACGCAATGCCCGCGCGAAGACCGTCGAGGACCGCGTCCGCAAGGATCCTCAGGCGGCGACCTTTGTCACCGTCGCGGAACAGCCCGGCGAGTTCAACGAGGCCGGTGATGAGTTGTGGCGGATCACCGCGCAGGTCACGCTCGTGACGCATCGCGACTATGGCGAACTCACCCGCGCGATCGACGATGCCTGTCAGGCAGTCACCCGTTACCATCCCGGCACCCACCATATTGTGACCGGTCTGGTGCCGCTGTTTCAGGCCACCCAGCAGGCAGTCCTGGACAGCCTGATCGAGAGCTTCGGGCTCGCCTTCGCGATCATTGCCGTCGTGATGATGGTCGTCGTGCGAAATCCCGCCGCCGGGTTGCTCTCCATGTTCCCCAATCTGTTGCCGGTCGGGACGGTCTTCGGACTGATCTCCTGGTTTGGGCTGGCAGTCGACATCGGCACAATGGTCACGGCTTCGGTCGCATTGGGAATCGCCATCGACGGGACGCTGCACATGCTGGCCTGGTTCCGCAACGGGATTCTGCGGGGCGCCACTCGCGAAGAAGCGGTCATCGATACCGTGGAACACTGCGGTCCCGCCATCTGGCAGACGAGCCTGGTGGTGGCGGTCGGCCTGCTCGTTCTCTATCCCGCGGAACTGCTCCTGGTGACCCGGTTTGGCTGCCTGATGGCCGCGCTCGTCAGCACCGCCCTCATTGGCGATATCCTGCTGTTGCCCGCGCTGCTGGCCGGTCCGCTGGGGAGTCTGATCGAACGAACGTGCGGCAAGGAAAGGCAGGCCCGAATGGAGACGGAAGCGGAGAGCCAGGCCGCACTGCCCCCACGAACCGGGACGGCGATTGGCAGCCCCGCGGAAAGCCTGCGGCCGCCGCACATCTCCCCTGCTCCCGCCCCCGCGCACCGCATCGATCCGGGCCGCCCCACTCAATCGCGAACGGAGTGATTCGAGGCGGTCCCGGCACGCGGGAGGACGGCAGTTCTTTTCTCCCCGGTCTCCCCGGGAGACTGTGGACTTCCCGCTGACTGCGCCCGGGCCGGGGAGAGAGGCGCTTGGGCCCCCCGGCGACTGGCCTATATCCGGCTTTATCATGCTCCGCGGGCCGTCTCTCCAATTCTCTCTCCCTGAAGGGAGGGATATACTTGAGAAGTGGCCATTGAGGTCCAGTGCGCCCTTCGGAACCGCCCACCGGGACGTTTGTTCAGTGTCGCATTCTGAGAGGCGAGATTGTAACTCTGCTCTCCGGGTGACGGTGCAACAGGTAGCCGAACCATTGCGCCGCTCCTGCACAAAAGTAGCAGATCGCCGGAATTTACGGCAGGCACTGCGAAAACGGGGAAGCAGTCACTGATCATCGGCAGCATGAACGCATGCCGAGCAGCCTGCTGCGTGTGACGAGCGGCGGGAGTTCCCTGATCGCACTCGCCGGCCGAAAAGCGCTATGCATCAGTCGATTGCACCAACCATAATCCACGCCATACTTTAACAGTCGAGTCGAATCGAGGGGTCTCCGGCCGGGAGAGCGGTATTCCCGAGTTTCTTGAATCCGCGTCACCGAGCGGCACGGAGCATGCTACAGAAAGGGAGACGTGACTTGGGTGACTTCGTCGAACCGCTGGGAAATCGGATTCTGATTCGGAAGGATGAAGCCCGTCAGCGAACGCGGGGCGGGATCGTGCTTCCCGATCAGGCGGAAATTCCCACCATCACGGGTCGCGTGGTGGAGATCAGTGTCCAGGTCGAACGGGATGAAGATTTCCCGGTGCGGAAGTATGACAAGGTTCTCTTCCACCCGAAGAATGCGATTCCCGTCGATTTCGAACCCGACAATCTGTTGTTCGTCGTCCCCATCGAAGATGTTGTCGCGGTGTTTCGCCGCGCCAAGGCCGATCCGCCGCTGGCGGAGTCCTCGGGCGAGGCCGAACACGAGGATGTGACAGATTTCCCGGATCTGGAAGAGGGGGAAGAAGGCGCGTAATCGGCTCGGGGAAAGTCGCGTTGGTGGTTCGCCAGCCGCCACCGCGATCCGGGCGGACAGAAAGGATTGATAAACAGATTCTTCCCTCCAATTCAGGCACACTTTAGGCAAATCGGGCGGACTTGGACAGGGGGTATCCCGCCTCCTGCGAAACTGTCGTGACGGACGTCAGCCGCGGCGGCGAACAGCTCCGGATCGTATCCTGAATGCTCTTCGGAACTCTTCGCCCCGCAAGAAGTTGAAGACTGCGGCGATCATCCTGATCCCGACCTGAGCTTGTGACGTCGACTTATCTTCATATTGCATGCGCGACATCGTGGCGCCATAATGAAAGGTGCACACCCTTTCTTGTGGTGGACCTGGAAGTCATCGCCACGAAGCCCAATCAGACCTGAAGCGTCCGGTTGGCTGACATTCCCAACTAATCACAATTCGGCAATGGACCAGGGATGGTCGTCTCCCCCCAGCTTCGGCCTTCCGTTGAAAGCCTGGCATGGGGTAGTTGATGCTGCGCACATCGTAAGTCCGGCGTGCGGGAGAAGACGCCGCAAGAACAAATTTCGCTTCCGCTGCGGAAGGAGGTAGTTCCGTGGGAGAAGGACGGGCATTACTCGAACGAATCGCAAAACAACAGAACGCTGAGGTCTATCGTCAGGAACACTGGCAAGGATCTTTCGAGAACTATCTCGATATGGTCCGCCAGAACCCGAAGATAACAAGGACCGCCTATCAGCGTCTCTATGACATGGTCCTTTCCTATGGAACCTATCCAGTGGAAGGGAGCAAGGAAGGCCTGATCCGCTATCGTTTCTTCGACGATCCGGACAACGGCGGACGTGACGCCATCTTCGGGCTGACAAAGCCCCTGATGGAACTGGTGAACGTCTTCGAAAGTGCCGCACTCAAGTACGGAAGCGAACGCCGCGTCCTCCTGCTGCACGGACCGGTCGGCTCTTCAAAGAGCACCATCGCCCGCCTTCTCAAGCGCGGCCTCGAACGCTACAGCCAGACCGAAGAAGGAGCCCTTTACACCTTCGGCTGGAAGATGGACGACGGCACCATCACCTGGTGCCCCATGCGCGAGGAACCGCTGCATCTGGTCCCCGAGGAAAACCGGCAGGACGTTCTCGATTTCCTGAACGAGCCCCGCTCTCACGAAGAACATCCGTATCTCGTCGAGATCTCCGGCGATCTCTGCCCGCTCTGCCGCTTCATGTTCAATGAGCGGTTGCAGGCCGCCGACGGCGACTGGACCAAAGTCGTTGAATCGATCGTGGTCAAGCGTCTGATCCTTTCGGAACAGGACCGCGTCGGTATCGGCACCTTCCAGCCGAAAGACGAGAAGAACCAGGATTCCACCGAGCTTACCGGAGACATTAACTACCGCAAGATCGCCGAGTACGGCAGCGAAAGTGACCCGCGCGCCTTTAACTTCGATGGCGAGTTCAATGTCGCCAACCGGGGTCTGATCGAATTCATCGAGGTTCTGAAGCTGGATGTCGCGTTCCTGTACGACCTGCTCGGGGCGTCGCAGGAACACAAGATCAAGCCGAAGAAGTTCGCCCAGACGGATATCGACACGGTCATCATCGGGCATACCAACGAGCCCGAATACCGCAAGCTCCAGTCAAACGAGTTCATGGAAGCGTTGCGCGACCGCACGGTAAAGATCGACATTCCGTATGTGACGAAGCTCGAAGATGAGATCAAGATCTACGAGAAGGACTACAACGCGAAACGGGTGCGCGGCAAGCACATTGCTCCGCATACGATCGAAGTGGCCGCGATGTGGGCGGTGCTGACCCGGCTCGAAGAACCGCGAAACGCGGGACTGACGCTGCTGCAGAAGCTGAAGCTTTACAATGGCAAATCGCTGCCCGGCTTCACGCTCGACAACATCGAGCAGCTGCGCAATGAAACGAAGTCGGAGGGCCTCCAGGGGATCTCGCCGCGATACGTCCAGGACAAGATCTCGAACGCCCTCGTGGTCAACCCGAAGGCGACCAGCCTCAACCCGTTCATGGTTCTGAACGAACTGGAGAACGGCCTCAGGCATCACTCGCTCATCCCCAGCGAAGAGACACGGGAGCATTACCGCCACCTGATCTCGGTCGCGAAGGATGAATACACCGACATCGTGAAGAACGAGGTTCAGCGGGCGATTGCCGCCGACGAGGAAGCCCTGGCCCGCCTCTGCGGAAACTACATCGACAACGTCAAGGCGTATACGCAGAAGGAGAAGGTCAAGAACAAGTTCACCGGACAGAGCGAAGAGCCGGATGAGCGGCTCATGCGCTCGATCGAAGAGCGGATCGACATCCCGGAAACGCGCAAGGACGATTTCCGGCGGGAGATCATGAACTACATCGGTGCTCTCGCGCTCGACGGAAAGACGTTTAATTACAAGACCAACGAGCGGCTGCAGAAGGCGCTCGAGCTGAAGCTCTTCGAAGACCAGAAGGATACGATCAAGCTCACCAGCCTGGTCTCGAAGGTCGTCGACGCCGACACGCAGATGAAGATCGACATCGTCAAGAGCCGCCTGATCCGGGATTACGGCTACAACGACGAGTCGGCGACCGACGTGCTTCAATACGTGGCGAGCATCTTCGCTCGCGGCGATGCCAAGCAGCCCAAATAGGAAAGGCAGTGACACAGGACAAGCCAGGCTTCAGGCGAGACGCGTTGGAGCTGCAAGAGCGACCGGGAGAAACGCGCAGGTCAGCCAGAAACTGACCTGCGCGGCAACGCGGTCCCTCCGGCCGGAACTGGTCAAGCAGTCTGCTGCAACCAGCCGCCGCGCTTTTCCGATAGGAAAGAGCCCCAACCCTCCTCCCCCCTGCAGCCTAAAGCCTACAGTCTACAGCCTAACAAAAGGGGATCCCTGTGGCTCGGAGCATTGACCGCGATCTGTCGCGCTTTAAACAGATTGTCCGGGGCAAGGTACGCCAGCAGCTCCGGAAGTACATCACCAACGGCGAGATGATCGGCCGCAAGGGACGCGAGTACGTCAGCATCCCCGTACCGAACATCGACATCCCCCATTTCCGCCACGGCCAGAAAGGGTCAGGCGGTGTGGGACAGGGAGAGGGAGACATCGGCACCCCGATCGGTCGCGGGCCGGGCGATCAGGACGGGCCGGGCGAAGCGGGCGATCAGCCCGGCGGCCACATTCGCGAAGTCGAAGTGACGCTCGAAGAACTCGCCGACATGCTCCGCCAGGAACTCGAACTCCCGCGGATCGTCCCCAAGGGTAAAGATCAGCTCACCAGTCAGAAAGACCGCTACACGAGCATTCGGCAGACCGGCCCCGAATCGCTGCGGCACTTCAGGCGAACCTACAAACGCGCGCTGCGGCGGATGATCGCCTCGAACACCTACGATCCTGAGCGGCCAATCATCGTCCCCACGCGCGAGGATCAGCTTTACCGCAGCTGGAAGACAGTCAGCGAGCCGCAGGCGAATGCCGCGATCATCTACGTCATGGATGTCTCCGGCTCGATGACCGAGGACCAGAAGGAGATCGTGCGGATCGAGGCTTTCTGGATCGATACCTGGCTGCAAAGCCAGTACGACGGGGTGGAAACCCGCTACGTCATTCACGACGCGGTCGCCCGCGAAGTCGATCAGGATACCTTCTATCACACGCGCGAGAGCGGCGGCACGCGGATCTCCTCGGCATATAAAGTCGTGCGACAGATCATCAACCAGCAGTTCCCACCGAACGACTGGAACATCTATTGCTTCCAGTTTTCCGATGGAGACAACTGGGGCGAAGACAACAAATCGTGCATTCAGATGCTGACCGAGGAGCTGATTCCCGTCTGTAACCTCTTCTGCTATGGACAGGTGGAAAGCCCCTACGGCTCCGGCGATTACATCCGCGAACTTCGGCGGATTGCGGATGACTGGGATAACCTGATTCTCTCCGAAATCGAAAACAAGGATGCAATCTACGGATCGATCAAGACCTTCCTGGGAAAGGGAAAATAGGCTTCCTGGGGAAGTCTCGTGTTCCCTGGCCCGGGAAGTGCCGGCCACGAAGCGAAAGCGGCCCCGCGCCGCGGCTGCCCAGACCGGTCCGCCATTCTTCTTCAATTGAGTATGAGTATCCATGTCTGCCATCAGCACGCATCGCCCGCTCCCTCCTGAAATCGCCGACATCCAGGCGGAGATGGAGGCACGTGCGCTCAGTTACGGACTCGACTTCTTCCCGACGATCTTCGAAGTGCTCGATTACGAAGAGCTGAGCATGTTCGCGGCCTTTGGGGGATTTCCGATCCGTTATCCGCACTGGCGCTTCGGAGCGCAGTACGACGAACTGATGAAAGGCTACTCGTATGGTCTGCAGAAGATCTACGAGATGGTGATCAACACCGATCCGTGTTACGCCTACCTGCTCTCGTGCAACCACATCACGGATCAGAAGCTGGTCATTGCGCATGTCTACGGGCATTGCGACTTTTTCAAGAACAATGCCTGGTTCAGTCAGACGAACCGCCGCATGCTCGACCAGATGGCGAACCACGCCAGCCGGATCAGCCGCTATATCGACCGCTACGGCTACGAGACCGTCGAGGAGTTCATCGACGCCTGCCTGTCGATAGAAGATCTGATCGACATGCATTCGCCGCACATTCAGCGGACTCCCAAACGGCATGCCCAGGTGTCCGGTCCCCTGCAGGAGAACGGGTCGGAGTCTGATTCGTCGTCGGTGCCGAAGTTCCCTTCCAAGGACTACATGGACCCCTACATCAATCCGCCGGAGGTGCTGGAGGCCGAAGCGCGGATGCGGGAAGAGAAAGAGAAGGAAGCGCAGGCACGTCGCTCGTTCCCCGATTCGCCGCAGCGCGATGTGCTGCTGTTTCTGCTCGAGCATGCGCCGCTCGAACACTGGAAGCATGACGTGCTGTCGATCATCCGGGACGAAGCCTACTACTTCGCACCGCAGGGACAGACGAAGATCATGAATGAGGGATGGGCCAGCTATTGGCACTCCACCATCATGACCCGTCACGGCCTGACCGATGCGGAGATCATTGACTACGCCGACCATCACAGCGGCACCATGGCGACGAGCCGCGGCCGGCTGAATCCCTACAAGCTGGGTATTGAACTGCTGCGCGATATCGAGGAGCGCTGGAACCGTGGACAGTTCGGCCCCGAATACGAGGCCTGCGACGACCTGCAGACGAAGCTCAAGTGGGACAAGCAACTGGGGCTCGGACGGGAGAAGATTTTCGAAGTCCGCCGCGTGCATAACGACGTGACCTTCATCGACAACTTCCTCACCCCCGAGTTCTGCCTGAAACAGAATCTCTTCCAGTACCGTTTCAACGAATCGACCAACTACTACGAGATCGCATCGCGCGAGTTTCAGGAGATCAAGACGCAGCTGCTCAACAGCCTGACCAACCACGGGCGGCCGTTCATCTATGTGATCGACGGCAACTATCGCAACCGGGGCGAGCTCTACCTGCGGCACCAGTACGAGGGAATCGAACTACGCCAGGATTATGCCCGCGATACGCTGGTCAATCTCGAAAAGCTGTGGTCGCGCCCCGTCCATATCGAAACCGTCGTGGACGACCAGCCGACAGTGATCTCGTATGACGGCCACTCGCACGATGTGAAACCGAGATAGCATCTACGGAGAAGTATTGGAAACAGGGACTCTGTCGTTCAGACGAAGCCCCCCTGTAACCGGGGCTGGACGAAGGAAGCCCCAGGGGAGAAGACTCTGGCGATCACCAGCCAGCCCCATGGCCCCTGCCTGGAAGTGGTGACTGATCGCAAAGAACAGGCGATGGCCCCCGACAAGAAAGAGTAACGAGGCGTGACATGTCACTCGGAACAAGACTCCGCGAAGTTCTGGCTCCCCTCACAGGGTCGGAGCCGCAGACAGTGCGACTGACGGATGCGGAACAGCAGTTGGAAGTGGATCTGGCGAGCGTCGATCGGCTCAGTTGCGCGATTCGCGAGATCCGTCTGACTCTCCCGGAACTCGCGGGGCAGCCCTTCGAGCGACTGACGGCATGGGCCGACCGCCTTTGCCAGCGCATCACCTACCTGATGGAACGGCTCGCTCCGCTGGAAGTCTTCCCGCAGGAAAGCGAAGTCCTCGTCCGCTCCTCTCCGCCCGACCGGAGACCCGGGCGGATCGACTATTACGAAGTGCTGATCCGCGACGGCGGTCGGCTCGCCGTCCAGCGCTATCGAAGAGCGCAGGAAAGCGATACCCGCGAGCGGATCGACTGGCATCTCACGCATGACATGGCTGAGCGGCTGGTTGATGATCTTGTCGAGGCGGCGGGGCAGGAAAGGCTATAGGCTTCAGGGAGTTCGGGGCACACCGTGCCAGGATCCCCCCGTCTTTCGACACCGCCGGGCGGCGGGACGGAGCAGGCTGACGTTCACCTGGATCTGATTCGACCATGCTCCCTGTACTCCTGCCGCGGACGATGCTCGGGGGTTGGCAGAGTTATTTCACTGGGCGGCCGCCGGAGGATCTGGGGGTGGTCGACGGAAAGCTGCATCCCTGCCCGGGGACGCCGAACTGTGTTTCGAGCTTCGAAACCGACCCCCGGCACGCCATCGACCCGCTGCAGTTCACCGAAGCCCCCGCAACTGCATTCGATCGCCTGCGGGAAGTGCTCCAGTCCTGGCCGCGGACGACAATTGTCACCGCTGCCTGGCCCTACCTGCATGCGACGGTCACGACACGCTGGCTGCGGTTCGTGGATGACCTCGAGTTTCTCGTCGATGAAGCCGCCGGGGTGATTCATGTGCGATCGGCCGCACGGACCGGCACTGCGGATTTCGGCGTGAACCGCGCCCGGCTGGAGAAGATCCGCGCCGCGTTCCTCGCCGCCCAACAGAAGGGAGAGCCGCCCGCGTCCGACCGCATCGTGTGACCGTGGCTCGGTGGACCGCGAGCGCACGATCGACCATTGCCGCTCCTCGCACCCGGGGAAGCCGTCGGACTGCTTGCCTGGAGAATGAAGAGCTCGCCCGCAATGAAGGCGCCGTCGCCAACAACCCGCGACGTTGAATGAAAAAAGCCCCAACGCGGCGGCCCTAACCCGCGTGGCTGGAGCGAAGGGAGTTAGGGACGCCCTGTTGGGGCTGGAGAGAGTTCGTTGGAGAGCAATCAGATGTCTCGCGGCACGACGAACAGAACCGGTATCGGCCGCTCCTCCCTTTATCAGCGATCCCGCTCGAAACAACGCCGCCCCTGCGCAGACGTCTCACCTTTCTCTCTTCGCGCCGCCCTTTTTCGCGCAGGAAGTCGACGCTCACATTCCGCGACTGGTGAATGTGCAGGAACTGCCCCCCTGAAACCTGACGTCAGCGAACCTGTTCGTTACCGGGCGGGTCGGGTTCGGCGGGTGGGCGGGAGCCCCAGCCCCAGCGGTCTCCGGTGGAGCGGGCCGCCTGCCGCAACCGTTCGGCAATGCTCTCCGACTCGGCGGTCTCCGCCTGTTCCGGAGGATCAGCAATGACTTCGAGCCTCCCCACGAGGACGCGACTCTCAGCGTCGGGCACACCCAGACCGAGGAGACGCTCCACGACGTATGCCCGTCGTTTGCGGTTCAGCTGGTCATCCGCCGCATCGGTCTCGGCACTCCCCTGCGAGACGACCGGCTCAAGAATCACGCTGAAGGATGTTTCCGGCAGGGTGCGGGCCATCTCGCGGACACGATCTTCCCCCACGACGTTCAATCGCTCGCTGCGGGTGACGAAATCGCGTTCGCGCAGGACGAAGTCTTCAGGCCGGTGCTGCGGCGAACGGGGCATTTCGGCCCGCATTCGCGGACGGAGCACGCGTTCGGGAAGATGCGGAACGCGCAGCCGCTTCTGCATCCGCTCACCGGCGCATCCCGACAGTATGACTGCCGCGCACAGCGCAGCGGCCAGACGCGCCCCCCAGGTCATGATGCAACTTCCTTGTCGATTGCCGTCCGCTCTCGCAAAGCGCCGGCACCCCCACCGCCTCTTCCGCCGACTTCCAATCGCCGCAGCGGGAGAGTGCACATTCTCTCGATCTCATCGAGAGAGATATTTCCGGAGGCCCCAATGCGACGGATCTCCTCCGCAGTGAGGATATCGGCCACCCCCGCGCGACAATTGAAAGGATTCACCCTCCCGATTCACCGGGAGCCCGACCTTCTCAGTTTCTTTATCTCGCCAATATTCCGCCGCGGGACGCAACCCGCCCCCGGGCATCCCGGGCACCCGGGGGCGGCGGTGGACTCACTTTTTCAGGGGCGAATAGTCAGTCGCCTTCAGGTACTGCGACTCCACCTTGAGCACCAGCTTGCCGTCTTTCTCGGAAGCGTCGCGGGCCTTGTGCCATTCCGGATCGCTGCGGAAGGCGGCCCAGCTTTTCTCTGCGGCTTCGGGGCTTTCGTGGACCAGAAGGTAAATCAGCGTGTTCTTCGAAAGCTGCTCGTCGGTGGGAGTAAGGTAGATCACATTCTTCATGCCGTGCTTCTCAAAGAGCCGCATCGTGTGGTCGCGGAAGCGGGCATTCAGGGCATCGAGCTTGCCGGGGGCGGCGGTGTAGGTCCGCAGCTCGAAAATCCGTGTATCGCTGGTCGGCTTTGCCTCTTCGGCCGTGCCCCGGGTCGACAGCATGCCGACCGCGACGGCCCCGAGAATGCCCAGAGAAAGGATCGAGGACCAATGCTGCATCGTCTGTGATCTCCTGAAAGACTCTTGAACCCATCGGCACGGGAACACGGCGTCCCGCGTGCACGCTGCGCGGAACAGGCCCGCGGCAGCCGTTGTGGTTTCCGAGTCTACGCGGGAATGTCTGCGGGAGGAAGAGCCTGCACCGCCGGACGACTGAATCGGCGTACCTGGCAAACCGCGGTCGGGAAGTGAGACTGCCCGCGGCGGATTGATCATCACGCTATCCTTGCGGCTGCCGCATGATTTCCAACTGATGGGCTTGTTCCCGCAACCACCATCAGCGAGTCATCCGCATCCGGATCCGTGTTTATCTTGCCGAGGCCGCCACGAACAGCAGGAAGCAAAAGCCGGTTACGGCAGCCCAGGTCATGCTGCCGCACATGAGTAACCCGATCGATTTGCGCATCTGCGGAAAGAGCGCCGTCCCCATGCTCAACACAGCTCCTCCGATCACTCCCCAAACCGCTCCGGACTGGAGTGCATATTCCAGATTCGGCGGAGATAGTGGCCAAGGCGACGACAGTCCAATCTTGCCTCCCCACACAAAGCTCAACATGGTTAAGGCCACGGTGACCGCAATCGCAAATGAGCTTCGTGCGAGGTGACGCAGCATGATCTGGCCGTTTTTATGAAAAATCCTCCGGGTGCGCCGGTCGGCGATTGCCGCGATATCGGGAAGACGCCTGCGGCACGATGATTGCCACGATCTTCCCTCACCTCTCGGGACTTCTCCATCGGGTCCGGTGTCGTTCGCAGCGAACTGAGGGAGAGACATTACGCCACCGCGATCGGCGAATGAAAGGCATCTGCAATGCTCGAAGGCTGACAGATTATCGGGGAGATGGAGTCGAGGGGCAATCAACGCGAATCGCTCTTCTCAGCCGCTCTCTGAGGGGAAGTTCGAATCGTTTTCGCATTGTAACCGAAAAAGACGCGGCAATTCCCCCATCTTGGCCGGTCTTTTCTTCGTGCATACGATTACACCTGTGAGGGCTTGTCATTCCTGATTGGTCTCGCGGTCGCGTCGAGGGGTGTTGCGCTTCGGACGACTGCGAAAATTCCCCGGGCGATGACCTGGCGGGGAGGGAGAAGCGGGCCATGACCGAGGAATATGCACATCCAGAGGTGCTCGTCACAACCGGTTGGGTGGAAGCACACCGCGAGGATCCGCAGGTCCGGATTGTCGAATCCGACGAGGATCTGCTGCTGTACAACCAGGGACACATCATCGGCGCGGTGCGGATCGACTGGCAGAACGATCTGCAGGATCCCGTCGTCCGTGATTACATCAGCCGCCCGAAGTTCGAGGAGCTGTGTGCCGCCAAGGGAATCGGCAACGACACGGCAGTCGTCTTCTACGGCGACAAGATGAACTGGTGGGCGTGCTACGCCTTCTGGGCTTTCAAGCTGTACGGACATGAGAAGTGTTTCATTATGAATGGCGGCCGCCGTCGCTGGGAGCTCGATCAGCGTCCGTACGTCCGCGAAGAGCCAGAATATCCCCGCACGACGTACCGGGCGCGGGAGCCCGATCTTTCCATCCGCGCGTATCGCGACGAGGTGCTGGCGCATCAGCAGGCGCTCAAGCCGCTCATTGATGTCCGCTCGCCGGGGGAATACACAGGCGAGCTGCTCCACATGCCCGACTATCCGCAGGAAGGAGCGCTGCGCGGCGGACACATTCCCGGGGCGCAGAGTGTCCCGTGGTCTCGAGCCGTTAACGAGGACGGCACCTTCAAGTCCCGGGCGGAGCTGGAGAAGATTTATCTCGAAGAGGCGGGGCTGAAACGGGACGGCGAACGGGTGATCGCGTATTGCCGTATCGGCGAGCGTTCGAGCCATACCTGGTTTGTGTTGAAATATCTGCTGGGGTTTGAGGACGTAAAGAACTATGATGGATCCTGGACCGAGTGGGGCAATCTGGTCGGCGTTCCCATCGAGCGCTCCGTCTGAGCCGCCGAGCATGTCGCCCCCGGCTCGGAACAATGCGCGGCAGGTGCCAACGACAAGACCTCTCTCCCCTTGCCAATGGGAAGCCCCCCGCATGAATGCCGCAGGGAACCGCGGTCTGACTCGTCTGGATGAAATCATTGAAGAGTTTGCGGAGCTCGAACCGCGCGAGCGGCTGGAGTTGCTGCTTGAATTTGCCGAGCGGTTGCCTCCGTTGCCCAAGCGCTATCGAGCCGAGCGGGAAGCGGGCGAACACCGCATTCCGGAGTGTCAGACCCCCGTTTACCTGTGGGTGGAAGTGGCGGATGGTACCGTCGCGCTGCATGCCGACGTCGCCCCCGAAGCTCCCACCGTGCAGGGGTTCGTCAGCATTCTTGTGGAAGGGCTGACGGGGGCCGATCCGACGGACGTTCTCACGGTGCCCCGCAACCTGCTGCAGCGTCTCGGGCTGCTGGAGACGCTCGGGATGGTGCGGATGCGGGGCCTCAACAGCATCGTTCAGCGGATCATTAACGAGGTCCGCGTCAACTCCGCCGGTAACGGCTGATCGCCCCCGCCGCATCAGCAGCACTGCCTGTCAACATCCCGACATCACGTGCGATCCACATCGCTACCGCCGCACAGATCTCTGGTCGAGTCACCTGCTTCATGCGTCTGAACGAACTCCGCTGTCTGCTCCTGCAAGTCCGGAATCCCGATGACCCGATGCGGGTGCACGAGGTCGAATGCTTTGCCCGCACGTTGGGAATTCACCCGGAACAAATCCGCGTTTTCGACCTGTTGAGCGGCGAGCCCGGCCCGGCGGACTATGCGACCGCCGATCTCTTCCTGCTGGGGGGGAGCGGACATTACTCGGCGGCGGGGTCCGGACCGTGGCTCGATCGGGCGCTGCACACGCTGCGCCGGGTGTATGATCTTCGCCAGCCGACCTTCGCCTCCTGCTGGGGCTTCCAGGCGATGGCCCGCGCGATGGGAGGCCGCGTCGAGAAGGTTCCCGAACAGGCCGAGGTCGGCACGCACACGGTCTTTCTGACCGAGGCGGGACACGCGGACCCGGTCTTCGGCCTGCTGGGAGATTCGTTCCCCGCGCAGATGGGACACGAAGACTGCGTCGTCGAACTTCCTCCCGGAGCAACGCTCCTGGCCTCTTCGCAGCGCTGCCGTCACCAGGCGTTCCGGTTTCACGATCGACCGATCTACTGCACCCAGTTTCATCCGGAGCTGTCCCGCGACGACCTGCTCCAGCGGGTCAACACGTATCCCGAGTATGTCGAACGCCTCGCGGAGGTCCCCTTCGAAGAGTTCTGCCGACTCGCACTCGATACGCCGGACGCGGCGATGCTGCTGCGACGGTTCGTCTGCACGGTCTTCGGCAACGAAGGTTCCGCCTGACCTCCGCCGACGGCCGAGAGAGCGAGATCAGCGGCGACCGTACGCTTCACTCCGCGGATTGAGTTGCCAGCTGACGGTGACACTCACCCGCAGCGTCTGCTCGCCGGTCGCGATCGGCACCGTGTCCGCCGCCCCGGTTTGCGCGGCCCGATGCGCGAAGAACTGTCGCGGCCCTTCCGTCGAATTCTCCTGAATTGCCAGCGGCGGCCCCAGGACGACTCCAGCGGCGCGGGCATAGAGTTCCGCCTTGCGACGGGCGTCCGCGAAGGCCCGCTGCCGCGCTTCGTCGAGCTTCCGCTCCTGGTCGCTGACCGACAGTTCAATCCGGTGGATCTCATTGGCGCCGGCGGTGACGAGCTGATCGAGCAGCTTCCCGAGCCGATCCAGCTCGCGCACCTGGATGCGAACGCGGTTCATCACCCGGTACCCGACGAGCCTTGGGGGCTGCTCCCCCATGCGATCGTGCTGATAGTCGGCAGAGACGTCGAACACTACGGTCCGCACGTCCTTGTCCGAGATGCCGTTCCGCTTCAGGAACTCGAGGAGCTGCTGCATCTGCTCGCTGTTCTGGTCGACGGCGGCGGCCGCGGACTCGGCCTGTGTCAGGACGCCCACGTCAATCATTCCCTGATCGGGAGCGGCCTGCACCTCGCCGTTGCCCGTCACGGTCACCGCCGCGATTTTCTCACCGGGCGGTACGGGGATGAGGTCGTCGGCAGTCGCCGCTCCGAGCGACAGCGACAGCAGCGAAAGCGGTACGAGGAATGCAATCGAGCGCTGCAGTATGATCATGGCTCAGTCTCCTCCGCAGGTTGCTTCTCGGCGGAGGCTGCAATCAAGGTGCCGCAGTCGCACGAAAGTGTCCCGCAGAAGGGGCCAGAACGGCTCTGGACCGGGCCGCCGGTTTTCCTCCGCCCTGGAGCCGTCGTCATGCTCAGCATTCTCCGTCCCCGTGAAGACCAGATCGCCCGGTTTCTCGAAATCCAGTCGGGCCTGGACTTCAGCTATGAGGAAGTCGGCGCGACCCGCGGAGGCTCGCCGCAGGGGTATCATGTGAACGGTTTGCGGATGCAGATTGGCACCGGACAAGCCGATTTCGAAGCGGCCCGGCGGGCGCTCTGTCGCTGGCAGCAGTTCGACACCGGCTGGGTGCAGATCTCTCCCCCGGATGCTCCGATCACGCCGGGGACGAGTGTCGCCATTCTCGCGAACGTGTATGGACTCTGGTCGCTGAACGCCTGCCGGATCATCTACGTCGTCGATCAGGAAGAGCTGCCGGTGACGCAGTTCGGCTTTGCATATGGAACGCTTCCCGACCATGCCGAGCATGGCGAGGAACGGTTCCTGGTCGAGTGGGACCGGCGGGACGACTCGGTCTGGTACGAGGTCTTCGCGTTCTTCCGCCCGAAGCACTGGTACGTCCGGGCCGGCTGGCCGATGGTGTTCCCGCTGGTCAACCGCTTCCGCCGCGACTCGGTCGAAGCGATGCGCCGGGCGATCCGCACCGCGCCTCAAGCGGGCGGCGGAATTGAACGCCGCGACATGCCGTGGTGAACGGACAGGTGACTGACGCCGGAAGTGATTCTCGCGTATGCTGAAATGATCGCCCCCGCCTGATGCCGTCCTCGGCGGTTTCCGGCAGGAGTTACGGGTCACGTTCCGACTTTGTCTTCACGAGGTTTTCCGATGAGCAGAGCCCTCTTGGTCATTGATGTGCAGCGCGAGTATTTCGACGGAGCTTTCCCCATTCGCTATCCGGTCGGCCATCTCGACTCGATTCTCGAAGTGATGGACGCCGCGAAGAAGGCGAACATTCCGACGGTGGTGGTGCGACACCACCAGCCCGACCCCGACTCGCCCGTCTTTCGCAAGGGAAGCGAGATGTGGCAACTGCACGATGAGGTGGAAGCGAGGCCCCGCGACATCCTGATCGACAAGCAGTTGCCGGGATCGTTCACGAACACTCCGCTGGAGACCTTCCTGAAGGAGCGAAACATCGACACGGTCAGCATCGCCGGTTACATGACGCAGGTTTGCTGCGACACGACGGCACGCCAGGCCTTCCACCGGGGCTACAAGGTCGAATTTCTCCGCGATGCGACCGGCACGCTCGACGTCGAGAACAAGGCCGGCTCGGTCACCGCCGAGCAGCTTCACGAAGCGATTCTGGTGGCTCAGCAGATGTTCATCAGCGACGTGATCGACAAGGAGACCTGGCTCGAGCGGATCGGCTGACGAAGGGATCGAACCGGCGGGAGGGGACGCTCTCTCTTCGTGCCCGTCACGGCATTCGCGAAAGTCAGCTGTTCAGCGGACACGCGGCGGGGAGAAACCACCGCCGCTCAATTGGAAGGCTGCCGCACGTAGGTGAACCGGTCACCGCGTGTTGAAAAAAAGCATCGCCGGCCGGTGAAGTTTGGCAACATGCGCTGGTGACATTCCACTACGGCGTGCGGCGTTTGGGAGACGCTCCCCTTTAATGACATCCGCCCGGCCGCGGCGAACAGCCCCCGCCTGTTCGTGTCTTTCGTGTGTTTCGTGATTCACACTGACTGTGGACGGGCGGCGGCGATAAACCCCGACCACTCATTGGCGGGACGGGAGAGAGAAACCACCATCGCGCGAAGCGGACACACACCTTTCTCCGCGGCGCGAAAGTTGCTTTAATGGTGGTATTCCCCTGCGAACGGCCCCGCGGTGAGGCGGGTTTTCCCATGTCGCGCAGGAAATCCAGGCGCGTACACCCCCCTTGCCCCCTTCAATGCCGAAGTGCTCCGCGTTATCTCTCCACTCGTAACCGGAGCGGGAGACCCGAAGCGCTTTTTCCAGAATTTTGCTGTGGTTGAGCCCTCCAGCCCGTATCGTGAAGACATCACCACATGTCTCTTGTGTTGACTTTTTGAAACACGACTGTATGGCGAGGGCTCGCAGTGTTCCCCGGGCCGAACACCCCGCCCCGGGGCAGCAGGTCCATTACCTCTCACTCGTTGCGGGATGATGACTGAAGGAACGGAGCACGGCGACAATTCCGTCAGCCGCTGGATCTGTGGCCTCAAGGCCGGCGAAGCCGAGGCAGCACGCCGCCTGTGGGACCGGTACGCGAAAGAACTGACGCGGATTGCAAAGGGAAAGCTCGGCACGGCACCGCGGCGGGTGAACGATGAGGAAGACATCGCCCTGAGCGTCTTCGCCAGCCTCTGCCAGGGGGCCGCCGAGGGACGCTTCAACGAACTTCAGAACCGCGACGACCTCTGGTGGCTGATGCTCACCATGACCGGCCGCAAGGCGATTAACCATATCCGCAAGGAAACCGCAAAGAAGCGCGGCGGATGGCGGGGCGCAACTTCGATTGATACTCCGGGTGAAGACGGTTCCGATGAGACGACGCCATTCCTGGAGCTCGCTTCCGAAGAACCCACCCCCGAACAGGTTGCCATCATGGCCGAGGAATGCGAGCGATTGCTCGGCCTGCTCCGCGACGACCGGCTGCGCGCGGTCGCCATGTTGCGAATCGATGGATACACGGTCGCCGAGATCGCCCAGCGGCTCGGCATTGGAACACGGGCGGTCGAACGGAAGCTCAAGCTCATTCGCAGCCGGTGGTCCAGGGAGTTAGAGGGATGAGGGAGAACGGGGCGGGAGACGAGGCACTCGATCAGTTCACCGTCGAAGACCAGATCGACCAGATCTGCGACAGCTTCGAGGAAGAATGGCTCGCGGGCGGGCGGCCGGAGATCAACCGCTTCCTCGCCGAGGCCGACGAGTCGCAGCGACAGCAGCTGGCGGTCGAGTTGCTGAAGGTCGACGTCGAGTACCGCCGTCGGCAGGGGGAAACTCCGCACCCCGGCGACTACCAGACCGGGATCGACATCACCCTGTTCGAACCGGCATTCTGGGAGATCTTCGGCGCGACGCTCCCGGACGAGGAGTCGGCACAGGAGCAGATCCAGCGGATGGGGCGGTTCGACCTGCTGGCCCAGGCCGGCTCCGGCGGGTTCGGAACCGTCTGGCGGGCGAAGGACCGGATGCTCGACCGCGTTGTCGCCCTGAAGATCCCGCTGATGAACCGGGTCGGAACCTCCGAACGCCACTCGTTCCTGCGGGAGGCCCGCGCGGGGGCGCAGCTGCATCATCCGAACATCGTGCGGGTCTACGAGGTCGGCCAGCACGAGCAGACGCCGTTCATCGTCTCCGAGTTCATCGAGGGGACCAGCCTCCAGAAGCGTCTGGCCCAGGGGCCGCTGCCGATTCGCGAGGCGGTCGAGCTCTGCATCCGACTCGCCGATGCGCTTCAGCACGCCCACGACCAGGGAATCATCCACCGCGACCTGAAACCGGCGAACATCCTGCTGGATGAGAACGGCTCGCCGCGGATCGCCGACTTCGGCCTTTCGAAACGGCTCTCGGCCGAGACGACGACGACCGCCCCCGGGCAGATTCTCGGCACCGCGATGTACATGAGCCCCGAACAGGCGATGGGGGAATCGCACCTCGTCACCCCCCGGTCGGACCAGTATTCCCTCGGGGTGCTGCTTTACGAATGTCTGTGCGGCGTGGTTCCCTTCAAGGGAGAGATCCAGTCGGTCCTGCACCAGATTCTCACCGCCACGCCGACCGCCCCGCGAAAAATCAACCCGGCGATTTCCCGCGAACTGCAGGCGATCGTGCTGAAGGCGGTCGAGAAGGATCCGTCGCGTCGCTATGCCTCGATGCGGGAGTTCGCCGCCGATCTCGAATGCTTTCTGCATGGGCGGCGGACGAAGGCGCGGCCGATCGGTCCGCTCAGGCAGGGCTGGCGCTGGCTCGTCCGCAGCCGGGTCCGCGTGGCCGTCGCCGCGGCACTGGTAGTCACCTCATCGCTCGCGATGCGATCGCTGCTGTGGTCCGCCCCGATGGACGGGAACCGGCAGTACGTCACGATCACCACCGAACCGCAGGGCGCTTCGATTGCCTGCGTCCCGCTGGATCCATTTTCGGGCGAACCGATCCCGGAGAAGATGGAGCACGCTCCCTCCGCAACCCCGACCCGGATGTGGCTCAAGCCGGGACATTATCTGGTGGTCGCATACTTCGATGACCGGCGGTTTAACGAAGTCTATCGATTCGTGCCGACCGATGAAGAAATCGACAGTGTGCGCAGCGGCCGCAGCCTGATGTGGGGGCATATCAGGTTCTACCATCTCCCGGGCCGCCTTGGAAAGGAGTACGTCGAGGAGGGAACGGAACTGGGATTTCCGCCAATTCCTATTCCCGATGCGGGTGTCAGTTCCGACATGGCGCTGGTCGGGAAGTCGACACTGGGCACGAACCGCGTGGCTCTGAAAGACGGGCATCGGACGAGACGTTTGATTGTGCCGGACTTCTACTGCGATCCTTATGAGTTCACGGTGGAGGATTACCGGCGAGTGGTGGGCACGCCAACGCTCTCATCCCCGACAATCGAATGGCTCGACGCAGCAAATCTTGCCGACTCACCGCGGGCACCGATGCGCGCATCCTGGAGCGTCGCGATTGTCGCCGCGGAGCGTGCAGGCAAGCGTCTGCCCACGCGCGCGGAGTATCAACTGATGGCGACCGCCGGTGGGAAGACCCGCTTTCCCTGGGGAGATGACCTGCCCGCCGAAGCGGGCGGGGTCACCGAGTGGAGCGTGGCCGGAGAGCCCGCGTTCGATGAGCTGAAGCTCCCGGGGCAGCCTTCGATATTCGGGCTCTGCTCGAACGTGGCCGAATGGACGGGAGCCATGCGGCGCGACCCGCATGCGGGGGAAGGGGAACTTCGACCGATCGTCTGCGGCGGCAATGGGGACGTGGTGAACGGCTCTCCCGCCGTCACCGAGGAGATGCGCAATCCGGAAGAGTGTGTCTATGTGCCTTATGCGGCACGCGATATAACGGGGCTGGGATTTCGCCTGGTTCGCAGTGCGAAACCCCGAGTCACCCCCGTCGATTTCGAACATGAGGTGAATTAGAACCACCCGTCGCGCTCGGCGCGGAGCAGCAATGCCGTTGGCGAACCCCGCACCTTCAGCCTTGCATGAAACTGGCCCTGGACATCCCTCGTGTTCCTGCGATCCCTCACAGGCCGGTACTCATTTCCCAGAAACTTGCCATCGGTATCCAACTCGATGGTGAGTGGATTCGCATTCTCGGGAAAGCTGCTGATTTCCACGCCGAGCCAGAGCACCTCCAGCGGCATGGATTCGTCGTTGTGAAGCTCTCCCGGATCGAACGCCAGTTGGCTGACTGCAAACTTGGCCACCTCGTTACCCCGCTCATCGACCATTCGCACATGGTAGAGACTGGAGGTTCGCCGGGTCACCTGGTTGTGCCGGGCATGAACGACATCCCACGGCTCCGCATCGGACGCGAGCGGCGCGGAAAAGAGAGGTGGAGGAGGCGCGGAGTCCAGAGCGACAGGGACACTGCAATCGCACTCTTGGTTTTCATCTCCGTTGTCGCAGTACTCCGGGCAGTTGTACAGTTCGCTCAGCCAGATGGCGTCGCCTGGAACGTAACACCCCGTAGCTTTCACGTAGGGGATCGCAATTGTGCCATCGGCATGGTGCATGAGTGGACATGCACAAGGAAAGTCCACAACCGGTTCATCGCCCCCCTTGTTGCACTCCCCGCACGCTTCCGACTTGCGCTCTTTCGATGACTTCTGTTCCTCATAGGCCGCCGCCGTGAAACCGGCAAGCACCACGAGGACTCCCAATAAACTTGTGACCCGCTTCATCAATCCAGTTCCTTTCGATCGTTTGTTGCGGTGAATCAGCTGTCCCCCATGGACAGCACGAACGTGAACGCTCAGCACGCAGCCGCAAGGCGCCGCACGTCCTCTCTCTCTACGGAAGCCTGCGCGCAACGGCACCGCGGGCTCATGCGCGAAGAAACCGCCGCGCTGCACCGGAACACGTTCGCGACTCTCGACTTCACCTCACCAGTGAAATAGCACATCGCCTCCGCGATCTGCCGCAAAAGCCGGGAAATGCGCGAGTATTTCCTGAAGTCGGTCCGGCCAGGCAGACTGGAGAACCGTTCCCTTCTGAGTGATCGCGCAGCGGGAGCTGAGATGTCGCGCCCCATAACACCGCGCCCCCAGGTGCGTGTCTTGGCTCACACGAAACAGGTCGCTCCCAACGTACAGAAGCGACTAATAGGAAAGGTTCGCAACCTCCCCATCGTTCCGCTTGGCCAGGCGCTTGAGGGTCTCCAGGGCGATATCCTCGCTGATGAAGTGGACCGAACCATCGGCCATCAGGCCGTGAAATCCCTGCGGGTGAGCGGAAATCAGCGGCTCGTTCACGTGCCGGCCGTCGGTCGGGCTGATCCCCGCCATGCCGCAGGCGAGGATCTCATGCGGCCGGTGCATGATCGTGTTCAGGTTGTAGACGGGAAAGCTGAACGTCGTCGCCGTCGGGCTGTTCCTCGTTCCCGACATCCAGCCCATCCCCTGAAATGCCCCATCGACCGGCATGCGGCTGCCGTCGGGGTTAACGGCCCAGCCGGAAGCCTCGGCAACGGCAAGCGTATGACTGGTACCATCGGTGATATCGCTCTCGCGAACCGCGCGATGCGGGATGAGAACCCCGCCGAACGAGATCCGGCCCGCCGTATAGTTCGTTCCCCCGCCGGGGCAGGAGGCCGGGGGCCCGCAGCACTCTTTCGATTCCGTTTCCACGAAGCTGTCTCCACTCCGGGGGACCGCACCTGAAATCCCGACGTAGGAGGGCGCACAGACACGCCGCCCTCCGGCCGATTGCGTCTCCGGAAGGTCGCTGGAGGCACAGCGCATCACCGATATCATCGTGGTCGCGTTGTAGGTGGCCCCATTGTCCGGAAGTGGCGACAGGAAGGCCGGCAAGGCAGGCGGCGGGGCCGGATCTCCACATCCCGCAGCATTCATCGGGAAGTCATTGTAGAGATTCGCCTGGTCGATGTACGGCAGCAGGCCGACCCACCACGAAGGCCCCATCCCCGACTGGTCGCGGGCGCCGATCGGGAAGGTGCCGTGCGTGAGCTCGTAATTGTGCAGCGCAAGGCCGACCTGCTTCAGATTGTTCTTGCACGAGGTCCGCCTCGCCGCCTCCCGGGCCTGCTGGACGGCAGGGAGCAGCAAGGCAATGAGAACCGCGATGACCGCTATCACCACGAGGAGTTCGATAAGCGTGAATCCTCGCGACGTACCGCAGCTGTGAGATGGTTTCATTCGGATGGCCCTTTCCAAATAATCAGCCGTAGTCTCGAACAAGCCTAATCCGTGTTGCGCCTCATGGCAATAGATGTGCAAGCCTTTGGAAGCACACTACTTTCGAACACGAGCGGCCCGCATAAGTAGACATACCTAGTCACATCCGGCACGGACGCTCATCCCCGACGTCGGTTCTCCCTGCGCGATCCCCGACAGCCACTGCCGGAAGCTCGCGCATCGGTCCACCCCTTGCAGTGGGGACTTTTTGCAGCACAATGGAGAGGGGGTCTATGGAGCCCCGTGATATTCCCGAGAGGAGAACGAGATGGCTATCGGTCAGATCTGTGCGCGCCACGTCGACCATGCAAGCATCGAGGAGACCGTTCAGGTCGCCGCCCAGCGGATGCACAACCGGAAGGTCGGCACCCTGATGGTGCTCAACAGCGAGAGAGTGCCGATCGGTATCATCACCGATCGCGATCTCACCGTCCGGGTCCTGGCCGAGGGACGGGATCCGTTCACCACGACGGTCGGCGATGTGATGACCCCCGCCCCGAAGACGGTCCACGAGGAGGCGACCCTCGAAGAGGCCCTCACCGTGATGCGCTCGGGGCCGTTCCGCCGCATCGGCGTCGTCGACAGCGCGGGCAAGCTCGTGGGGCTGCTGAGCCTCGACGACATCCTCGATACCTACCGCCGCGAGTTCAACGAGATCGGCGAACTGCTCGAACGCGAAAGCCCCACGAGCCTCAAGGATGAACTGTGACCCGCCCCGACAGGCTTCACCCGGGGGAAGGTGTTACCACGAAAGACACGAAATGCACGAAAGAGATTGCCGGGATCAACCCTCCCCGCTCAGCGGGGCGACCGTGTTCCTTTGATGTGCACCGCAATGGGCATTCCCCCGCGCTCATCCTGCACTCTGCGAGAATCTGCGTCTTCCGCGGATGAAAACTCTTCCCTGCGAACAGTGACTCAGTCCCCCTTTTCGTGTGTTTCGTGCCTTTCGTGGTTTTTTCCCGCCGCTCATCCGGCTGCCGGGCGGCCGGAGTGATCACCCTTTCACCAGTCTGAGCCTGCGAAAAAATCTGCTGTAACAAATCCTCGTGTTGCACGCCGGGAAGAAGTGAGGAGGTTCGCCGAGCCTCGTCCCGAACGGAACTGCAACGGGAGAACCAGCAGATGATCCGCTTGACGCTCAGTATGGTCGTAACCGCTGCGATGGTGTTGGCCGGTGACGCGCCGCTTCACGCGGCCGGGCCCCGTAACCACGGCGGCCACCGCTTCGGCGGGCAGATGCAGCAGCATTCGCGCGGGCCATCGATGCAGGGGAATTTCCAGCCCCGCATGAGTGCTCCCAGGGGGAACTCGCTCCAGCAGCGGATCACCCCCCGGGTGCCGACGAACCTCGGCAACAACCTCGGCAAGCCCGCGGGCAGGAACATCACAACGCCCGTCGGCGGGATCCAGAGGCCGTTGAAGCCGATCAATCCCGGGATCGGCAACGGCATCAAGCCGGCCGTTCCGAAGCTGCCCGGCAACATCAACATTCCCACGAATCCCGCGAAGCCGGGCAACCCGTTCCCGGGGGGAGGCATCAAGCTCCCCGAGAAACCCGGTCCGATCGGCGGCAAGGGGCCGAAGCTCCCGACGCTTCCCGGCAAGATCAAGCTGCCCGGCAAGCCGGGATCGCCGTTTCCTCCCGGCGGCATCAAGATTCCCGGTCTGCCAAAGCCCGGCGACGCCCCCGGCCCTGCGAAACCGATCGATCCCGGCATCGGCAACGGAAAACCGGGCGGCGGACACAATCATGGCGACCACCACCACGGCGGCGGTCACGGCAGCGGTCACGGCGGCGGAAAGCACAGCGGACACAATCACGGCGGACACGGCAAACATGCCGGTCACTGGTGGGAGTCGTGGGGCTGCGGCCCGGTGCCGCACGGCGGCTGCGTGAAAAGCGGGGTCTGGACTCCCTGTGTCGGCGTCGGTTCGTACGGCGGCTGCGTCCTGCAGGTCGTCTCCAGCGAAACGACGGTCATCCAGGAGAATGTCCTCGTGGAGGAATCGTTCTTCACTCCCGCGGGAGTCGAGGGAACAGCGCAGCCGGTCGCGGTCGAAGTCGGTTCCACGATCGCCATTGCCGACCAGGGACTCGGTGTCGAACCGGGCATGGTGCTGCTGAAGGTCAACGAGATCACGATGGCCTGCCAGGTGCAGCAGTGGTCGGAGAAGGGAATCATCGCCACGTTGCCGACGCTCGGCATGGAACAGGTGCTGCCCGCCGAACTGTTCCTGATCGGCGCAACGGGAGACATCCTGAACGCAGTCCAGATCCAGCTCGTCCCCCTGACTCCGGAACAGGTCGCCGCGACGCTGCCGGCGGAGTAACGCTCATTGCCCGAAACGGTCGTGTGTAGCCGTTCGCGTGGCCGGGGCTGGACGAAGGAAGCCCCGGGGGAGAAGACGCGGCAATCACCCTGCCGCTGCATCCCCCCAGGGGCTACAGTCATTGGGGGAAACCCGCTACACGAATGGAGTCTCTCTCCGATTCTGCGTCGCCTGGGCGGCACGAATTCAACACGTAAAAACGAGCAGCATCCACCCCCACCGGGGTTTCGGGAGGACCCTCCAACCCCGGCCACGCGACCTCGGCGCTCCGGACAGAGCGAGTTTGGAAGCCACCTTGAAACGAGGGGTCAAACTGGCCTTGCAAGATGGATCGGATCGCACGATACTCCGGCCCCACGCGCTCGGGCGCGGAAGAAGTGTCAGGGGGGAAGTGTCTGAAAGCGGCTCCGGGGATGAGCCGCCGTGCAGGCATTTCGCTCCTGGACAGTCGTCATCACGACGCGTTCGGCAGGCCGCCGAACGAGAGGCCAGGAGACAAGGATGGTCGCTGGATCGCTCACAATTGCCGGCCGTCCCGTCGGGACGGAGCATCCCTGCTTCATCATTGCCGAAGCGGGCGTGAATCATAACGGCTGCATTGACCGGGCGCTGCAACTGGTCGATGTCGCGGCGGAAGCCGGGGCCGACGCGGTCAAGTTCCAGACATTCCGGGCAGCGAAACTCGTCACCGCCGATGCTCCCAAGGCGGCATATCAACAGCGTACGAGCGGAGCCGGGGAGACGCAGTTCGAGATGCTTCGCCGGCTGGAGCTGTCGGAAGAGCATCATCGCGTGCTGCTCGCCCGCTGCCGCGAGCGGGGCATCCTCTTCATGTCGACGCCGTTCGACGAGGAGAGTGCCGACTTCCTCGATGAACTGGGCGTGGCGCTCTTCAAGATCCCCTCGGGCGAAGTGACGAACATCCCCTACCTGGAACACCTGGCGACGAAGCGCAAGCCGCTGATCGTTTCCACCGGGATGTGCAGCCTCGGCGAGGTCGAGACGGCGGTCACGACGCTCGAAGCGGCCGGCTGCCGCGATCTCGCCCTGCTGCACTGCGTCAGCAATTATCCCGCCGACCCGGCGGACGTGAACCTGCGGGCGATGCAGACGATGGCCGCCGCGTTCGGCGTGCCGGTCGGCTATTCGGATCATACGCTGGGAATCGAAGTGGGGATCGCATCGGTTGCCGCCGGCGCATGCGTCCTCGAAAAACACTACACGCTCGACCGGTCGCTTCCCGGGCCGGATCATGCGGCATCGCTCGAACCCGACGAACTCGCTCAGCTGATCCGCGGAGTGCGGACGGTCGAGGCGGCCCTCGGGAACGGGCGCAAGCAGGCCGCCGCCAGCGAAGCCAATACCGCGTCGGTGGCGCGGAAGAGCCTGGTGGCCGCATGCGACATTCCCGCCGGCGCGAGGCTGACGCTCGACCTGATCGCCGTCAAGCGGCCGGGGACCGGACTTCCGCCCGCCATGCGTCCGCATCTGCTCAACCGCACGGTTCGTGAATCGATCCCGGCGGGGACTCTGCTTCAACTGGAGATGCTCGGGTGAGAACGATTGGAGTCGTCACGGTCGGCCGATCCGACTTTGGAATCTACCTGCCGGTGCTGCGCGCGATTGCCGCCGATCCTCAGCTCAAGCTGCACCTGATCGTCAGCGGGGCGCATCTTTCCCCGGAGTTCGGCTGGACCGTGCGGGACATCACTGCGCACGGATTCGAGATCGGCGAGCAGGTCGACATGCTGCTCTCGTCCGACACGCCGGCGGCGATTGCCAAGTCGATGGGAATGGGCATGATCGGCTTCGCGCAGGCGTACGCGCGGACGCGGCCCGACATTCTGCTCGTCCTCGGCGACCGCTTTGAAATGCATGCGGCGGCGGCCGCCGCTGTCCCGTTCAAGATCCCCCTTGCGCATCTCCACGGCGGAGAAGTCACCGAAGGGGCGATCGACGACGCCTTTCGGCACGCGATCACCAAGTACAGTCATCTGCATTTCGTCTCGACCGCGGGACACGCACGGCGGGTCATTCAACTCGGTGAAGATCCCCGCCGGGTGATCGTCTCGGGCGCACCGAGTCTCGACAACCTGCGGAGCATCCGCTATCTCACGCAGGCGGAGCTCGAAGAACGCTGCGGGATGAAGTTCGAACGCCCGCCACTGGTGGTGACCTATCATCCGGTCACGCTGCAACACGAGCAGACCGATTGGCAGGTGCAGCAGCTTCTCGATGCGCTCGCCGTGCAGCCGCACCCGATCATCTTCACCAAACCGAACGCGGATACCAACGGCCGCGTGATCATCGAGCGGATCGAGCAGTTCGTGAAGAAGCACCCGCGGGCGCGACTCGTCGACAATCTGGGGACGGAAGCGTTCTTCAGCCTGATGCGGATTGCCGTCGCCATGGTCGGCAACTCGTCGAGCGGGATCATCGAGGCGGCCTCGTTCGAACTGCCGGTGCTGAATATCGGCCTGCGGCAGGCCGGGCGCGAGCGTTCGCAGAACGTCGTCGACGTCGGCAACCTGCGGGACGAGATTGATGGCGGGCTGGCGCAGGTGCTCGATCCGGGATTCCGCCGCTCGCTGATCGGAATGACGAACGTTTTCGGCTCCGGGAATGCCGCCGAGATCATCGTCGAGCACCTGAAGCGGGTGCGTCTCGATGACGGTTTCGTGATGAAGCGCTTCCACGATGCGCCGAAGATTCGGGAGGATTCTTCATCCACGATCCAGGAGGCCAGCGCAGCGGCATGACGGCAGCCGATGCTTCTCGCTGTGTGCTACTCGGCGCGGGGGGACACGCCCGCGTGCTCGTGGATGCGCTGCTCGCCGGCGCACAGCCGCTCCCCTGCGCGGCCCTCGATCCCGATCCCGCACATTGGGGGAAGGATGTCTACGGCGTGCCGATCCGCGGCAGTGATGACCTGCTGGGGGAGCTGATGGAAAGCGAAGGGCTGCGGTTCTTCATCATCGGGGTCGGCTCAACGAGCGACACACGGCTGCGGCAGCGACTTTTCGAGCGGGGCCGGAGTGCCGGTTTGAACCCGCTGACGGTAGTGCATCCGTCGGCGATTCGCTCGGCTCGGTGCGAGATCGGCGCGGGGGTGCAACTGCTCGCGGGAAGCGTCGTGAATCCGGGAACGGTCCTCGGTGAGAATGTTGTCGTCAACACGGGTGCGATCGTCGAGCACGATTGCCTCGTGGGAAATCATGTGCACGTTGCATCCCGGGCCTGTCTGGCCGGCGGCGTCCATGTCGAGCAGCGGGCGCACATCGGTGCGGGGGCAACGATCCGACAGGGATTACGGATCGGTGCCCGTGCGGTCGTCGGTGCCGGCGCGGTGGTGGTGCGGGACGTTCCGCCGGATGTTGTGGTGGCCGGAGTCCCGGCCCGGGTGCTGCAGAGAAAGGATTCTCATGCACAAGCTTAAGGAGCTGTTCGTCCGCCGGTCGGAAACCATCCGGGAAATCATGGTCAAGCTCGACCGGGGCGCGAAAGGGATCGTGCTGATGGTCGACGACCAGGAGCGTTTGCTCGCGACGATTACCGACGGCGACATCCGCCGGGCCATCCTCGCGAACCTCGACCTGAAGCTGCCAGTGCAGGAACTGTTCAAGCTTCGCCGCGAGGAGTTCCGCACGCCGACGACCGCGCCGGTGGGCACGCCGACCGAAGAGCTGCTCAAGCTGATGCAGAGCCGGAATGTCCGCCAGTTGCCGCTGCTCGATGCCGACGGCCGCGTTGCCGACCTTGTGCTGCTGGACGAACTGGTTCCCGAACGGAATCTGCCGGTGCAGGCGGTCATCATGGCGGGAGGGTTTGGAACGCGGCTCGCGCCGCTCACCGACAATACCCCGAAACCGATGCTGCCGATCGGCGGCCGGCCGCTGATGGAGCGGACGATCGAACGCCTCAAGCGGGCGGGCATCCGTAACATCAATATCACGACGCATTATCTCCCCGAGAAGATCACCGGCTATTTCGGCGACGGGCGCAGGCACGGGGTGAACCTGAACTATGTCTCGGAGGACCGTCCGCTCGGAACCGCCGGCGCGCTCGGGCTGGTCGGCGACACGGATGAGCCGCTGCTCGTCATGAACGGCGACATTCTCACTCGCGTCGACTTCCAGGAGATGCTGCGGTTTCATCGGCAGCGCAAGGCGGATCTCACCGTCGCCGTGCGGCAGTATGATGTGAAAGTCCCCTACGGCGTCGTCGAGTCGTCGGGGGGGCGGGTGGTCGGCCTGCGGGAGAAGCCGCAGTATGACTTCCTCGTGAACGCGGGGATCTATCTGCTTGAACCGTCGGTCCGCCGGCTGATTCCCCCCGGGGAACGCTTCAACATGACCGACCTGATTGAAAAATTGCTGGAAGAGAATCGCTGCGTGGCGAGCTTCCCGATCGTCGAGTATTGGCTCGACATCGGAAAGCATGACGACTTCCAGCAGGCCCAGGAAGACGTGCGCGAAATGAGGTGGGCATCTTGAACTGGAACCAGAAGAAAGTCCTCGTCACCGGTGCCGGCGGTTTCATCGGCAGCCACCTGACCGAACGGCTCGTCGAACTCGGAGCCGACGTGCGGGCGATGGTGCACTACAACTCGCTCGGAAGCTGGGGCTGGCTCGACCAGTCGCCGGTGAAAGACTCGATCCAGGTCGTCTCCGGCGACATCGCCGACCAGGGGACCGTCCGCCAGGCACTCGCCGGCCGCGAGATCGTGTTTCATCTCGCCGCGCTGATTGCGATTCCCTATTCGTACACCGCTCCCGCCTCGTATGTGCGGACGAACGTCAGCGGCACCCTGAACGTGCTCGAGGTCGCCCGCGAGCTGAACCTCGAACGGGTGATTCACACCTCGACCAGCGAAGTGTACGGCACCGCGCGGCAAGTGCCGATTTCGGAACAGCACCCGCTGCAGGGGCAGTCCCCCTACTCCGCCAGCAAGATCGGCGCCGACAAGCTCGCCGAGGCGTATGCGTGCTCGTTCGAGTTGCCCGTCGTGACGGTGCGGCCGTTCAACACGTTCGGTCCGCGGCAATCGGCCCGCGCGGTGATTCCGACGATCATCACGCAGTGCCTCGCCCGCGACACCGTCCGCCTGGGGAATCTCTCTCCCACCCGCGACCTGAACTATGTCGCGAATACCGTGGAAGGTTTCATCCGCGCCGCGATGGTTCCGGAAGCGATCGGCCGCACGATCAACGTCGGCTCCGGACAGGAAATCAGCGTCGGCGACCTCGCGAAGAAGATCATCGAGCTGGTCGGACGCCCGGTAACGATCGAAACCGACGAGCAGCGTCTGCGTCCCGAGAAGAGCGAAGTCGACCGCCTGCTTGCGGACAACACGCAGGCGCGGAACGTACTCGGCTGGGAACCGCTGGTCAGCTTCGACGAAGGACTCCAGCGCACCATCGACTGGATGCGCGAGCACCTCGCCCGCTACCGCCCCGACATCTACAACGTCTGAGTGATCCTCGCCCCCGCGACAACCCGATCGGCAGAGGACTGGCGATCTCTTGCGGAGAAGCATCCCGATGAACGCTGATGACATTCTGCATCGCTTGCGGACCGTGCTCCACGACGCCGGGCGGGTCGCCCTGCACGAACCGCACCTGGAAGGCCGCGCGCTCGAGTACGTGCAGGAGTGCATCGAAACCGGCTGGGTCTCCTCGGTCGGAAAGTTCGTCGACCGCTTCGAGGACGATCTCGCCGCCTGCACCGGAGCCCGGCGGGCGGTCGTCGTCGTGAACGGCACGGCGGCCCTGCAGATGTGCCTGCTGCTTGCCGGCGTCACCGAAGGAGACGAGGTGCTCTGCCCTGCCCTCACCTTCGTCGCCACGGCGAACGCGATTGCCCACGCGCGGGCGGTCCCGCACTTCGTCGACTGCGAAGAACGCACGCTCGGACTCGATCCGCACAAGCTCGCCGATTACCTCAACGAGATTGCCGAGACTCGTTACGGCACGACCTTCAACCGCCGCACCGGGCGGCCGCTCCGTGCCGTCGTGGCGATGCACACCTTCGGGCACCCGGTCGATCTCGATCCGCTGGTGGAGGTCTGCGAGCGGTTCCGGATCACACTCGTCGAGGACGCCGCCGAATCACTCGGCTCGCGTTACAAGGGGCGTCACACGGGAACGTTTGGCCGCGTTGCCGCGGTGAGTTTCAACGGGAACAAGATCATCACGACCGGCGGCGGTGGGGCGATCCTCACGAACGACGACGCACTGGCCGACCGCGCGAAGCATCTGACGACAACCGCCAAGCTTCCGCACCGCTGGGAGTTCGTTCACGACGAGATCGGCTACAACTTCCGCATGCCGAACCTGAACGCGGCCCTCGGCTGTGCCCAGCTGGAGCTGTTGCCAATGCTGCTCGAACGCAAGCGGGCACTCGCGCAGCAGTATCAGCAGGCGTTCGCGGACTGCCCCGACGTGCGTGTTTTTCGGGAACCCGAGTTCGCCACCAGCAACTACTGGCTGAACGCCCTCGTGCTGCCCGAGACCGCCGGCCTGCGGGATGAAGTCCTCGAACGGACGAACGATGCGGGCGTGATGACGCGCCCCGTGTGGCGGCTGCTGTCCCGCCTGCCGATCTACAGCCACTGCCCGGCGATGGATCTCTCCGTCAGCGAGCGGCTGGAACGACAGATCGTGAACATCCCCAGCAGCGCGAAGCTCGCCGCAATTCAACCCGCGAAAACATCAGCACGGCGTGTCGCATAAGGACAGCGCCGTGCTTGAGGATGTTATCAGCGGGCGGCGCCGCTCTCGACCGGCGGAACGCCGTTGAGCAGGTCCTCGGGCTGAGGAGTCGTCTGCGAACCGAGAGACGCCGTGCTGACGCCCTGCGGCGTCTCGGCGGGCGCGGACTTCTGCACGTTGAGCAGCCGCGACTGTCCTTCACCGCGAAGCGGCGAGCCGGCCAGAACCCAGTCGTTCCAGCCCTTCTCGCAGGCCTCAACGTTGGCGAATCCGTAAGTCGTCCGCAGCGCCTCGTCCCACCCGTTCTTGTGGGCGTCCTGGAGGAACTTGATGTACGTGCTCCGCCCGTGCGATTCGACCAGGAACTCGCAGAGCGAATAGCTCTGGGCGTAGAGGGCGAGCATCGTCTGATGGGCCGGCGGGTAGTCGGTCATCGACAGCAGCTTGCGAAGCGGGATCGGCCGCTGCCGCTGCAGCAGCTGTTCGACCCGCAGACGCTGCCGGCGCCGCTCGGCTTCGTGCTCCGAGAGGGTCGCCGCCCCTTCGTCCGCCCAGCGGGGGAGCGGCATCCGGAAATAGCTCGCGAAAACCGTGTGGCTCACCTCATGCGGGAGCACCGAATCGAGCACCGCGTCGAGCGGGCCGCGAACCGCCATCTCCCAGCCGAACACTTCGCCGCGCTCGAACAGAAACGTCGTGTGGCCGGCAGACGGCATGTCGCCGATCTCGACCTGCACCACGCAGCGACTCTTCCAGGGAGGAAGCTCCTTGCCAAGCCACGCTTCGGCGAGTGCCTTGCGATGATGCTCGGCAGTCTTCGCGGCCGCCTCTGCAATCTGGGGCGAGGGAGCATGCACCTCGAAATTCTCGGTGCGATAGGTCGCCCCCATCGACGTGAGTGCCGTCAGCAGGATGCCCACCGTCCAGACCCGCAGTTCGCGAGCCTTGTTCCCTGACACCATCCAACCCGTCCGTGGTTCCGTACGCTCCGCCAAAACTCCGTCCCCCTACGAGGTAAACGTCTCGTTTCCGGGAAAGGTATCTCGGGAGCTTCGCCTAGGAAACTCCCGGATACACCATCAGGAATTCTAGCAGGTCTGAACGGATTCGCAACTGCTGATGCACCAGCATTCTCTCGATAGCCGCCGCGAGCCGCTTCAGCTCCGCTCGGCCAGAGCCGCAGCCGCAACACGCAACACATTACCACCCAAGATCTTACGAATATCGCCATCCGAGTAGCCGCGCTGTACCAGCCCCACCGTAAACAACGGCCAGTTCGTCCACGACAGGCTGTCCCGCGCTGCGGCCGTCGTCACAAACGGGTCGGCCGGCCAGAGCGACGCCCACCGCTCGCGCGAACGGCGGCGCGTGTCGCGGGGTACCTTGCTGTTCTCCAGCGCCGAGTTCCGCGAGGTGTAAGAGATGTCCGTCCCGATCGCCACGTGATCGACGCCGAACTTCTTCGCGACGTAGTCGATGTGGTCGAGGAAGGCAGCGATATCCCCCTTGCCTCCCAGGAACTTCGAGATGCAGCAGATGCCGATGTAACCACCGGTGTCGGCAATCGCGCGAATCACCTCGTCCGGCTTCGAACGGATGTGATGATGCAGCGCCGCGCATGTCGAGTGGCTGGCCACCATCGGCCGCTGCGAGGTCTTCGCCGCTTCCAGACTCGTCTGCCAGCCCGAGTGGGCGCAGTCGACGATGATGCCGATGCGGTTCATCTCGGCGATGACGTGCCGGCCGAAATCGCTCAGCCCGGCGTTGGCCGTCTCGGCGCAACCGTCGCCGATCATGTTCCGCCGCTGATAGGTGAGGTGCATCATGCGGATGCCCAGCTGGAAGAAAATCCGCAGGTAGCGGAGCTCATCCGGAACCGAGATCCATTGCTGCGTCAGCGGCACCCCGTTGCCGGTCAGGTACAGGCAACGCTTCCCCTGGCTCTTGGCGGTGACGACATCGTCGGGGGTCGCCGCCTTCGAGACCTCCGAGCGGAGCAGATCGGTCAGATAGGTGAAGCGCGCGAGCCGCTTCATCAGCCGCATCGGATCCTGCCCTTCTTCCCCGGCATTCTGGAAGATGCAGGTCACCCCCGAAGCATCCCACGCTTCGAGGAACTCGGCCTGTTCGACAGGATCGGTGACGCAGCGCGTCATCGTCATGTCTTCCCGCAGGTCCTGCAGTTCCAGGTCCGAAGCCCCCGACTGGACCGCTGCCGCGAACGCGTCTCCATCAATCGCCGCCCGCGGAGCAAAGCCGTAACAGTCGAACACGACCGAGTTCGCGTGCAGTTCGAGCCCGTGTTCGAGCTGTGCCTTCGTCGGCTTGAGGATGTCGAGCGCCACCTGCCGATCGTGCTGAATCGCCGCGTTCGACTTCGGATTCAGGCGTTCGAGCGGCGAGGCGTCCTCTTTCGCCTGGACGGCGGCAGCGGTGAGCGGAAGCGCTGCCGAAGCAGCGAGAAAATCACGTCGATTGATCGAGAACAGGTCAGACATACGCTCAAGAGTCCTCGCGGCTGGGACTGGAAGGCAAGTCGGCAATCGCCCCGCGCGGCCGGAAACAGCAGCGCGCGGGATCGACCGCGGAGAGAATCGTCGGGTGTGATGGGCCCCATTGTGAAGAGTTTCGCCGCCGCCGACAATCCACCCGCCGCGACTCATTCACCGCACGTGCCCGATTCCAGCGGGCAACCCTGGCGATGCGTCACCGTCCCAGAGTGGGAACACAGCGCGCGTAGCCGGGGTCGGAGCGTACTCCCGAAACCCCGGTGGGGGTGGATGTGGCTCTTTCTCAGGTGTTCAGGGCGTCCCACCACTCCTTAGGAATCGGATCGGGTATCAGGTCGTTCAGCGGCTTTGCTTCAACGACTACAGCCCCTGTGGGGATGCAGCGGCGAGGGTGATTGCCGCGTCTTCTCCCCCGGGCTGCCTTCGTCCAGCTCCAGCTACGCGACCGAAATTCTACGAGCACATGACTCAACGGATTTCCTTCGGCGGCTTCTGTCCCTTGGGAATCAGCGTTTTGTACTCGCGACCTTTCATCCGCTCTTTCCACTCGGCACTGGCGGCTGAGACGCGCTCGGGATTCTCGAGCAGGTCGAGTGCGGCAAGCGCCAGCACGCGGGCCGCGACATCAATCCCCTTCTCACCGATGGTCGAGCCGATCCCCGCCACGTTCTGCCAGCTGTGCCCGGGACTCCCCGCGGGGAAGCAGGCAGTCCGCAGTCCGCTGGTCGGGACGTACCAGCTGACATCGCCGACGTCGGTCGAGCCGCGTGACGTCTCGACGGTCGAAAGCGGCACCAGATCCTCATTCAGCGGTACAGGGAACCTGTTCCCGAACTCCTCGACGAGCGGCGCCTGCAGGCGTCGCGCGAGCTCTTTTTCTTCCGTGGTGAACTGCGGCGGCCCGACGCGCTTCAGGGCCGTGAAGATGACCTCTGAAAGCTCGTCATTGGGGATCAGTTCGTGGCAATCGGTATCGACATGCAGGCTCATCGAGGTACGTGTCATCAGGGCCGCGCCGCGGGCGATGTCCTGCACCCAGCCGAAATATTCTTCGACGTCCTGGTGCCGATCGGCACGGATGTAATACCAGACGGTCGCGCTGGCCGGCACGACGTTCGGTGCGCCGCCTCCGTCGGTGATGACATAGTGCAGCCGCGCATCCGCTTTGACATGCTCGCGCAGATAGTTCACGCCGACGTTCATCAGCTCGACGGCATCGAGCGCGCTGCGGCCCCGGTCGGGACTGCCGGCGGCATGCGCCGCGGTCCCCTTGAACGTGAACTTCACCGAGACGGCCGCTTTCGAGCTTCCGGCCCAGACACCGTTCTTGTCGGCGGGATGCCAGTGCAGGCAGAGGTCGAGATCATCGAACTGCCCGTCGAGCAGCATGTAGACCTTGCCGATCAGCGTTTCCTCGGCGGGCGTCCCATACAGGCGGATCGTCCCGGGCAGGTTGTGCTTCTCCATCGCGGCCTTCACCGCAAGGACCGCACCGAGCGCCCCGGTTCCCAACCCGCTGTGCCCGCACGCGTGGCCGGGAGCCCCTTCTTTCACCGGATCGCGCGTCGGCGAGACTTTCTGCGAGAGCCCCGGCAACGCGTCGTACTCGGCGAGAATGCCGATCACCGGCTTGCCCGAACCGTAGCTCGCGACGAACGCCGTCGGCATGTCGGACACGCCGGTCTTGACCTCGAAGCCCCCCTGGCGAAGCTTCTCGACAAGCAGTGCTGACGAGCGATGCTCCTGCAACCCGACCTCGGCAAAGTTCCAGATCGCCTTGTTGACCTCGCGAAGTTCTTCCGCCCGGCGGTCGATCTCGGCCAGTGCCGTCTTCTCGCTCGGCCGCAACGCCGCGGACTCTTCCTTCCGCTCCTCGTCCGCCGCCCCGACAGTGACAAAGAAACCAGCCACCAGCGCCGCAGCCCAGAGTTGCCGAAGTCTCATCAATCACTCCTCCAGCGGTTCCCGAAAAGGTCAATCCGACTGGAAGCGATGATACCCCATTGGAAACCTCAACGCGCGGGTTTCCCGAGGGAGTGCTGGCGACAACGAGTCTTGCCAGTACATTCGCTCGTGACGCTCCTGAGACTCCGGCTGACGGTGAGAGCCCCACTCCTGCCCCGGGCGGACGCACAGGCACTGCCGGGTGTCACACGGATGCTTGTCGCTTCCCCTCGGCGGTCCCGCGCTGAAAAAGGCACGAGCAAAAGCCTGTGGCAAGCCGCGGTGGCCTTCTCCGCCGACTCTCACTTGACCGGCAACAGACTCTCATTGAAGTGACACGCGATCGCCGTCACTCGTCGGTACCATCCTGCCTGGTCAGGACAGATCAAACAGCAGTTTCTCGTTTGCCGGTTGCCCATTATCAGGAACGCGGAAACGCAGTTCCGAGTCCCCGGCATAGGTGGCATCCTTCTCGATTGCCAACCATCGTCGGCCTAACTGCTCGGCCACGGCCCCAGTGGTGTTCGACCCGGCAAATGGGTCAACAACCAAGTCGCCGGGATCAGTCAGGAACTGGATGAAGAAGCGCGGTAACTCAGCGGGGAACCTCGCGGGGTGGACCTTCTGCCCCAGCTTCTTCGATTGCCTGATGTAGTCGCTGTTGCTCTCGTTATTCCCACAGGTAATGATGTTCGGCGGGATCGACCCGCCCCGATCTGCCGAAAAAGTCGGTTTGATGTTGTGTCCGGAAGGTCGCTTCGTCTGCTTCAGCCCTCGCTTGATCAGCCGTTCCATGTCCTTGGAATAGGCCTGCAGGACTTTCGCGTTGTCAGCCTTAGGAAAGGCTGACGCCGATAACCAGAATATATACTCTACCGAGTCCTTGACGCGAATACGCCGCACGTTGACCCATTCGGCAGGAGCGGGCATCTTGGCCGGGTTGTGCCAGAAGAACTCTTGGCACAGATTGAATCCCACATCGTCACAAAGCGCCAGCAACAGGCGATAATGGTAAAGAGAACGAAGCGGAGCACCGGGAGTCCAGGCACCGCCGACATTCAGGACGAAACTCCCTTCAGGCTTCAGGATTCGACGTATTTCGCGGGCGAAAGGCAGGAACCACGCAACATACTGCTTCTGGTCGGCGTTCCCATACTCCTTCTTGAAATGGAGCGCGTACGGCGGAGACGTGACAACCAGGTCCACCTGCCCGTCGGGCATCCGCTGCATGAAGTCCAGGCTCTCGGCGCAGTAGGCCTTCCCTAGCTTCGTCGTGTAGATCGGTCTTGACTGCATGGCGGGTCGTCGTAGTGCTTCAGTAGTTCGCCCAGATCATTGTACCAAGGCGACAGGTCTTCCGCACCCGGTAACGGCACCCGCTGCATCACGGCAAGCTTATTTTCGTGCTGCGCGTGGCAAAGCAAGTCCACAACTCTGACGAAAAGGAAGTCTGCCCAATTGCCTGTCTTCTTTCCCAGACAGACGCCGAGTATCTGAAATTGCTCCAACCCATAGAGTCTGTCCGAAAAGCCTGCTGAGGTCTAGAATTCCTGCTGAGGCAGAGACTTTGAGACGTCAAGCAGGAGG